>Ga0207040_1009_pt1 | contig 69139 bp, 62 predicted proteins | sample Alteio_BWMinCont_72_FD_153279 | JGI IMG/M metagenome (GOLD analysis project Ga0207040, IMG submission 153279) | Enriched cells from forest soil in Barre Woods Harvard Forest LTER site, Petersham, Massachusetts, United States -... | ecosystem: Environmental > Terrestrial > Soil > Temperate forest >... | reverse complement strand
CCCGTGACACCCAGCTCGATCTCCAGCGCCATGCCCAGCGGCTGCAGCCGGCGAAAAAAACTGGTGGAAATGGCCATATTTTCTTCGATTGGTTCTTCGGACAAGTCGAGCATGTGTGAACTGAACAACGGACGGCCTTTTTCGCGGTAATACCTCTCGCCCGCATCAATTAATCCGCTTACCCAGGGTAGCCATTTTTTGGCAGCGTGATCCGTATGCAGGATCACCGGCACGCCATAATGGATGGCTACCTCGTGAATGTGCAAAGCGCCTGAAATCCCCCCGGAAATATTGGCCTGCAAATGGTCGTTCGGCATGCCTTTCCCGGCAATGAATTGGGCGCCTCCATTGGAAAACTGGATGATAACCGGAGAATTTACTTTCGCCGCAGCCTCCAGGGTAGCGTTGATCGTGTTGGTACCGGTACAGTTGACTGCCGGAAGAGCGAATTCGCTGGACTTGGCATCCTGGTATAAGGCTTCTAGCTCTTCGCCATACAGGACGCCAGGATGGTATTTTTTCATTGTGAGGAGGGGGAGTGAATTTTTATAAGGGGCAAATATACTGCAGTTTGACCAACCGGAGCCGGTCCGGAACCGGCCGGGCATTCGGTCTCAATCCTCGAATTTCCCCAGGTTCTTTTTTATGAGCGCCAGGTTCTTTTGCAGGGTTTGTTTCAGTTGCTGTTTGACCAGCTGTCCCATGGATTTGCATCGATGGAAGATGGGGTTTTGGAAAAAGTTGGCCAATTCGGACCGGAGCTGGTTTAGTTTTTCTTCATCCGATATGTGATCAACCGACATGGTATTGAGCAAGTCCATGAGGCGGAACCGGGAAGATGCGACCCGGAAGGCCATCATCGTACGCTCTTCGGTCTGGTATTGATCTATGGAATCCTTGTTCAAGTGCTGGAACGTAAGCGAAACCAGCGGGTAGTTTTCCTTGAAAAATTGCGGGAGGTAAAGATTTTTTTTCCCTTCGTAGGATTGCTGGTCGAAATCAATGGCGCGGATCCGGTACTGGAAATCCTCGATATCGGGCGTTATGTCGACCACAAAATTATACGAGCGCATATCGCCCAACAAACGCACAAAGCATCGTTCATTGAATTTCACAAATTCCTTAGCGAAGCGGATCCGGTTGGTCAGGGGATCCTGCAAATGCTGCCGGATAAACAGATCACCTGGGATGCCCGGAATATGCTCTTCTACGAGGGATTGATTATTTGTCAAGAAGGTGATGCGGTTTGGCGAGAGCAGGTGCTCCAGCTCCAGTCCGTACACGCGCGAAGCGTCCGCCAGCTTGACGTAATAATGATCGTAGTTGTCGTTGAATTTATTGACGATCCGGATCCGGAACGGGTTCGAATTTGCGAAACGGCAATAGTCGATCCGGGCGACGTCGAGGTGCTTGGCAAAGCTCATATCCCCTTCTGTCTTGAGGATGGCGTAAATCCTTACCAGGCCGTCCCGGATATATTCCCATCGGCGCAGGTCATAGGACACGGCCTCCCACAAAGTGTCTTTTCCTTGTTTGTCGAGAACAGGCACTCCGTGGGTGATATGCAGCAGGTCTGCATAGGAAACCGGTAGTCGGACTTCCCGGCCGTGGTGCTTCAGGTATTTGCGCAACCTCTCCTTGACCGGAAAAATCGGTTTTTTCCGGGAAGGCTTGTCGCTGTCTTCCGGACGAAAACTTTGTTGCAGATCCGCGAATTCCATGGTCGATTCGAATAGAATCGACTAAAATAGCGGATTAATTCTGGATTGAGGGCGCGCAACAGGGACCAGCGGAAATCTAATGCCCCATGGGCAAGAAAAGAGGTAAGAACAGGCCGGCATGTCGGATTAGGCTTGGGCCTCCTGCTAAACCGTGCGAATGGCATCACATTTAGCAGGAGGGTAACGGATGGTGAAGAGGTGGTTTTTCTCAGGATAATCTGACCAGTGTTGCTTGGCTTTGACAGGATCTTGGATCTCAGCAAGGGCTTTTCGGATAAGGGTGGTTTTCACGGATTGGATCCGGGAATTTCACAGGATTGGTTCAATGGTCGGTCACGGATACTGGACAATGAAATATATGGAAAAGGTAATTGGCGAAAAAAAAGTTGACTGATATCGGATTTCACTCGGAATTTCTTGGATAATGGATCTAAGCAGCGCGTTGGTTATTGGGATATTGGAATTGTTTGCGCTTGTTCTTCAGGATATTGGATGGAATCTATCAATCAACTTCTGAATCAAAAGTACCCCCGGAACCCCGGCTAGACAATAGCTATTTTGCCTGATTTTCCAGGTTCAGGATTTACGCGTCTGGCGGGAAAGCCAGCGGGAATCGCCTAGTACGAATACGAAAATAAAATTCGGAAAAATACTAGTGGTGGGGAAGAACCGCAAACTGCGGCGGCAACAGATTGGTACTCAAGATTTTTTTTGACGTTCGGGATACCGCGGTTCAGGACTAATTTCCGAGCGCTTGAAGGACGTCATATTTGGTTACGATATGATAATTTCCGCCATCATCCCGGGCCAGCACGGCTCCATTTTCCTTGTTGATCAGGGAACTGATCCGTTCCAGCGGCGTATCGAATGAAATCACCGGATAGGCAGGCTCCAGCACCTCGCTGATCTTCCGCTGGCGGATATCATGCCCGTCTCCCAGAATTTTCCCGAACAGCCCGCTCTCGCTCACGGCCCCGATCAACCGGTCCTCTTTCAGGACGGGAATATTCTCAATATTGAATTTCTGCATCAGCTCCACAGCCTCACCTACTGTGCCTTCCGGCCCGATGGTTACCAATCCCTTGTGGCCTCTCTTGTTGACTATGTCTTTAAAGGTCTTCACGTCCAGGAACCCGCGCTCCATCATCCACTGGTCGTTGTAGATTTTCCCCACGTAGCGGCTTCCGTGGTCGTGGAAAATGCAAACAACCAGATCGTCCGGCCGTAATTTTCCACTCAGCTGCAGGAGGCCCTGGAGGCAGCTGCCTGCGCTATACCCGCAAAACAACCCTTCTTCTTTGGCGATGCGTCTGGCCATGACGGCGCCATCTTTGTCGGTGACCTGTTCGAAGGCATCGATAAACCGCATGTCATAATTGGCCGGAACGAAATCTTCCCCAAATCCTTCGGATACGTATGGATGCACTTCGTTCATGTCGACAATGCCGGTCCGGAAGAATTTGGTGAGCAGGGACCCGAATACGTCGATGGCCCAGATCTGGATGGCCGGATTTTTCTCCTTCAGATACATGGCCGCCCCGGTCACTGTGCCACCCGTTCCAGCCGTGCATACCAAGTGCGTAATTTGGCCATCGGTTTGTTCCCAGATTTCGGGACCCGTTGTCTCATAATGCGCCTGGCGATTGGCTAAATTATCGTACTGATTCATGTAGCAAGAGTTCGGCACTTCCCCGCCCAGCCGGCGAGCTACACTGTAATAACTTTTGGGATCCTCCGGCAGCACGTTCGTTGGGCATACAATGACTTCAGCTCCTAAAGCCTTGAGTATGTCTGCTTTTTCCTTGGATTGTTTATCGGTTGTGACAAAAATGCATTTGTACCCTTTGACGCAGGCAACTAATGCAAGCCCCATTCCCGTATTGCCGCTGGTGCCTTCGATGATGGTTCCGCCGGGTTTGAGCCTTCCCTCCCTTTCGGCAACCTCGACCATTTTCAATGCCATTCGGTCCTTGACCGAATTGCCAGGATTGAAATAATCTACCTTTGCCAGGACAGGACAAGGCAGATCGGCGGTAATTTTGCGAAGACGGATTAATGGCGTGTGACCGATGGTCTCCAGTATGTTTGCTTTGATGTCCATAACCGGCTGGTTGAAGGCAAAAGTACATTTTTGCCCGCAGCACCCCGGCGCTGACGGACCAGCCACACTTACCCTGGATAGTTGATCAGCAGATGAAAGTGTATTTTATCAGCGGCCTGGGCGCAGACCGCAGGGTTTTTTCCCGCATTTCGCTTCCACCGGGCTTTGATCCAGTTTATCTGGATTGGATAGATCCTGCCCCCGGGGAGTCGCTGGCACAATATGCCATCCGGCTGTCTGAACGGATCGATGACCGAGAACCCTTTGCATTGATCGGCTTGTCTTTGGGCGGTATGATGGCGTCCGAATTATGCAAAAAATTCCGGCCTGTCCAAACGATACTGATTTCCAGCATACCGGTCGCCTCACATCTTCCACCATTCCTGCGCATCGCAGGAAGGCTGAGGCTGGGCCGGTTTATCCCGATCAACCCCATCAAGCGGTTGCTGTTTCTTCTGCGTTTCTTGGTCCGAACGGACCCACAAACTCGGGTTTTACTGCAAAATATGTTGACAGCCAGCGACACGCGATTTCTCCGATGGGCGCTCAACGTCCTTCCAGATTGGAATAATGAGACCCTTCCTTCGGCTTATGTACATATTCACGGCTCCAGGGATCGGTTGCTTCCGGCGCGGTATACCCAGCCTAGCCGGCTCGTTGCCGGTGCGGGACATTTGATGATTCTGGAATGCGCGGCAGAAATCAATGGGTACCTGGAGTCTGTCCTTGCGATCCGGGGTGATCAGCACGTAGCTTGATCCTGGGGTCAGGATCGGATATGGTCTGCGTCTCTCCGCCTCGCACGACGCAGGTACATGTCCAACAACATTAACCCCAGCATCACATCCAGCAGGATGAAAATCTGAACATTCGAATGACTGAAGATCCGGTCCCAGGAGATATTGACCGGATTAAATCGGGAGATATCTTTTTCCGGCACTTTTTGAGTCCAGTCGATTCCTGCCAGGCCCCAAATCAGCAAGCCCAGGATCATTACCATGAAAAATGCCATGATTCCTCTAATGACCCCCTTGTTGATATAGCTACGGGAGGCCCGGGCAACCGAAAGGCCGGAAATCTGTTCCATGACGGCTTTGCCAAATCGCATGGGCGGGTTCTCCAAACTCAGGTAGCCGGCTAACTGGTGAATGTCCACGAGCTCCCGGAATTTCTCGCTCCATTCGGGGTTAGTGGCGATCAATTGCTCCACGGCGGCCTTTTCCCCTAGGTCGGACTGACCGTCGATATAATCCCACAATCTGGATTCCATGGTCTCTTGATCTGGCATAAGAGAATGTTTATTGAATTGAAGATGAATATTGCAAGCGCCGTGCCGCCATTCCCATTTTCCTTCGTCCCCATTATTCTGATGATAATTCTTGTACCTCATGTTTATAATACCGCTGCATTTTTTCCTTGAGCCGCTGCCTGGCCCGGTAAAGCCTCACTTTTACCGTATTGGGTTCCTGGCCGAGGATCCGGCCGATTTCCTCCAGGGATTGTTCCGCCTGGTAAAATAAAGTGAGAACCTGGGCATCGTCCGGGCTAAGCAGCGCTATGGCCTCGGCCACCCATTGCTTCCTCGATTTTTGCTCGGCGGTATTTGAAACCGCGGAAGCTAATTTTTCTTCCCATCGCCTTCCGTTCCTTTCCTGTTCCAGGGAGCTGACGGGCAGGTTCTTTTTTCTTAGAAAGCTCAGGCAGGTGGATCGGGCGATGCTGTAGAGCCAGGTGCTGAATTTGGCATCCCCCCGGAAATCGGCCAGCGAGCGGTATGCTTTTACGAATACATCCTGAGCCAGCTCCTCCGCGTCTTCTCGGTTGGAGCTAAAGCGAAGCACCAGCGTGAAAACATAATTTTGGTAACGCAAAACCAGTCCGGCAAAGGCATTCTGCTGCCCACGCAAAACCTGCTGAATGATTTCGGTGTCCGTTAGTCCGGGATCCATGAGAAGGATAAGACTCCGCCGGCGCCATTGGGGTTACCTGCCGGACAGGAAAATTTCCGTTGGTTGTAACCTGGCTTGCCCGCGTGTGGTCTTAGTATGCGTAATCCATCCGGCAGGCGATTCGGCAAGAGCAGTTTTCGGTTTCCAATCGCAGCAGGGCTATTAATTATCAATAAAATATAAATATATGAATGATTCAGTCGTCATATTGATCCCGATCCTGGTCTCTATCGGCTTTTTTGCCCTGATTTTTGGGATCATATACATGCAAAAAAAAGAAAATCTGGCGATGATCGAAAAAGGCATGAACCCGAAACTCTTCGAAAATCGCCCTACGCCTTACCGCAACTTGAAATGGGGTCTTTTGCTGGTTGGCTCAGGCGTCGGCCTCTTCCTGGCTTATCTCCTGGATCATTTCGTGTTGAACCGGGTCGCCTATTCCGATTTTGACCGGGGAGCCAATGCGCCGATTTATTTCGCCCTGATTGCGATCGGAGGCGGATTGGGCCTCATCACCTCTTACCGGATCGAAAAGAAGGAGCTGCTCGATAAGGCGATCGGGGGATGATCGGGCCTTCCTATGAATTCAACGGCCATCTCCTCAAGGGCCCGAGCTATTCACCAAATCCCAAACCTTGGACAAATCCGGAGTCAGGACGATATCCGTCCTTCGGTTCTGTGCCCGGCCTTCGGGAGTAGAATTGTCGGCGACGGGGCTGTATTTGCTTTCCCCAGCTGCGGTCAGGCGGGCCGGATCGACCTGATCGTCCTTACTCAGAATCCGAACGATGGTATTGGCTCGCTCGGTGCTCAAAGACCAATTGTCGGTATATACGGTCCGGATGGGAATCGAATCGGTATTGCCCAGCACCATCACCTTGATGTCGGGATTCTCGTTGAGCACAACGGCAAATGATTTTAAAGCCTCTTTGCCCCGGATGTCCAGTTTGGCGCTCGCGGTGTTGAACAATAATTTGTCTTGCATGGATACGAAAACCAACCCATTCTTATACGTAACCTTGATCTCCTCCGAGGAAAACTTGTTCAGCGCGCCGGCGATTTTGCTGCGCAGTTCCTGCATGGCCCGGCGCTGTTGCTGAAGGGAGGATTCCAGGGCCTCAAGCTTTTGCTGTTGGGTTGCGTTGCTGGCAGCGGCCGTACCCAGACGGCTCGATAAATCCGAATTATTCCGATTCAGGTCGCCGACTGTTCGGTTAAGGGCGGCCACGGATTGCTGAAGGGAGTCGTTTTGGCGCGTTTGATCGGCCAGTTTAGCCCGGAGATCGCCCAGGTTCTGTTCCAGACCCACGACCTGGGTGCTGAGCGCCGCCCGCGTGCTATCCAGGCGTTGAATATCAGCCATGGCCTGACGCATCTTTTTGCTGGGTCCGCAGGCAAGGAAACCCAGCGAAGCCAGCAGAGCCAGCGATAGAAATCGATTTTTCATTGTGATGTGCTTAGGTGAAAAATAACGGGGCATGGGGAGATCCGGCTTACCTGGATATGATAAAATCGTGCCATATTTTCTATTCATAGACAAGAGGTGGCGGCTCACTTTTGCATTTGGGCCAGGGCCTGAAGGACGACCGGATCATTGCGGTTGATCACTACGAAATATCCTTCGGTACGCCAAATCAACCGCGCGAGCAATGCCTTGACCCGGCCCGAAACGATCGCCCGATCCTTCATAGATAAATTTCGAATATTGACGCTATCCCTTTCGGCGTATCCGGTAAGGCTATTCCAGATTGCCGGGTCTTCGCGAAACCCGCTGTCGAAACCGGAAACGGTCTTATACCGCTTGAGTGCATCCGCATGCAGCATATAATATCGATAAACGAAATTGCTTAAGGTTCCATTGACATATAAGGCCGCGATTCCGCGAGAAAGAGAACTGGTGTCGAATCCTACAAAAATGTCGGGGGTTATTCCTCCGCCCCCGTAGACGATCCGGCCTGCCGGGGTGCGGTACTCGGGTCCAGAATGGGCGATCGAGCTGTCACCATGGATTACCTCGCCATCGTGGAACCGTTCCATCACCTCCTCGTTGTACAGATCCCTTCCTTTGTTATACGGCTTTTGAATGCTCCTGCCGAGCGGCGTATAATACCTGGCTACTGTAAGTCGAAGCTCGCTCCCGTCGCTCAATTGAAAAGGCTCCTGGACCAAGCCCTTGCCAAATGTTCTACGCCCCATGATAATACCCCGGTCCCAATCCTGGATGGCCCCGGTCAGGATCTCGCTAGCGGAAGCGGTGCCTTCATCGACCAAAACGATCAGCTTCCCCTTTTCGAATAGGCCAGGTTTCTGTGCCCGGTATTCCTTACGCAGACTTCTGGCGCCTTGGGTATAGACGATCAGTTTGTCCTCGTCTAGAAATTCGTCAGCGATTGCCACCGCTTCGTCCACGATCCCTCCTCCGTTGCCCCGGAGGTCCAGGATTAGCTTTTGCAAGCCCCGCTGCTGGAGATCCTGCAATGCCAGCATGAACTCACCATATGTAGTTCGCGAGAATTTATTCAGCCGGATGTATCCGGTTTGCTTTGCGATTATATAGCTGGCATCAATGGCGGGCAGTGGAATGGTTCCCCGGGTCACGGTCATAACCCGGGTACCGCTGCTCCTGGCCAGAGTGATCGCAACTTGGCTGGAACCCGGGCCCCGAAGCAGCTTATGGATCCGTTCCGAATTGATACCATTTCCCGCTACCAGGGAATCGTTCACTTTGATGAGTTTGTCTCCAATCTCCAATCCGGCCTTATCGCTGGGTCCTTCGGGCAAAACATTGGTAACGTTAACGGTATCGTCAAAGATCTGGAATTCGATGCCGATGCCTTCGAAAGCCCCCTGAAGGTCCTCGTTCATTTCTTCCCGGTCAGAAGCCGGGATGAAGTAGGAGTGGGGGTCCAGTCGGGCCAGGATGCCCTGTATCGCACCGTCACCAACACTGTCCATGCTGACCGAGTCGACATAACGCAAATTCACCAGGTCCATGATTTCCTGGATCCGGTTCAATTTCCGGGTCTTTAAGAATCCCCGGGTGTTGCTGTTTTCGTAGAGTCCGTAGCCAATCCACATTCCCGCGATCATTACTATGGCAAACAGGAGCGGAATCCAGACTTTAAGTTGCTTCATGGTAATGGATCTGATCCAATTTTTGGCCCCCAAATTACAAAAATGCCCCCAACCGGCTTGCGCTGGCTACGCCAAAGCGAGTATTCCCTTACGATTCATTCTACCAAGGTTTAATTCTACCAAGGTTTAATACCCCGCTCCTTGGAGCGGTTTGAAAAAATGAAATCGAATAACTAGGTCTCCCCGACAATTCCCCATATGCTTTGAAATGCACTATTTTCTGCGGCACTTTGCGCACCTTTTGTGCCGTTGTGAAGCTTTTAAGTAGCTTTTCACATATTCAAGCCCTTTGTGGATAACGTTTTCAAATTTTCGGGAAGAGCCTAAATAATTTTGATGGATGATCCGAGCCTATAAATACCGAATCTTTCCGACCCCCTGCCAACAACAGCAACTGGCTCAATATTTCGGGTGCGCTCGGTGGGTTTACAATAGGACGCTGGAAAGCCGCAATATAGCCCATGAATCCGGCCGGGGATTCGTCTCGTATGGCCATTTAGCCAATGATCTTCCGTCGTTAAAGGGGCAGTATCCATTTTTAAGGGTTTGCCCGTCTCAATCTTTGCAGCAGTCGATAAAAAATCAAACCACGGCATTTGAGAATTTTTTTGAAGGCCGCGCCGAACATCCGAATTTTAAGAGCAAGTACGACCGCCAGTCCATTCAATTGCCCCAGGGGGTGTCCGTTAATGTGGACGATGGCACCCTGTTCATTCCCAAACTAAAAATCGTTTCCTGTAAATTCCATAGAACATTTCAGGGAAAAATAAAAACCGTCACGGTGTCAAAAACGCCTTCTGGCTCCTATTACGCGAGCATTCTGGTCGAGAGCCAAGACCAGGTGCCGGCAAAAAGACCGGTCAGCAAGGAATTGATCATTGGCATTGATATGGGTATTAAGTCATTAGCTAAATTTTCCAATGGGCAAACCATTGGTAATCCCCGGTGGCTTAACGCCAAACTGGCTACCTTACGAAGGCTGCAGCGCTCCGTTTCAAGAAAAAGGAAAGGAGGGAACAACCGAAAAAAAGCCAGATTGCTAGTAGCCAAATGCCATGAGCGAATTGCGGCCCAGCGCGCCGATTATCTGCATAAGCTATCGTTCCAAATCATAAAGGACTATGATACGATAAATATCGAAGACCTGAATATCCCGGGCATGATGCAGAACAGGAGACTTTCCCGGTCCATTGCAGACGCATCCTGGGGAAAGCTGGAAACCATGCTAGCCTACAAATGCGAGTGGTATGGGAACAACCTGTTTTACGCACCGCGCTTTGCGCCGACGTCCAAAAGGTGCTTTGACTGCGGAGCCATAAACAAAGCACTCAAGTTGTCGGACCGGTACTGGACCTGTCCAAGCTGCGGCATCCGTCATGACCGGGATGAAAATGCCGCTAAAAATATTCAATATGAAGGGCTGAGGTCCCAGCCTGTAATCGCTAACGTAAGCCATTGGGCTAAGCGTTGATTACGATGCCCCGCAGCTTGCTGCGAGGTGGTTCACACCTTCGTCCCCATCAAAGAGAATTGCCCTGAAGGGGAATAGCCATGAATATTTTACTTGCAGACAGCGGAGCCACCCAATCCGAGTGGTGCCTGATGCGCGGGAGAACGCGAAAGTCTTTTTCGATGCAGGGCATCAGCCCCTATTTTTTGGATTCAGACGAAATTGAGCAAATCATAAGGACAGAATTGTATCCGGCTTTAGGCAATTACCGGGTAGACAAGGTTTATTATTATGGTACGGGTTGTGCGGGACCTGCCAACAAAAAAATCGTCCGCAGAGCCATCAGGCAATTTTTTTTACATGCGGAGATTTATGTCGATCATGACCTTATGGGGGCAGCGATAGCGCTGTGCGGATCTTCCAGGGGAATCGTGTGTAACCTGGGCACAGGCAGTTTTTCCTGTTATTTTGATGGAAAAAAGATCCTAAAAAGCAGCCCGGGATTGGGTTATGTCCTGGGGGACGAAGGAAGCGGGGCCTATCTTGGAAAGAAAGTTTTGCAGCATTATTTATACGGGATATTTGATGAAAAACTCCGGTATAAATTTGACGAAAAATATGCGACTACGGCATTGGAAATCCTGGAACGGGTTTATAAGATGGCCTTTCCTAACCGTTACCTGGCATCCTTTGCTCTTTTCCTGGCAGAGAACCGGGGTCATGACCTGGTAGAAGCCATTATACGTGAAAGCCTCGAAGCGTTTTTCCGGCTACACGTGCTGGCCTATACCAATTCACGCAAGGTCCCGGTCCATTTTGTCGGCAGCGTCGCCTTCGGTTTTCAGGATGTTATCCACGACCTGATTTCCCGCAATGCCCTGATACCGGGCAAGCTGATGCGCCGACCGATGGAAGGTCTTGTACAATATTATAGCAATCAGAAATAGTCATGGGTTTTGAAAAAATAACGGAAGAATCCGGTTCTTTCCGGCACCTGGAGCGGATGAGCATCCTGGAGATCCTTCAGGGGATCAATATGGAAGACCGCAGCGTTCCGGAAGCGGTACGACAGGCGATACCCCAGATCGAGCGGCTGGCAGTCGCCGTTACCGACCGTATGCTTGCTGGGGGGCGGCTATTTTATGTAGGAGCAGGAACCAGCGGGAGGCTGGGCATTCTCGATGCCAGCGAAATTCCCCCCACTTACGGGATGCCCTTCGGCCTGATCATCGGTATCATTGCCGGCGGAGAACCAGCCATCCAACGTCCGGTGGAACACGCCGAAGACGACGAAAGGCAGGGCTGGCTGGACCTGGAATCCCACCAAGTTAGCCGCAGTGACCTGGTAATGGGCATCGCCGCCAGCGGGACCACCCCCTATGTGATAGGAGCGCTGGAAGAGTGTCGCAGCAGGGGGATTGCCACTGCATCGCTATCGTCTAATCCCGATTCCCCGCTGGCTGCCCAGGCAGACTACCCCGTGGAAGTGATTGTTGGCCCCGAGTTCGTAACGGGAAGCACGCGAATGAAAAGCGGTACCGCACAAAAATTGGTGCTGAATATGCTTTCGACAGCCGTGATGATCCGACTGGGCCGGGTTGAAGATAACCAGATGGTGAACATGCAATTAACCAATGACAAACTCCTAGATCGGGGAACGCGCATGGTCATGGACCAGGCGTCCATAGCCCGGTATGAAGAAGCGCGCTCGCTGCTTTTATCCCAGGGGAGTGTTAAAAAGGCAGTAGAGGCCGCCGCCAAGAAGAAATAATTTGGAGCAGGCTTTCCCCAATCAGTAAATTGCTATTAGGACAGGCGACTGAGGCTGGGAGAAAAAGCCAGCTAACCAACGCCATGATTTCCCGCTGATATGCACGATATCGAACCATTCTATAATTGGCGTCATTTGTACGTTAGCGAAGAAGACGAACGCTCGCCTTTTTTTGGCCGGGTCTATTCTGAATTTACCTTTTCCCTCACGATCTATAATTATTACATCCACCCCCAATGGGATGATTTCGGGTCCCGCACTCTCTACCTAAAGATCATCATGGCCGACTACGAGGAACAATACGCGGTCATCGAATTGATCGGTGAATGGAATGATGCGATTGAAAATGATATCATGAGCCTGAAAAGGGAGGTTATCGATCTACTTTTTGCCAGCGGCATCCGAAAATTCATCCTTATAGCAGAAAACGTGCTGAATTTTCACAGCGGAGACCGCGATTACTACGAAGAATGGTACGAAGAAGCGCAGGAAAAGAATGGCTGGATCGTCTGCCTGGATATGCCCGAACAAACCCAGTATGATTTCCGAAGAGCCCGCCTGGACCGCTTTGTGGAATTATTGGAACTGGATGATTGGAGAATTTACCGGCCGATTCACCTGTTCCGAAAAATCGATCAGCGCATGCTAGGCCGCTTAACCTGAGCCCGCCCGCCGGTCGCGGATGCGGCAGACAAAATTATTTCGCCATTCAACAGAAGTGCGTAATTTTGTTCTTCTTTATGATAAGTTCCAAAGCATACGGTTTTTATTATTTTTATTTTACCCGCAACCGGGATTGCTTTGTTTTGCAGTAAATCAAGAAAACTGAATAAACAACACAGTCCCGGTCAAAAGCCGGGTTTTTTTTTGCTTCCCGGCCAGACAGGGCAAACCAGAATCAAATGGACGGATTAAATCAGGCAAAGACCGGCCCGCGCCGGCGACTAGAAAGCGAGCCCCGGATTCCCCGGAGGATTGCCATTCAGGGCTATGAAGGCAGTTTTCACCAAGTAGCTGCGAGGGAGTTTTTTGGACCAGAGGTCCAGGTCATCCCCTGCGCGAGCTTCCGGGAAGTGATCCGCATAGCAGCCAGCCAGGAGCAAAGCGAAGGGGCAGTCATGGCCATTGAGAATTCCATTGCGGGCAGCATCCTGCCCAACTACCACCTTTTGCAAAAAAGCAGCCTGCGAATCGTCGGCGAAATTTACCTCCAGATCCAGCAAAACCTCCTCGTTAACCGGGGGGTTCGCCTCGAGGATATCCGGGAGGTTCATTCACATCCCATGGCCATTCAGCAATGCCTGGATTTTTTGGACCGCTGGGATTGGAAATTGGTGGAAACGGAGGATACCGCCTTGAGCGCCAAATTGATCCATCAGCACCGGAGCCGGCATGCCGCCGCCATTGCCAGCCAGCTGGCCGCCGAACTATTTGATCTTGACCTCATCGCCCCCAATATTCAGACCCTGCGAAACAATTACACCCGGTTTCTGGTCCTGGAGACAGATGGGGAGGCCGGGATATTGTCCGGTGCGGACAAGGCTTCGGTGAATTTTCATACGGACCATTCTAAGGGAAGCCTGGCCCGCGTGTTAACGGTGATCGCGGAAGGCGGGATCAACCTGAGCAAACTGCAGTCCTTTCCGATCCCCGGAACCGATTGGCAATATTCATTTCATGCCGACATGGAATTTGAGGGTTTGGAACAATTTGAGCGGGTCATTGCGGCTATGAAACCCCTAACGGAAGGCTTGCGCGTTTATGGAGTGTATAAAAAAGGGAAAAAGATCGAGACCTGAATCCGGCAATCGGTTTCAGTCAATTCATCATATGCAACCATCAGTCAAGATAATGAACGAAGGCCAGGACCCTAAGGAGCAGGTCGGCTTGCTTGCCGACCGCCTGGATGGGATAGGAGAATACTATTTCTCGCGCAAATTGCGGGAAATCGAGCAACTGAACCGGGACGGCAAGGCGGTGATCAACCTGGGGATTGGAAGCCCAGACCTCCCGCCCCATCCCGAGGTCATTTCTGTGTTGCACCGGGAAAGCAGCCGGCCCGATGTGCACGGGTACCAAAACTACAAGGGCGTGGCTCCTTTGCGCCAAGCCATTGCCAACTGGTACAAGAGATGGTACGGCGTCGAACTCGACCCAGATAGGGAAATTCTGCCCCTGATCGGTTCCAAGGAAGGCATCCTGCATATCTGCATGACCTATTTGAATCCGGGGGACCAGGCCTTTGTCCCCAATCCGGGCTATCCCACCTATCGCAGCGCGGTTGCGTTGGCCGGGGGTATAGCCCTTGACTACACGCTTTGCCAGGAGAAGGGTTGGTTCCCGGATTTTGCCGAACTCGAGGCCTCTCTGCCTGAATTTCAGCGCCGGGAGGGCGAGGGGGGATTGCCGGCAGGGCCGGATGAAGGCATTGGCCGGGTCAAACTGATGTGGGTGAACTATCCCCATATGCCGACGGGACAATTGCCTACCCCCGCCCTTTTCGAGGCGCTCATCTCATTTGGAAAAAAATTTGGCATCCTGATCTGTCACGACAATCCCTACAGTTTTATTTTGAATGATCGGCCCATGAGCCTGATGACCGCAGCAGGGGCAAAAGAGGTCGCCTTGGAATTGAACTCGCTTAGCAAATCCCAAAATATGGCTGGATGGCGCATAGGTATGCTCGTTGCTGCCTCAAAAAGGATCGAGGAAGTGCTTCGTTTCAAAAGCAATATGGACAGCGGAATGTTTTTGCCCCTGCAGTTGGCTGCGGCGCGCGCACTGGATCTTCCCGCGGAATGGTATGCCCACCTCAACGAAACCTACCGCAATCGCAGGGAACGGGTCTTTCACCTCCTGGAGATGCTGGGCTGCGCATTTGATAGGCGGCAGGCCGGGCTTTTTGTCTGGGCATCCGTTCCTGCCAATGCCGGGGATGGGTTTACACTCAGTGACGAACTGCTTCGGGAATCCCGTGTTTTCCTGACCCCGGGCGGGATTTTTGGTCATTCCGGGAAAAACTATTTGCGGGTAAGCCTTTGCTGCCCGGCAGAACAGGTGCAAGCAGCGGAAGAACGGATCCGCCAATATCTCGGGAATAAATCGCGCAAACATGTTTGATACCGTGACCATAGTTGGCGTCGGCCTGATCGGCGGATCTTTCAGCCTGGCCTTGCAGGATAAACACTGTGCCCGCCGCATCCTGGGCGTCAGCAAAACGCCGAAGAGTTTACAAAAGGCATTGGATATGGGGCTTATTCAGGAAGCCCTGAGTCTTGAGGAAGCGGTGCCGCAAAGTGATCTGATCTACGTGGCCATACCGGTCGATGTCACCGTGCCCATCGTGCGGCGGGTCATGGACTTAATGAACCATAACCAGATCGTTGCCGACGCAGGATCTACCAAGCAGGTGCTATGTAGCGAGCTAGCCGGCCACCCGATGCGTTCCCGCCTCGTCGCTAGCCACCCCATGTGGGGCACGGAATACAGCGGCCCGGAATCTGCGGTCCACGGAGCTTTTGATGGAAGAGTCTGTGTAATCTGTGACGGAGCGCGCAGCGAGTCAAGGGCGCTGCAGGCTGTGCAGGATCTGTATGGGCAGCTTGGTATGCAGGTGATCCACATGGATCCGGAAAGCCACGATATCCATGCGGCCTATGTTAGCCACATATCGCACATCACTTCTTTTGCGCTCGCTAATACGGTTCTGGAGAAGGAGAAGGAGGAAGATGCGATTTTTGCTTTGGCAGGCGGAGGATTCGAAAGCACGGTCCGTCTGGCTAAGAGCAATCCGGATATGTGGGCGCCCATTTTCATCCAGAACCGGGAAAATGTGCTGGACGTACTAAATGAACACATTAGTCAGCTGCGAAAATTCAAGAGCTGCCTGGAGAAGGAAAACGAATCGTATTTGCGGGAATTGATGAGCAAGGCCAATCAGATCAGCCGCATCATCAAATAGATGGGCAAAGGGGCTTTTCCGCGGATTCCTAGGGTCAATAATCGTACCTTTGCGCAAATTTTCGAGAGCTATGGCCTCATTCAATGAATTGGGATTGCATGAAGACCTGCTGAAGGCCATCACGGCCTTGGGGTATACTGAACCTACGCCCATCCAGGAAAAGACGATCCCCGTCCTGTTGAGTGGCACCAAGGACCTGGTTGGACTCGCACAAACCGGCACGGGTAAAACCGCCGCTTTTGGGCTGCCTTTGCTTCAGCTGGTGGATGCCGAAAAAAAATATCCTCAAGCCCTAGTCGTTTGCCCCACCCGTGAACTTTGCCTGCAAATTGTCGGGGAGATTGAATTGTACAAGAAATTCATGCACGGGATTCAAGCCGTCGCCGTATACGGAGGTGCTTCCATCGGCCTTCAGATCCGTGACCTGAGACGCGGCGCACAGATCGTGGTGGCTACTCCCGGACGCCTCATTGACCTGATCGAAAGGAAAGCCATCCATTTGGATCAGCTTCGCTATGTGGTTTTGGACGAAGCGGACGAAATGCTGAACATGGGATTTCAGGAAGATATTGAATTCATTCTGCAGAATACCCCCAAACGCGAGGCTACCTGGCTTTTCAGCGCGACTATGCCTCAGGAAATCCGCCGGGTTAGCCGGAAATACATGCAAACACCGGTTGAAGTAACGGTGGGAAAAATAAATACAGCCAACCTGATGGTTGATCATCTCTACCAGGTGATTGCTGCAAATCACCGGTACGAGGCGCTGAAGCGATTCATCGACTTCAACCCGGGCCTTTACGGACTTGTTTTTACGCGGACCAAAGCCGATGCCCAGCACATCGCAGAAAAAATGACCCGGGAAGGCTATGACATCGATGCGCTGCACGGGGATTTGACCCAACAGCAGCGGGACAAGGTGATGGGGGAATTCCGGGAAAAAACCATAAAACTCCTGATTGCGACCGATGTCGCCGCAAGGGGCATTGACGTCCAGGGTATCAGCCACGTCATCAACTACGAACTGCCGGACGATGTGGAAATTTACACCCACCGGAGCGGCCGGACCGGCCGCGCGGGCAATACCGGCATCTGCCTTTCGCTGCTCCATAGCCGCGAAATAGGCAAACTAAAGCAGATCGAACGAATCGTCCAGGTACCCTTTCACCGGCTCGAGGTTCCCAGCGGAAAAGATGTTTGCCGAAAACAATTCTTTCATTTTATGGACAAGCTGCTGAAAACGGACATCAGCCACGGCGACTACGAAACCTATGTGCCGATGCTCGCGGAGAAATTTGCCGAGGTCAGCAAAGAAGAGGTGTTGAAGCGGGTTGCCGCTCAGGAATTCGACCGCTTTCTGAAATATTACGAAAATGCAGAGGATCTGAACATCCGGGAACGCCAGCGGATATATTCGGAAGCGGATCGATTCCGCCGCGCGGAAGCCGATGCACCGCCAAGGAGGGAGCGGGGGACCAGGGAATATGCACGAAGCGGAGATTATATGCGGCTGTTTGTGAACCTGGGCACAAAGGACGGCTTCTATAAAGCCAGTTTCCTTCAATTTATCCTGGATATGAGCGACCTCAGGAAGGAAGTTTTGGGCCGCATCGATATGAAGGAGATGAACAGTTGGATCGAAATCGACCGCCGGGCTGCTGCCCAGATGATTGGCGCGGTGGACGGGAAGAAATACAAGGGGAGAAGAATTCGGATGAATGACGCCAACAGCCGATAGTGCGGGAATCCTTTCTAATACAAGAAAACATCTTGGCAATATGGAAGCAACAATGGCAGAAATGAAAGAAGTCGTGCAATCCAAGTGGAAAAAACGCCCTCTGATCATATCAGGACCCTGCAGCGCTGAGACGGAAGAACAGGTCCTGGAAACCGTCTCTGCACTTTCCCGGACCGGCCAGGTGGACATGATCCGCGCCGGCATCTGGAAACCCAGGACCCGCCCAGGAAGCTTTGAAGGAATAGGGACCAAGGGGCTTCCCTGGTTGCAGAGAGCCAAAAAATTATCCGGTCTTCCCGTAGCGGTGGAGGCGGCCACCGCCAAACAGGTGGAGGATGCGCTTCACTTTGAGGTGGATGTGTTGTGGATTGGTGCCCGCACGACGGTCAACCCGTTCAGCGTACAGGAAGTGGCCGACGCGCTGCGTGGGGTCGACATTCCGGTGCTCATCAAGAACCCCATCAATCCCGATTTGGAATTGTGGATCGGCGCGGTTGAACGCGTTGCCAAGGCGGGCGTCCGTCAGATCGGCCTGATTCATCGCGGATTCAGTTCCTATGGTAACACCGAATACCGCAATGCGCCGATGTGGCACCTTGCCATTGAGATGAAAAGGCGGCATCCGGATTTGATGATGATCAACGATCCGTCTCATATTTGCGGTCGCCGGGACATCCTCCACGATATCGCCCAGAAAGCGATCGACCTGGATTTTGACGGTCTGATGATAGAAAGCCATATAGACCCCGACAAAGCCTGGAGTGACGCGAAACAGCAGATTACTCCCGAGCGACTCGCCGAATTGCTTTCGGGCATCCGCTGGCGCAGGGAAGATGTCGCGTCGGAGGCTTTTCATGCGGCGATGGAAAAGATGCGGCAGCAGATCAACCAACTGGACGACGAACTGCTCCAATTGCTGGGTCAGCGTATGAAGATCGCCGACCAGATCGGTCAATATAAAAAGGAAAACAATATCACGATTTTGCAAACGAACCGATGGAACGCAATCCTGGAGCGCGCTTTCCGCAACGGAGACCTTCTCGGTCTGAGCAAGGAGTTCATCACCAAATACTTTGACGCGGTCCACATGGAAAGCATCAGCCACCAGAACCGCATCATGAATAGCTGAGGGCGAGCGGCAGCGATCCCGGCTTCCATGAAACCCGAGAAAATGGGCCCGGAACGGGCCCGTCAATAAGATTCAATCCAAGTGCATGAATCGAACGGCCTACCGGTTCACCAACGGTCTCGTGCAATATTATTTCAACGCCGATTTTTCCCATCTCGGAAAGATCGTGGATAAGGAACAGGCCATCCTGATCACGGACGAGCACGTGCTGAGTAAACACCGTTCCAAGATCAATAGCTGGAGACGGATCATCATTCCTCCGGGCGAAATCCACAAGAATCAGCCCGTGGCCGATAGCATCATCCAGGAACTGATCCGCCAGGGCGCTGACCGGCAGACCGTTTTGGTAGGACTGGGCGGGGGCGTCGTTACGGACCTGACCGGGTATGTGGCTTCGATATACATGCGGGGCTTGAAATTCGGATTCGTTCCCAGCTCCCTGCTGGCGATGGTCGATGCCAGTATTGGAGGAAAGAACGGAGTCGACGTGGGGATGTACAAAAACCTGGTGGGAACGATCCGGCAACCGGAATTCCTCCTCTTTGATCCGGCCCTGCTGAAATCGCTTCCGCTGACGGAATGGCGCAACGGATTTGCGGAGATCATCAAGCATGGTGCGATCCGGGATTCGCGACTGTTTCGCGAATTGGAATCCAAAAGCCTAAATACGTACCGCAAGGACCCTGCGGCGCTTTCGCGCCTCATTCGCCGAAACGCCGGACTCAAGTCGGCGATTGTCCAGCAGGATGAATTTGAACAGGGCGACCGCCGGCAACTCAATTTTGGCCACACCCTGGGCCATGCCGTGGAAAACCTCTATGGCATTCCCCATGGCCGGGCTATTGCGATCGGGATGGTCATGGCGAGCCGTCTTTCCGAGCAATACACCGGCTTTACCGGCACCGCACGGATTATCCAGGTATTGAAGCGCTACGGATTGCCGACTTCCCTGACTTTCGATCCGGGGAAGATCTCCGCCTTGCTCCGGATGGACAAAAAGAAAAACCGGGACTCCGTGTCTTTCGTCCTGCTAACCCGGATCGGAAAAGCGACCATCCGGCATATTCCGTTCACCGAACTGGATGAACGGATTCGAAATTTGGCTCAATAAGGTTCGGGTATAAACGAATTCAAATGGACCTTTATATTCATCCTTCAAACTTGCGGGGAGAGCTTATGGCTCCGCCCTCCAAAAGCTCCATGCAGCGGGCTTGCGCCGCTGCCTTGCTCCGCAAAGGCAAAACCATCATCCATAATCCAGGGTGCTCGCAGGACGACCTGTCCGCGCTGGGCGTCATCCGCGACCTGGGTGCCCGGGTGGATTTCCTGCCGGATGGATCCGTTGCCGTAGATTCCGACGGAGTCCAGCCCCGGGGCGATCAAATCCACTGCGGGGAAAGCGGCTTGGGAATGCGGATGTTTGCTCCATTGATAGCGCTCAGCGGAAAGCGCCAGGTGATCCAGGGGGAAGGAAGCCTTCTCGGACGGCCTATGGATTTCTTTGATCAGGTGCTTCCGCAGTTGGGCGTACAGGTGAGTAGCCAGGGAGGCAAGTTGCCCATTTCGCTTCAGGGACCCTTGAAGCCGGCGGATATTTCGATCGACGGATCCTTGAGCTCTCAATTTCTGACGGGACTGCTATTGGCCTATGCAGCGGCGGGCGCGAGCCATGTTTCGATCCGGGTCAACAACTTAAAAAGCAAACCCTATATCGATCTCACCTTGCAAGTAATGAGGCAATTTGGATGGAAAGTAGAAAATCGCCAATACCAGGAATTTTATTTCGACGGGCCGGTAAACGGGCTGGAGCCGGGAGGACCGATCCACTACACCGTAGAAGGCGATTGGAGCGGGGCGGCTTTCCTGCTCGTGGGAGCAGCGATAGGCGGGGAGATAACCCTGAACGGGCTGGATTTGGGATCCTCCCAGGCGGATAAGGCGGTGCTGCGGGCGCTGAAGGATTCCGGCGCGGTGCTGCATGAACATTCCGACCGTATCCGGGTGGGCCGCGGAGCCCTGAATCCATTTTCCTTTGACGCCACCGATTGTCCCGATCTATTTCCGCCGCTCGCTACCTTGGCGGCTTACTGTTCGGGAACTACCGAAATTTCCGGAGCTTTAAGGCTGGCCCACAAAGAAAGCGATCGTTCAAAAACCCTGAGCGACGAATTGGGCAAGATGGGGGCAAAAATTGGCGTTCTGGGTGACCGCATGCTGATCAATGGGGGGAAACCACTGGCCGGGGCTGCCGTCAGCTCGCGCGGTGATCATCGGATCGCCATGGCTTGCAGCATAGCTGCACTAGGTGCCCATTCGGTTACCTTGATCCAGGGCGCGGAATCCGTCGCCAAATCCTACCCTGGTTTTTACGATGACCTAAGGGCGCTTGGGTCAAGGATTGATCTTGCAGAGCAACCAATACCCTGAAGACCGTTGGAAATTCCAACCGCGGAAACGCACAACCTCAACACATGAATTCATTTGGCCGCCTGTTTCGATTGACCATTTTTGGAGAGTCCCACGGACCTACCGTCGGAATCAGTATTGACGGATGCCCCGCAGGACTCTCTTTGGAACCAGAAGATTTTTCGATGGATCTGGAGCGACGCAAGGGGGGAATACAAAAAGGGACCACCCCGCGCAAAGAGGATGATCTTCCCCAGCTTCAAACGGGGGTATTTGACGGCCGGACGACCGGGGCGCCATTAACGATCCTATTCAGCAATACCAATACCCGGCCGGAGGATTACGAAAAGCTCCGGGCGGTTCCGCGCCCCGGACATGCCGACTGGGTAGCCCACTATAAATTCGGGGGATTTGAAGACTACCGGGGTGCTGGTCATTTCAGCGGGAGGCTGACCGTTGCCCTGGTGGCTGCGGGGGTAGTCGCCAAAAAGATTTTGGCTGCAGCTGGTGCTGGCCCATCCTCCCGTCTGCCGGGAGGGGCCACGGGTCCCATCCGGATCACGGCCCGCATTTTGGAGATCGGAGGCGAGCAGGACCTGGAACGGGGCTTACAAAAGGCCATCGATGCCAAAGACTCCGTGGGCGGGATCATCGAATGCCGGGTGCAGGAATTGCCTCCGGGTCTGGGAGAGCCCTTTTTTGATTCTGCGGAATCTTTGCTCAGCCATCTCGTTTTTGCGATTCCGGCAATAAGGGGAATCGAATTTGGCACCGGATTTCCAGCGGCCCGGATGTTTGGCAGCCAGCACAATGATGTGATAGAAAATGAGCAAGGAAAGACCAGGACCAATCACGCAGGAGGAATGGTTGGAGGGATCACCAATGGCAACGAGCTGGTATTGCGGATTGCGGTTAAACCCACCTCATCCACGCCAAAAGAGCAACAGACCTGGAACCGAGATACCGGCGAAATGGGTTCCTTCATGGTCAAGGGGCGTCATGACCTCTGCATTGCGTTGCGCGTCCCGGTGATCCTGGAAGCCGTAACGGCAATCGTTTTGGCCGACCTGCTGATGCTGGAACAACGCATTCCCCGAGTGATGCCGATGGAATGATCAACGCCAGCTTCCCTTTTTCTTGACGTCAATCTTTTGCTATGCATCAGTATACCATACATGCTTCAGTTCAAGTCATTCCCTTAAGCCAGGACCGCCATCCCTATGAATGGGTGGACGAAGCCATTGGCGTTATCCAACGCTCAGGCATTGTGTACCAGGTAGGAGCATTCGGGACTATTTTGGAAGGAAGTTATGCCGAAGTGATGGCCCTGATCCAGGAGATCAACGAATATCTATACCAGAAAGGATGCCCGGAATGGATCAATCAGCTGCAAATCCAGATTCGGTCTGGCGGCCCTACTACCGCCGAAGAAAAGACGGCCAAGTATGCTCCTTTCTGAGTCAGCGCTTTGCCCGCGCAGCTAAGGATCCCAGCAGGTCAAAAGACAAGTCCAAAACGGCATATTTCTCCGGGTGTGGAAGACTGAAATGCCACCATTCCGTCGCGAACGCCAGGAATCCATTTTTTTCCATGACCGATCTCAGCTTTTGCCTGTTCTGCAAAACCTTTGCCGAAAGAGCCGCAAAATCCTGATGGGCAGAATCGGTAAAATTGTCGAAACCGGTGGGCATCTCTAGTTCCTGACCCGTATGCAGGTCCACCAGGGTTAAGTCTACGGCAATCCCCCGATTATGCCCGCTACCCTGGTGCGGATCGGCGACATACCGGTCGTCGTGCACAAGCTCCCAGAATTGTACGGTGACCGAGTATGGCCGGTAGGCATCAAAGATCTTCAGGCCGTACCCATCTACATTCAACTGGCTCTGCACCGATGCCAGGGCTGCTGCTGCCGTTTTCCTGAGGTAAGTGTGCGTAGTCCCTGGCGGGTACATGCGCCGCTTCATAAAATTATTGGTTCCGGCATACCGGAGGTCCAGGACCAGAGAAGGGATAAGCTGGTGTAGATCCATCATAAAGAGGCCGCTATCGGCTCCGATCGATTCCCGGTAGGCCTGCGCGTCGGCGACCAGCGGGACGCCATACGAACTAATCCGGGCTGGTTGGGCTTTTAAAAAATGGAAGCTGAAGACAAAACCCAAAAGCAAAATAAACCGGAATCGATCCCTGCGACGAACCATCGCTGCTCTGCGCATATATTTTCACTTATGAATTGGCTGGCGTATCTTGCTTTGTTGAATTCTTTCCCGCTTACCCGTCCGGTAAGCTCTGAATCCGTTCCCAGGAGCACTCTGCTGACGGCCCCGAATCCGTCTTCGCCGGGACCTGCAGGAATTTACTGAATTCCCCTGAGAAACCAGATTGAACTTCATGAGCTACACATTCCGTCATGCACTGATCGTCATAAGCCCCGCTCTATTTTTCATCCTTAATTCCTGCCATAATCCATCCAAAGACCATGCTGCCCAACTAAAGGCTGCCGCGGCCCATTCGGGCCCGGAAGAAACGAGGATCGACGAAGACCTGCGCAAGATCTTGGATCTGGCTGCCCAACGCAACGGCAACCTCAACGATTCCGTTCGCCTGCAGTACATGCCCCTGACCGACAGTTTATACCAGGCAAGAAACTATGAGCCGGTGTGGAGCAAGAACAAAAAATGGCTACCCCTAGGCGATTCCCTCTTTGCATTCATTGAGAAAGCAAAAAACTATGGCCTATTTCCTGCAGACTATCATTTCCGTTCGCTCTCCTTTGTTCATCGCATATTTCAGGCGGACAGCCTGGCGCAAAAAAATTCGGTGATTTGGGCGAGATCGGACATCCTGCTAACCGATGCCTTTTTCAAATTGGTCAAGGATCTTAATCAAGGAAGGTTTGCCTACGACAGCGTAACGCTGCGGAGCGATTCCACGCTTACCGATTCGGTATTAACCGGAAGCTTAAGCCATGCCCTGGAAACAGGAGACCTTACCGGAACTCTTCATCGGTTGGAACCAGCAAATCCGGGATATGATTCACTCAAAGCCTATCTTCCCGGCTTCCTGTCCAAGGCGGTTTTTGGCCCCTATACTTACCTGAACTTTCCGTATAAGGACTCCGTGTCTTTTTTCCATGATTTGGTCAGCCGGTTTCGGGAAGTCGGCCTATTGGCTACCGGCGCGCCGGACCCGGATACGACGGCCATCCGGAGCCTGCTGCGCAAATTCCAGCGGTCGCAGGGCATTCGGGCCAATGGGGCACTTACCGATCAACTGGTGGACAAGCTCAATAATTCAGATTGGGAAAAATTCAAACGTATTGCTATTAACCTGGATCGGTATAAGCTATTGCCGGATTCCCTTCCCAGTAATTATGTATGGGTGAACCTCCCTTCCTTTACCCTGGACGTCTGGCGGGCCGATTCCCTGGTCTTCTCTTCCCGGGTCATTGTGGGCGAGCCCGAGACCCGAACGCCACTGCTTAGCGGCGAAATTTCCAATTTTGTAACCTATCCCCAATGGACGGTGCCTTACTCCATTATTTTTCGGGAAATGCTGCCCAAGATTCAGGTAGACACCAACTACCTGGAGAAGCAAAATCTGATGGTAGTGGATGACGAGGACAGCGTCCTGGATCCACACAAAATCGATTGGAAAAAGCTTAACCGAAAACATTTCCCCTATACACTTAAACAGAAACAGGGGGACGACAATTCCCTGGGAGTCATCAAGTTCAACTTTCGAAATAAATACAGCGTCTATCTTCACGATACCAATGTCCGCTGGATGTTTGGCCGACCCTCTCGGGCGTTGAGCCACGGCTGTGTGCGGGTCCAGGAATGGAGAAAGCTGGCAGATTTTCTATTGCGCGATGACAGCACGAGGCATCAGGAAGATAGCCTCAAGGCCTGGATCAAACGCCAGGAAAAGCATGTAATCAGTGGATTTCCCAAGCTGCCGATTTTCATCCGGTATTTTTCCTGCGCCGGCGTCAAGGGCAGGATTAAATTCTATGATGATATTTATGAGGAGGATCGGTTTCTCCGGGACAAGTATTTTGCCGGGAAAACGATGGAATAATTATCCTCAAATCAGTGAGAATCCAGAACAAACCAAATGCCCGGCCTTTCCGGGATCAATCTTGGAAATGAATCGATGGCAGCACATCCTGCTTTTGATCATGGGCCTGGTTGCGGGCAGCGCAACCGGCCAGCAGCCTGCTTCAGGTGTTCGGCCACCGTCGGGCAAAGGGGTGCAGATCGGCACGGCGAGCTTTTATGCGGACAAGTTTGAGGGGCGTAGCATGGCCAACGGGGAGACTTTCCGGCAGCGCAAGCTGACGGCAGCCTGCAATACCCTCAGGCTGAATGTCTGGGTCAAAGTCACCAACCTGCGCAACCATCGCTCGGTGATCGTCCGCATAACTGATCGCATGCACCGCCGAAATAAAAGGCTGATCGATCTGAGCCGGGCTGCAGCCAGCATTCTGGGCTATACTGCTAGTGGGTTAGCTAGGGTCAAAGTCGAGCTCCTCCCCTCCGGGAGGAGAACTGGCCAGTAGAAGCCTTGATTTCCCCAGGACCTTAATCCTTCAATAATTTAATGCAAACCGGATTCGGGATTAGGATCTGCTTACCGGTTGGTGTGATCATACCTGTTTGCCGATTGATGCGAAAAATGACAATGTTATCGCTTTCTTGGTTGGCTACCAGGAGGAAATGCCCGGTCGGATCAATGATAAAATTCCTAGGGGTCTTGCCCAGCGTGGGTTGGACTCCCAACAGGCGCAACCTTCCATTCTCCGGATCAATCGAAAAAATGGCCAGGGAATTGGCATCTCCGCGGTTGGACGCATAGAGAAATTTGCCGTCGGGGGAAATATGGATATCCGCGCTTCCGATTGCTCCCTGATATCCTTCGGGGTGAGTGCTGATGCGTTGGAATTGGATGAGTTGGCCGTTGCTGTAATGATAAGCGTCTACCGTTCCCGAAAGTTCTTCGATGAGATACGCATAAGGTTTGCTTCCGTTAAATACGAAATGCCGGGGCCCGCTGCCGGGTATCGCATTCACGAAGGAATCCGGCGCATCCGTCAGGGGCTGCGTCTTTGCCGGATCAAATCGATAGACCATTTCCTTGTCCAGACCCAGGTCCGCCGAGCATACAAACCGCTCGTCAGGCGACAGGACAACGGAATGTACGTGGGCTTTTTCCTGCCGGTCCGGCACTGTGCCTTTTCCATAATGCTGGATCAATTCAGTCAAGCTGTCCAGGGATCCGTTCGGTCGGATAGGAAGTGCACTCAGATTACCTCCGTTGTAATTAGCGACCAGTGCCCATTTGCCCGTCCGGTTGACTGTAACATAGCAGGGATCGGCGCCGCCGCTCGACCGTTCGTTGATAAAATGAAGCTGACCAGTCGCCTTGTTGAAGGAATAGGCACTGACTCCCCCCGCAACAGCGTTGCCGTTCTCATTCACGCAATACAGGAAGTGACCACTGGCAGAAAGGGCCAGATAGGAAGGGTTTTTTGCAGGCACAGTGCCTACGCGGGCAGGCACCCCCGTCAGCGCGTTAAATTTATACACATAGATCCCTACGCTCTTGCCGCTCGTGTAGGTTCCAATGAACATGTAATAATTTTGGGCTACCGTGATTCGGGCCAGAAAAAAGGCGGAAAGAAAAATCGCGAGGCGCATAAGTAGTTGGTTTAGCGGGAATTTCTGCAATTTACAAATTGAAAGAGATTGAAACATATGCCCAAATCCATCCTTCGCAAGCAATGGGCGCAAAACCCGTTTCGGGTTCGAGCCGCAAAATTGATATGCATTTGCCTGCTGTCTGTGGCTGGCGCCCGGTCTCAACAGGTATACATCCGCCCTGGAAAAGTATGGAACGACCAATCCGGGCGACCGATCAACGCCCACGGGGGCGGTATACTGCTTTTTGAGGGTCGGTACTACTGGTATGGCGAAATCAAATCCGGCCCCACCTGGCGGGTTCCCGACATAAAATCATGGGAAGACTACCGGGTGAATGCCGGGGGCATTTCCTGCTATTCCTCCGTTGATCTTATCCATTGGACTTATGAAGGCAACGCCTTAGCCCCGGATCGGAAAGACAGCGCCAACGACCTGTATGCCGGACGGGTTATCGAGCGGCCGAAGGTGATTTACAACCGAACCACGCAGCAGTTCGTCATGTGGATGCATATCGACCGGGCGGACTATGGCTTTGCCCGGGCAGGTGTCGCCGTCAGCCAGCGACCGGAAGGGCCATTTCGGTACCTGCACAGCATTCGCCCCAACGGACAGATGGCCCGCGACCTGACTCTCTTCCAGGACGACGACCGAAAGGCCTACCTGGTTTACGCCAGTGAAAACAACCTGACCATGGAAATTTGCCTGCTTTCCGCAGACTACCTGGATCCGACTGATCAATACCACCGCATTTTGATCAATGCTCACCGGGAGGCACCGGCCCTATTCAAATATGGCAAAAAGTATTTTTTGATCAGTTCGCTTTGTACAGGATGGGATCCGAATGAACCGCTTTACGCCGAAGCAGACAGTTTATTCGGAACTTGGACCATTCGAGACAACCCCTGCCGGGGACCCGACGCGGACAGCGGGTATCATGCCCAGGTGAATTTTGTCCTGCCAGTGGAAGGGAAGTCCAATCGCTTCATATTCATGGCTGACCGCTGGGTGAAGACCAACCTGAGTGATTCGCGGTATGTGTGGCTGCCGCTCCAAATGGAGGAAGGCAAACCGGTAGTGGTGTGGAAGGATGCCTGGATACCCTGAGCTCTTGAACTTGGACTAAAAAAAAGGCCGGCTCCAAGGCCGGCCCAGCGAGGTGGTAAAAGGATCAGTTCTATCGAACCAGTTTTACATTTACTGCGTTTAGTCCTTTCTTCCCGTTAGTCACGTCAAATTCAACCCGATCGTTTTCTTTGACCTGGTCGATCAGGCCGCTGGCATGTACAAAAGTTTCCTTACCGGTGTCATCGTGTTTAATAAAACCAAATCCCTTGTCGGAATTGAAAAATTTTACTACGCCTGTTGTTTTTGTGTTCATTTTTAATTGGTATTGATAATAAAATGGACTGCAAGATAAGCAATTTTGGGGAAGCTTGGCGGAAAAGGTAAAATTTAGGCGTAGATCCGTGGTTCTTCCACCAGCGCCTCTGGACTTTCTCGCTATATTCGCCGGATGAATCGGAGCCTTTCATCTCGGGGTTATGCCCAAATTGCGCCTGCTTGCCCTGAACTTTTCAGTTTCTGCCGGTCAAATCCACTTTTCCCATGAACCCGTTCATGGGGTGGAGAGATGCCTGGCCTTTGCTGCTACTCCTGACAAGCTGTCAAACCCCGCCCGCCTCCAAAAAAATTGATGCACAAGCCGACAGCGCCGTTTCGGTTGCCCATGCATCCGCGGATACCGTCATCTACCGGCCTGCTGCCGCGGCCGTTGTCCTGGCGCGTCCCCAGATTCCTGTACTCTGTTACCACCAGATTAGGGATTTCCGCCCAACCGACTCCAAACGCTCGAAGGACTATATTGTTCCCGTGGATTCATTCCAACGGCAGATGCGGCTGCTGGCTGACAGCGGATACCAAAGCATTCTGCCCGATCAGCTCTATGCTTACCTGAACCAGGGCGCATCCCTTCCGCGCAAACCGGTAATGCTGACCTTTGATGATACCGACCTAAACCAATATACCATTGCCCTCCCCGAATTGAAAAAATATGGATTCAAGGCGGTGTTTTTTATTATGACGGTTTCCTTGGATAAGCCGCGCTATATGTCGCGCGCTGACGTGAGGCAGCTGTCGACAATGGGCGAAGTTGTCGGATCGCATACCTGGGATCACCACAATGTCAAGAAATATCAGGGCAAGGACTGGGAAATCCAGATCGATCGACCTACCCGTGAACTGGAACAAATAACGGGGAAGCCTATACGATATTTTGCTTACCCCTTTGGCCTTTGGAACCGGAACGCCATAACGGAATTGAAAAAGAGAGGTTTTGTCGCGGCCTTTCAGCTCAATGAAAAAAGGGACCCGCAGGACCCCTTGTATACGATCCGTCGCATCATCCTTCCGGGCACCGGGAACATGAAATCCTTTGAGTACGTGCTTCATCACGGTTTCTAGCCCCATGGGATTCAGCGGTTCTGCAAAATAGATAATAAGCCCATCACGAAAATGGAAGCAATGGCCGAAATGTCCGACCTGTCCTCCTTGGCAAACCGACTCATGCGAAGCCGCAGAAGCACATTCACCGAACAATTCGTTCCTGGCAAGCGGGTCCCGGAGGAGACCGTCCGGCAAATTCTGGAAAATGCCAATTGGGCACCAACACACAAGCATACAGAGCCGTGGCGCTTTATTGTATTCAGCGGGGCCGGCCTGGAGAAACTAGCGAAATTTCAGGCCTCCGTGTACCGTACCCATGCTGGTTCACAATTCCGGCAGGAAAAATATCAGAAGTTGCTGGATGCACCTTTGCGTTGCTCCCATATAATCGCTCTGTGCTTAAAGAGGAGTCCAGAAGCGGTCATTCCGGAAATCGAAGAAATCGCGGCGGTAGCTTGCGCGGGGGAGAATATTTACCTTTCTGTAACCGCTTTTGGGCTCGGAGGGTATTGGAGTACCGGCGGCATCACGTATTATCCGGAAGCCAAGGCTTTTCTTGGGTTAAGCGATTCCGACACGGTCATGGGATTCTTCCATCTGGGCTACATTAACATAGCTTCAACAGCAGGCACCCGGGGACCCGTGGAGGAAAAAACGACTTGGATAAATGAGTAATGCCGCAAAAGCCATTGCAGTTTCCCCGGAAAGCTGAATTTGGCCTACCTTGCGAACCGTTAGGCAATTCCTGATTAGATAACCATAAACAATTCATCATGCGAAGCAGAATGCTCATTTCTCTGGCCTTGTTGCTAGCACTAAGCGCTTGCAATAACTCCGGTGATAAATCCGCCGCGGGAACAGATACTTCCCAGGCCAAGACAGACACCATGGCCATGAAGGTTGACTCCTCCAAAATTGTTCCTGCTGTCCCGGATGAGCCTGCCGGAGCCAAAGTCTTTTTTAAGAACCTGAAAAACGGGCAAAGTGTTACTTCGCCGGTTAAAGTGGAAATGGGCGTTGAAGGCCTGAAACTGGATACCGCCGGAGCCATCGTTGCAGGCACAGGCCATCACCACTTATTCATCGATGCAGAAGACTCCCTGGCCAAGGGAACGGTGATACCAAAAGATTCCACCCACTTGCATTTCGGAAAGGCACAGTCTGAGGCAGTCGTGAAATTATCACCGGGGATGCACAAATTGACCCTTCAATTTGCCGATGGAATTCACCGCTCCTACGGAGCTCAACTTTCCGATACGGTCCGGATCAGGGTAAAAAAGTAATCGGCCTGAGGCAGGACCTCGCGTTATCCGGCTAAGGACCTGTCTTTCCCAGGCCCAGGGCCTCAATGTATTCGGTATTTGGACGACATTGGGAGAACTGGCATTGTGCCAGGAATCCCTCCAGGGCTTGCTGTACCCAAGCGTCGTCCTTGGGCCGAAGCCTCCGGATGCTGGCAAAGCTGGCACGCGGCGAATCGGCATAGGCAATGATCTGTTCATAATGAGCCGGCATAGAAAAAGTGACGATCCCCCGTGGATCGTTCATTTTTTTGTAAGGCCAGAACTGCCATCCTACCCGGTGACTTTCCAACATTTCCCGGAAAGTCCGGATCCAGGCGTTGTCATTTTCACCCGTTTCTCCCACGTAAATGGGCACCCGATACCGTTCCCGGAAATCCAGGTATTGCTGAATCACCTCCACGGTTGGAGCAGTCCAATATTTGTGGAATTCATAAACGGCTTTGCTGTCGAACGGAGGACCGAATATCTTGAAATTGGAGTCCCATTGGGCACCTCCAAGAAATACCAGGTGGCGGGCATCTACCTCCCGTATGGCGCGGACGATGGATTGGTACAGAGGTTCCAGCCGGTGGTTAAAGTGTGCTGTATCAAAATAGTGAGCGATTGGCTCGTTCAGCAGATCGTAGCCCATTATAACCGGCTCGTTTCGGTAATGTTCAGCGATCCGGCGCCACACGCTGATGGTCTGTTTCTGGCATTCCGGACTGTCGAATAGGAAAGGAAACCCGAAACCGTCGTCGATGTTGTCGCCCGTTTGGCCCCCCGGCGCGCAATGCATATCCAGGATGATGTATATATGAGCTTCCCGGCACCAGGAGACCAACCGGTCCAGGAGTGCGAAGCCCCGAGCGGGTCCCTGGCCACCCAAATACTCTTCCGAAGTGAATAGCCGATAATTAAACGGAACCCGGATGCAGTTCATTCCGAGCTGGCCCAAATACCGAATATCCTCTTTCTGAATATAATCGTTCAGGTATTTTTTCCAGAATTGGGCAGTCGCTTCCGGTCCGAGCAATTCGGTCAGTGCTTCGTTAATCAACCGAGGAGAATTGCATTGATGAAATTTAAACATATATCCTTCCGGTACCAGCCAGTTCCCCAGGTTGGTTCCTCGGATCAGGAAGGGTTTTCCGTCTGCCCCCACCATTTCGTCGCCCCGAACTCCGATAAATCCGGGAACCTGCGCCGGCGAAGAAAAAAAACGAAACAGGAGCAGGCAGCAAGCCAATCGATGTATCATAAAATGGTAACGATTTAATAATCAGGATCGATGCGTTTAGGCCCCGGGCAAGGACTGATCCGCGCTGCGGTCCCGTTGAATCTGCCGGATATGGCGGACCAGGAGCAGGCAGCAAGCCAATCGATGTATCATAAAATGGTAACGATTTAATAATCAGGATCGATGCGTTTAGGCCCCGGGCAAGGACTGATCCGCGCTGCGGTCCCGTTGAATCTGCCGGATATGGCGGACCAGGAGCAGGCTGCCCAAAAAGAAGGCAGGAATGAACCAATAGATGTTCCAGGAAGCATGTCTCACGAAGCCGGCAGACCAATAAGGAGCCAGGATCCATCCGACCATCACATAACCTCCGGTGGAACAAATGGCTGAGGCAAAAATAATCCAGCCGAATTTGCCAGGAGGCAAGCGAAGCAGCCCGGCAATGACTGTACTGTAGCCGCGCACAAAGGGAGTGAGCCGCCCGACAAAAAATCCCCAATGGCCACGATCGGCCAGTCGCCCCTGCCATTTTGCTATCCGTTTCCATGGGAGTGGCAACCATCGCGGTCTGCGCTTGAACAGGGTGGATCCAAACAGGTAAAAAAGCGTATATAGGAGACCGGTACCCAGCATTTCGGCAGAAAGAGCAGTGGTCAATACATAGGTGAGGAGCAAGGTGCCGGCGTGTGCAAGGTATCCAAAGAAGATCAGCGCCAATTCATTGGGAACGATCGTCGGAACGCCGAGTTCTTGCAGGAACACAAGGAGGAAAATGGCCAGGTAACCGTGGGCAAGCACAAAATGCGTGAACTGCAGCGGCATAGAAGATGTGGGATTTTTCCGTACTTGTCGCCCAAATCGTGTCTTAAAGGTATGGATTCCCTCGGAGCCGTTCAAGGCCGTCAAACACAGCTCCCGGATCTGCTATTGCCCATTTCGGATATCCGCCAGCTTTTTCTTTTGATAGGTTATTGCCGAAAAGGCGGATTCGCATCCGGAACCCGTCGGCGATTGGGACGAAAAGCCTGCAGCAACGGCTTTGGTCGATGACAAGGTAAAATACCGGACGAGGTTCCAGGCCTTTCCATCCATCGAGTAATGAAAGGCATAACAGTGATGACCCAAGCCCGCGATGCGCAAATAAATCCAGCCATTGCTGATGGGAACATGATTGCAATCGTCGGATATCCCGTTGTTGACTACCGAAACGACAAAGGGCTTTTTTTGAGGGGAGAATTCAAAGCAAAGCTTAGCCCAGTCGGAAGGTCCGGCCCAAAGCACCAGGACTCCCGCATCGTAATCCGAGCGAAATGGAGTGGCGACCCGCGCGGAGAGAAGAAATTCCTCGTCCGGCTGAAAAAGGGCTTTGGGTGAATTAACTACCGTATAGGCCTCTTGGGGATCCACAAATAGGTCGGTTTTTCCGGCTGCCGAGATCCGCAAGGTGCCGGCATCCGTTTTCGAGCGGACCGGCGCGTTGACCCAATGCAGGGAACCCGGTAACCCTGCAATTGCAAATCCGGCTGTCTCCGGCTGGCTCATCGCAGGGGATCCCAGTAGGATCAGCGCAGGGGCCATGAGGGCGCAGAATATATTCATATGCAAGTTTGTTTTGCCAAATGTAGGGCTTCCGGAAATTTGGGCTATGGAAAGAACCACCCGGACTGGATCCAGATGCACTACTCACCCGAAAGACCAGGGATCCGCCGCCCCTAATCCAACAGGTCTTTGGGGAACCGAAATGCGTGAATCAACCGGGTTAACTGCGGGCATTCCCGATTGGATTCAAGACCCCAATTCATCCAGCAAAGGGACCAAATGGTTGGCGAATTCATTGGACCGTGTTTGGCCATCCGCCCTATTTTTTCCGGGCCTTCCAGGTTTCCCGCGGCCCGGCGCAGACCGCCCAGCGTATGAGGTATTGATCCAGGTAATCGGTACGCAATTGGCGCGTATTTGGATCGGTATGGTCGGTCAATTTTAGGATTTGCAGATCCTTGATTTTGGTCGGCATTCGTGCTCATGAAAATATCGGCCATGTCTCTCGGCAAATCCTCCTGGCCTTGGACGCATCATATACTTTCCGCAGTTCAGGACGAGGCCGGGAAACGGTCGCTCATTCGGGCCATTTTTCCAAACCCAGCAATTTCTTACCGAGCGGGGAGAGCTCCGCGACCGAATACTTGATTTTCTCCCAGTGCCTTGGGTCTCCCGGAAAGGCAAAGCCTTCCGGAGCGATGCGGTCCTTCCAGGAGTCTACCCGCCAGCGGCGCAATGCTTCGTTGTCTTCCTGCGCGGGCATCATGGAGATGTATTGTGCAATGCGCACATTGCCGGCGGAACGGTTTGGGCGAATTCCGTGAGGCTGGAGGCTGTTGAAGATCAGCAAATCGCCGGCTTTCAGCTTTACTTTGACCAATTCAAAGCCTGAAATGTCCGGCTTGAAATGGTCCCGATCTGCCGGTTGGCTCAATTTCCATTCATCATAGGTCCTGAATAATTCCGGTACACATTGAAACCCTCCCATGTTCTCGTCGGTCTGATCGGATAAGGCCAAAACGCCCTGAACGTTTTGAGGCTTTGTTTCCGGGTCGTAGTCCCAGTGAATAAAGCCCTTGTATTCAAAACCCGGACGCATGGGAAAATTTAGGTTGGCCCGATCAATAGTCACCCAGAGTTTTTCCGTTCCCCAAATGTCTATAAAGGCATTATATATCCGTTCGTTCTGCCGGTTATCCCAGAGGCGCTGGTGGTTATAGACTTCCACCATGCCGGTATTGGTCAATTCTTTCATCATCATTTCTGCCCTTGGTGCGGTGTACCAGGTTTCCGGATCCTGTGGATTTTTTTCCTCGAATTCCCAAAGAAAATCGGCTGTTCTTTTAGCCTGGTCCCGGGGAACGGCACTCCGAATCACAATGTATCCGTTTTCGATCCAGAATTGCCAATCCGCTTCCGAGAGAACCCGCAAGGGCTTGCCATTGGACCGATCGTTTAGCCTCAGGAGGCTGCTTTTCGCCGTGGAGGGGTTTCCCGGTATGTCCAAATGCTCATTGGCCGGAACCATGGAAGGCTGCATGCTGGCAGCCATGGTAATTGTTTGTTCAGACATAAGAATTCGCCAAATAGGAGCGATACCCAAATTTAACTCCACCGTTCAGATTGTCCGCCGAACCAATGATTTATTTTGCTATATCAAGCCAAATTGAGCTGGCCAGCAAAACTGACCTGGATAAACGGATTCGTATATTGCCCAAGGCGGCCGGTTTTACCGGATGCCTCGGAAATCGGTTATGATTCAAGAAAAGAAGGAAATGTTCAGGAACCGGCTGATCAAGGTCAGCCGGCACATCGGTAAGGAAGCGCGTCGCCTGGGGGTAACCTGTTATCGGATATACGACCATGACCTGCCGGATTTTCCGTTTTGTATAGAGCGGTATGAAAACTTGGCATATGTAGCGGAGTATTTAAGGCGCCATGGAATGTCGGAAGAGGAGCACCTGGCCTGGCAGGAATCTTGCCTGCCGGTAATCTCCGAAATCTTGGATATTCCAAAGGAACAGATCTTTTTGCGAGAGCGCCGCCGAAAGCCTGGTCGCCAGGGCCAGTACCATCGGTTGGACGAGTCCGGTAATTTCCATATTGTAAAGGAAAACGGCCTGCAATTTCGTATCAACCTGAAGGATTATTTGGATTCTGGGCTGTTCCTGGATCATCGAGTAACCCGCCAGCGCGTCCGAGAGGAGGCCAAGGGCAAGCAACTATTAAACCTATTTTGCTACACGGGCTCTTTTTCTGTCTATGCCGCTGCGGGCGGCGCTGCAGGATCCTGCTCGGTAGATCTGTCCAACACTTATCTTGCCTGGGCGAAAGAAAACATGAAGCTGAATCAACTTCTGGATCCCGATCGTCACGAATTTGTGCAGGGGGACGTGCGGCAATTCCTGGACCAACTGAGTCCGGCCAGCTATGATCTGGTCGTCCTGGATCCGCCCACCTTCAGCAACAGCAAGCGAATGCAGGGCTTTCTGGATATTCAGCGGGACCATGTCGGGCTGATTCAACAGGTGCTGCGGGCTACCAAACCGGGAGGCATCCTCTATTTCAGCACGAATTTCCGCCATTTTCAGCTCGACCGCCCGGCAATTTCCTGCACGGCCATCGAAGATGTTACCCGTTCCACGACTCCTTTTGATTTCCGGTCCGGGCAAACCAGGTCCTGTTTCCGCATGGTTCGATAATCAGGAGCAGGCTCCTGAATCATTTCAATCTGCAGGCATCAATGCGTTGGCAGGGGGATATCCCTTTTCATCATCTGGTCGCGGTTCGCCATTTCCCAAGCGGTGTAGAAGACCAATTGGGCCCTTCGTTGGAGCAGATCATAGTTGATCTTATCGGGGGTATCGGTCGGACGGTGATAGTCCTTATGAATCCCATCGAAGTAGAAAATGATCGGCACCCCTTTGCGCGCAAAATTGTAGTGGTCGCTCCGGTAGTAGATGCGCTGGGGATCCTTCGGATCATTAAACTTGTAGTCGAGTTCGAGTCGCAGGGTTTTTTTGTTGACTGACTCGCTGATCGGTTTCAGATCGGAGCTCAATTTATCGTCACCGACCACATACACGTAGTTGGTCGAGTCGCCGTTTTTGCGGTTTGGATCGATCCGGCCAATCATATCTATATTCAGGTCGGCCGTGGTCTTCTCCAGCGCATGGACTGGATGGTCCGTATAATAGGCAGACCCCCATAGGCCTTCCTCCTCTCCGGAATTGGCTAAGAAAAGGATGCTGCGGCGAGGTCCCTTGCCGGCGGACTTGGCCGCTGCAAAAGCTTGGGCAATTTCAATAATGCTGACCGTTCCAGAACCGTCGTCATCCGCGCCGTAATAGATTACGGTATCCCGCTTTCCCAGGTGGTCGTAGTGCGCCGAAATGACCAGGGTTTCGTCTTTGAGGTCGCTTCCCTCCAGGTAACCCAACACATCGCTGCTCTGAAGATCAGTCGTGGACTTGTCAAATTGGACCTTCAGGTTGACGGTACAGGATTTGGCGTGCAGGCTCCCGTTTTTCACCGAATCATAGGCGCCGCCAAGAATGGTTCGGGCTATTTTCTCCGATATGTACCAGCTGTTTGGCCGGTTGACTTTCTTAAATCCGGAGAGGTACATGTTCCCCAGAGAATTGAACCTGGCCCGGGGAAAATCGTTTTGAATTATCAGCAACCCTGCAGCCCCATGTTGCTGCGCGGCATCCTGCCTCCCATACGGATTAAAGGATCTGCGGCTAATCTGGCCCTGGAGCCTTCCGGCGGGCATGTCATTTAAGATCATGACCATTTTTCCCCGGACATCGAGTCCCTGGTAATCGTCTTGCGCGGAATCGGTGATCCCGTTGCCGGCAAAAACGATTTCGCTTGCCATCAGGGTCTCCCCATGGTTGGCTGCAACGTTGACGTCAAAGTCTTCCATCAGGAGAAAGTCCTGGCCGTTCACAGAAACAGCTGCAGATATCAGGGAGTCCCGAAATACCGGGTAGTACAGCTGATACCCATCGCCGGCACCGGGGGCCAGCCCCAGTTCGGTAAATTGCTCCTGAATATAAGTGGCCGCTTTCCGCTGTCCCTCGGTGGCCGTTTCCCGCCCTTCAAAATCCTTGCTGGCAACAATGGCGAGATGCTTTCGCAGGCCTTCCTGCGTGATTTGTCCAGCGAAGCGCTTTGCGTCGGATGATTTCTGCGCTTGAGCACCCAGGCTTGCTACTAACACAACCAGAATGATTATTTTTCTCATGATGCTGTTTTCGATGCTGATCAGCCAAATGTAAATCAGCGGGGCAATTTCAACCGCAGTAGCCGAAGGATTGTGACGAGTGGCTCAGCATTCAGCCGGAAGCCTCGCTGAGCTCTAGCCACCGCCATTCCTTTTCTTCCAGTAACTGCTCGATCGCATTTACGCGGGTGCTGAACGCCTGCAAATCTTCGAATCCGGTCTGCGGATCATAGATCCGATCGTGCAATTGTTTTTTTTTCCTCTTCCAGATCCAGGATCTCGCGCTGGAGCAGGTCCAATTCCCTTTTCTCTTTAAATGTAAGCCTTCGGCTGCTGGCAGCCTTTTCCTCCGATGGGTTACTCTTCTTGGTTGCCATTGGGATCTCCGCCCGCAGGATCATGGGCGGCTCGGGGTCCCGGGCTTGCCTTTCATCCCTATACTGCGAATAGTTGCCCGGGAAATCGATGATCTGCCCCATGCCTTCCATCACCAAGAGGTGGTCCACCAGGCGGTCCATAAAATACCGGTCATGCGAAATGATGACTAAACAGCCCTGAAAATCCTTCAAGAATTCTTCCAGCACGGCGAGGGTAGGGAGATCGAGGTCATTGGTCGGCTCATCGAGGATCAGAAAATTGGGGTTTCGGAACAACACCGTTAGCAGGTGCAGTCTCCGCTTCTCGCCTCCGCTAAGGCTTGAGATCGGCGTATATTGGCGCTCCGGACTGAATAGGAAACGCTCCAAAAACAGGGACGCGCTGAGTGAACCACCCTTGGCTAGCGGAAAATTTTCCGCGATATCCTTCACCAGGTCAATCACCCGACAATCGTCTTTAAGGACAAGCCCCTCCTGAGTGTAATGGCCGAATACTACCGTTTCCCCGATCTGGATCTTTCCGCTGTCCGGTGGTTCCAGGCCAAGGAGGAGACGGACCAGGCTGGTCTTTCCAACCCCATTCCTTCCAATTATCCCGAGGCGTTCTCCCTTCTTAAACGTATAATCGAAACCTCGGAACAATACCTGGTCGCCAAATCGCTTGTAAAGCTTCTTGCATTCGGCAATCTTGCCACCCAAGCGGTTCATCTTCATTTCGAGCTGAAGGGCTCTTTCCTCCGGCCGGATTTTGGCCATGGCCTCCAGGCTATAGAATTGATCCTGCCTGCTTTTGGACTTGGTCGTTCTGGCCCTTGGCTGTTTTCGCATCCATTCCAACTCCTTGCGATAGGCCTGCTTTACCTTTTCCCAGGAGGCGGACTGCTGTTGCAGTCGGGCTGATTTTTGTTCCAGATACTGTTCAAAACCGCCGAGGTATCGAAATAGGTGATCCGGTTCCAATTCCCAGATTTCTTCACATACCGTGTCCAGGAATTGCCGGTCATGGGTAACTAGCAGCAGGGTAAGCTTCTCCCGGGACAAGTATTGCTCGAGCCACTCGACCATTTCTAAATCCAGGTGGTTGGTGGGTTCATCCAGCAGAAGAAAGATATGTCGTTCACTGAATGCGATGTCCACTAGAGTTCGCGCAAGAGCGACCCGTCTGCGCTGACCGCCCGAGAGGTTCTGGATTGGTTCGTCTAAATGCTCGATGCTGAGCTTGCTGAGGATCTCTTTTACCCGGCTCTCCACATTCCAGGCGCCCAATTCATCCATGCGCTGAAGCGCCGCTGACAAGGCTTCCGGGTCTTCTTTGGCGGTGGCCGCTTCGTAGGTTTTCACCGCGAGGACCACGGGATGGTCCAGTTCAAAGATATAATCCAGCACCGTGGCGGATTCCGGAAATACCGGATCTTGTTCGAAATAGGCCACCCGGACATCCTTGTGGATCCACACCCGGCCTTCCTCAGGAGCTTCTTTTCCGGCCAGCACGCGCAACAGAGTCGTTTTACCGGAGCCGTTTAGTGCGATGAGTGCAATCTTGTCGCAGGCTTCAATATGAAAATGGAGGTTCTGAAAAAGGGGGTGGATGCCATAGGATTTGGTCAGACCCTCGACAGAAGCATAATGCATTTGGCAAAGATACGCTCCTGACCCCCTGCCAAAAAGGCCGGGGGGCGGCCCAGCCCCCGGAAGGAACCCAGATGGCGGCTACGGGTACCCATTAAGCGCTTTTGATGAGTTCCAAGGCCACATGGACCCGCACTTCGTCGCTGACGACGACACCTCCCGATTCTGTCACCGCATGCCACTGCAAGCCGAATTCCTTTCGGTTGATCTTTCCATTGATGCTGAATCCCGCCCGGGTATTGCCCCAGGGATCTTTTATGATTCCGCCGAATTCAACGTCCAGTTTGACCGGCTTAGTGGTATTTCGAATAGTCAGGTTACCATACAGTTCATAGGAGCCATCTTGGTCTACCGATTCGTATTTGGTTGCCACAAACTTGATTTGCGGATAGTTGGCAGCATCAAAGAAATCGGCGGATTGCAGGTGGCCGTCACGCTGCTCGTTATTGCTGGTAACTGATTTCACGTCTACGCTGAACGCCGCTTTGGCGGTTAGGAAGTCCTCATCTTCCGTCTCCACCGAAGCGTCGAACTTGGTGAAATAGCCAGTAATTGTCGAGATCATCAGGTGCCTGATCTTGAACTGCACTTCTGAATGCGTGGGATCCAGGGTCCATTTTACTTTTGCCATATGCTGGGTTTTAATGTTTAAACAACGAAAGTAATCAAATTCTGGATATTGCCCGATTCGGTCCGGTGGACTAGCGGGAAGCTGCTCCGGTAATTCTTGACGTGTTGAAAAAATTCCTGATGCCGGATCCACCGGTTACCAATTGAGGCAAAGCTGACCCATAGCACAACCAGCGGGACGATGATCCGGCGGGGATCCTCCCGCTGGATATCCGCCCAAGTCTTGTCACTACCGAGAGCGGGGATTTTGAATTCGAGGATATACAAGCCCATGGCAATGGCGACATTCGCATCGCGGAAGAAGGCGATCCGGTCTACCTGAAATTGCTTCCGGCCATGGTCGGGAAGATGCTCCATTAACATGGAGGATAGGAACTGATTAAATGTGCGAATTTGAGGGTAAGCCCGGCGGCCTAGTTCTTATTCTTTCCTCCGAAAAGCCGTCCCAGGAATCCTTTTTTCTTGCCCTGCTTGGTCCCGGGATCCGGCGTATTGGTTGACCGGCTGTTTTGGGCGCTGCCCGAGGAGTTGGCTTCTTGCAAAACTTTCTCCTCGTCGTCCGAGAGTTTGGAATCGATAGGGACCTTCGGATTGCTGGTGTCCAGGTATTGATTAGCCTTTCCATTGCCTTCATCAGGACCTTCTGCTCCAGGCGGCAGGGAATGGTCGATGATGTGTTCGTAATCGAGAAATTGATTTTTCATGGTTTCCGGCTGAATGAACTTGGCCTGCTTGTTCAATCCCAGCGTCTTGTCGGCCAGGGCTTTCAGAAAAAAATATTCCCAGATCGGCCGGGCCGCATGGCCTCCGTCTCCCAATCCGCCTTGCAACTGGATGAACCGGTCATCACAGCCGATCCATACTCCCGCCAAGAGCTGGGGCGTATATCCCATGAACCAGGCGTCGGCAAAATCATTGGTCGTTCCCGTCTTGCCGCCCATCTCCGCAATGCCCAGACGGTCCCTCAGACCGGCAGCGGTACCCACGTCCACCGTACCCTGCATCATCCGGCACATCGTATAGGAAGTGGACTGGCTGATCACTTCTTTTCTTTCCGTGTCAAAGCGGTCCAGGACATTACCGTTCTTGTCTTCTATCCGTGAAATGTAGTACGGCTTAGTGCTGAATCCCCCGGCAGGAAACATGCTATAACTCCAGAGCAGCTCATATAGGGAAAGACCGCAACTGCCAAGGGCCAGCGAAGGGTATGGTTCCAGCTTAGTGGGAACATTCAGGTTTTTCATGAATTCCACAAAGCGCTGCGGCGTTACCTGTTTCATGATGGAGGCGGATGCGCAGTTCAGCGAATACGCAAGAGCTGTGGCCATCGTTACCTGCGGACTGCCCTTGCATTCTCCGCGGGCGGGCACCATCCCATAGCCTGGGAAGTCCTGCGCTTCATTGTCTACTACGGTTTCCGGCAGAAAATTGGCTTCTTCGATCGCGTCGCAGTACAGCAGCGGTTTTATGGTTGATCCCACCTGCCGTTTGGTATTGACGTTTGCGTGATCGAACTTGAAGGTTTTGAAGTCGATGCCGCCGATCCAGGCTTTCACGGCACCGCTCATGGGGTCCATCGCCATAAAGGCGGTTTCCAGCAAGGCCTGGTTGTACTTGATCGAATCCATCGGGGTCATTACGGTATCTTTCTCACGCTTCGCATTCCAGGCAAAGACCTTCATTGCAACTGGCTGTAAAAAGGATTTCCGGATATCAGCTTCGGGAATGCCGTCGTCTTCCATGCTCTGCCAGCGGTCGCTGTTGTGCATAGCCGCTTCCAGGACGTTGGCGTGGTCTGCCCAATAGGTTCCTTTCCGGACATTGTACTGGGAACTAAGTGATTTTTGAAGCATCGGCATTTGCTTGGCTACGGCCTCTTCCGCATAGAGTTGCATCCGTGGATTAATCGTAGTATATATCTTGAGTCCGTCTTCGTAAAGGTTAAACGGTTCTCCACTGGCCGGGTTCTTGTGATCCCTGCACCATTTTTTCAATTCTTCCCGGATATAATCCCGGAAATAGGGCGCCAGCCCATTGTTCTCATCGATTTTGCGGTAATTGCTCAGGTCGATTGGTTTCAATTTCAGCTCAGCAGCATCGGTCTCTGCCAGAAAATGATTTTCGACCATGCGGTTGATGACCGTATTGCGGCGTTCAATGGCTGCCTTGGGATTCTTACGCGGGTTATACAGCGAATTGCCGCTAAGCATGCCGATCAGGGTTGCCGCCTCGTCGACGCTGAGCCGGTCTGGTTCCTTTTGGAAAAAGGTTCTGGATGCATTGCGTATCCCGTAAATATTGTCGCCGAACGAAACATAATTCAGGTATAGGGCCAGGATCTCTTCCTTGGTAAAATTCCTTTCCAGCCGGATGCTGGTTATCCATTCTTTGGGCTTTTCGATGAAGAACCGGCGGAAGCGGTTGCGGCTCAGACCCTGACCGAGCATATTTTTCGCCAACTGCTGGGTTATCGTGCTTCCGCCTCCCGCCTGGCCCAATTTTCCAATGGCGCGGAGCAGCCCATAGGCGTCGATGCCGGAATGCTTGTAAAAGCGGCGGTCCTCAGTGGCTACCAGTGCGTTTATGACGTTTTTGGAAATATCCTTGAACTCCACATTGCTCCGGTTTCCTTTGTCTTTATAATACTTGCCCATCAGCGTTCCGTCATCCGCATAGACCTCGGAAGCCAGCATGATGGTCGGATTCTCCAGCTCTTTAAGCGATGGCAGCTTGCCAAATGCCCCCACGTAGATGAGACCCAAAAAAAGAAAAAAGGAAGCCAGCGCGAAGAAAAAGAAACGCCAAAAATAAAATATGGTTTTTGACATATGGATCGGTCAGTTGATGTTTTGAATATCCTCCTTGCAGCAAAAACCCTACCTGAAAATCAATCCGGTCCAGGCTATTGGAACCTTCCCGGATAGTTGGCCCGCAGGAAGTTCCGGTAGGCGTTCATGTCCTTGTTGCTCTTGAGGAGTTCCAGGTTCTCCGGGATAAAAATCAAAAAAGCGTATTTGCCGGCCGGAAGCCAGGGAATAATCTCCCTGGGAGCCAGGACTTTGGCTTTATCCAAATAGTTCAGCGCTTCGGCAGCGCTATCAAATCCGCTGATCAGCACCAGTTTGATGCTGTCATTGATGGCAACGGTGGAAATATCTAAAGTCTTGTTATAATAGGTCTCCCGATTGTAGCGGTTAAACGCATTTCCCGTCTCAGTTGCATACACCGGGTCCACTTTGCTCAGCCAGATGGCCACCGAATGGGGCTGGTCCGGACGAAAGACATAGGAAGATTTTGGGGCGGTCATGGCCATGGCCAGCTGGAGGGAATCGGTTCCGACCTGGAGTAAGGCCGCTTGCAGAGAATCAGCTAGTTTCTTGAGTTGGAGGGATTTGGTCATGTTGTTATGGACCTTACGCTGCAAGGCCTGGACGGAATCGGCTTCCTTTCTCAGGACCGACAGCTGCGCTGAATCCGCCTTTAGCCTGTTCAGTTGCCTCATTTTAAGCAGCGCATTTTGGTGGGCAAGCAGGAAGGAATCCTGCTTTTGTTTGGGAACGTTCGGGGCCGGACCGATCCGGGGTCGGCCGGCGGCCGATGTGTCCGGTGAAAGGCCACCCGTTGCCATACTGTTGGGGGCAATCTTGATATCCGATGCGGCGATAACCGAGTCGTCTGGTTCCCGGGTGATCTGCAAATGGGTCAGGTAATCCTCGATCTGGCGGCGCCTTCCCAATACATCAATGAGGGTGCGGGCCTTAAAGGCCATCGGAGTTCCTGCATACCGCATGACGACCTTATTGAGTCCATTGATGGCCAGGTTGTCCTCGCGGTTATGGGCATAATATACGGCTTCTATATACAACAATTGTGGCGTCCAGTATTTCTCACCATAAAGGCTATCCGCAATCCGTTTTTCCGTCTCAGCCCGGGCAAAATCACCCTCAATAAAGGAGTTATATACCGCATCGTATTCCCGGGTGGCCGCCACCCGGGGTCCCTCTCCGGGGGACTTCTCGGAAGCGTCCAGGAGTCTGGCAGTATATTTTCCCGAAGGATACTGGCTGCGAAGAGAACTCAGGGCATCGTCCGCGCGGGCATTGTCCCCCAGCTTGCGGTAACAGTAGAATAAATGGAAAATCACCTCCTCGCGAAGCCTGGTCTGGGGAAATTTGACGAGAATGCTGTCGTAGGCAGCGATCGCCGACAAATAATCGGGAAGCTCGTCCTGGAAAGCGATACCCATTGCCAGGTAGGCTTTTTCAACGGAGTCCCGGGATTTGCTCATGTGTAGGGAGTCCAGCGGAATATTGGCCAGCAGCGATGCATAACTGTTTGTCGGGCTGGCGGCCTGCTTAACGGCACTGTCGGCTGCCTCTCCCTGTATGGGACCATTTCGGCTCACTACTCGTTGTTTGGCGGCCAAAGCCGAAAGAAACCAATTGTCCACATTGGGCCGGTTGCCCCATTTAGTCTTGAAGTCGGTGTATCCCTTGGATTTTAGACTGGGGTTGTAAAAATACCAATCGGCATTACCCGAACTGCTGCCGAACAGATCGGTTGGACCGGACCCGTTGCCGGAAAAAGTGAAATTGTTGCCTGTTGACTCTTCGTCATCGTTTGATCCTCCTCGGCGGTTCATGGCCTTGAGCAGCTTTTTGATATAGGCATCGCGGTCGTCGGCTGACAGGCCGGCAATCCATTGCAGGCTGTCCTGGCGCTCGATGATCATTAGTTGAGATACGATGGTGGACAGGGCTCTTTTGCGTCCGGCCAGCAGATTCAGGGTATCGATAGCCGTTAGATTGAAGGAGCTCAGGCTGTCATAGAATCGCTTGGCGGAAGGGTAGTCTTTCCGTGTAAAGGCCAGGTCTCCCAGGAGCATGTAGGTCCGGTTCCGCTGTGGACTGGTCAATGTGCTGTACTTGGCGCTGTGAAGCAGGTAACCATTGGCCCTGGCCGTATCCCCCTGCCCCAGTACGATGGCCGCCGCGGTATAATAAATCAGGTCCCGATAGGGTGCATAGAGTTCACGGCGACCCATACGCTCCAGCGCCTCCAGGTTTTTTTCTATATAATCTTCTCCCGTACCCTTGTTCTGTTGGATCGCATTGAGTCGCGCATAGACTTCCAAGACCGGGTCGTAAGTATGCGCAACGGCAGCCTCGTAATACGCTTTGGCCTGGTCCGGTTTTCGGGCGCGCTCGTACAATTGTCCAATCAGGTATTCCCATCGGGCCTGTTCCGTTCGGTCGGGAGCTTCGGGTAGGGCCCTGACAAGAAAGTATGCGGCACTGTCATACCGGTCTTGTTTATAATACCACAGGGCCTGTACCTCCTGAAGGTCGTATTGCAAGCGTTGCGGGAACTGCGGATCGTGCTTTAAGGCATCGATCAGCGTAGCTGCCCGGGTCAGTTCGTCGAGTGCCAGGAAATTTTTGACCTGCCAGACCAAGGATTCATTTCGGCTGGGCGGAAGGCTGAGCATCTTCTTGATCACCGGCCGTTGTTCGTTGGTGGAAATAATGAAGTTGCTTCCGCCCTCTTCATGATTGGCGTTACTGGCAATGGGAATATCATAGCCGTCTTTTTCCTTCGGGGAGAAGGCATAATTGACGAATTGAAAAATAATATAGGCTGTATCGAAGTTCTTTTTGAAGTAATACGCTCTGCCCATCAGCAGCAGCAGGTTGTCCACCCAATCATTGCGGAGGTCGTGAACCAGAATTCCGGCGGTGCATTTGGAGATGACCGAGTCTAGTTCCTTTTTATCCCTTGATGTGATATCCAGGCTATAATTGTAAAAGGGGAGCAGTCGGGCATAGTCGTCCCGGTTCTGGGACTTGGCCCGCGCAATCACCTCATTGAGCTTGTTGTTTGCGTTGAAATAAAAGTTGTAGTGGGTGATCGTATTCTGTATGAAATGGCGGGGTATCTTGAACTTCTTATCCGGAGTTTTCTCGGAAGCCAGCTGAAAGTTCTCGTATTTTTCCGGCTTCTTCAGGTCATAGGTTACCCCATCCTGTCCGGAAACATCCAGGTAAATAAAGCTCAGCAGTAGAATAAAAAACGCTGTGAGTTTGAGTTTCACCGAGTCCAATGCATTAGCGCCACAAACTAATTTCTTATAACTGTTTTTCAAGAATATTATTATCCCCGGCCGGGGGTAAAATTGCCCCTTTACGACACTGGCTGCTCGAGCGCCGGGGAAATATGGAGGCCACGCGGAAGGCTCCGAAATGGGGAAAGCCCGGCATTAGCAAAAGGCTTGTGGTCGCTCAAGGCGGGGCCCATCCCTAAACCTAAAATTATGAGCCCAATCCCAGTTGCTCTCCATAAGTTGCTACCTTTAAGCCCAATTTGTCATTATGGCCAAATTCGATGCCAATTCTACCCTGAAACGCCTGCAAAACCGCTACCGCCTTGTCGTAATGAATGACGATACCTATGAAGAAGTGGTAACCTTTAAGCTGTCGCGGCTAAGCGTTTACATCTTTCTCAGCACGATTTTTGTACTCCTGACGGGCCTTACCGTGGCACTTATCGTGTTCACCCCCCTAAAATTATACATTCCCGGATACGGGGATGTTAACAATACCAAGGAGCTCCGTGAACTAAAAATACGGACCGATTCGTTAGAGATGGAGATGAGGTACCGTGACCAGTACTTACAAAGCCTGCACAGCGCTCTGGAAGGCAATAAAACGGTCCGGCTGGATACCAGCACCTTGAAGATTCCGAAACCTGAAAAAATAAACGATTAAAATCCAAGTCTATGTTTAATGGAAAATCCAAATCTGAAGAACTCGGTGAGAACCCATCCGGATCGAGTGCCAGCCTGATCGGTAGCGGCACGTCCCTCAAAGGCGACATCACGAGCAACGGCGACCTCCGCATCGATGGCAGCCTGATCGGAAATATCCACTGTAGTGCCAAAGTAGTCATCGGCGCCAATGGGGTAGTAGAAGGAGATATCAATGGCCAGCAGGCGGATATCATGGGCACGGTCACCGGGAGCATCAAAGTAAAAGAACTCCTCCAATTGAAAAGCAGTTGCGTGGTGAGTGGCAACCTGCATGCTGCCAAACTGCAAATTGAGCCTGCCGCCAACTTCAACGGTCAATGTCACATGAACCTGGAGGTCAAAAACTCTTCCGGTAGCAAACTCGTGCAAGGGCTGGGTAAGGAACTGAGCCACGCCGCTGTTGCCATTTCCTGAGATTCAGTGACCGGTTCCCTGAACAAGCCGTCCTGGCTTCAGCTTTTGAGCTGGCTTCTTGGCCAGCCCGGGCTATCTTTGCGCTCCGCGGCGGCAATCCCCGCTGCCGGTACGCGACAATGAATGAAAAGCGTCCATATTCCGGGATTCTCCCGCTGATATTCAGTTTTTTGGGAATCTGCCTTTTGGTGGGGTTGATTCAGCTGGCTTGGGGCAAACTCCTGCCTTTTCCTGTCCTTTGGTGGGGCAACTCCATTCTTTTCCTCGCTTCAGTTTTGTCTTTTTTGAGTCTTCACCGGGCCTTACACAATCCCAACGGGAGAACTTTTGTTCGGCTCGTCTATACGGGGATGCTGATTAAAATGGCTATTTGCCTGGGCGCGGTTTTCGTCTATGGAATGTTGGGGGAAAAAGGAATCAGCCCCGGCGGCATCCTGTGCTGTTTTGGTTTTTATATTCTGTATACTTTTGTGGAGATCAGGGGCTTGCTGCGAACGAACAAGTCCCGCACCCATGCCTAAGAAGGAAGCGCCACTCGAATACCTCAACCGATATCTTCCGGAGGGGACCTCAAGCCTGGTATTGGATTATTTGCAACGCTACCACGTACACCTCACCATTACCCGCCAGCGGGCCAGTGTCCTGGGCGACTATCGGAACGCCTCACGGGGGAGGCCGCACCGCATCAGCGTCAATGGCAACCTGAACCGCTACGCCTTCCTGATCACGCTCATTCATGAACTGGGCCACCTGATCACGTTCAACCTCCATGGGAACAGCGTGGCATCCCATGGTAGAGAATGGAAAGCCATTTATTCGGAATTACTCCGCGAATTTTCCCAGCTTCAATTATTTCCCGAAGATATTCAGGCAACGCTGGCCAAGTCTTTCCGAAACCCGGCCGCCAGCAGCTGTTCCGATGACGAGCTCTTGCGAGTCCTGCGAAGGCATGACAAGCCCGGCCATGGCCGGCAGCTGGTAGAAGACCTAAGTGAAGGAAAGGATTTCGAAATCGAAAACGGGAAGGTTTTTCGCAAGGGTAAAAGAGTCAGGAAGCGATTTCAATGCGTCGAACTAGCTACTGGCCGCGTCTATCTGTTCAGTCCCGTTCATGAAGTTAAGGCAGTTTGAAAAGACCAGCGGAATCAAAGCAGCAGGATTTGGCAATAGGGTGGCCTCCGGCAAAGGGTCGGCTGGGAACTGGCTGGATCAACAGGCATGTTCAACTAAACAAGGCCATCAAACCGTAGAGGACAATAAGGGAAAAGATGATTGCGGCAAAGAAAGGCCGGTCGACTTTTTTCATGGGAGGATCGATTTGTTTTCAGGATACGGATTACCAACGGTAAGATAGGGAAATTATTTTCCTCTTGCAAGAGAGGGCGGCCAAAATTTTACAGCTCGGAATAGGGTTCGGGATGAAGTAAAACGATGTCTATATGGGATACATTATTTTGATATTGCGGGTCCCCCGACAACTGCTTCCATTCCGGTTCGGCGCCGAAAGTCTTCCAATGGGCGTCATGAGCGGCCATATCGTCAAAGCTGGTCATGTACATGAGGTTTGGCATATGCGAGCCGGCGATCACTTCCGCGTAGAAAACCGCGTTGAACCCCAACCGGCGAAATAAGGGGATTTCTCCGCCTGCGTTGAACATGGTTACTTTGTTCTGATGAATCTTTTCCGTTGCCCCCTCATAGCTCCGCAGTTCATAGATTCGTCCGGATTTTGCCCCGGTCAACGCTGGGACTTCAACCCGGGGCATGTCCGGAAAAGCCTGCAACAGGATGGTTTCCATCCGTTCATATGGAGGGTCGGAATGATTTGCATCCAGGTAATCTGCGCCGGTCTGCTGCAGGGCAGCATCCGCTGACCAAAGGTTCTCCACCCGCAGCATTCCATGGAGCGAATCCAGCGGAATGAGTACATATAGCTTTCGAATAGGGGCCGTGTCGTTGGCTACCGGGGCGAAGACACCTACCGGGCCAAAGCCGGCACGCCGCAGGGCGGGCAGGTAAGCGTTTTCCAGGAATCGGGATACGCGCTGCTCCTGCAGGGCGCTTTTAAGCTGGTAGATTCGGATCTGGTAATACTGCCGAGCGGTGTTCTTGTCTCCTCGCGATGTTGATTGAGCCATAAGATTCAGGCATAGAAAAATGCAGGGGATGACCGAGGCTAGGTATTTTTTCATCGGACGATTATATTAAAGTGCGCTTAGGGTAAAATGTCTCTGATAAAAATAAGCAAAAGGGGGGATTGGCAAATTCTATCCGAATCCGCCGCTGATTAACATCTTGTTATTCTAATATAACTGATTGATTTACAAGTTCTCAATGGAATAGCCTGACGCCATTCCGGTTCCAGCGATTCAAGTGGTATCCGTTTTGTTTGATTTGGATCCATCCACTTATTCATTAACCCAAAAATTGCCGATTATGAAAAGGGCATTGTTCATCCTAATACCAGCCAGCTTACTTGGTGCCAATTCCATCCGGGCCCAATTCAGCAAAGGCACCCTGATGCTCGGTACCAATTTGGCGACCACCTCCTATTCGAATGCCAGCAGCGATTACACTTACGACGCAGGAGGGAGCAAATCCACGGGTACCCATACCTACTCGTTTAGCATGGGTCCTCAGATTGGCGTATTCGTAACGCATAATCTCGTATTCGGCGGAACCTTGTCCTTCAGCCTGACCAATAGCCAGGTCAATACCACCACCAACAACGCGAACAATACGACCAGCGGAAGTAAGACTACTACCACGACTTCTACCGTCAGCCTGGGCCCCTTCCTGCGGGCTTATTTTGCCGGCATTCCAGCCAGGAACTGGTTTTATTTTCAAGTGAATGGATCGGCGGGAACCGGGAGCGGAAGCAATTCCGGCACCAGCTATACTCCTACTACCGATGGCAGTAGCAGTGGCTCGGTCTCGAATATATTTAACTGGAACGCGGGCGGCAGCATTGGAATGACCCATTTCTTCAACCGGCATGTGGGCTTGGACCTAGCCGCGGGCTATACCTACACCCATAACCACAATTACGACGTCAACAACACGACTACTACGAACATCAGCACCGGAAAATCCACGAGTTCGGCGAACAATTACACGCTAAATACCGGAACCAGCGGCTTTAGCTTGGGATTCGGGTTCCACTGGTACCTAGAAAGACATTAGGAAGGGTTTAATGGGAGGTGCTACATCGGATGGAAGAACTGTCTTTTTTTCCTGCTGACATAGGGCTGTCATCCGGGTATCCGTACTTTGATCAGCAAAACAAAAAACAAAATGGATATCATTCCGATGCTGCTCAAAGAAATGGACCAGGAAGCCATAACCACGCGAAAAATGCTGGAAAGAGTGCCAGATGAAAAATATGGCTGGCAGCCCCACCCGAAAAGCATGACGCTACAGCGTCTCGCCACCCATGTGGCAGAACTTCCGTCCTGGGTATCCATGACGCTCACTACTGACGAATTGGATTTTGCCAAAAGCGATTACCGACCCAGGAAGATCGGCAACCAGGGGGAACTAATGGCTTATTTCGAGGAATCATTCCGTGAAGGCCGGGGCAAGTTGGCCACTGCCCAGGAGGATGAGTTGAATCGCATGTGGACCATGCGCAACGGGGAGCAAATCTTTTCGGTACTGCCCAAGGCCGAGATCATTCGTATTACCTTTTGCCAGACGGTGCACCATCGCGCGCAGTTGGGCGTATTTCTTCGGCTTTTGGATATTCCCATTCCGGGCAGCTACGGACCCAGTGCGGATGAGCCCAGCATGTTTTGACAGGTCTGGGGGCCGGGGACCCACCAGAGTATAAAGGGGGAATTCGATTTTCAGGCGACCGCTTTATTCACCAGGGCCGCCGCTTCGCTGAGCAGGATGGCCGATTGGACCTGCAATCCACTTTCCTCGATTAGCTTTTGCGCTTCTTCGGCATTGGTACCCTGGAGCCGGACGATAATGGGGACGCGGATCGTTCCGATGGAATTATACGCGTCGATGACGCCCTGGGCCACCCGGTCGCAGCGAACGATTCCCCCAAATATGTTGATCAGTATGGCTTTGACTTTGGGGTCTTTCAGGATGATGCGGAAGCCTGCTTCCACCGTTTGAGCGTTGGCCGATCCACCCACGTCCAAAAAATTAGCCGGTTCACCGCCGCTGAGCTTGATCATATCCATCGTTGCCATCGCCAGGCCAGCGCCGTTGACCATGCATCCGACATTTCCGTCGAGTTTCACGAAATTGAGGTTGTATTTGCCCGCCTCAACTTCCGTAGCATCTTCCTCATTGATATCGCGCAACGCTTCCAGGTCAGCGTGCCGCTGCAGGGCATTATCGTCGAGGTTCATTTTACAATCCACCGCAATCATCTTGTCGTCGCTGGTCTTAAAGAGCGGGTTGATCTCCAGCATAGCGCAGTCTAGCCCGAGATAGGCATTGTACAGGTTTGTGACAAAGCGAACACAGTTCTTGAACGCTTCCCCTACCAGCCCCAGATTAAAAGCAATCTTTCTTGCCTGGAATGGCTGGAGGCCTCCTCCCGGCCAAACCCATTCCCGGAATATCTTGTCAGGGGACTTATGGGCAACTTCTTCAATGTCCATTCCGCCTTCCGTGCTGTACATAATCACGTTTTGGCCTTTGGACCGGTCCAGAAGGATCGACAAGTAGAATTCTTTTACCGGCTGAGGACCGGGATAATACACGTCCTGGGCAACCAAAACTTTATTGACGCGCCTGCCCTGGGGTCCCGTCTGGATGGTGACGAGCGTTCCTCCCAGCAGGTTGGAAGCGATCTGCTTAATTTCTTCGGCATTCTTGCCTACGGCGACTCCGTGTTGTTCGGTTCCACGGATCTTTCCTTTTCCCCGGCCGCCCGCATGAATCTGCGCCTTAACCACCGCGAAGGGGTTCCCAAATTGCACTTTCAGCTGCTTGTAGGCTTCCTCGGCAGCTCCCGCGCTGTCAACCGGTATGCCCTCTTGAACGGTGACCTGGTATTTTTTTAACAGTTCTTTGGCCTGGTATTCATGCAGGTTCATGCAAAATTGTTTTCACGAAAATAGCGCAGTTGCGGGGAAGATAAAAATGGGACGAATCGGACATCTGTTTCCCTGGCCGCATCCATGCCGGCGGGGTGCTTTTGTTATCTTTGCCCCCGCCCGGTCACAAAACCGGACCCACACCGGTAGACGACCGGGAAAATCTTGAACATGAACCCCGGAACTACGCTGAGCCAATTGCTGGAGACTGCCCGCTTCATCCAACAACAATATCCGCCTCGGCCCGAAGCCGCCATTGTCTTAGGCAGCGGACTGGCCAATTTGGTGCAGCATATGGAAGTGGAAAAAGAAATCAGTTATCAGGATATCCCAAATTTTCCACTCGCTACTGTCCTGGGGCATCCGGGAAATCTGTTCTTTGGCCTGCTCAAGGGCAAGCGGATCGTTGCCATGGCCGGCCGGTTTCATTACTATGAAGGATACAGCGTCCAGGACGTCGTTTTCCCAATACGAACCTTGAAGTTATTAGGAGCCGAGACCCTGTTGATCTCGAATGCAGCCGGCGGAATGAATCCCGCTTTCCGGGTGGGCGACCTGATGCTGATCCGCGACCACATTAGCCTGTTTACCCCTAATCCCCTGATAGGTCCCAACGTGGACGAACTCGGCCCGCGCTTTCCAGACATGAGTGAGCCCTACAGTAAGAAGTTGCAGGCTGAAGCGCAGGCGGCCGCTAAGAGGCTAGGGCTCGAACTACGGGAAGGCGTATACGCCGGCGTTACCGGGCCTACTTTTGAAACCCGGGCCGAATACCGCCTTCTGCATTTGGCCGGAGGGGATGCTGTCGGTATGAGCACGGTCCAGGAGGTGATTGCCGCCGCGCATATGGGAATGGCCGTTTTGGCCGTAAGCGTCATCACCGACCTCGGCATACGCGAAACGGATAATAAGATTACTCACGAAGAAGTGCTAGAAGCAGCCCGGGAATCGGAGCCCAAGCTGACGGCCCTGTTCAGCGAAATAATTCGACGGTTGTAATATTAACTTTCCGATAACTACCCTGGATTGTCTATGAATAATATGTTTGGAATTCATTACGCGTGAAGGCAGGATGGAAAATAGCGGTGTTGATCCTGGGACTGTGGTTGCTGTTGCAGGCCGGAAGGGCTCAGGATGCCACCGCCCGCCTCCGTTCCCAACAATCCCGAGCAGGCAAGGGCAAGGATACCTCCCTCCAGCACCGGACTGGCCTGGAAGACTCGATAACCATCAGCTACCGGTACCTGGATTCCAGCAGGCTACAGAAATTTGACACGACCGTTTATGATTTTTCCCGGCGCTATCCGCTGCCCAATACCTATATCGACTTGGGGAATTTTGGAACGGCAGCCCGGGACCTGGTATTTGCTCCGACCATGTCGCCAGGCTGGGATCCTGGCTGGCATGCTTATGATATTTACGCCTTTACTGCAGAAGAAACGCGCTTTTATACGTCGACCCGACCGTATTCGGAACTCGGGTATCTTTTAGGCAGCAAAACGGAGCAGCTCATCAACCTGCTCCACACCCAAAACATCAATCCCAACTGGAATTTTTCCTTTCAGTACCGGCTGATCAATTCGCCCGGGACTTTCCCCAACCAGAACACCAATCATAACAATTACCGGTTCAGCAGCTGGTATCAGGGGAAAAACCGGCGATACCAGGCTTTTTTAATCCTGGTGGGAAACAAATTGCAATCCTCTGATAACGGCGGCCTTTCCAATCCAAGCGATATCGACTCCAATACCTATACGAATCAATCGACTTTGCCCACCCAACTCGGGCCGAATAGCCTGTATTCCACCAATTTCTTTTCATCCAACCTAACCACGGGCACGCAGAACAACAGCGGAAACTATATTCTTCGGCAGCAATACGATCTCATCGGGATCAAAGACTCGATCGTTACCGACAGCACCGTGATTCCCCTCTTCTATCCCAAGTTCCGGGTCGAAAATACCACCTTGCTGGGAACCTACAGTTACCAATTCATGGACCAGAATCCCGATTCCACCTTTTATGTCCACCACTATGATTTTATATCGACTCCCGATACCCTCAGCCTGCGAGATTATTGGAAAGAGTGGTCTACGGATCTGTCGCTCTACCAATTCCCCGATGGCAAGAATGCTCAGCAATTCCTGAAAGCCGGCGTGACGTTGCAGGGGCTGAAGGGATATTTTTATGCAGGCACCATCAGTTTGTACAATGTGATCGCACACGGCGAATACCGGAACAGAACCCGGAACCAGAAATGGGATATTGAAGCCAATGGGAAGCTGTACCTCAACGGTTCAAATGCCGGGGACTATAGCGCCTATATCAGCCTGAGGCGGCTGATTAGCAAAAATCTGGGGTACCTCCAACTGGGTTTCCGCAACGTGAACCGCACGCCCTCTTTCGCTTTTGACAGGGAAAGCAGTTTCGGATTTGGCGTACCGGGGAATTTCAAAAAGGAGAACAACACCAACTTTTTTGGTTCCATTGACAATCCCCGGGAGGGTCTGCGGCTCACCGCGAGCTATTACTTGATTAACAACTACAGCTATTTCCAGAACTATTACCAGGCCGCCCAGCAGACCAATCCATTCAACCTGCTTCAGCTCAGCGGGGAAAAGCGGGTCGTCGTTTACCGGAACTGGATCTGGCGGATCTACCTGATCCTGCAACAAACGGCCGGCAATTCCCCCCTGCACCTGCCCTTGCTGGTTACCCACAACCAGATTGGTTACGAGGGAAAATTGGGATATAAGAACCTTGGCATCAGTTTTGGCCTGGAATTTCGTTATTATACTGCCTATAAAGCTGATGGGTATTCTCCGCTGATCGGTCAGTTCTTCATTCAGAACAGCACGACGGTTGCCGAAAAGCTGCCGGATATTACTGCCTATGCGCATTTCCGCATTCGCAGTTTCACGGCTTACGTGCGGGCGGAGAACCTCAATACGGCCCAGATAGGATCCAATGGGTTTGGCTTTACGAACTATAACTTCAACACTCCGGACTATCCTTCCCCTGGCCTCCGCCTCCGGTTGGGCATTTTCTGGTCATTTGTCAACTGAACATGGAGCGCATTCGGTCCATATGGCTGGCCCTTTTCAGGTTTTTTGGAACCCTGTTCCGAAAAAAAGATTGCTGCAAATAGAAAAAGGCTTCCTGGGCTTTCTTATCTTGATCAGCACTATGCCGGGATACTCGCAGATACAGGAAGGGCAGAAAGCTCCTGAAATCAGCCTCCAAAATATCGAAGGGCAAACCGTCCGCTTATCGCAGCTCCAAGGGCGGGTCGTCCTGGTAGACTTCTGGGCCAGTTGGTGCGTGCCCTGCCGGCGCAATAATCCCCGGCTCGCGAAACTGTACCGTCGCTACCACGATAAGGGCCTGGAGATTCTGGGCATCTCGTTGGACGAACGGATCGAAGATTGGCGGGAAGCCGTCTCCAAAGATGCGATATCCTGGATACAGGTCATCGATACCAAGGGCTGGGCGGCATCATCTGCGACCGAATTTGGCGTCGAAGCCATACCGGCGGCGTTCCTGGTGGACAGGAAGGGAGTCGTCCGGAAAAAGGAACTGGGTGGCCGGGGCGTGGAAGAAGAGATCCGGGCGCTACTTAGGGAAAATTAATGCGTGGGAAGGAGGTCAGCATTCCGGCTCATGGCAATGCGCGTTTTCCGTTTCAATTTCCAATGTGGCGTGCTGGATGTTAAGATGTTCCAACGCATGCTTGGCCTCGTGCTTGATCTTTTCAATCGTAGTCAGGTTCGTATCTTTTCCGACCACCACGTGAGCGGTAAGCGCATTCTCCGTCGTGCTCAAGGCCCAGACATGAATATGGTGCAAATCGGTGACTCCCGGGATCTTCCCAATCCCCGATTTCACCTGCTGCAAATCGATATTTTCCGGCACTCCATCCAGAGAAAGACGCAAGCTATCCTTGAGCAGCTGCCAGGTGCTGATCAAAATTATCGCGGCAATGACCAGGCTCAGGGCCGAGTCAATCCAAAACAGTCGGGTATAGTAAATGACAATCCCGCCGACGACCAGACCCGCTGACACGATGGCGTCAGAGAGCAGGTGGAGGTAGGCGCTCCTCACATTGAGGTCCTTGTCCCGGTTCCGCATGAATAACAGCGCAGTTACCGTATTGATTAGAATGCCGACGGCCGCAACCACGGAAATGACTCCACCGGGGAGAGGTTGAGGCGTAAAAAGGCGCTGCACGGCTTCATACCCGATGGCGCCGATGGAGATTAAGAGGATCGCCGCATTAAGCAGGGCTACCAGGATAGTGGTTTTTTTGTATCCATACGTGTATCGCTGGTTGGGCTTTACCTTGATCAGCCGAATAGCGACCAAGGACATCGACAGGCTCGCTACATCGGCCAGGTTGTGCCCGGCATCGGAAAGCAGGGATAAGGAATGGATATAAAAGCCGACTCCCGCTTCGATCAGGACAAAGCAAAAATTCAGGATGATGCCCACCACGAATGCGCGGTTAACCTGCCGCAAATCCACGGCATGGTGGTGATGCCCATGATGATGGCCATGTTCGTTCGTGTGTGCCATTGGCTCGGATCAGGGTGCAAAGTTACTGCTTGGGCGTCGCATTCTGAGAGGGAGCCGAGCGGATCCCCAGCAGTTCACCGATAGTCTTCACGCACCGGGGAGAATGAATCGATGATCCGGCAATCGGATAAGGCAATGGCGGAATGGGGCACCTGGGGGGGAATGACATGAACGGATCCCGGAATGAGGTGCATGCGGACGCCGCCGACCTGCATGTCCAATTCGCCTTCCAGCACGCAGGTGATTTGTTCATGGGGATGCCGGTGCTCCGGCATGATGCTGCCTTCCTTTGCTTCCCAGAATACCAGGCTCCCTTTTTCTCCATGCACCATCCTTCCGAAAAACCCGGGAACAATTTCTTTTGGCAATATATCGCTGATCTGTTGCATCCGTTGCTGTTGATCCTTGCCGGCCGATAGACATTCAATAAATCGCCCGAATGGCTCCACCATCGACCGGTATGGTTGCCCCCGTTATGTAGCTCGCCCGCGGAGAAGCCAGAAAGCAAACCAGGTCGGCCAGTTCCTTCGGATTTCCGAACCTGCCCAGAGGGATCTCCCGAATTCGTTCCTCCAGTCGGGGATCCGGGATTCTGTTTTCTTTCTGTTCTCCTGTTTTTTGTCCGGAATTCTCCCGTAAACGGTCCGTCAGAATGAATCCGGGCGCGACATTGTTTACCGTGATTTGGTCCGGCCCTAGCTCCTGCGCTAACATTTTGGCTGCCCCAACGACGGCCAGGCGAATGCTGGTAGAAAGGATCGAGCCCGGTAAAAAAGTCTTTACGGATAGACTCACAATATTGATGATGCGGCCACCACCTGCGGAACGCAGGTGCGGAATGACGAAGCGGGAAGCGCGGACAAAACTCATCAGATTGAGGTCGAAGGCGGAGGTCCAGGCTTTGTCGTCGAACGAACCAAAGGAGCCAAAGGGAGGACCGCCGGCATTATTCACCAAGATGTCGATTCGACCAAAGATTCGCATGGCCTGGGCAACAAACTTTTCCAAGGAATCCGGATCCCGGACATCGACAGGCAAAGCCTCGACCCGCACAGAGCTCGCTTTGCGAATCCCCGCGGCCGTTTCTTCCAGTCCGGCTGCGCCTCGTGCGCACATAGCCAGGTTTGCCCCTTCTGCGGCTAGCGCCTCCGCGCAGGCCTTGCCCAGTCCCTTGCTTGAAGCAAGGACCAAGGCTGTTTTTCCCTGGAGCTGTAAATTCATGGTCGGTGAATTGGAATTAGGAAGCGCTTACTACAAAAGGAGCGGTTAGATATCCTTCGGCTGAACACTGCTTGCCGATTCGCTCATAAACGGTCGGATCGTCGGGTGCCCAGGTGGCGAGTCCATCTACGTATAGGTGGCATGGATTTGTTTTTCTGAATCACTTAAGCATGGTAGACTTCCGGATCCCTTGCCGCATCAGGACAAAACCGGTAATCTACCTGTGGGGGCGCCAGCTGCCTTCCCATAATTTTTCAATTCATGGTAGAGGGTATCGCGTTCCACCGGAACGCGATTCGCCTGGCGAATCAGCGCCACCAATTGATCCGTCGACAGGGCCGGATGCTGCTCCTCCGATCCGGCCATCGAATAGATTCGGGTGGAGTCGTCGATGGTGCCATCCAAATCATTGACGCCGAAGGAAAGGGCCAGCTGGGCTTTTTGGCGACCCAGCATCGGCCAATACGCTTTGAGGTGGGGGAAATTGTCCAAATATAAGCGGGAAATGGCGTACACTTTCAGGTCATCGATCACTGAACATTCCGAAATATCGCTCATGTCATTGTCTTGATTCCGGAACTTGAGTGGAATAAAGCAATTGAATCCGTGGGTTTCATCCTGAAGATTCCGCAGGCGCTCCAGATGGTCTACGCGGTGCACATACTGTTCGATGTGGCCGTAAAGCATTGTGGCGTTGCTAGGCAATCCCAGCCGGTGCGCCTGGCGGTGAATATCGAGCCAGCCTTCCGCGTCGACTTTGTCTGCGCATATCTTTTCCCGGATCTCCGGATGAAATATCTCCGCACCGCCTCCAGGAAGGGACCCCAGGCCGGCATCTTGCAAACGCTTTAATCCTTCTTTGCGATCCAGGTGGGCTTTGCGGAACATATAGTCCAGCTCCACTGCCGTAAAGGCTTTTATGTGCAGGTCCGCCCGGTGGGACCGGATCTGCGTAAGCAGCTCCAAAAAGAAATCCAGGTTGAGCTTAGGATGCACGCCCCCGACAATATGCACTTCCGTGACCGGCTTGCCATCATAACTTTTCACGATGTCCATCATTTGCCGGAGACTCAGCTCCCAGCCTTCGTCGCGGCGCGAATACAGACGGGAATAGGAACAAAACGTACAGGAAAACACGCATACGTTGGTTGGCTCGATGTGGAAATTCCGGTTGAAATACGTTCTGTCGCCGTGCAAATGTTCCCGCGCCCAATTGGCCAGGGCGCCGGTAAAAGGCAGGCTGGCGCGCTCAAACAGCAGCAGACCGTCTGAAGGCGTGACTCGCTGGCCATCCAGGACGCGAAAAGCCAAATCCCGCAAGTCAGCGTTGGATTCTGTGTAGATCAATCGGCGAATGGAGGATTCATCGGGCATATGCGAAAAACAGCTCCTGAATGCGGGAGCCAGGACATGCAAATTTACGAGGGAAATGAATCCAAAAGCGGCAGGTTCTGAAAGCAAAATGGTTAACTTCCCAGCTTAAATTAACTGCCATGGAACGCTTGCACGGACTTATCGGGGTAGCGCTCATTTTGGGCGTTGCGCTGCTTTTGTCCAACAACCGGTCGCGGATCAATCTTCGGCTGGTAGGCAGCGGACTCCTGATCCAAATCGTGATTGCCTTCCTGGTATTCAAGGTTGAACCGGTGCGAGGGTTTTTTGAAATCGTTGGCCATGGAATGCAAAAGATCCAGCTGTTTGCCTTTAAAGGTGCGGCTTTCGTATATGACGGCGTGGCCGTCCAACAAACCAACGGCAGCATCGCCAATTTTGCCGCGGGTGGATTTGTATTTGCCTTCAACGTTACGGCGACCATCATACTGGTCTGCGCACTGGCGGCAGTCGGCTACCATTACGGCATCATGCAGCGGATCGTAGCCGTAATCGCCCGGATCATGCATTTTTTCATGCGGGTCAGTGGCGCTGAGGCGTTGAGCAATGTGGCCAGCACATTCGTTGGCCAGGTTGAGGCGCAGATGCTGATTCAGCCTTACCTGGAAGGCATGACGATGAGTGAACTATTGGCCAGCATGAGTGGCAGTATGGCTTGCATCGCCGGCGGGATCCTGATTGTTTATGTAAATATGGGCGCCCAGGCCGGCCTGGACCTCGCTCCCAAACTCATTACCGCCAGTCTTATGGCTGCCCCCGGGGCCCTGGTCATTTCGAAGATCGTATGGCCGGAGACGGAGCTGAGCCAGACGATGGGCAAGGTGAAACTGGATGTGAAAAGCCACTATACGAATGTGATTGACGCGATCTCCCATGGGTCGGGGGAAGGATTCAAGATCGCAATGAATGTCATTGCCATGCTCATCGGATTCATCGCATTGATCGCGATGGCCGATTTTATTCTTGGCTGGACGGGCCACCTGTTCAACCCTCACTTCAATCTAAGCCTGAATTGGATCTTCGGCAAGCTATTTTATCCTTTTGCCTGGGCGATGGGGGTTCCGGCTTCAGACGTCCCGAATGTCGCCACCTTGCTGGGCCAAAAACTCACGATCAATGAGTTTGTGGCGTTCAAGAACCTCACCGGTAAATCCGTTCCGGTAATTACCGAAAAGGGACTCTTGATTGTCAGCATCGCCATTTGCGGATTTGCCAATTTCAGCAGCGTAGGCATGCAGATCGGTGGTATAGGAACGCTGGCCCCCGGCCGGCGCGCGGATCTGGCCCGGATCGGGCTGAAAGCGCTGATTTGCGGCACGCTCGCCTCCTACCTCTCCGCTACAATAGCAGGAATCCTGGTTTAACCCTCCGTACCTGCCGTCTTCATGCTGACGGCGGATCAAACAGATTTGCGCCTAATTGTGAAATTTCCTACCTTCCCTTCGACAGCTACCCGCCCCCCGCGAAATCTTCAGTTCCTCCTCTTGAAATCCGGCTGGTATTCCTTTTCTGCTTTGCCTGGACGTCATTGGTAAACCCTTAAAAAAAATTTACATGAAACACTCCTCATGGGCGCTGTGTCTTTGGGCATGCGCCGCCTGCATCCTGACCGCTTCCTGCACCAGCGACTCGCCGAAGAAGATAACCGATATCCCGGTTACGACCAGTTCGGACTCAGCCCGGGCCGCTTTCGAGCAAGGCCTCAAGCTGTTGGATCAGGGCGACTATTTGCTTTCAAGGCCTTACTTCGCCAGAGCAATTGAACTGGATCCTAAGATCTCCCCGGCCTATATTTTTCGGATATTCACGGACTTCACCCTAGACGAAAAAATGGCGGATTTGAAAAATGCCAAGGATGCCATTGATACATCTAAATCCAGCGAATGGGAGATTTTATATACCCAATTTTATTCTTCTTTTTCTACGGGTGACTACAAATCCCGTCTGAAAATCGTCCAGAAGATTGCCGCCGATTACCCGGATGCAGCGCGGGCTCAGGCCGACCTGGCCAGTACGTATTTGAGCGGAAACGAATTCGGTAAGGCCAGGGAATGCTACCAAAAAGCGGTTGCCCTAGATTCCACCTGGCCGGGTGGCTACCTTGGCCTTGTGAACCTGTATGAATTTTACGATCCCAAAGATTTCAAGCTGGCAGAGTCTAATGCGGAGAAGTTGGCTGCCCTGGCGCCTGCCAGCCCCGGCGCCCAGGTTGCCCTGGGGGACTGCTACCGCGCGGAAAATGAATTGGACAAGGCCCGGGATGCATACGCCAAATGCCTTCAATTGGACTCGACATCCCGCGATGCTTATTACAAATTGGGCCATGTTAGCGCTTTCCTGGGAAAATATGAAGAGGCCAGGAGTAGTTATGCGCAAGCGATCAAGTTCGACAAGACCCAATCTGTTTACATTATTAGTTGCGCCAACACCTATCTGTATGCAGGGGATCATAAGATGGCCATACAATTCCTGAAGGACCAAATCGCGAAAATCGATTCCTCCGGCGAATCTGTTTCGGCTCGCGACGGGGATAAATATGATGCCTATTACGCTGGGGTCCAGATTGCCTTCTACTTCAACCAACCGGAAGAGTTGAAGGAATTCTCGGATCGGCTTGCACCAATCAGCATGGCCATGACAAACCAGATAGGAACACCGGAAGCTCAGGCTACCTATCGGGCCGAGACATGGATCAATCAAGCATTGGTCGCCGTACTGAAGGGGAAATATGATGAGGCTGCTGCCAAAGCGGCTTTGGCCAAGAAGTCGCTGGATTCGATAACGGACCCCAATCACCTCAACACTTACTATTTCGCCCTAGGGCAGATCGCCATGAAGCAAAAAAAATATGCTGATGCGATCGAAAATTTCGGGAAAACGGACCTCAGTTCCGTATATGACAAATATTGGCTGGCCCAGGCTAATGAAATGGCAGGCAACAAGGACAAGGCCCAAGCTCTATATAAGGATATAGTCAACTATAATTTCGATGATACGAACTATGCCCTGTTCCGCAATGAGGTGAGAAAGAAGCTTAACATGTAGGTGCAGGTCTCGATCAGCCTGCCCTGCCAGTCTGGATGAGTTTATTGATGACCGACTTGACCTTGTTCACTGGAATGGCATAGCCATATCCGCTGTAGGCTCCTGTCGGAGAAATAAGCGCGACATTAATTCCGATCAACTCACCCTCCGCATTGATGAGCGCGCCACCACTGTTGCCCAGATTAATGGCAGCGTCGGTTTGAAGAAATGTCTGCGTTGCCTTGGATTGGCCCTCGCTGCTGCCCAGGGTAGAACGCGTGGCGCTGATGATGCCGGCCGTAACCGTTTCTTGCAGATTGAATGGATAGCCAATCGCCAGCACCCAATTGCCGGGTCGCAGGACGTCACTGTTCCCATACACGAGAATGGGCAATCCGGAAGCATGGATCTTCAAGACCGCCAGGTCATTTTCAGCATCGACACCAACCACGGTGGCTGGGAAAGACTTGTTATTGTATAGGGTTACATTGATTTCGTATGCCCCTTTAATTACGTGATTGTTGGTTACAATATATCCGTCTTCGCTGAGGATTACCCCGCTGCCGCTGCCACGCGTTTCTTCGACGATTCCCGGTTGAGTCAACAAATCCCAAAGACTTACCTGTTTTTGTGACTCCTTGGTCCTGACATGCACTACCGCGGGAAGGGCATTTGAGGCGACCACCGTGAAATCATCCATCGGGTTTGCTCCGCCAACGCCCGCTTTCCAGCCCGTAAATTGATGATCCACAGCTGCAGGGGAGGGGGATAGGTGAGGAGCAGGTATTGGTCTGGGCTGCATCAAGACAGCCGTCAGGGCAGCCATTGCGCTGACCAGCACGACCAATCCCGCAATGCGCATATTCTTAAGCCACTTTTGCATAAACCAATTTACCCATATGCTCAGAAGAGATCAAACCCGCCCTCCCATTTAACAATTGTTTCACGAAGAATTTCGTAGTAAAGATACCAAGAAAATGCAAACTACGGATGGGTTGGATGCCTTGATTTCGTGGGGACCGCTAATTGGGAAAAGAAGATGCCGCGGTATCAAAAAACTTTCCGGGATGAAAAAACATAAGCTGGTCCTTGCCCAGGCATTCCCCCGACCCACGACTCATCATTTGGCGCGCTGATTCCCGCTCCCGGTGTGATGAGGGCAGGCCCACCCAGGGCAAAGGAGTCAATCAGCAGAATCAGCATCTCCGGATTTATGGAGGATGGGCAAAAAAAAACCCGCATCTCGCGGATGCGGGTTTGACGGCAATATGGGTTTCGCCGCATTAAATATGCGATTCTATCTTTTTAACGAAGTTGGTCTTTGGTTGGGAGCCAACTAATCTGTCCACCACCTTCCCTCCCTTGATGAACAGGATGGCGGGAATTGATGTAATGCCGTAATTAACCGAAAGCTGCGGGTTATGATCCACATTTACCTTTCCGACATTTACCTTCCCAGCGTATTCCTTGGACAATTCCTCGATTACGGGACCAATGGCCCGGCAGGGACCACACCATTCGGCCCAAAAATCAATCATAGTCAATTTATCAGAGGCTATTACTTTTTCCTGGAAGTTCGCGTCAGTGAGTTCTATTGCCATATTTTGTTGTTTTATCTGGTAAAGGTCTGTTTAATTGCCGACCATTTATGTCATGCAAACGACAGCTAGGCTGCAAAAATAAGCCCAAACCCCCAGGCTTGTTTTTTTGGCATCTGCTGGCCTATCCTGCGACGATCTGTACCCCCCAATCCGGGTTTTGACCCAAAAAATCGGCCATTTCGTCATTCATCTCGAACCGGTTATCGGAGCTCAGGAGGCTGGCCCGACAGTGGGTAAGGGGCTCTACAATATTCACTCTCAGGGACGAGCGCCCGGGGTGTTTCCGGCAATGGCCTTCTACAAATTGAATCAGCCGCTCGCCAACCGATTCCGCTGGAAGATCCAAAATCAACTGTCGGGTGAAGTGGGGAAGGAGGCTCTCGAGCAGCATGATCCGCTCTATTCGGAATTCGGTTTCCAAGCGATTGTAGCGGAGACGGAAACTTCCGGTAAGGAAAAGGCACTTGCCCTTTTCGAGATAACTTGCATATTTGCTGTAATCCTCACTCCACAGCATGAACTCCGTCTTACTGCTATAGTCTTCAATGACCAGCGAGCCGAACTGTTTTCCGGTCCGCGACACACGATGTTGCGCGTCAATGACGAGTCCGGCGAGACGAAATACCTTTCCCGGATTGGCTTGAATCTGCGGCGCTTCCCGAAACTCGTTGAGTTCGGACAGCTTCGTGATTCCGTAGTGCTTGAACTCAAATTGGTAGTGATCCAGCGGATGGCCACTGAGAAACATACCCGTGATTTCCTTTTCGTGTTCGAGCAGTTCGGTGAGTGTCCAGGAATCGCATACCGGAATTTTTGGTCGGGCGATGTCGGGGAGGGCAAGCTCACCAAACAAACTGTGGCTATTGGTCATCGAGTGGGCCTGGTACATGTTCCCAAAACGGATGATCCGGTCCAGACCGCTGGCCGTTTCGCCGGCGGCAATATGAAAATACTGGGCCCTGTGCAGGGCATTAAAACATTCGAACGCGCCGGAAAATGCCAGGCTCTCCATGGATTTCTTGTTCACGGCCCGCTGGTTTATGCGGCGAATAAAATCGAATATGTCGACATAAGCGCCTTCGCGACTGCGCTCATTAATAATACTTTCAATTGCCGATTCCCCAACCCCTTTCAGACCGCCCAGACCAAAGCGGATCTCGCCTTTGGCGTTGACGGCAAATCCCTTTTGGGATTCGTTGCAATCCGGTCCCAGCACTTTGAGTCCCATTCGCTTGCATTCCTCCATAAAGAAGGTAATCTTTTCGATGCTCCCCGCATGGTTCAGTACGGCGGCCATGTATTCGCTAGGATAATTGGCCTTCAGGTATGCCGTCTGATACGCCAGCAAAGCATAACAAGCTGAGTGTGACTTGTTGAAGGCGTATTGGGCAAAAGCTTCCCAATCCGTCCAGATCTTTTCGAGCTTTTCCCGCGGATGTTTCTTTGCCATGGCCCCTTCGATGAACTGCTTCTTCATTTTATCGAGGATGAGCTTTTGCTTCTTTCCCATGGCGCTGCGCAGGACATCCGCATCGCCTTTGGAGAAACCGGCCAGCCGCTGGCTGAGCAGCATCACTTGTTCCTGATAGACCGTGATACCGTAGGTCTCCTCCAGGATCCCCTGCATGTCTGCGAGATCGTATTCGACTAGTTCGCGACCATGCTTCCTGGCGATATACTGGGGTATATAGGCCATGGGTCCGGGACGATACAAGGCATTCATCACGATCAGGTCATCCAACTTGTCCGGCCGCAGTTCCCGCAGATATTTCTGCATCCCGGCGCTTTCAAACTGGAAAGTCGCATTGGTTTCACCGCGCTGGTACAGGTGAAACGTTTTTCGATCATCCAAAGGCAGAAGATCCAGGTCAATCTCACGTCCATGGTTGTCTCGGATCATTCCCAGGGCGGTTTTAAGGATGGAAAGGGTTTTAAGGCCGAGAAAATCCATTTTTAAAACACCCGCCTTCTCGATCAAATTGCCATCGATCTGGGTTACCCACAGGGGAGAGTCTTTAGATATGGCAACGGGGATCAGGTCGGTCAAATCCTGGGGCGCAATGATAATGCCTGCGGCGTGGATCCCGGTGTTTCGTACAGAGCCTTCCAAGCGTGCGGCTTCTTTAAGAACCTGGGACCGGGCGTCGCCGAGTCCGGCAATTTCCCGGAGTCGGCGGACATTTTCCATGTCATCCGCCCCCAAGCCTTCCTTTTCCTCCAGGGACTTTTCTCCTTCAGAGAGGAACATGGGAGCGTGCAACAGACGACGAAGTTCAATACCCGGGCGCTCCGGAACCAGTTTGGCGAGGGCATTGCTTTCCGCCAGCGGAAGATCCAGGACCCGGGCCACATCCTTGATGCTCATTTTCGCAGCCATGGTGCCGTAGGTAATAATCTGCGCCACCTGATTTTTTCCGTATTTGGCTACGACATACTCAATGACTTTCTGGCGCCCCTCGTCATCAAAATCCGTGTCGATATCCGGCAGGGTTTTCCGGTCGGGGCTCAGGAACCGCTCGAAAAGCAATCCGTATTGAATGGGATCGATGTTGGTGATGCCGATGCAATAGGCAACCACGCTTCCCGACGCAGAACCTCTGCCCGGGCCGACGAAGACCCCCATGTTTCTCCCTTCCCGGATAAAATCGCTGACGATCAGGAAATATCCTGCAAATCCCATGGTGCGAATGGTAAACAATTCGAAATCGATCCGTTCCTGGATCGCGGCAGTAAGGTCGGAGTAGCGCCTGTTGGCTCCTTCGGAGGTAAGGTGGCGCAGGTATTCCCATTGGTTCAGATTCGAATCCGGATGGATTTGGAATTCCTTGGGAATCGGGAAAGCCGGAAGCAGGATATCTTTTTGCAGATTGAGCCATTCGACTTTGTCCACCACCCGGTTGCTGTTGTCGATGGCTTCCGGCAGATCGGCGAACAGCTCCTTCATTTCCGAAGTGGTCTTGAAATAAAATTGATCGTTCGGGAATTTAAACCTCCTGTTTTTTAGTTGCACGTCATCATTGACAAAATCGTCATAGCCAGGAGTGCTTTGCTTTTCCCCGGTATTAATGCAAAGCAGGATGTCGTGCGCGTTATAATCTTCCCGTTCGGTATAATGGCTGTCATTGGTGGCAATGACGGGTGTGCGGTATTTGGCTGCGAAACGAAGGAGGACCTGATTGACTTTGTCCTGCTCAGGGATTTGGTGCCGCTGCAGTTCGACGAAAAAGTCCTCGCCGAACAGGTCGAGCCACCACCGAAACTCCTTTTCCGCTTTCTCTTCCCCCTCTTTCAGGATTGCTTGCGGGACCGAAGCCCCGATGCAGCAGGTGGTGGCAATCAGGCCTTCATGATACTGAACGACCAGTTCCTTGTCAATTCTCGGATATTTGCTGTACATCCCTTCAATATATCCCAGCGAAGTCAGCTTAACCAGATGTTCGTATCCGGTCTTGTTTTTGGCGAGCAGGATTTGATGAAAGCGCTGGTCCCGCTGGTCTTTGCTGAACAGCTTGCGATGCCGGTCGGCAACCAGGTAGAATTCGCAACCTACCACGGGCTTTATCTTGGGTTTACCGTCTGCTCCCTTGTGACGGTAGGCTTGGGCCACAAAATCGAAAACCCCGAACATATTGCCGTGATCGGATATGGCCAGGGCAGGCATCTCGTCCCGGATGGCCTTTTCGTAGAGGCTGGATATGGATGCGGCGCCATCCAATAGGGAAAATTGCGTATGTACATGCAAATGGGAAAACCGAGACATGAGTATTGCAAATAACTAACAAACGGGGTTGATTCTCAAAGTATTTTTCCACAAAACCGGGTTATCACCAACAAGGACCCATGGGCCCGGCCGGGTTGTACCACTGGCAAAAATGGCTTATCTTTGGAGTTCGTCCCGATATCAAACAAAGCTGTGAAAAATCTGTTCACTTTGATTGTAATCTTTCTGCTGGCTGCTTGTTCAAGCGCCCGTACGGCGACTTCGGCGGCATCGTCCTCGTCGTCCGATTATTCTTTATCCACACAGACTACTGATCCCGTCTTTGCAGGACAATCAACGGCGGAAACAGCCGATTCGGAACCGAAGCATCCTGCTCGCAACCACTCGAACCATTCCCGAAAGCTCACTTCAAGCTCTTCTTTTATCGAATTGTGTTCCCCGCTGCAATTCAAATACGCGATACTTACCGGAGCCGGAGTGGAACAGATTAAGAATCTCCGCCTTTATCAATTTATCGATGACTGGTACGGCGTGCCCTACCAGTACGGGGGATTTACCAGGGAAGGGACGGACTGCTCGGGCTTTGCGTCCAGCTTATTGGCCAGCGTCTACGACATCAATCGCTTGCCGAGGACATCGAGAGAACAATACCAATCCTGTAAGCGGATCAAGCGGGATGCGCTGCGGGAGGGCGATCTGGTTTTCTTTCATACTGAGGGTAAACACCGGCAAGTAAGCCATGTCGGAATCTATCTGGTGAACCACAAGTTTGTACACGCTTCCATATCCGGAGTCATGATCAGCGACATGGGCGATGGCTACTACGCCGAGCGCTTCGTTGGGGGTGGAAGGCCAAAAAGTTAGACCGGCTACCGAGATCCGGAGAATCCCATTCTTTTTTTCA
>Ga0207040_1007_pt3 | contig 72601 bp, 69 predicted proteins | sample Alteio_BWMinCont_72_FD_153279 | JGI IMG/M metagenome (GOLD analysis project Ga0207040, IMG submission 153279) | Enriched cells from forest soil in Barre Woods Harvard Forest LTER site, Petersham, Massachusetts, United States -... | ecosystem: Environmental > Terrestrial > Soil > Temperate forest >... | reverse complement strand
ATTTGGAGACAAGTATTTCTTCGGCATCCACGATTTCCAATTCTAAGATAGTTGAACCGGCATTAGGTTCATTTGAACCCGTTACCCCTAACAAGAAGAATATTTATACGATTTATTTCTTATTGGGCCTCGTGTTGCCTGTGGGAGTCATTTCCCTTTTGGAATTGATGCGTGACAAAGTAAATAATAGAGTCGACGTTGAAAAGAGAACTACTGCTCCGATATTGGGGGAGATAGGTCATTCAGAAGAAGATGAAATTCTCGTTGTTACAAAAAATAGCAGGCGGTTTATTGCTGAACAATTTCGAATTATCCGCAGCAACCTGAAATATATGACCGTTAAGAAGGAAAACCCCTTCTTGATGGTCACATCGTCCTTTAGCGGCGAAGGAAAATCATTCGTAAGTATCAATGTAGCTGCAGTGATGGCGCTTGGAGGAAGAAAAACTGCGCTTATGGAATTTGATATCCGAAAGCCTAAGATTATGGAAAGTCTGAACTTGAAGCGTAAAATGGGGATCACGAATTACATTATTGGGAGAGCTAAATTGGATGACATAATTATTCCAGTTCCGGGTTTTGAAAATTTGTTTGTAATTCCATGTGGGCCAATTCCTCCTAATCCTGCTGAATTACTATTGGATCCTAAGCTGGATGAGTTGATGGCGGAAGTTCGAGGTCGGTTTGATGTGGTAGTGATGGATACAGCCCCGGTTGGCCTGGTAAGCGATTCCATAAGCCTTGGCAAGTTTACAGATTGTACTCTTTTTGTAATTAGACAAGGCCACACGTACCGGAAAATACTACGTCTAGTAGAGGATCTCTATATTGAAAAAAAGCTGCCCTCAATTTCTATTTTATTGAATGATGTAAAACTAGAAGGTGGCTATTACACAGGATATTATGGTGGTTATGGATATTACGGTGGGTACGGCTATGGGATTGAATCGGGTTATTTTGAAAAACCGGCAAAAAAGAAACCGCTTTCATATATCAAACGGTTAAGACGTTGGTGGGAGAAATGGTTTCGGTGAATCGACTAAATTAGATTGTCAATAACTCCTCACTTCCTTCTCATCTCTGACTTAATAAATTGTTTCATCAAGAATTCATTCTGTGGCTGAAAGAGAATCAGCTGAAAACTGGACGGAAATAATTTCTCCAAAAACTCATTTACTTGATCTTCGATTAAGAGAGGTATGGCGTTACCGTGACCTAGTGATGCTGTTCGTCCAAAGGGATTTTGTGGCTCAATATAAACAAACGATACTTGGGCCTTTATGGCATATCATTCAGCCACTCTTGACGACACTCATTTTTCTTTTCTTGTTTGGAAATGTTGCGAAAATTGGGACTGATGGAATCAATCCGATTCTTTTTTATATGGCAGGGATTACCATATGGAATTATTTTTCTGGTTGCTTGATCAGTACCTCAAATACATTTGTTAGCAATGCCGGTATGCTGGGTAAGGTGTATTTCCCGCGTCTTGTTTTGCCAATATCTGTAGCAATTTCAAATATAATTCGATTTGGAATTCAGTTTGGTCTTTTATTAATATTTATGGTTGCTTATTTGTTTAAGGGAGTTGCAATCCATGTGGGGTTTTCTTGGCTATACATCCCTTTGCTTATTGCAGAAATGGCGGGGATCGGTTTGGGATTAGGCATAATCATTTCTTCACTTACAACTCGATATCGTGATCTTTCAATCCTGCTAACTTTTGCCGTGCAACTTGGAATGTACATTACACCTATTGCCTATCCAATATCATTTTTGAATGGGAAAAGCTACGAATGGGTTATTAAAATCAATCCGCTAACATCTATTGTTGAGAGTTTTCGATATTGCCTTTTTGGAAAGGGCACGGTGAGTCTTTCAAGCATTGGATATAGCACTGTTTTCATGATTACCGTATTGATAGTAGGAGTATTAATATTTAATAAGGTGGAAAAGGATTTTATGGATACGGTATAGTTATAGATTTTTCTCATGAGCAATTTAGTCATCAAAGTAGAAAATGTATCAAAGCAATACCGTTTAGGACAATTTGGAACTGGTTCGCTTGCTCATGACATTAATCGTTGGTGGCATAGGATGAGGGGTAATGAGGACCCTTATCTTAAGATCGGGGAAGAAAACGATCGTACAAAGAAGGGTAGCAGTGAATATGTATGGGCGCTACAAGATATTAATTTTGAAGTTGTGCGAGGAGAGGTACTTGGTATAATTGGTCGTAATGGCGCCGGCAAATCCACTCTATTAAAGATTCTTAGCCGTACTACAACGCCGACTACCGGCGCGGTCCGGATCAAAGGAAGAGTGGCCAGCCTTTTGGAAGTGGGGACGGGTTTTCACCCTGAACTATCCGGCCGAGACAATATTTTCCTGAATGGTGCCATACTCGGCATGACAAGGAAGGAGATCAAGCGCAAATTTGACGAGATCGTGGATTTTGCCGGGGTGGAAAGATATATTGATACACCCGTCAAACGCTATTCCTCGGGCATGTATGTCCGCTTGGCATTCGGAGTTGCCGCCCACCTAGAGCCCGAGATAATGATCGTGGATGAAGTGCTGGCGGTTGGAGATGCGGAATTCCAGAAGAAATGCCTGGGTAAAATGAGAGATGTCAGCGATAAGGAAGGGCGAACGGTTTTATTTGTAAGTCATAATATGACCGCAATAAAAAGCCTTTGTGGAACGGTTTTTCATTTAAGTAATGGAAAACTTCTGGAAAGAGGGCCTGCTGCCTTAATAATCAATAAATATCTTTCCCACCAAACCAACAGCAGTTTATTACAGGTATTTGATAGCCCTGAAGAAGCGCCGGGCAATGAAAAGACCAAATTGAAAAGAATTGAAATTTGCCCCCAATTGAAAGAGCCACGTGATCCTATCACGGTTAAAACAGAAATACATGTTGAGATCGAGTTTTGGAATTTTGATGAAGGGAGATTGATTAATCTTACGCTCTTTTTAAACACCCTCTCAGGAGAGTGTGTTTTCGCAAACGGATCGGATGTTAGGAATCTTCCTATCGGTTTGCACAAGGCAACCTGTATTATACCTTCACATTTTTTGAATGATGATATTTATAGTGTTTCTATTTTGATTGTTGGAGATGCTTCGATTCCTCTTTATTTCTTTGAAAATTTGGTTTCTTTTGAAGTCAATGAGGACCGTGCAGGAACTGGTTGGCATGGGAAGTGGCCAGGTTTTGTAAGACCAAAACTTGATTTTAAGTTTGTGCCAAATAAATAGAAAAAAAATCTGAGCAACAGATTTTAAAATTGGTATGAGTTTTTTTGAAGAATCTTTAAAGGAAATCGTATCCTCTATGTTCAACGATTATGATGATAATTGGGATCACCTACGATTTGGACAAAAGCAACCGGCTACTAAAAATGGTATTAGAACAAAGATTCAAAAACTCCTAAACAGAAGAGGCTATTATCATGTCTCTGCAATTCAAAATTTAATCACAAACTCCCAATGGATAGACAAGTTTCAATATTTGTACAATAAGCTTGTATCCGACGGGGACAAGAAACTATTATTGCAGGTATTATCCTATAGGATCCTGGGTCATAGAAAGGTAAAATTACCTTTGAATACTGCCGGATATTGGGAAAGGATCAAAGCCATTGAAAATTTATGCGATAAATCGGATAGCATCGATCCGCACTTCATGCATTTTATTTTATACAAAATAGATCTGAATAAGATCAATTACCCTATAGAATTCTATTTCACGGCGGGCGGAATATTAACCGATTTTATTATTAAGCAATATGAATATAATAAGAATGGAATATTAATCAAGGCTGAAAAAGGTGATACAGTGATCGATGGGGGAGCTTGTTGGGGAGATACGGCGCTATATTTTGCAAATGAAGCAGGTAATAACGGAAAAGTTTTCAGTTTTGAATTTATTCCGAATAATATTAAAGTATTTGAAAAAAATATTTTGCTGAATAAAAACCTTAAGGATATCATCGAGTTGATAAAGCATCCTTTATGGAAGGATTCGAGCACAAAAATGTATTTCAAGGATAATGGACCCGGAAGCAGGGTAAGCATCGAAAGTTTTGATTCCTCGGAAGGCGAATGTTTTACTCAGAGCATTGATGACTTGGTGGAGCAACAAGATCTTGATAAAATTGATTTTATTAAAATGGATATTGAGGGGGCTGAAATGAATGCCTTGGAAGGGGCATCCAAGACCATAAAAAAATTCAAACCTAAACTCGCTATAGCACTTTATCACAGTGTTGATGATTTTGAAAGGATCCCAGTCCTGATCAAAGAGATGGTTCCGGAATACAAGTTCTATTTTTCACATTGTAGCATTAACGCGGAAGAAAGTATACTATTCGCCAAAGTGAATTAGATGATCAACGTAACTAAGACCTTTCTGCCTCCATTTGAGGAATATACTGCATTGCTAAAACAATCATGGGACCGGACCTGGATAACTAATAATGGCCCCCTTGTAGTAGAACTGGAAGAAAAGTTGAAGGCTTACCTGGATGTGAAAAATCTCTGGTTATGTAATAATGGGACCAGTGTCCTGCAAATGGCAATCAAAGGACTGGATATAACAGGAGATGTCATCACTACCGCTTTTTCTTATGTGGCCACTACAACAGCATTGCTTTGGGAAAACTGTAATCCTGTTTATGTGGATATTCATGAGGAGAATTTTTGTATTGACAGCTCAAAAATTGAGGCAAGAATCAATTCAGCAACTCAGGCCATCTTGGTCACCCATGTATACGGTTACCCATGTGATGTTGAAACTATTTCGTCGATTGCGAAAAAGCATAAGCTCTGGATTATTTACGACGGAGCCCATGCCTTTGGTACGAAATTCAAGGGTCGGTCATTATTGAGCTTCGGTGACATCAGTACTTGCAGTTTTCATGCCACCAAATTGTTTCATACTGTCGAAGGGGGGTGCATCGTTGCCAATGATGACGAGCTTTCTCAAAAACTATTGCATTACCGGCAATTCGGCCATAAGGAAGACGAATATTTTTCAATTGGAATTAACGCGAAGAACTCAGAAATGCACGCGGCAATGGGCCTTTGTAATCTGAAATATATTGATCAAATAAAGCTTAGCAGAAAAAAGCAATGGTTATATTATCGGTCATTGCTGGATGGATCAAATTTGAAGTTTTTACATGTAGAGGAAGATGTAGACTATAACTATGCTTATTTCCCTATTGTATTTCCATCCGAAGCTGATTTATTAATTGCAATGAAGGCATTAATCAAGAATGGTATTATACCACGGAGGTATTTCTATCCCGCATTAAATAGACTGCCCTATATTGCTTATCAATCCTGCCCCATTGCCGAATCAATCGCCAATAGGATATTATGTCTTCCTTTATTTTTTGATTTGCCAGAGAAAGAACAAGAATTGGTCTGCGATATTATTTTGGTGTTGCAAAAGCAAAAATCTTAGTGCGTTTAGGAATCATGCAACCTTATATATTTCCCTATATAGGGTACTATCAATTGATAAACACAGTCGATAAATTTGTTGTCTATGATGACGTTTGCTTTATTAAAAGGGGTTGGATCAATAGGAACAATATCCTTGTAAATAAGAAGTCCTTTTTATTTAGTGTTCCACTAAAAGATCCGAGCCAGAACCGGTTGATCCGAGATATTGAATTAGTAGAAGAGAAAAATTGGGGGACTAAATTTTTAAAAACGATTGAGCTTTCTTATAAAAAAGCTAAACATTTCAGTTCTGTTTTCTCGTTATTGGAGGATGTTATCAATTCAGAGGCAGCCAATATTTCACAACTTGCCTATAAGAGCTTGCGGTCTGTGGTTGATTATCTCGGGCTGCCTGCAGAACTCGAACAAACATCTGAAATCTATAATAATGCAAACCTGAAAGCACAAGATAGGATACTCGACATTTGCAAACGTGAAAAGACCGATCACTATATTAATCCAATCGGGGGCATGGAAATCTATTCAAGAGAACTATTTGAACGATCGGGGATAAAGTTAAATTTTTTAAAGACAAAGACAATTACTTATAAACAGTTTGATCATGAATTTGTTCCTAACCTGTCCATAATTGATGTGCTGATGTTCAATTCAAGGGAGGAAATTTGGGAAATGCTGAATTTATATGAATTGGTTTGATGGCTTTGCTTTTTCGGCGAACTGTAAAATGAAAAGCACAAAATGAAATTGGATAAAGTCTTGAAAGATTCTTTCAATGTAGAAGGATCACAATTCAGTGACGATACCCGGTTGATGAGCTTTGGAGAATGGGATTCTATGTCACATATGTTTTTTATCACCAAAATAGAAGAAACTTATGACATTGAACTAACCGGAAACGAAATTGCAGATATGCAAACTATTGGTGATATAAAAAAAGTTATCATTTCGAGAGGAAGGGAGGCATAATGGATCTTTCTAATGCAAAGGTATTAATTACTGGTGGAGGGAGAGGCATTGGCAACTTTCTTGCCCTTCAGCTTCTTAAGGAGGCAGGTAAAGTAATTGTGATAGACAATAACCAAGAATTACTTAGCAGGCTCCCAAAACATGATAATCTTCTAAGTTTTCAATGCGATATTACGCAACCGTTGGCAGTGGAGACCATTATAAGGGAAGTTTTTAATAAACATGGCGGTATCAACGTTTGTATCAATAATGCGGGCCTCATTCATAGCGAACTGCTTGTAAACTTATTATCTGCGAGCGATAAAAAGCATAATATCGGCAATTGGGAGAGGGTGATCAATGTCAACCTGAATGCTGTATTCTACATAAGTGCTAATGTAATCGAACAGATGCTGGTGCACAAAGTAAAAGGAGTCGTGATAAATATCAGTTCCATCTCTGCCCGCGGAAATGTCGGGCAATCAGCTTATGCTGCTTCAAAGGCCGCTGTCGAAGCGCTTTCAAAAACCTGGAGCAAGGAACTGGGAATGTTCAAGATAAGATCTGTTAGCATTGCCCCCGGATTTTTTGATACACCTTCTACTAAAGAAAGCTTAGGCGATCATATGTTAGCCAGGTGGGAGAAGGCTGTTCCTCTGGGGAGATTAGGTAAACTAGAAGAACTGTTGTCGGCTGTCAAGTTTGTAATTGAAAATGATTATTTCAACGGAAAAACCCTTGACATTGATGGTGGACTTACCTTATGATAATATATGAGTTATCCTTATAATTTAGGTATAAGGTTTTACGATATTGCGAAAAAATTTCGTACGAAAACGGCATTAAAGTATCCCGATGGTAAGTATTTTAATTATGGTTATTTAGATGAGTTGTCAAATCAATTTGCTTATTTTTTAACCGAAAAAGGGATTGCTAAGGGTAATGTTATTGCTATTTTCAACGAAAAGTCTTACCTGGCCTATTCATTAATGCTTGGTTGTTTAAAAAGTGGTGTCATCTACACTAATCTTGATATTTCCAGCCCATGGCCTCGCCTAGAAATAATCATAAATGCGTGTCAGCCCAGGGCAGTTTTTTTTGACACCCAGGAAGATGCTATTATGGCAGAATTTGCAAAATCTCAAGATGAGGTTGCATTATTTGATTTGACAGATGATGTAGTGCAAAACCAAATTATTTCTAAAAATAAAAAAGAATTTTCTGATACTTTCCAGGTGCATGGAGGGGATGCAGCATATATTATGTTTACTTCCGGATCGACAGGGTTTCCAAAAGGAGCTGTAATGAGTCATAACAACCTTTTGAATTTTATACAATGGGGCAAGCAAACTTTTCAGGTTAATGAAGACGATGTATTTACAAATGCCAATCCTGTCTACTTTGATAACTCGGTATTTGATTTTTATGTTTCTCTATTCAATTCTGCAACCCTTGTGCCTTTGGGTCATGATCTCCTTAAGAATGCGAGTCAATTGGTGAATGCCATTAATGAATCGCAATGCACAATTTGGTTCTCTGTCCCTTCTTTATTAGTCTACTTGTTGACTACGAAGGCTCTGTCCAGTGATGATTTTAGACGGATTAAAAGAATCTCCTTCGGAGGCGAAGGGTTTCCTAAAAACAAACTGAAGCAGTTATATGATTTGTTTGGAGATAGAATGACTTTGCATAATGTTTATGGCCCCACTGAATGTACCTGTATTTGTTCATCTTATATTATCACAGAAGCCGACTTTGAGAATATGAATGAACTCGCACCTTTGGGGAATATAGCTCCCAATTATGGCTATGAAATATTGCCAGTGGAAAATAAGAATGTCAATTTTGGAGAGCTTGCGTTAGTCGGGCCTTGTGTTGGCCTAGGATACTACAATGATCAGGAAAGGAGTAATCTCTCCTTTGTTCAAAACCCAAATAAAAATTTCAATCAAATAATGTATAAGACAGGAGATTTGGTCGAAAAGTCCGAAAACGGCTTTCTACATTTTAAGGGTCGATTTGATAACCAGATTAAGCATATGGGATATCGAATAGAATTGGAGGAGGTTGAATCTGCTTTTAATAGCTTGGACTATGTTGATGAAGTGGGTGTTATATATGAAAAGGTCACTTCAGATCTTGGTCAAATAAAGGCATTTGTGAGCATTAATGGGAAAGGTATGGATTCTGAGGCGATCTTAGCTGATGTTAAAAAACTCCTGCCTCCTTATATGGTACCCAGAGTATTAAAAATTTTACAAGGATTACCAAAAAATGCCAATGGTAAAATTGATCGTAAACAATTGGCAAACTTATGATATGAACAAAGATTTAGTCATTTTCGGAGTTGGGAAAATAGCTGAAGTGATATATTATTATGCAAAAGAACAATGCGGCTTCAATGTAATAGCATTTTCTGTAGATGAATCCCACAAAAGCATTGAGACTTTTAAAGGATTGCCCGTTGTATCATTCGCCGAGGTGGAAACCCATTATCCTCCTATTCGAAATAATATGTTTATTGCTATTGGCTATCATGATCTCAATAAATCGAGAGAAGTCAAATGCAATGAAGCGATGAACAAGGGGTATGAACTTATTTCAATCATAAGTCCATCCGCACATTTACCTTTAAATGTGTCGAATGGATGGAACTGTTTTATAATGCCGCCTGCTATTATTCATCCTTGTGTGTCCATAAAAAATAACGTTTTTATATTCAGTGGGGCCATGGTAGGGCATCATTCTGTTATAGATGACCATTGTTGGCTTACTTCCTGTTGCAATATTTCTGGTAATGTACATATTGGGGCCAATACATTTGTCGCAGTTAATGCAACAATTGGTCATAGTGTTACGATCGGGAAAAAATGCTTTCTTGGAGCAAATTCTTTAATTGTTAAAAACCTTGAAGATGAAAAGGTGGTAATCGCAGAATCTTCGAAACCAATTAAACTTAACAGCAGTCAGTTTTTAAGAATGTCCAATTTTTCATCTCTTTAAGAATGATGATTGAGTTGGGATATAATAAGAATGAGAAACGAATAAAAACAACTTTTCCCTTAATCAATTCCGTATTAAATGGTTTGCAAGACGGTTCCATTTTTTCTGATACTGGTAATGACCAATCTATATTTGTTCTACATAAGGCAGGTTTCTCTTATTTGATGAGCATCAGTGAAGTTGATTATCTGGGATTTTGCAAGCTAATGATAGGATCAAAGAAAATCCCAGAGTATTTTCATATGTATGATGCTGACTACTCTCTGATATCCTTTTTCGAAGGTGAAAAAGATCGGGTGAATATTAAAGTGAGAAAAAGAGTTCAATTGAAATTCGAGAAAAAGACAATTGAGAAAGACAATTTTTTACTCCCCTCGAACTATAGTATCGAGATGATTAGCTTGCAAAACTTTGCTAAACTTTCTGTGTTCAACCTTAAATTGGAAACAAAATTCTGGAGATCGGAAGATGATTTTCTTAGAAATGGATTTGGATATTGCGTTTTTAATGAGCTTAATTTGCCCGTTTCAATTTGTTATTCCGCTTGTATTGCTAACAAAATAGCAGAAATTGATGTTGCAACCCTGACAGAATATCTGAATATGGGGTTCGCTAAAGCTGTAGTTGCTTCTTTTGTACAACATTGTATTAAATATGATATAATTGCGAATTGGGATTGCTTTCAAGATAATTTCAGCTCGCTGAAGACAGCCTGGAGCATTGGTTTTACCCACGTAACTACCTATAATCTTTTATCCATTTTCAATAAAATGAAATACAATGAAACGGCTTGAAATGGAGGTTTACAAATGCCCTGCTTGCCTATCTGAATTTACTCTTGCAAGAGAGAAAATGGATGAAAACGAGATCGTAGAAGGTGTTTTAGTCTGCAGAAATGAACATCAATTTAATATTGTTTTGGGTATCCCTGATTTTACTTGGCCAAAAGAATTGTCGAATATTGATCAAGCTGCAAAAAAGGTATATGAAAAACTAGCGAGCGAATATCAAAAATTTGCAAGCATCCCTTTCCAGACATTTTTTGAAAACGAAGACGATGTAAGGGAGAACATGACGGATAAATTAAATCTTAGAACGACTAGTAGAGTATTGGAAATTGGAGGTGGTGATGGAAGAGGTGCCCTGCATATTATAAAGCGCCTGCCTTACGGTGAATTATATTTCCAAGAATTATCACCCAGTTTTATGTCTAAATCTTTTGACCGTTTAGATTCATACAAAGCCAATATTAGATTCTCCATCGCAAATGCAAGTTATTTATCATTTCCGGATAACTATTTTGATGGTGCTTTACATTTTGGTGGAATCAACACGTTTTCGGATGTAAAAAGATGTTTGCGGGAGTTGGCAAGGGTAGTAAAACCTGGTGGAAAAATTGTGGTAGGTGACGAAGGAATTGGCCCTTGGTTGCGAAATACAGAAATGGGAAAAATAATGATTAATTCCAACCCTTTAATTGGTTATACAGTGCCAATCGAGTTGATACCCGTCGAGGCGAGAGACGTAAAGGTGGAGTGGATCATGATGGGTGCTTTTTTTCTCATTGAGTTTACTGTTGGTGAAGGAGAGCCTAAGGCTAATTATCATGTTCCAATACCTAGCGAAAGAGGCGGTAATCATTGGACCAGATATTATGGAAATTTAGAAGGAATTACTGACGAAACCAAAACACTTGCTCAACAGGCAAGAATAAAATCTGGAAAAAGTATGCATGATTGGTTAGATAATATCGTTAATGAAGCTGCAAAAAGAGAACTGGATCGAAAATAATTGATAGCAGTTATGATTCAATTTATATGGGAAAAAAAGGGAAAGATTTTTGATCCCACTGGTGTTAGCCCATTTATGCAGAATTATGCGCAAAACCCGAATGCAATTGATCTTGGGGACAAAATCAGAGTTTATTTTTCTACCAGGCCTCAAAAATCGGTGGATGATAGTTTTGTCAGTTATACTTCTTTTGTAGATTTTGATAGAAATGATTTGTCGAGAATATTATATGTCCACAAAGAACCTGTTTTACACTTAGGAAATCCTGGGGATTTTGACCAATTCGGAATAATGCCAGGAAGTATTGTACAACTAAAAGAAAAAAATGAGATCTGGCTTTATTACGTTGGCTGGACAAGAATGTATGCAGTACCATATAATTGGGCGATTGGCCTAGCCATTAGCACCGATGACGGCTATAGTTTTAAACGCTTTGGGAAAGGCCCGATAGCAGGTGCAATTAATAATGAACCGTATTTACAAGCCTGTCCGAGAGTGTTCAGGTTAAGTGAGGGTAATTGGATAATGTGGTATCAAGGCGGTTTGCGGTGGAATGAATTTGAGGGTCATATGGAATCTGTGTATGTAACCATGTTTGCAACATCTGATGATGGTATTAATTGGAAGAGGGATGGAAAGCAAGTTATTCCTTCACTTTTCAATGAAGAGTGCCAGACCAGCGCAAACGTAATAGAATATGATGGCATCTACCATATGTTTTTTTCTTACAGGCATGGTATTGATTTTCGAAATATTGCGAACGGTTACCGAATTGGGTATGCCTGTTCAATTGACAAAATAACATGGACAAGGGATGATAAAAGAGCAGGTATTGGAATATCCGCTGAAGGATGGGATTCTGAGATGATTTGTTATCCTCACATTACTAAAATTGGAACTGATCTTGTAATGTTCTATTGTGGCAATTATTTTGGTAAAGATGGATTTGGCTATGCGATCTTAAAAAAATAGGCCTGAAAATGGTCAAAAAAATTATTCTGCAAATTATAAATCAAGAACAAAGAATGCAAGGTCTGGATACATGGATAATTCCTGAGGAGCGCAAATTGACTATTATATAGCCCTGAAATACAAATGAGTGAGCAGGAATATTTGTTGGATATACCCATGTGTGTTTATAACCATGGTAAATATATAGCACAGGCAATAGAAGGTGTCATTAACCAACAAACAGACTTTAAATACAGATTGATAATTGGAGAAGATTGCTCTACGGATAATTCTCGTGAAATTATACAGAAATGCGTTGAAAATTACCCGTCAATCATAAAGGTTTTCTTTCATGATAAAAATATTGGGACAGTTGAAAATAGTAGGATATTATTTAGAGAATCTAAGGCCAAATATGTTGCTTTATGTGACGGAGATGATTACTGGACTGATCGGGATAAACTTCAAAAGCAAATCGATTTCCTTGAACAAAACCCTGATTTTGCTATTTGTTTTCACAACTCAAGGATTTTAAATGAAGACGCCCCTGAAGAGATTTCTTATTCCAATGCAATGGATCAGGTGGAAATAACCACGTTTGATGACCTCGCCCGAGGTGAATATATTTATACCGCCACCTGTGTTTTTAGAAATGAGCATTTTAAGAAATTCCCAGAAAAATATTATTCATTCATGAATAATTATACTCTTGACCTACATAATGCGCAATTTGGTAAAATCAAATATATTAATGAAGTGATGAGCGTCTACCGTAAACATAGGGGCGGAATATGGTCGATGGTTGCAAGGGAGAGAACACTTATGAATCAATTACCCACCTACAAATTTTACCTTGATTATTTCGGAATGAAATACAGGCATTATTTTATCAGGCACGTAAAGAATATTACGAATGAACTTATGTTAATCATTGTGGCTAATAGGGATTACAAGAATTTTTGGCGATATTATAAGGAATATGTTTATTATAATATAAAGGACAGGAATAAAATAAAGAGAATAGCATATGTGCTTTTAAAAGCGAATTATGATAAGTTCAAACAATTAGTCGGGGGAAATGGTTAAGGGTTTTCAATATGTCAAAGAAAAATTGAAGCCATTGTTTAAAGTTAGATCAAAGGATAAAATTGAAGAGTATTTGTCAAAATATCTTGGCCCACCTAAAAGCATTATCATCGTTGACATAGGTGCTCATCGCGGGGATTTCATTGACTCGATTGAACGACATTATGAAATAGGAAAAGCTGTTTTGATTGAGCCGATCCCGGATCTGGCTATTTATTTGCAGTCCAAGTTTAATCGAGGAAATATTTTAATATTTCAAAATGTTCTGTGTGATAAGGATCAGGAAAGTGTAGAATTTCAAATTAATGAATATGAGGAGACGTCTTCACTGCTGCAGATTAAATCTGATATGGTTGAACTTTCAAATGTTGAAACACGGTTGGCAAAAAAGGTAAATGTTTTGGCAAGAACTCTTGACTCTATTTTCATTGGGACTGAGTTAGGATCGATTGATTTGATAAAGATAGATGTTCAAGGTGCAGAACACTTAGTACTAAAAGGGGCGGTAAATACGCTAAAAGTGGCTCATTTTGTTTGGATAGAATTGTCTTTTAAACCATTGTACATTGGATCATCTATTTTTCATCATATTTATGAAATTATGGAAGCCAACAACTTTGTACTATTAGAAATATCACCAGGGCATCGTTCTCCGAAAAATGAACTTCTTCAGGCAGATGCATTGTTTGGAAATTTAAAATATTTGTAGTTGCTAACTAATCTATTTTCTCGGAGAAAAAGGCAGATCGGATATGTAGGAAAATCCAAAATGTCAAAAACATCATATTCACAGTGTGGTGAGGACTTAATAGTGGATTACGTATTTCGATTGAGGGGGGTCACTAGGCCATCGTATATTGATATCGGCGCTAATCATCCATATTTTTTGAGTAATACAGCTAAATTTTATATCGAAGGAAGCAGAGGAATTAATATCGATGCTAATCCTTTAGCCATCGTTGAATTTGAGAAAGAGCGAAAGGATGACATTAATTTGAATGTGGGTATCGGACCCTATGAAACTGAACTTGAATTCTTCATTTTTGATGATTCCACTCTCAGTACATTTTCAAAAGAAGAAGCTGAACGAATATCACAATCAGGAAAACATAGAATAGAAAGCACTAAGAAGGTAAAGGTAACTACCATCGGTAAAGTCATATCGGAATATAACAAAGACCAATTTCCGGATTTTTTTTCCCTTGATGTTGAAGGATTGGACTTTGAGATTTTGAAATCAGTTGATTTCAAAAAATACTCGCCTAAAATTATTTGTGTGGAGGCTGCTGAATACTCACCTATTGGTGCTGGGAAAAGAAAGGAGTATATAATTGAGTATTTAAAGAATCAAGGATTCTACGAATACGGCAATACTAACCTAAATTCAATAATGTTGAAGAGCGAATTCTGGTTTATATAATAATTATGCGGAATCCTTTGATTTCAATCATAATTCCTACCTATAATTCGGGAAGGGTCGTTGAGGAATGCATTTCTAGTATTTTAACTCAAACTCATCAAAATTTTGAAGTAATTATATCTGATGGTCTTTCGGTTGATAACACTTTGGATGTTTTAAAGAGATTGGCATTGAACGATAAAAGAATTAAGGTATTTTCAGAAAAGGATTGTGGAATTTATGATGCAATGAACAAGGGGATTGATCATGCTGCTGGCGACTGGCTATTTTTTTTAGGTTCGGATGATCGGTTATTCAATGAATCTATATTGGAGGAGATTTTTCAAAGTACTGAGGTTACGAATTACGAAGTTATTTATGGAAATGTGGAAATTCACGGGGACACTTCATGGGCGAAAGACAAGGATGTTTATGATGGCATTTTCGATAAGAAAAAGTTAACGAGAAAAAACATTTCCCATCAAAGTATTTTTTATAGAAGGGATTTTATAAGAAACCAAATTGGATATTACAACTCTGATTATACACTTTACGGTGATTGGGATTTCAATCTGAGGTGCCGAGCTAAGACTGAATTTCTCTACATAAATAAGATAATCGCTAAATTCTATAGCGGAGGGGAGTCGACTAAAACTCAAATAGACCAAAAATTTACCGATGACTTTTTGAGAAATGTTCTTTGCTATTTCAATATTGATGCGTTTGATCCTTTAGTAAATGATATTGATTTTGGCTTTTATGAAGAGCTATTGAAACTTCAAAAGATGCAAAATTATTTGAAATTTACTGTAGGGAGAGTTAAAAGAAAATTGTTGTAAATAGGATCAACCTGAATAGTATCGACAATTGTGCGTTCCATATTGACGGAATATTTTTAATTGGCTAATTGTGCAATGGATTTATCCAAGGTATTTAGAATTGGATTTACGCAATTTTGGTTAATTCGTTAAGATAAAATGATGGAAAAGTACTATAGCCAAACAGGCGAAGACTATTTACTTAACCAGATTTTTAAGGGGCAGGATAAAGGCTTCTTTGTGGAGATCGGCTGCCTTGATGGGATTGATTTTAGTAATACTTACATATTTGAGAAAAAAGGATGGAAGGGCATTTGCATAGAAGCACACAACGATTTTATAGAACAACTTAAAAAGAATAGGGTTAATTCCACTATAGTTCATTGTGCGGTTGGACCGGAAAATAAAGAGAAGGTGGTATTTTATGCCAACAAAATAGGTAGCCTGTCTACTTTGGATAAAAACATGGAAGAACGATGGAATAAAACTCATAAAAACTTCTTTTATGGTTTTGAAGAACAGGTGGTTCAAATGAAAACTCTCACTTCTATCTTTAATGATTTGAACATTTATCAAATAGATATTATATCCTTGGATATTGAAGGATATGAAGTTGAAGCCCTCAAAGGACTTGACCTTTCCAAATATCAGCCGAGGATATTTGTCATTGAATACAAGGATGAGGTTCATAAGAGAGATTTGGAATCACTCCTGTTTAAGCATGGGTATCACTTTCTTTCAGTAGTGGGCTGCAATCTGTTTTATGGAAAAGAATTGGAGGACAAAGCCATTTTAAATAGAAATTTTGGTAAGGTTCAATTAACTAGATTTTATGCAGATGGAAAGGAATACTATGAAGAAATCCTGTTAAAACAACCTGGGTTCTTGGACAAGGTGAAATTGAAATTGAAAATTGAGGCCAACAAATTGATCAATAGATTTAAGCATGCTGTTGAACCGCAGCATTGAATAATGGGAAATGCACCATCGTGGTTCACTCTTGCAATTTAGCAGTGAAAATGGTTATTTAGTTAGGGAGAGTCAAATCTATTAGTTACCAGTCGATATTTCGTCAGCTTTGATCCGACCAATCGCCTTATACCTTCCTCAGTTTCATCCAATACCTGAAAATGATGCCTGGTGGGGCAAAGGATTCACAGAGTGGACGAATGTAGTTAATGCCAAACCTCTTTTTAAGAAACACTATCAGCCACACTTGCCTACAGATTTGGGTTTTTACGATCTAAGACTTGATGAGTCTAGAATTGCACAAGCAGAAATGGCTAAAGCATACGGCATCTATGGATTTTGCTATTATCATTACTGGTTTAATGGCAAAAGGTTACTTCATCAACCATTGGACGATATGCTTAGAACCAAATCTCCTGATTTCCCATTCATGCTTTGTTGGGCAAATGAGAATTGGACTCGAAGGTGGGATGGTCACGACGAGGACATTCTAATAAGGCAAGAATATAGTCTGAAGGATGATATTGATCATGTAGCTTTTTTATGTAAAAATGTCTTTTCTGATAAAAGATATGTTAGAATTAATGGGAAGCCATTTTTTGCAATATATAGACCTTCTTTATTCCCTGATATCAAAAAGACAATTGAAACGTGGCGAGCTGAGGCATTGAGGTTGGGCTTTGAATTGTACATTGGCTTTATGAGGGGGTTTACGTTTAAGGAGAATTTTATTGATTACGGTTTTGATTGCGCAATTGAGTTCCATCCTACCTATTCTAAATTGGAGGAGACAATTGATGCTATTCCGTGGAAGGATAAACTATTTCATCATTTGAAATTGAAAGATTCCATTTACTATACGGGCAAAGTAATTTCGTACAAAAAATATGTAGAGAAAATGGTCCGCGAGCAATCTATTCTACCTAATATTTTTCCTGGCATTACACCCATGTGGGACAATACGGCACGAAACAAGAATAGAGCGCTTATTTTTAGGGATTCCACTCCTGAATTATATCAAGTGTGGTTGAGGAGCATTGTCGATAAATATAATATGAGTTCCCAAGAAAATAAATATTTGTTTATTAATGCCTGGAATGAATGGGCGGAAGGGAATCATTTAGAACCATGCAATAAATGGGGGAGGAAATACCTAGAAGTAACAAAAAAGGTCCTTGAAGGCTAATTCCTAATTGAAACTTAACAACCTTAAAGATTAACTTGAATATTCTATCGCGCATTATTATAAAGCTACGATCAGAAAAGAGGTTCTTTTTAGAGCAAAAAACAGGATGGATAAAGAAAGGGGAAGACGATATCCCAAAATATGTACTAAAGAAATACCTTCCAGATAACCCTGTCATCATAGATTGTGGTGCTCACGTTGGATCTGACGCAATTGAATTGTCCAGAATATTTCCAAGAGCTAGAATCTATTGTTTTGAACCGGTTTCTGATATATTTAATAAGCTGCAGCATAACGTTCGGAAGTACCCAAACATTGATTGTTTTCAAATAGCGCTAAGTTTAAAGAATGGAAAGAATAAAATGTTTATAAGTAGCGGAGGATCGGACGGCTCGAGTTCTTTGAACCGTCCAAAGGACCATTTGGAGGATCATCCAACGGTTGATTTTAATACAGAGGAGGAAGTATTAACTAGGACATTGGATAGTTGGGCGGAAAATAACAACATTTCGGCTGTGGATTTTTTGTGGCTAGACATGCAAGGTCATGAGTTTTCAATGCTTAGTAATAGTCTCACTATCCTTCCTACAGTGAAAGCCATACATTCCGAGGTAAGTATCAAACAAGCGTACGAAAACACCATGTTATTTACCGAATACAAGGCATGGCTAGGATCCAAAGGATTTGTGGTTGTCAAAGAAGCGATCCCGGCTGGTTCGGATATGGGCAATGTACTATTTGTCCGGAAATAGGTACAAAAGACATTCGAATTGGATATTGATAACGGTGCATTTTAAAAGTTCAGACTTTCTCAAATAATTGAATTGCAAATTGTTGTCAGTTGTCGCCTAACACCTGGTAATTTCCCCCATAAAATGTGTGGCAGCTCCTTACGAGGGAGGGTTCCGTGATAAACATCAATTTTTCAGATTTCTGGGTGGGCTTTGTAAAGGAAGACAATTATTTCTACAACCTCCTTTCAAACCATTTCGATGTCAAAATTAGTGATGATCCAGACCTCCTGATTTTTTCCTGTTATGGCAAAGACTACCTTAAATATAAATGTGTTAGAATTTTTTATGCTTCAGAAAATCAAAGAATAGATTTTAGCTGTTGTGATTATGGGATTGGGTTTGACTATTTAAAAAGACAAAATTATTTCCGTTTACCATTGTACGTTTACTACTTAAATGGAAATGTGGAGGCATTTGTGAAAAATGACTTAGACGTTCGAAAGATTTTACTTGAAAAGACTGAGTTTTGTAACATGATTGTTTCAAATCCCAATTCCGAAAGACGGATTAAATTCTTTCAAAAGTTGAGCAAGTATAAAAAGGTCGATTCGGGCGGAAGATATCTCAATAACATAGGCCAACCTGTGCAGAACAAAATGAATTTTATTAGAAAGTACAAATTCACATTTGCCTTTGAAAATTCCGCCTATCCAGGGTACACTACTGAGAAAATAATGGAACCAATGCTTTCTTATTCCATTCCTATATATTGGGGCAATCCTTTAATTCATAGAGAATTTAATCCGAAGAGTTTTGTCAATTCCAATGATTATGCAAATGACGACGAGTTGATAGAAAGAATAATTGAACTTGATGTTAATGAAGATAAATATTTGGAATGCCTGAAAGAACCCTATGTGTATAATAACAATATAGATAATTTGGATTTCAGTCAATCGAAGTTTGTAGCATACTTAGACAAAATCATTTCAAACGTAGGCAATTTTACACCTATTGCGCTGACAAATATGAGATTCATCCATGAATATAAGAGGAAGTATCTAGTACTGAGTCATGAGATAAAAAGGAGATTTAGAATCAAGCGATTTCGATAAAATGGGTATGACGCAAGACGTTTTGATTTCTGTGGTTATTCCAGTTAAGAATGGGGATGCTTGGCTTAGTGACACAATTGGCGCGTTGTTAAGACAATCAATTATCAATAAGTGTGAGATAATTATTATTGACTCAGGTTCAACTGACGCAACGAGGAATATATTAAAGGCCTTTCCTGTCAGAGTTATTGAGATTAATGCGGATGAATTTAATCACGGCGAAACTCGGAATTTAGGAGCAAAGTTGTCGACGGGGAGCTATGTAGCGATGACTGTGCAGGATGCGAAGCCCATTGGAGATTCATGGTTAAGAGATTTGTTAGAATGTTTTGATGACGATAAAGTGGCTGGTGTCTGTGGGCAACAAATTGTTCCTCATGACCCTGACAAAAATCCTATTGAATGGTTTAAGCCAATTTCCCAACCAGCAAAGACGAAATATTATTATCCAAACTTTATTGATTTTGAGAGGTTAACGCTAGCTGCCCAAAAGAAGATTTGTAGCTGGGACAATGTAAATGCACTTTACCGTCGGGAGTACTTGCTAAAAGTCCCATTCAGAAAAGTAGGTTTTGCCGAAGATATAATGTGGGCTAAAGACGCTTTACAAGCAGGATACAGCATAGTGTACAACAATTTTGCAAAAGTTGAGCACTATCATCATGATACAGCAGATTCGATTTTCAAAAGGAACTTTACGGGGAGATATCACCTTTATAAATATTTTGGAATTATTCCTAAGGTTGATAAAGACAACTTTGTTGCTTTTTTGAGAAATATCAAAACGCTAGTTGGTACAAAAGGGATTTCTTTGGGAAGCAAACTGAAGTGGCTTGGATACAATATGGAACTAAGGAAGGCTATTATGCGCTCGGACAATTTGTTTATCCAGACTCTTAATTCTGGCGTAGAGGCGTTAGATTTAAAGCACGCTGAATTGTGCAAAGAAGCGCCACAGGCCTTAAAACCCATTGGATAAGCGCTATGAAAGATGAGCCACTGGTAAGCGTATTAATGACGGTGTATAATCGTGAAAAATATTTGGCAGAAGCCATTGAAAGCGCATTGTCTTCCAACTATGAACATTTCGAACTGATCATTGTTGATGATTGCTCAATTGACCAATCAGTGGCAATTGCTCGAAAATATGAATCCTCAGATAGTCGAATAAACGTGTATGTGAACGAGAACAATCTGGGTGATTATCTAAACCGAAATAAGGCAGCCTCGTATGCTAAAGGCAAATATTTAAAATATTTGGATGCCGACGACCGGATCTATTACTACGGCCTGGAGGTGATGGTGAATTTTACAGAACTGTTCCCAGAAGCAGGATTTGGTTTGGGCGCTTACCCAGAAGATAGCCGCGCATTTCCGATATTGTTGACTCCCAGGGAAATTTATCTGGAAAGCTTTGGTGGAAGGGTCAATCATTTTGATCGGGCACCTGGTTCGGGATTGATTAAAAAGGATGTTTTTGACAAGATGGGCGGTTTTTCAGGTAAGAGAATGATTGGGGACTATGAATTTTGGTTCAAGGTATCCAGGTATTATTCCATGGTGAAACTCCCATTGGACCTTTATTGGAATCGGATACACTCAGAGCAGGAATCTAAATCAGATTTTGCAATCAAAAATTATGAAAGCTTGAGAAAGGAAGTATTGATAGAGAACTTGAGACACCCAGACTGCCCATTATCCGTTTCAGAAACTGAAAAGATACTTCAGGGGATGCATATAAGAGAGAGGAAAGAAAAATTCTTAAAGCGCCTATCCAAACTAAACACAATGCTTAATAATATGGTAGGCAATGAATAAGATGAGTCATTTTCTTTCGCTCCTGTTTTCATTTTCCAATTTGGTTCTTAAATCCTATTCTATGTTTATATGTCCCAATAATCTCCAAAGAATTGCCTAATAAGCAGGTATCTTGATGTCAACTCTTCCTAATCAGGATGAATAAAAAAATTCTGTTTTATCTTACCAACCCCTTGAGGCTAATAACAGTTCCGGTTTCAAAATTGCCTTATTTTAGGTTCATCAGGCAAACGGCAGATTACCAATGTAGGATAAGTTTTGACCTTTGGTTTAAGCAAAAGATTCTGAATCTCGGAGGGAATCGATCTGCATATTGGCCAGTGCATTGGACTAGCAAAGTATATGATGTGGAAAAAATTCTTGTCGGAATCGACGCCTATCCAGGCTATATGAACGGTTGCTACATTCAGGGCCGCGGAGGAATCACTATTGGTGATTATACCCAAATAGCCCCAAATGTGGTAATTATCAGCTCCAATCATGATCCATACGATAGCAGAAAGCATATTGATGCCCCTGTAAGTATAGGAAAGTATTGCTGGATTGCAGCTGGGGTTGAAATTATGCCCGGTGTCGATTTGGGTGATTGGACAGTCGTGGCTGCTGGAGCAGTCGTCACAAAATCATTTCCCGAAGGGTATTGTATTATTGGCGGAGTACCTGCAAACGTAATCAAATACCTTGAGAAAGATAAATGCCTTCCTTTCACTTATAACCGCGCTTATATTGGATTTATCCGCTCAGACAGATTTCAGAAATTCCGCAAAATGCATTTGAAATGTTAACGATTGTGGATTATGGAGTCGGGAATCTTGCGTCAATACAAAATATGCTTAAAAGAATTGGCATTGAAAGCAATATTTCTTCTTCGGAAGATTCGGTTCTTTTGGCGGAAAAATTGATCCTTCCTGGTGTTGGCGCTTTTGACACTTGTGCGTCCAAGCTCAAGGATTCCGGCCTGCTATTGGCGCTTAATAAGGTTGTAAATGAAGATAAGGTACCCATCCTGGGAATCTGTGTTGGTATGCAAATGATGTTGGAAAGTAGTGAAGAAGGTTTGCTTTCAGGGCTTGGCTGGATTAAAGGGAAGGTGATGCGATTCAAATCATCTGAAATGAGCAAAAATCTTAAAATTCCACATATGGGGTGGACAGAAGTTCGATTGAACAAGGAATCACGCCTTTTTGAAAAGATGCACGACGAGCCAAGGTTTTATTTTGTTCATTCTTACCATGCAGCAACAAACGATGAGAGGGATGTACTTGCATATGCATATTATGGTGACAAATTTGTTGCTGCTATTGAACATGAGAATGTATTGGGAGTCCAGTTTCACCCTGAAAAGAGCCACAAATTTGGCATGAGACTGTTTGAAAACTTTGTTAACCTGTACTAAGCTAACACTTGCAATACGGAGGGTCTTTGTTAGCTAATTGAACTCTCCAATAGATCATTTGATGAAAAGAATCCGAGTCATACCTGCATTGCTCTTGCAAGACGGTGGTTTGGTGAAATCAATTCGGTTTAAGAATCATAAGTATATAGGTGACCCAATAAATGCTGTTAAAATCTTCAATGACAAAGAAGTTGATGAGATCGTCATAATGGATATTTCTGCCACCAAAGAATCACGGGGCCCGGATTTGCCTCGAATTAAGGAGATTGCTAGTGAGGCCTTTATGCCATTGGGATACGGTGGGGGCATCACTAAACTTGATGAAATAATTGAATTGATTACAATAGGAGTTGAAAAGGTATTGATTAATACAGCAGCCTTCGAAAACTTGGGTTTGATTGAGCAGGCAGCAAAATATATTGGAAGCCAAAGTATTGTTGTTTCGATTGATGCGAAGAAGAATATTTTAGGAAAGTATAGGGTTTATATTTGCAACGGAACGAAAAACACGCATCAGGATCCAGTTGAGTTTGCACGGAATGCGGAGCGAGCCGGAGCAGGAGAGCTTTTGATCAATTCAATTGAATTTGATGGCACTTTCAACGGCTATGATACGAAGTTAATCCAGGAAATTAGTTCTGCGGTTTCAATTCCTCTAATAGCTGTTGGGGGAGCCGGAACCATAAACGATTTTGTGCAGGCTGTCAGTTTCGGCGCATCAGCTGTCGCTGCTGGTAGTATGTTTGTTTTTCAGCGACCTCATCGGGCTGTATTGATCAGTTATCCAACACAACAGGAATTGATACAGAGTTTTTTTCAAAAGATTAAGCAGTAGTTATTTTTTGGATAGATTTTGGATTTGTGGGGTAAGGTCCAGATTAAGCTAAAGATTTATGTCAAAGCCTAAAGTTAGATTCGCCATAGTGGGATGCGGAATAATAGGCAAAAGACACGCTGAGCATATCAGCAAAAGAGGGGTTTTGGTAGCTGTTTGCGATATTGTAGCTGAGAGATCCAAATTTCTAGGTGACAAATATGGCGCTAAGGCCTATGGTAAGATAGAAGACCTTATTCAGAATGAAAAATCACTGGACGTAATTTCAGTGTGTTCTCCAAATGGGTTACATGCGGAACACTCAATAAAGGCATTGTACGGTGGCTTTCACGTTCTGTGCGAAAAACCGATGGCTATTACCGTATATGATTGTGGTCAGATGATTCAGGCTGCGGAGAGGTCGAATCGACGTCTTTTTGCCATCAAGCAGAATAGGTTTAATCCGCCAGTTGTAGCTGTGAAGCAAGCATTGGATGAAGGGCGTTTGGGGCGGATATTAAGCGTTCAACTAAGTTGTTTTTGGAACAGGAACGAGGATTATTATAGGGACTCTTGGAAAGGCACGCTCAAGTTGGATGGGGGAACGCTATTTACCCAGTTTAGTCACTTCATTGATCTGCTGTATTGGCTCATTGGCGACGTTAAAGCGGTTCAAGGTTATCTGGCAAATTATTTACATAAGGGTATAATTGAATTCGAAGATACGGGTGTAGTAATACTTGAGTTTTACAACGGCGTGATCGGCACAATGAATTATACGGTCAATAGCTATGCCAAAAATATGGAAGGATCGTTGACGATTTTTGGAGAGAAGGGAACCGTAAAGATTGGCGGGCAATATCTTAATGAGCTCGAATACCAAGAAATAGAGGGATACAGAATTGAGAATTTGCCTGAGGGAAATAAAGCAAATAATTATGGGAGCTACACTGGCTCCATGAGTAATCACGATAAGGTTTATGATAATTTGATTGAGGTTTTACAAAACAATGCTCCAATCTCGACCAGTTCTTTCGAAGGCCTGAAAACCGTGGAGATTATAGAAAAGATATACCATGCTGCATCAAGAGTTTAGCATTTGGTTGCAGTTGTCTCGATTCATCATTTAATAAGTTTTAAAGGAGAGCGAAATGAGAGGATTTCCTGATCGAGAATATCTTCAATGTTCACATTGCATAATGGATTCCAATGATGATCCGTACATTTCCTTTGACTCATTTGGCATTTGCAATCATTGTACAAAATATGCGGAAGACGAAAAGAACTATGTATTTAAAGGGGATGAAGGCGTTCGTAAAATGGAGAGAATAGTCCAAAGAATGAAATTGGAAGGGAAAGGGAAGGCATATGACTGCATAGTCGGCATAAGTGGAGGAGTTGACAGTACATTCTTAGCTCTCCTGGCCAGAGACCTAAACCTCAGGGTTTTGGGAGTTCACTGTGACAACGGGTGGAACTCTGAGCTGGCCGTAAATAATATCGAAAATATTGTTAAGAAACTAAAATTTGACCTTTACACATATGTGATTAATTGGGATGAATTTAGGGACATTCAACTCGCGTATTTTAAAGCGAATGTCATCGACATTGAAGCCATCACTGACCTTGCCTTTAGGGCTGTACTATTAAATACTTCCTCCAAATATAATATCAAATATTTCCTTTCAGGTGACAATATTGCAACTGAATCTGTTCTTCCTGAAGCTTGGATTTGTAAGGATTATGCCAATCTAATCAATATCCATAGGCTTTTTGGGAAGATTCCAATGAAGACTTACCCTTTGATAAAGAAATTGAAACATGCTTTTCAAAAAAGGATTAGCCCGGTATTCAACGTAGAGCTGTTGAATCTGATGGATTACCGAAAAGATGAAGTGAAATTAAGAATTGCCAAAGAATTGGAATGGCGCGACTATGGCGGTAAGCATTACGAGTCGATTTTTACAAGATTTTACCAGGGATACATACTGCCCAACAAATTTGGGGTCGATAAGAGAAAGGCTCACCTTTCAAACCTTATTTGTTCTAGTCAAATTTCAAGAGTGCAAGCAATTGAAGCGCTACAGGAACCGATATATCAAAGAGAGATGTATTTGTCAGATAGGAAATTTGTATTAAAGAAATTGGGATTTAGTGACCAAGAATTTGATGAATACATACAAATGTTACCCATTGAGCACAATAAATATGGATTGGCTGGAACGATCTATGATTCTTATCCATTATTTAAAATTGTTAGACCTCTTATAGGCTACTTCAAATGAACGTATGATTCGTATCGCATTTTTGGGGGCTAAGAAAATTGGATTTGAGTGCTTAAGAACCCTGCACGAAGGATTAAATTCGATGGAAATGAAAATTGACGCTGTCTTCACTAATTTGGAGAGAAACGTCAATACGAACACGGAGATTATCAAGTTTGCAAATGATCGCGATATTCAAACCTTCGAGAGTATTAACCAAATTATTCATCTTGCTGATTTTGATTTCATCCTTTCGGTTCAATATCATGAGATATTAAAGGAGGTTCATCTGCAAAAGGCGAAGCGACTTGCGGTCAATTTGCATATGGCCCCTTTGCCAGAATACAGGGGATGCAATCAATTTTCATTTGCAATAATTGATGGCGCAAAGGAATTTGGTTCGACTCTTCATCAGATGACAGTCGGAATCGATAGCGGGGACATAATAGCAGAAAAGCGATTCCCAATCCCTTCTAATTGCTTTGTTCATGAGCTATACAATCTCACATTCGATGCATCGATCGAGCTGTTCGAAAAAAATATTTTTAACATTTTATCTGGAGAATTCCAGCTTACTAAACAGGATAGCCTCATTTCCTATCGAGGGACAAAAACGATTCGTCGGAAGGATATCGATAAAATAAAGGAAATCGATCTGGCTTGGGATTCGGAAAGGATTGAACGGCATATTCGAGCGACCTTGATGCCCGGGTTTGAACCGCCTTTTACTTTCATAAAGAATAAAAAAATATATTTCTCAGATAATTACTAAACGACAGAAACTAAGCATGAATATGACTCGGGTTGATTATGATAAGATACAATACAATGAGGTGAGGATGCATATTCCATTTGTCGACCTAAAAGCCCAATATTTTGATTTAAAGGGCGAGATTGATGGTGCGATAAAAGAAGTAATTGAAGAAAGCGCTTTCATTGGAGGCAAATTTGTAAGGAGATTTGAGTCTGAATTTGCTGATCAATATGGTGTGAAGCATATGATTTCATGCGCGAATGGTACGGATTCCTTGTACATAATAATGAAAATGCTTGGAATTGGAAATGGAGACGAAGTGATTACTGCGGCCAACAGTTGGATTTCAAGTTCTGAGACTATTTCACAAACTGGTGCAAGACCGATCTTTTTAGATATTGATCCAGACTACTACAGTATGGACGATGCCTTGTTACAGAGCAAAATCACTTCTAAAACAAAGGCAATTCTTGCTGTGCATTTGCATGGTCAGATGTGTAACATAGAGCGAATAAGTGAAATATGCCAAAAAAATGGCATCTTCCTAATTGAAGATTGCGCTCAAGCTCACTTCGCGGAATATAAAGGTATTAGGGCTGGTCTGAGCGGTATTGCTGGTTCGTTTAGTTTTTTTCCCGGAAAGAACCTCGGGGCATATGGGGATGCGGGCTGCATTATCACAAACAATGATGCTCTTGCTCAAAAATGCAGAATGTTTGCGAATCATGGAGCATTGCAAAAGCACCATCATTTAATCGAAGGCGTAAATAGCAGAATGGATGGAATTCAGGCTGCTATTTTGTCGGCCAAGCTACCTCATTTGGCGAAATGGACTACTGCTCGAATTGAAATAGCGAAAAAGTACGATCAGTTACTTTCAGGGGTTAATTCCGTAAATGTGCCGAAAGTCAGACCTAATTCGACGCATACTTTTCATTTGTATGTCGTCGTTGCAGCCATGCGGGATGAATTAAGATCATTTTTGCAGGATAAGGGCATCGAAACGCTTATTCATTATCCCACTCCTCTGCCGTTCTTGCCCGCGTATGGTTGGCTGGGATATAGAAGAGAAGAATTTCCAGTCTGTTGTGATCTTCAAGAAAAAATACTTTCCTTACCGATTTTTCCGGAGCTGACAGATGCTCAAATTTCCTACATAACATATTGGATTGGGGAATTTTACGGGAGTGGCCAATGATCTAGCAGCTGTGCACTTCATCAAGAATAAGACAATTCTCATCATTTCACCTCAATTCTGGGGTACGATGTTTCTTTCGAAACATCATTATGCAATGGAATTGGCGAAAAATGACAATACAGTTTATTTCCTGAATCCGCCTTACCTAGCTCATGACAAGAAGAAATCAAAGAAAACCGTAAGTATTGAAAGGATGGATTCAAGCGTCAATCTTTTTCTTATTTACCACCGAATTTTGATTCCATATTTCCTAAAATTTCATTTTATTAGTCTTTTTCATTTATTGATTGAGTATCATATCAAAAAAATATTGCGACAAATCGGCCATATTGATATCGTATGGTCATTTGATCTTGGTAACCTTTATCCATTTCATTTCTTTCCGAAAACTGCTTTGAGAATTTTTCATCCAGTTGATGAACCGCTCAGTCAAAGTGCCCTGGATGCGGCCATTGGAGCCAATATCATATTTTCTGTAACCAATGAGATATTGTCGAAATACTCTTCCTTCGACGTGCCCAAATATCATATTCAGCATGGAATTAGCGAATCCTTTTTGAAAGAGAATGTGGGAATTAGACAGAACAGTTCAATTCGAGTTGGCATTTCAGGAAATTTGCTTAGACCCGACATCGACCGACCTGTTCTTCTGCAAATTATAAGAGAAAATCCTCAGGTGATTTTCGAATGCTGGGGCAGTTACCTCGCGAACGACTCCAATATCGGAGCGGCTGATAGCGAAGAAACTAGAATTTTCATAATGGCATTGAAGAATTTTCAGAATGTGAGACTTCATGGGGCCATTGCATCGTCGGCATTGGCCAGTGAATTTCAACGCATGGATGCCTTTTTGATTTGCTATGACGTTCAAAAGGATCAGTCTCGTGGGACCAACTACCATAAGGTTATGGAATATTTAAGTACAGGAAAAGTGATAGTTTCTAATAATATCACTTTGTATAAGGATAGACCGGATCTGGTATGTATGGTCATGGAAAGGAACAACAATGTGCAGCTACCCGCATTGTTCAGTGGAGTAATTAGCCATCTTGATCGATATAATTCAAATGATTTGATTCGATGCAGAAAAAGCTTTGCTTCAGAAAATACGTATACAAAACAAATTGAGCGGATCGAGAAATTTCTGACTGATCTAAAACAGGAACTTGTTGTCGCAAAATCGATCTGATAAGGGTAGTCGTTTCGGCATGTTGGACCTTTATTTTTTGGAAACTTGGGTTTGTTATTTTCTCTGGTTCCATTCTTAATCATTCTTTCTGATCTGAGGCTCCCTTCAACGCTTTTTCGATTCCTGGGAAGCATTTCCTATTCTCTCTATTTACTAGATCCGCTTGTCGATTTTGCAGGAATAAATCTCGGAATTCGATTCACGACACAGCAGTACCAGAAATCCATTTTTGTATTCCTGGCAATGGGATTAACTCTTCTCTGTAGTTATTTGCACTATTATTATTTGGAACGACTCTGTCAACAGCTAGCCGATTCCATAAAACTTGGCAGATGAGCTGTGTTTTGATCATTAGCCCTTCGGGAAATTTTTATGGAAGTGAGCAAGTTCTTTATGACTATCTATATCAGACCAAAGGAAGTATAGATCTTGCCGTTCCCAAGGGCAGCCTCTTCTTGCGCAAGCTTCGGGAGTCCACCATGGGCGTTAAGCTAAAGCCCTATAATGAGAAGAAATTGGTTCGGTTTTATGCTGGTGTATTCTTTAATCTGCTTAGGGGTAAATACGAAATCGTTTATTTGAATGAGGCCGGGCACATCCGGTATATTGCCATTCTTGCCAACCTGTTCCCGATTGTAAAGTTCATGGTTCATGTTCGCCTCCTGGAAGATACGGATGCGTATCGGTGGAAACACGCCCGATCCAAGAATATGATCGTGCTTGCCATTTCCCAGTATATCGGCAGCTTTTTGCCTGTTCGCAGTCACTTGTTGTACGACTGTTATCAATTTTCTGATAGATCTGTTTCAGACGGGCAGAGCCGCCTTGAGGTCCTCAGGATTGCCATTATAGGCAGGATTACGCGAACCAAAGGGGTTGGCAGACTTCCGGAGATCGTAAAATATATTGATTCAATCAATGAACAGGGCAGATACGAATTCTACCTCTATGGAGAAGTAAGCTTTGATCTTATTGGTGACCCCCTCATAGACCAATTGCGCAGTTTTTCCAATGTCCGATTCATGGGTTTCGAGGAAGATCAGGACCTGTTATATCGTTCCGTCGATTGCGTAATGCATTTAAGCACGGAAGAGGGATTGGGACGTATTTATTTTGAAGCCATCGACAGGTTTAAGCCCTTTATTGGCTTTAAGGCTGGAGGTATAGCGGAAATAGGATCAATTACTCAATTGGATGAATTTTTAGTGGATTTGAAGGAGGAAGATATGGCAATCGGCATATATAGCCGACTGGACACAGTCCGATCATATTATAGTAAGGCAGTCTCATTGATGGCTGAAAAGAAAGAGATTGCCTGCAAACTTTTTGGTATCAAACGGTATAACTCATTGCTAAGCAAATTACTCACGTGAGGGTTCTGTATATTGGCCATTATTTGCCAGGATGCACAACGAGGATGCGGGGCGAGTACTTAAAAATCATCCTGAATCCGGAAGAATTCCAGGTAGTGAACATCGATATCCCCATCGATCAAACTTCTACCATTATGCGGTCCTTTGGCTGGCGATACAAAATTGGTCCATTGATCAGGAAAATCAATGAATATCTGCGTCATTGCATTCGGAACCATAATCGGTACGACCTCGTTTGGGTGGACAAAGGAGTCTTCATTTATCCGGATTTCATCCGGCAAATGAGGGACAACGGAAGCGTCCTGGTCCATTTTACGCCGGACACGGCCTTCACCTACAATAAGTCAAGCATGTTTTATGATGCCTTACCGTATTATTCGTATTGCATCACCACCAAATCATTTGAACTCGGGGACTATGTGAATCGGGGAGTACGAAATCTATTGTTTTGCACCCAGGGATTTGATCCGGCTCTCCACAAACCGTATGTCGATTTTTCTGAAAAACAGGGAGTAGTTTTTATCGGCCAATATGAGGCCTGGCGGGAAGAGACCATCAGCAAACTGCTCGAAAAGAAGATTTTGGTGAAGCTTTCCGGAGCCGGATGGAGCCGGTTTGCCCAGAAAAACAGGCACCAACCCAACCTGCGATATCTCGGTAACGGCCTTTTTGGGGAAGACTACGCAAGACTAATCTCCGGTAGTCTGCTGGGTCTCGGACTCCTCTCAAAGAAGTTTCCTGAGAAACATACCACGCGAACCTTTGAAATTCCCGCCTGCGGTACGGCGTTGGCGACGGAATACAACGATGAGATCGCTCAATTTTATGATAAGGATGATGTCTTGTATTTCAATGATTTACATCAACTCCTGGAAAAGGTTGCGTTTGGCCTCGCCAACCGCGATTGGCTGGAACAAATAACCATCCGAGGCAAACGACGCGTGGCCGAAGGGGGATATGATTATCCAAATATTCTGAAGCACTTAGTTGGTCAAATGGCATTGAACAAGTGAAAACCAAAATTGCCCTGTTTCATTTCAGTCCTGTTGAACTCTTTCCACCGGTAATGAACCTGCTGAATTACTTGCAGGCCCTATCTCCGGAGGAATTCCGCGTACAGGTCTATACGACTAGGCCAGATCAGAAAATCCAGCCCTATGTTCCATTTAGCGGGAATCTGCGCATTTTTCAGTTTGGCCACTACACATTCGGCAAACGACCCTTTTTCAGATATGTGCAATATGGGATCTTTCATTGGAAATCCTTTTGGAACTGCCTGCGCTGGCATCCCGGTAAGATCATTTATTTTGAAACACTTTCTGCCGCTATACCCTGGCTAATCCGGAACCTGTTTTTCCGGCAAACCGAAGTCTTCATCCATTATCATGAATACATGACGCCGGGCGAATATCATAAAATGTTCATCAATCGCATTTTCCGGCAGATTGAAATAAGGAATTACTCCCACGCCAAATGGATTTCCCACACCAATAGCGAACGAATGGCGATGTTTCTGAAAGACATTGGGCGCCCCGGGTTGGGGAAGACTCATATCCTTCCCAACTATCCGCCCAAACGCTGGAAGCAGGAGCCTTCGGCGATGGGCACAGACTCACCCATTCGCTCGGTATACATTGGATCACTAAGTTCTTTGGGAGGGCTGTACATTCCTGAAATTTGCGAATGGATAAAATCTCTACGCGGTCAGCTTACCCTGGATCTGTATTCATTGTCCATCGGCCCGGAGGTAAGATCCTATTTGGGGGAATCCCGCACGGACGACATCAGCTGGAAGGGCCCAGTGCAGTACGAGGAGCTGCCGAAAGTGCTACAGAGATACCAGGTCGGGCTGATTCTATACAAGGGCGGACCGCTGAATACCGTATTTAGCGCATCCAACAAGCTTTTTGAGTACCTTGCCTGTGGTTTGGACGTGTGGTATCCAACAGACTTGAAGGGCACTTTTGCATTCGATTCCGAAACCCTGTGGCCAAAGGTACTCCGGTTGAATTTTGGTAACCTGTACGCATACAATCTAAGGGATTTGACTGTCCGGCAACAGGGCAACAAAAGAGAGATTGCGTATTTCTTCGAAGACGCCATTCAGGAATTCATCACCTGCCTTCAAAACTAGTCCTTGGACGCCCGGATTGCCGGAAGAATTGGATAGAATTCCCCGATTTCCGGATGTCCATTTGCCGGATATATTTTCTGATCGAACGATCTCAACAAATCGAAATAATGGGCCCAGATAGATGAGGACAATAATCACCAATTCAGCTTTGGCCTTGCGCATTCGACAGAAACCCAGGTCTGCCTCGGTGTATTATTCTTATGTGCTCCTAGGTATTCTTTTTCTATCGCTGATCACCGATTGGTATGTTTCCTTAATGTTGGCCCTCTGCCTGACAGTTTTGTTGTCCGTGCTGGACAAACTGGGTAAGGGAATAGTACTCCGGGAATTGATTGCATTCCATAGCTGCTTCGTGTGTCTTTTCATGCCCTGGGTGGGATACGAATGGTATAGCATCAATAATCCGCTGGCCAAGCTCTGGGTGAGGTATATGCCCGTTTCCTCCGATACCTATTTTGCCTTTGCAGTCCCGGCGATTGCGGCATTTGTTGTTGCCTTGTGCTGGCCTATTCGAAAACGCGACGTGGATGACGAGGGCGAATACATTTATAATTATATATTCCGCGCCAAAATTGTACTGCATAAAAGCCCTCATGTGGGCATATATCTGATGATTGGCGGTGTGCTGGTCTCCCTGGCGGCAAACTATCTCCCCATATCCCTCCAGTTTGTGGCCAATCTGATCGGCTGGAGTGCTTTTGCGGGAATCTTATACATTTATTTTACTCCTTCCGTGCCGTTTCGGAAGCCAGTTTTACTGTTTTTCACCGCATTCGTCGTCTTCCAGGCGCTTCGTGCGGGTATGTTCACCATTGTCGCGTATATGGGGATTACCATTTTTTCTTTCTTTTTCCTGCGGCGGAGTTCCTCATTGTGGAAGAAACTGGCCATATTCATTGTTGCTGTTTTCACGCTCTTCCTTATCCAGACGGTGAAGAGCACATTCAGAACCTATACCTGGAGAGAAAACTATGGTGGCAACAGGGCTGTGCTATTCAGCAACCTGGTTTCTGATAAGTTGAATACTTTTTCGGATCTGTTTTCGGTAGATGCCATTTTTCCGATCTATTACCGGACCAACCAGGGATTTAACGTGGCGCTGGTGATGAAGAAATTTCCGGAACACAAGGACTTTGATTACGGTCAAAACCTGGGTTTGGTACTGGCGTCTTCCTTCGTTCCCCGCTTTCTCTGGCCGGATAAGCCAGAGGCTGGCGGAAAATTCAATATGGAATATTACACCGGCATCATCCTGAAAGGGTGGTCCACCAATGTGGGGCCACTGGGAGAAGCCTACGGAAGTTTCGGCGTGGCAGGCGGAATCTTTTTCATGCTCGTGCTGGGGCTCTTTATCCGATGGGCCTATTATCTCATTTTCAAGATTGCCCGCAACATACCCCTATTGATTTTTTGGATTCCGGTGATTTTTTACCAAGTGACGTATTCGGCTGAAAATGACACCCTGCAGATCCTGAATTCCCTTATCAAAGCCGGCTTTCTGATTTGGGTGCTTTATAAGGTATTTCCCAGTGTTTTCGGTGTGGGGAAAGCCCTGAAAACAAGAACCCAGAAGCTCGTCTCGGCCTGATCCCGTACGATAGGCCGGTAATCTACTATTTTGTTCACCGCATTTATTTCCGGCATCACGGGACAAGACGGCGCTTATCTGAGCCGGCTCCTTTTGGCCAAGGGTTACCGGGTCATCGGTTTGATCCGTTCAAACTATGGATCCAACCTCTACCGGCTGAAGTACTTGGGCATTCTGGACAAAGTTGAACTGGTGGAATGCGACCTGCAGGATCTGTCCCAGATCATCAAGATCATTTCCCTGTACCAGCCGGAGGAGATCTATAACCTGGCGGCACAGAGTTCGGTATCCCTTTCCTTCCAGCAGCCGATCGGGACCTTATATTACAATATTCACTCGATAACCAATATACTCGAAGCGATCCGGCTGCTCAATCCTTCCATCCGTGTGTACCAGGCTTCGACGAGCGAGATGTTCGGCAAGGTAGACCAGCTGCCGGTCACGGAAGAAACAAAGGTCCATCCCCTGAGCCCTTATGCGATTTCCAAAGTTACCGGCCACCACATTTGCATCAATTACCGCGAATCGTACAACCTTTTTGTCAGCTGCGGAATCCTGTTTAACCACGAGTCCTACCTGAGGGGAGGCAATTTTTTTGTCAAAAAGCTGATCCGCGGCGCCCTGGATATTGTTCACGGCAACCGGGATATCCTAGAATTGGGCAACCTGAACATCAGCCGGGATTTCGGATGGTCCGAAAAGTATGTCGAGGCCATGCATCTTATGCTGCAATACGAGCGGCCGGATGATTTCGTAATTTGTTCAGGCCGATCCATCCGACTCCGGGACATGGTCGACTACGTCTGTGAAAAGCTGTCCATTCCTTCTGACCGGATTCACACCAACAAAACTTTATTCCGCCCGACGGATATTCAGGATATATATGGGTCTGCGGAAAAGGCCAGGGAAGTACTGGGGTGGAACTACAATATGAGTTTTTATGAGGTATTGGATCACCTGATCACCGAAGAGAACGACAACTATGGAAAATCTACCGGGGAAAAAAATTAAGGTCAATTTTTTACACCGGAAACCTCATGCTGTCGGCAATTACAGCGTGGAATTCATATTCGATGATATAAGGCGCCGTCTGCAGGACCGGATCCAGGCTCAGGTTGTGTATTCCCCCTTTGCCAGTACCGGACTGTTCAAAAGGCTTTACAACTGCCTTTATGCAGCCTTCCATCAGGGGGAGGTCAACCACATTACCGGCGACATTAACTATATCGGAATTTTTTTGCGTCGCCGGCGGACGATTCAGACCATCCTGGACTGCGTCCACCTGGAAACCAGCAAAGGGATCAGGCATCTTTTGCTCAAGTTGTTCTGGATCCGCATACCGGTTAGCCGCTGCCGCTTCGTAACCGCGATCTCTGAATCTACCAAGCGGGAAATCCTGAAATATGTGGATTGCGACCCCTCCAAGATCATCGTGGTTCCGGTAGCGATATCCGCGAATTTCCGTCCGAGCCAGCGGCCATTCAACAAGGTCCGTCCCAGGCTCCTGCAGATCGGGACCGCCCCCAATAAGAATATCCCCCGCCTCATCGAAGCCCTGCGCGGAATCCCCTGCGTGCTGGATATCGTTGGCAAACACATTCCAGAATACGAGGATTTATTGAAGCAAAATCAGATCGAATACCAATATTCCTGGGGTCTGGACGAAGATCAATTGCGGCAGAAATACGAGAGCGCGGACATCCTTGCCTTCACTTCCACTTACGAAGGATTTGGCATGCCGATCCTGGAAGCCCAGGCCATTGGCCGGCCGGTCATTACCAGCCGGATTCTGTCGATGCCGGAGGTAGCCGGAGAAGCCGCCCTCCTGGTGGATCCCTATGACGTCGAGGCCATACGCCAGGGGGTGCTGCGGATCATAGCGGAAGACGAACTGCGGGAGCAACTGGTCATCAAAGGATTCGCCAACGTGGAGCGCTTTAACCCGGACCGGATCGCCCGCATGTATTACGCCCTGTATCGGCAAACAGCATCCAATTGAATAATCATGTGCGGAATCGCCGGAATCGTATATTTTGACGGGAGGCTTCCCGGTCGTGACCCCATCGGCGCGATGACCGAGGCGATCGCTCACCGCGGCCCGGATGCCGAAGGGTTCCTGCTGGAACCCGGGATTGCCCTAGGCCACCGGCGGCTCTCCATCATTGATTTGTCCAGTGCTTCTAACCAGCCCTTGTTCGACCATACTTCCCGTTGGGCACTGATCTTCAACGGGGAGATGTATAACTATGCGGAAGTGAAGGCCAGGCTGAGGGAGTATCCCTTCCGGACCAGCGGCGACACGGAAGTGGTCCTCGCGGCCTTTGATTCCTGGGGCCCTGAATGCCTCGCTCAATTCCGCGGAATGTATGCGTTTGCCCTCTGGGACCGGCAGAAAAGAGAAATCTTTCTCGCGCGGGATCCCATGGGCGTCAAGCCCCTGTACTACTACCTGGACCAGGATAAGCTGGTATTTGCGTCGGAAATCCGGGCAATCCTCGCTTCCGGTTTGGTGCCCCGAAAGCTGAACACCGGCTCGTTGTGGGATTATTTCAGCTACCAGTCCATCAGCGGGCGGGATGCCGCGATCCAAGGCATCCGGCAACTGGAATCCGGCTCCTGGATGCGCGTCCGGGATGGCAGTCCGGAAATAACCCGATACTGGGATGTATCATCTAGCCGCATCGCATTTGATTGGAGCCAGGAAGCCTCTGTGAAACAGCGCGTACGGGAACTTCTGATGCAGTCGGTCCGCCGCCGGCAGGTAAGTGATGTGCCAGTAGGCGTTTTTTTATCTGGAGGGATCGATTCCAGCGCCGTCGTCGGGCTTATGGCCGAATCCGGAGCAAGGCCTAATACGTTTCATATCGCTTTTGATGAGAAGGATTATGACGAATCACCCTATGCCGATGCCGTGGTCCGAAAGTTTCAAACCCATCATACCCGAATCTTGGTTCAACCCACGGCCATGCTCGACCAGCTGGAGACGGCACTGGATGCCATGGACACGCCGACCGGCGACGGGATCAATACTTTCTTGGTTTCCCGGGCGGTTCGGAAAACCGGAATGAAGGTGGCTTTGTCGGGCGCCGGCGGTGACGAGCTTTTTGCCGGGTATCCGTTTTTCGCCAAATACCTCCGGTGGCAGAAGTTACATTGGTTGTGGAAACTTCCTTTGGCGATTCGTCGCCTTCCGCTGACGGCGATGGCCAACGGGACGCGAAGAGACCGCATGCAGCAACTGGTTCGCGGGGGCGCGCCGGATATCACCCGGGCCTATCCCGTAATCCGGCAGATCCACAGCCCTTCCCGCATGTACGAGCTGACTTCGCTGGAATCGCCCCATCCGCAAAGCACAGCAGTCCAACAGGGCCTGATCGAACGACAAGACAACCTGAATCGCCTGCCCCTGCTCAGCCAGGTAACGGCGGCCGAATACCTCGGCTATACGCAATTCACTCTGCTGAAAGATCTCGATCAGATGAGCATGGCTTTCGCCCTGGAAGTACGGGAGCCCTATTTCGACCAGGATCTGGTGGAATTCACGCTATCCATTCCCGACCGGTTAAAGAATCCCGTTTATCCCAAGAGCTTGCTGGTGGAATCGCTGAAGCCGCTGTTGCCGGATGAGATTGTTTTTCGCAAAAAGCAGGGATTCCTCTTCCCTTGGGCCCTTTGGATGAAAAATGAATTGCGCAGCTTCTGCGAACAGCAGATCCAACGCATGGCCGAACGTTCCTTTATTCACGGCGAGCGCCTCCGCGCATTCTGGCAATCCTTTCTTCAAGGGGAGCCGGGGATCCGGTGGGCGGAGGTCTGGCTATTTGTGGTGTTGGAACATTGGATGGATAAAAACGGAATCGAGGAATGATGAAAATCTTTTGCTGGGCAGGTTTGCTTTCGACCTTTTTCCAGGGTGCTTTTTCCCAGGGCGGGGAAGAATGGTCGGGACCGCTCGCTGGCTGGGCCAATGTGCGTACGCGATTCGGCGCCAGGGGAGATGGACACACCGATGATACCCGCGCCCTGCAGCTTGCTTTGGACAGCCTGAGTTGTCTGCCCACCGGATTTAGCCTGGGTGCGCAACGCTACACCGTCGTTTACCTTCCGGCCGGAACCTACTGCATATCTTCCACCCTGCGATTGAGGGGAAAGATCGGAGTGAACTTCATCGGGGAGGATCCGGAGCGCACCATTATCGACTGGACTGGCCCGGAAAATGATACCCTGTTCTGGGCCAACGGATCGGCGTATTTCAAGATCGCCCGGATTGGCTGGGACGCCAATGGGAGGAAGGGAATGGAAGCCCTGGGTATCCATTGGAAGGACAAATGGAACCAGGGAAATTCGCGCAGCTTCGCATCGCTCAACATCGAATTATCCGACTTGATTTTCCGCGGAGGATTCCAATACGGCGTCAGCGGCGGGACCGCTTCCAGCGGGGGCACCGGGTGGAATGATTCCGAAGTCACGATCAAAAGATGCTTGTTCCAGTCCTGCTCGGGGGCTGGAATCGAGATACACGGCTACAATGCGCTCGACTATTGGATTTGGGACTGCCGCTTCCTGCAATGCGGATACGGCATCCTGTGCGGAGAAGGAAATTATCACGTATACCGGTCCTTTTTCAGCGGAAGCACGGTCTCTGACCTGCACAACAGCAATTGCTATTATACTTCGGTCCGGGGATGCTATTCGGAGAACTCCGCGGCGTTTTCCCTGGATCAGGGATCCAGCTGCAACCCCTTCAAGCGCATTTTCCAGGACAATATGGTCCTTCGTCCCCGACTCCTCCCCATCGAATATTACCATCTGGGGAAAATCACGCTGTGGGGTAATCATTTCGACAAGACCCAGGTCGATCCCTACCCATTTTCGGTAAATACGAAGGGATGGTGCCCGGGGAATTACGAGGTCTTATCCCTTCATAATGTTTATGCGTACCAGCATCCGATCCGGATCGCTTCGGGGCCTCAAAAGCTCTATGCTTATGCCGATCAGGACAGCACGCAAACCCAACCGGCCCCTGTGCGGTTCCAACAATCCATGGTCAAAACTCCGCCCTTCGTGAGCCGGCGGATCTTTGAACTGTCTCGAGCAGCCGATGCGGCAGCCATTCAGGCCACGCTGGACGAGGCAGCCCGGTTGGCGGGCCATCGACCGATCGTGCATTTTCCTTCCGGGACTTACCTGCTGGACCGGACCCTGCACATCCCATCGGGAGCAGATATGCAACTGATCGGAGACGGCCTGATCGACGCGACGGTAATGACCAAAAAAGACAAGGCATCTTTTGGTTCCCGGCCGATGCTCCAGGTGGATGGTCCCAGCGCTGTGCGGATCATGGATATGCAGTGGGGTGAGGACAACGGACCGGACAAATCCGCGGCAATCGTTTTTCTGAACGCCGACCAGCCCGGAGCCGAAGTCCATATCGACCAACTATCTTCCCATGCCGATACCGCGCTCATTGCCCAGAATTTGAATTACCTCTACATTGAAAAAGACAATTCTTTTTTCAGCAGCGGGAATTTCCTGAGCGGAGGAAGATTACAAAAGCAAGGTAAAGGAGAATCCCGGGTTTGCTGTTTTGGCGGGCAGTTTGCGAAGTTATCGGTGCAGGATAGAGCCGTGTTCCTGGCCAAGGATTGCTGGTGGGAAGGCAATGACCGCGTGCCGCTGAACTTGACGGGCTCCGGGGACATCAGCATCGACGGCGCCATGGTGGCTCCCCAAATCGGCGTGGACAGCACGCCGACGGTGATCTTGCGCAATTTCACCGGCAGGATAAGCCTCCTGAATATGTACTTGCAAGGAGCACTGCATCCTGCCGAAGGCCTCGCCGGCCTGAAGCTCCTGGTATGGAACGTCATTTTCTACCATAAAATGGACGTACTGGATTTTCTGAATAAGCCGGTAGATTTTCGGGGCGCTTTTTTGGGCCTCAATGCGGAATGTTTTGATGCCAAGGATCCGGGATGCAAGAGCATCCGATCCATCGACGACCGGCAGGTCAACCTGAACAATGTCCTTACTTTCCTCGATGATCAAACGGAGCTCACCCGCAAGGCGTCCCCGCGCGCTTATCGTGACCTAGCCCCGGGGGTTAGCAACCTCTTTCTTTCCCGGGTCAGCACCGGATCGATGAACCGGGGTATTGTTTTTACAGGCCAAGCGAACCCGAATTGAAGCCTGGTCCCCAAATGGAACTCAAAAAAATTCTTTTGTTTGCCGACTGGTATGAGCCGGGATTCCGGGCCGGGGGGCCCATCCGCTCCTGTGTCAATTTTGTTCGGCAAATGCGCGATGACTACCTGATCTATGTTTTTACGCGAGACAGGGACTTGGGATCTGAAACCGCCTATCCGGGGATTTCGCCCGACCATTGGGTGACCGGCGGAGACCAGGTAATGCTGTTCTATTGCTCCCCCGCGAAATTGACCCTCGGAAAGATCCGCTCGGTTCTGCACGAGATTGATCCGGACCTGATCTATCTCAACAGCATGTTCTCCCGGGTCTTTACGATCTACCCCCTGCTTCTCTCCCGCAGCAGGAACCAGATTGTTTTGTCGCCCCGGGGCATGCTCCGGCAAAGCGCCCTCCGCTTCAAGGCGGCCAAAAAAAAAATATTCCTGGGGCTGATGCGGACCGGGCGGATATCCCGTCGCATTCAATTCCACGCGGTCGACGATACGGAGCGCCTGGATATCCTGAAGGAATTCGGGTCGTCGGCCAGGATAAGCCAAATCCCCAACTTCCCCGGATCCATGCCGGATAGTCCGGCGCCGGTGCAGAAACGCCGGGGTCAGCTCCTGCTCCTGTTTGCCGGCCGAATTCATCCAATCAAAGGGCTGGATTTCCTGCTCCGGGTATTGCAGACGGTCGGGGCCGAAGTGCGCCTGGAAATTGCCGGAACCCTGGAAGACAAACACTATTGGAAGCAATGCCAGGAATTAATCAGTCGTCTGCCGGTGAAGGTCAGCGTAGTCTACCGAGGAGAGATGCCCGGCGAAGAATTGAACCAGCTCATCGCGGCGCATCACGTCTTTGCCCTGCCCACTCAAGGCGAGAATTTCGGACATGCCATATTGGAAGCCCTTTCCTTGGGCCGGCCTGTCCTGATCAGCGACCAGACGCCCTGGAGGGGCTTGCGGGAACAAAGGGCAGGATGGGATTTACCACTAAACAGGCCCGAGCAATTCAGCCAGGCGATCGAAGAAGCCGCTGGGCTGGACCAGGACTCTTTCAATCAGTGGAGCCAGGGAGCCTGGCAATACGCTCTTAATTTTCGCCAGTCCATCAATATCAAAGCGCAATACAAAATTTTGTTCAGTTGATATGTATATTCTCGGAATCAATGCCTACCATGCCGATGCTTCAGCCGCCATCTTCCGGTATGGCGAAATGATCGCCGCCACCGAAGAAGAGCGATTTCGGCGGGTGAAGCATTGGGCTGGGTTTCCGTCGCAGGCAGTCGAGTTCTGCCTGCGGGAAGCGGGTATCGGCCTGGATGCCGTGGAGCATATCGCCATCGGTCGCGATCCCTATGCCAAATGGGCCCGGAAGCTGGCCTTTCTGTTGCGGAATCCCAGCGGAGGCTGGCAGGCCGTAAAGGATCGGTTGCAGAATGCGAAAAAAGTGTCGAGCCTGGAAAACGAGCTGGTTTCTCTGAGCGGGGCTCCTTCCCGATCCAACCTCAGGAAGATGATTTGTCAAGTGGAGCACCACCGCAGCCACCTGGCTTCCGCTTTTTTTGCCTCGCCATTCGAAGAATCCGCGTTGCTGTCAATCGATGGTTCGGGTGATTTCACCACGACCATGACGGGAGTGGGTCGGGGCAGTTCGATCGAAATACAACATTCCGTCGATTTCCCACATAGCCTCGGCATCTTCTACACGGCCTTCACCCAGCTCCTGGGATTTCCGCATTATGGGGATGAGTACAAGGTAATGGGTCTCGCACCTTATGGCGAGCCAAAGCATACCGACCGGCTGCGGGACCTGCTGCAATTTACTCCGGATGGTTTTTTCCGGTTGGACCTTCGCTTTTTTCGCTCGGCCAAAAGCGGCATCATCTCCTATGGACCGGATCATGTGCCCGTGGTGGCTCCCTTATATTCCGAACGAATGACCGAGGCATTCGGAAAACCCCGTTTGCCAGAAGAAAAACTGAGCGCCTATCACCAGGACCTGGCCGCATCGGTCCAGCGTATCACGGAAGAGCTTATTTTTCATATCCTCGGACACCTGCACAAAAAAACGGGTTTGGATAGGCTTTGCCTTGCCGGAGGCGTGGCACAAAACTCCGTTGCCAACGGAAAGATTACCCGGATGACGGGGTTTAAGCAGATTTACATTCCTTCTGCAGGACACGATGCGGGCATATCCATGGGCGCGGCGCTATATGCCCGACACCAGTTGCAGGGCGCTCCGCGGGGAGCTGCCATTCGCACGGCCTATACCGGCAGCCGATACGACAATTCCGAAATCGAAGCCTACCTGGACTCCCGTAAGATCAGCTACCGCAAGTATCCCGACCAGGAATTATTCGATCGGGTAACCGAACGGCTGATTAACGGCGGGGTCATCGGCTGGTTCAATGGTCGCGCGGAATTTGGACCCAGGGCATTGGGCGCCCGGTCGATTCTGGCCGACCCGAGGAGAAAAGACGCCAAGGACCTGCTAAACCTGAAAATCAAGCGCCGCGAAAGTTTCCGGCCTTTTGCCCCTTCCATCCTGAAAGAATATGTTTCGGAATATTTTGAATGGACAGACGAAGTCCCCTTCATGGAAAAGGTGTTCCCCATCCGGCCGGAAAAGCGTGAAATCATTCCGGCTGTTACGCATGTGGATGGGACGGGAAGACTACAGACCGTGGATCGGGAAGTTTCCCCCCGGTATTACGGGCTGATCGATCGATTCCGGCAGCAAACCGGAATTCCGATTTTGTTGAATACATCATTCAATGAAAACGAGCCGATCGTAAACTCTCCCCAGGAAGCGCTGGACTGCTTCCTGCGTACGGAAATGGATATGTTGGTATTGGAAAACTGTCTCATCAGCCGCTAATGCGATGAAGATCTCCATCATTACGGCCACTTACAATAGCGCCTCCACCCTTCGGGATACTCTTTCCAGCATCCAGGGCCAGGACCATGACGATGTGGAGCATATCATTGTCGATGGATTATCTACGGACAATACCCTGGATATTGTCCGGGAATACCCGCATATTTCCTGCCTGGTCTCCGAGAAAGACGAAGGAATCTATGATGCCATGAATAAAGGGATCCGGCTGGCCAATGGGGATGTGATCGGTATCCTGAATTCCGACGATATCTATACCAGTCAAGTTATCCTTTCCCGAATCGCGTCGATTTTCGAAGCGGGGGCGGTGGACGTTTGCTACGCAGACCTGCAATACGTGCAGCGGGAAAATACCGACCGCGTCCTACGCACCTGGAAGGCCGGGCAATTCCGCCCTGGATCCTTTCACCGCGGATGGATGCCACCCCACCCTACCGTCTTCGTTCGTCGGGAAGTTTATTCGCAATGCGGCCTGTTTAACACCAGTTTGCGCAGCGCGGCAGACTATGAACTCCTGCTGCGTATCTTTGTCAAGCACCGGTTCCGGATCCATTATATGCCTGAATGCATTGTTCGGATGAGAATCGGCGGTCTAAGCAATGCCACATTCCGGCAGCGTCTTCGGGCAAACCGCGAGGACCGGAAGGCCTGGAAAATTAATGATCTTCGTCCCGGATTTTTTACGTTGTACCTCAAGCCGATTCGAAAAATTTCGCAGTTCATAAACAGATAAATGGTCATGCCGAAAACCGCACTGATAACGGGAGTAACGGGTCAGGATGGAGCCTACTTAAGTGAATTATTGCTGAAAAAAGGATACCATGTGCATGGGATCAAAAGAAGAAGCTCCTTGTTCAATACCGACCGGATCGACCACCTGTATCAGGATCCTCATGAATCTCACGTGCATTTTCATCTGCATTACGGGGACCTGACGGACAGCACGAACCTAATCCGCATCATCCAGGAGGTCCAGCCCGACGAAATCTATAATCTGGCGGCCATGAGCCATGTGCACGTCAGCTTCGAGACCCCGGAGTACACGGCCAATACCGATGGTCTAGGAACGCTGCGCATCCTGGAAGCCGTCCGACTATTGGGAATGGTCTCCAAGACCCGCATCTACCAGGCCTCAAGCTCTGAGCTCTATGGCTTGGTTCAACAGGTGCCCCAAACCGAAAAGACCCCCTTTTACCCCCGGTCGCCTTATGCCGTCGCCAAGTTATACGCCTATTGGATCACCGTCAACTACCGGGAGGCATATAAGATGTACGCGACCAATGGCATCCTCTTTAACCACGAATCCCCCCTGCGCGGGGAGACCTTCGCCACCCGCAAGATCAGCCGAGGCGTAGCCAAGATTGGCCTGGGCCTTCAGGATAAGATTTTCGTCGGCAACCTGGAAGCCAAGAGGGATTGGGGTCATGCGAAAGACTATGTGGAAGCCATGTGGCTGATCCTGCAACAGCCCGAGCCGGAAGATTTTGTCATTGCTACGGGCGTGACCACTTCCTTCCGCGATTTCATCCGCATGGCTTTTGGCGAAATTGGGATCGAACTGGAATTTACCGGTAAGGGAGAAAAGGAAAAGGCCATAGTGGCTTCCAGCACCAATCCCCGCTTCCCGTTGCCGACGGGCAAAGAAGTGGTCGGGGTGGACGCCCGGTATTTCCGACCTACGGAGGTCGACCTGTTGATCGGCGACGCCAGTAAAGCAAGAAAGCAATTGGGCTGGATCCCCAAATACGATCTGGCCATGCTGGTCCGCGAAATGGTCCATGCGGATATCGAATTGTTTAAGAAGGAGCAGGTGCTTAAGGAGTCCGGATTCGCCATCCGGAACCAATACGAATAGCCTAATGATGCGTAATGAATCCGAGCGATAAGATATATGTTGCCGGTCACCGGGGTATGGTCGGATCGGCCATTACCAGAAAATTGACCATCGAAGGCTACGAGAACCTGGTGCTCAAGACTTCCCAGGAGTTGGATCTTCGCGACCAGCAAGCGGTACGCGCCTTCTTCCGGGAGCAAAAGCCGGACTATGTATTCCTGGCGGCGGCCAGGGTCGGTGGCATTTTGGCCAATAAAACCTATGGCGCCGAATTTTTATACGACAACCTGATGATTGAAGGCAATATCATTCACGCGGCATACGAGCACCGGGTCAAAAAGCTTATGTTCCTCGGGTCTTCCTGCATTTATCCCAAAATGGCCCCCCAGCCCCTGAAAGAGGAATACCTGCTCACCGGACCCTTGGAATCTTCCAACGAACCCTATGCCATCGCCAAGATCGCCGGCATCAAGCTATGTGCCGCCTACCGGCGGGAACATGGTTGCCATTTTATCTCCATCATGCCTACCAACCTTTACGGACCCAACGACAACTATGACTTGGATTCTTCGCACGTCCTGCCCGCGCTGATCCGGAAATTTCATGAGGCCAGGGAGAGCCAGAATCCCTTCGTAACCATCTGGGGATCGGGTACTCCGCTTCGCGAGTTTCTGTACGCGGACGATTTGGCCGAAGCCTGTTTTTTCCTGATGCAGGGCTACGACGAAGAGGAAATTATAAATGTCGGTACCGGAAAGGATATTCCCATCCGGGAACTGGCCATCCTGGTCAGCCGCATCGTCGGGTATCCCGGGGAGATCCGGCACGACCTATCCAAACCGGATGGCACGCCCAGGAAGTTATTGGACATCCAGCGACTGACGGATTTGGGCTGGCAGGCTAAAACCGGCTTGGAACAAGGCATTCGCCTGGCTTATCAGGATTTTGTGGAAATGGGGAAAAGAAAGAAAATGGGATTTTTACAGTAGGACTTACTATTGCTTTCCTGAATGAAGTTTGTTATTTTCCGGTTTCCTATCGGGGGAATCAATTGTCCCAGCCATGTTGTCGATTTTCCGAAAAAAAACACGAGTATCTCTTGACCTAAGTGCAGTTCGCTGTGACATGCACTCGCATTTGCTGCCCGGTATTGACGACGGCGTCGAAGACCTCCAGAGCTCGCTGCAGTTGATCGGGCATTTGCATGATTTAGGTTACCGCAAGCTGATAACGACTCCCCACACCATGTGGGACATGTATAAGAATACGCGGGAAACGATTGAAAAGGGGGCGGCCATGGTGAACAACCTGCTTTCCCTGCATCGGATCAACATGGCGTTTTCGGCTGCCTCTGAATATTTCACGGATGAGCATTTTGAAGAGATGCTCCGCAAAGACGAACCCCTCTTAACCCTAAAAGACCGGATGGTCCTGGTGGAATTTTCCTTTCTGAGCCAGCCAATAGAATTGAAAAAGATCTTGTTCAACATGCAGATCAAAGGGTACCAGCCAGTGATCGCTCACCCCGAGCGCTATATGTACTTCCACAACCATCGGCACCAATACAATGAAATGAAAGAAATCGGCTGCATGTTCCAGCTCAATATGCTTTCGCTGGGGGGCCATTACGGCCGCCCCGCTGCCGAAGTCGCCAACTACCTTATTCGAAAAAAATATGTCGACCTCCTGGGAACCGATCTTCACAATGCCCGCCATCTCAAACTCATGCAGCACTCTTCCGCTGAGATCATGGATGGAGTCCACCGCCTGTTGGACTCGGGCATGCTGCAAAACGCCCAGCTGTAGTTCTTACTGTTTCCATCCGGGCCTTTTTCCCCCCTTCCTTCCCGGTTAATTCCTCGTTCTAATTTCAATTTAGTGAATTAATCAGTTGCAAATCATTGTCTTATATGAAGACTATGGTTAATTTTCTACCTGGTACGACCTGCGAAAAATCATCCGGGTCGGAGATCCTAGTGATCGGATTTTGTTAATTTTAGAATGCTCTGAAAAAGTTGGCTACCATACTGCTGCTGGGGATCCTGCTATTCAATTGGGTCGGTTACCAGCTGCTCACCGCGATGATGGAAGATAAGGCCAATCGCCTGCTGGACTCGGAATTGGACAGCAATCAGTATGACGAATCCCAATTGGTTTCCGTCAAAGTCCCCGCCATCCATTTTGGGTATTATGTCAATTCCATGGAATTCGAACGGGTAGAAGGGCAAATGGAAATGGGTGGTATCTCATACAATTACGTCAAACGAAGACTTTACCATGATTCTCTGGAGTTGCTCTGCATTCCCAACACGGTGGCCATGCAGTTAAACCGGGCTAAAAATGAATTCTTCAAGCTGGTGAATGATTTGCAGCATCCCGGCCAAAGCAAAAAGACCGATTCGCATTCCGGCAAAATCTATTCAACGGACAATTGCACCCTCGTCAACCAAGTCAAGTTGGTTGATCATTATAGACTCCTTCGTCGGGGGACCAGGCATTATCCGGTTCGGCTTTCCTCTGTTCCCCTCTCTGTTATCGGCCAGCCTCCGGACAGGGCCGGTTAAAATTCCCATTGACCAAAGGCCATTTGTCTTATTGTCCCTTAGCGGCTGGCCCAAACCACTGGTGCGATTCCGCACAGAATCGCCGACCGGTAGGGATGCTGGATTCCCGGCGCTGGGCACAGCGAGCTCCTTTAAAATCAAACCCAACGATCACACATAAAATGAAAAAAATATGAATATTCAAACTGAACCAATCGGAAGCATTCCCCGTCCGGTTGAACTCCAATTGGGGATGCAGGCCCATGCAGCAGGTCAGTTGGATGACCGAGGACTTCAGCTGCTGCAGGATGCGGCTCTGGTGGACACGATCCGTCGATTTGAAGCTACCGGCTCTCCCGTAATCTCAGATGGCGAACAGACTAAACCCAGTTTTGCTACTTACCCGATCCACGGTTCCCAGCAGTTGGCTCCGGGTGGAGTCGTTATTCCCTTTGCTGACGGTCATACCCGTCAATTGCCCCTGCTTACGGGCGGTCCTTTTCGTTACCAGGTCCATGCCGGGGCCTATGTATCGCGGGCAAAACAGTTGACGGCCTTACCGGTCAAGCAGGCGGTGATTTCCGCGTCTGCGCTGAGTTTGCTATATCCCGCCCAAGGCATAATCGGCTATTCCCGCGAGCAATTTATCCAGGATCTGGTGAACGAAGCCGAAGCCGACATCAGAAGCAGCCTGAACGGCGGGGCATATTGCGTTCAAATCGACTTCACGGAAGCCAGGCTATCCCTTAAACTGGATCCCTCCGGCGGCCTGCTTCAAGCCTTCATTGATTTGAATAATGAAGTACTGAGCAGGTTCTCCGAAGAAGAAAGAAAGAAAATCGGGGTTCATTCCTGCCCGGGCGGAGATCACGATTCCACTCATAGTGCGGACATTGCTTATGCTGGCCTCTTGGCTAAATTGTTCGCATTGAAGGCCGGCAATTTCTACCTGGAATATGCCGGGGAAAAAGACAAGATTGCAGTATTAGAATCCATCCGGCAGCATTTGCGTCCCGACCAGCGGGTTTTCCTGGGCGTTACCAACGTGCTGGATCCGAGAATTGAGACCCCGGAGGAAATCCGCGACAGCATTCTGGAAGCAGTCGAAATAATCCCCGTCAGCCAGCTGGGGACGACGGATGATTGTGGGTTCTCTCCCTTTGCCGATGATACCTCTACGGCCAGGGATATCGCCTTTGCCAAAATAGGTGCAAGAGTGAGTGGAACCCGGTTGGCCGAATCGGTCTTAAGCCGCACGACTATTTATGTTTAAACCCAAGCCGGCCGCAGCTGGCGGCCGGCTTTCCCTAAATCCTGCCGATTCAAAATAAAAAACCTCCTATCTATTCCGTTCTCAGGCAATTTACCGGGTTCGCCAGCGCTGCTTTGACAGCCTGGTAACTAACGGTCAATAGAGCAATACCAATGGCCCCAGCTCCCGCCAAACCAAATATCCACCAACTGATATTCGTTCGGTATGCGAAATTCTGTAGCCATACCCTCATCACCCACCAGGCAATGGGTGTGGCAATTAGAATGGCAATGCCAACCAATACGATAAATTCTTTGGAAAGCAAAGAGATAACGCTCGGCAGGGATGCTCCTAGAACTTTGCGAATGCCGATTTCCTTGTTCCGTTGCTCGGCGGTAAAAGTGGCCAGCCCAAACAAGCCCAAGCAGGCAATGAAAATAGTCAGTCCTGAAAAAATGCCCAAGATCTTTCCAGTTTTTTGTTCCACCAAGTAGATTTGATTGTAGAGATTATCCACAAAGGCGTAGGTAAAAGGCTCTTCCGGCTTAAAAGCATCCCATTGGTTCTTCATGGATGCCAATAGGCCCTTGATGTCCTTCGTTTTTACTTTTATGATCAGCCCGGAGCTTTTTTGCAAAACCATCATCAACGGGTTGATTTCTTCATGGAGGGATCGGTAATGAAAATCCTGTACCACACCAATTACCTTCACGCCTTTCCTCCCGCCTACGTTATCCATGGCCATATTCACCGTATGACCAACTGCATGTTTCCCCCAACCAAATGCCTTCGCTAAGGTTTCATTGACGATAACTGTTGGGGCATCTTTCGATGAGTCGGACGGGAATTCTTTTGAAAAATTGCGGCCTTCTATAATTTTCATTCCCATGGTGGGGATGTAATTATCGTCAATTTGGTAAATGCGCACCCTACTGTTCTTATATATGTTATCATCTGGATTGCATGAGGTCAAATCTGTATTGGTGGGGCCCGCGGGCAGGAAAGCGGAAGTGGTGACGCTGGCAATGCGGGGATCTTGCAGGAGCTGCTGCCGAAAAACTTCTTCATTATCGCCCAGTAAATAGGAGTTGCGCAAGACCAATAAGTGGTCTCTGTCGTATCCTAATTTTATGTTCTGGATGTAAGAAAGCTGCCGGTAAACGATCGTGGTGCCAACCATCAATCCTACCGAGATAATAAACTGAAAAACCACCAGGCCGCTGCGTAAGCCGATGCTTTTTCCTTGAGCAGAAAATTTGCCTTTTAAAACGGAAACCGGTTTGAAGGAAGATAGATAAAATGCGGGATAACTGCCCGCCAAAATACTAACCAACAACCAAAACAGCAATAGCCCAAAAACCATTCCGGGGTTTTGAAGGATATTGAGCTGGAGCCGCTTCCCGGAGAGATCATTAAAAAGCGGTAAGAAAATGCTTACCAAAATCAAGGCCAGCATCAAAGAGATCAGGGTCAATAGCGTCGATTCGAGCAGGAACTGACCCACTAAATCATATTTCATTGTTCCCAACACTTTCCGGATGCCCACTTCCTTTGCCCGTTTGGAGGCCCCGGCTGTGGAAAGGTTCATAAAGTTGATGCAGGCTATAACCAGCATGAACACGGCAATGGCGCTAAAAATATATACGTATTGGATATCGCCTCCGGGCTCCAGGCTATTGCTAAAATCTGATTTCAAATGGATATCGGTAAGTGGCTGAAGGTATAAGCCAACTTCATTTCCTTTTTTGCGAAAATCACCGAGGCTTACGCCGAGTGCCTTTATGATCTGCGGGCCTATATATTTATCTACTGTCTGAGGAAGCTTAGCCTCTAAGTTTTTGGGATCATAACCTTTCGGCAGAACCAAATAAGTAAAATAGCTGCCCGACACCCAGGAAGAATTGTTTGCGTCAGGCACGCTGGCCATCGATCCGAAAATATCAAAGTGAAAGTGAGAATTAACGGGGACTTCCTTAATCACCCCGGTTATTTTGTACAATTGGTTACAGGATAGGCAATTCAGGACTTTGCCTAGGGGGTCAGCATTTCCAAAATATTTTTGCGCCAGGGCTTGCGTGACAACCGCGGTATAGGGCTCAGCCAGTGCAGTTTTGGCGTCGCCTCGAATTAGGGGCAGGGTGAAAACCTGGAAAAAATTAGAATCCACGTAGGCAAAAGCCGCATCCTTAAATGTAGTATGGTTAACTAGAATTTTGGGAGAACCGGCTTGCATTAGCCTTGTGGCATCGATTACTTCCGGATAGTCGTGGCGAAGCGTTGAAGCAACCGGCGCCATTACCGACGACTCTTTCATTTTTTCTCCATTCATAGTGCCACGGAAGACCACCCGTACCATTTGGCCTGCCTTTTCATTAAAGCGGTCGAAACTCAATTCATCTTCAACGAAAAGCAGGATCATCAAACAAGTAGCGATGCCAATGGCCAAGCCAGCAATATTGATCAACGAGAACCCCTTGTTCTTAATGAGGTTGCGCCAGGCGATCTTGAAGTAGTTTCTGAGCATGATGGTATGTTGTCCATGGATTGGGCAGTCAATTACCAGCCAAGGCAGTGCCATATTGATAAATAATTATAAATCAATATGATATATTCCTAGTGGGTTTCTAAACTGTTCCCTTCCGATACAGCCTCTGTCCTCTTTGGATGAATTTTCCGTTCATTGAAACCCGGTTGTCGGACAATTGGTATATGGCTAGCCGAATTAGCTGAGCCGCAATCAGTTCAAATCCAGCCTAGTGATTTTGAAAAATTAGAAATCTATTATATCTTTTATATCCTGCCTGTAAACCGGAACTTCATTTTTCCCGTATTTGAAATTGTCAGCTCTCCCGACTGTCCTTTTTAGAAAACTTTACCAGCCCCCGGCCAAATTAAATGTTTCGTTTTGATTAAATTTGTGTGTGAATTCATTAAACAGCAACGTAGATGTCGACCTTAGAATTCAACCAGTATCTAGTTAATAATGCGGACTTTCTGAAACCCTTTGCGATAACGCTTACCCGGGATTCTGAAGAGGCAAAAGACCTCTTTCAGGAGACCATGTACAAGGCATTGGCGAATAAGGATAAGTACAACGTAGGTACCAACATCAAGGCATGGTTGTATACGATCATGCGGAATATCTTTATCAACAACTACCGCAGGAAAGCCAAGCAGAATACGATTTTTGATGACACGCCCAACGAGTACCTGCTGAATTCGCGGCAAGAATCCACCTCCGTCGTCGCAGAATCCAACCTTCGCGTAAAAGATATCCAGGCAGCCATTCATAATCTGCCGGAGATCTTCCGTAATCCTTTCCTGCTCTATTTCGACGGTTTTAAATACCAGGAAATTGCGAGCATGTTGCAAGAGCCGTTGGGGACCATCAAGAGCCGCATTCATTTTGCCCGAAAACTGCTCAAGACTCAAATACCCCGTTTTTGATCCAATCCGCCGGCCGACCCAAGAGCTCCGCTTGCCTAAATGGAAATAGTTAGCGAATTTGCCTAACTTTATTTCTTGGTGGTGAAGGAAAGTCGTGGGGTTCTTGGATCACGCCAGCCAATTGCAATCCAATAAAAAGACGTTTCGGGAGCCAATATCGCGCCGGCATCCGGATGGAGATCATCCAATGCGGAGATGAGGCGGTTTGTTCAATTCAAGAATTGTTATGGAGAAGGAAGTGATACTGGTCAATGAGAGTGATGAGCCCCAAGGGAGCATGGAAAAGATCGAAGCGCACCGGAAAGGCCTGCTGCATCGTGCTTTCAGCGTCTTTATTCTGAATTCCAAGGGCGAAATGCTACTGCAGCAGCGGGCCAAGAACAAATACCATAGCGGGGGTCTCTGGACCAACGCCTGTTGCAGCCATCCCGAACCCACAGAAGATACGAGGCTGGCGGCGATCCGGAGACTTCGGGAAGAATTAGGTTTCGCCACGGATTTGAAGAAGATATTTGACTTTACCTACCGTCACAGCTTCGATAACGGGTTAACCGAAAACGAATTTGATCATGTCTTCGTGGGTATCTATAATGGCCTGATCAGCCCGGACAAGGATGAAGTAAACGATTATTGCTTTAAACCCTTGGATGAAATCCGCTCTTCCCTGGATTCGCATCCCAGGAAATATACAGCCTGGTTCCACCTAGCCTATCCCCCGGTCGCCGAGTGGGTAACGAAGAATATCGGCGAAAAGGAAACGGTCTAACCGCGTCTATAACAGTAATCCCCAGATCAGGAATATCAAACCAACGCCGGTAAAAGCCATGCCAATATACCATAGGGGCTTGCGCCGGGTAATGATGGCGATAGCGGAAATGGCAATGGCAATCTGAAAAATCGTTACTGACTTGGCCAGGGTGACATGCTTATTCAGGTGCGATTCGGAGGAGGCTTCGTACTTTTCGGCCTGTGTTTTAATGTCTTCCTTTTCCTTGCTGTAGCGCGCGAGGTCGGATGCGCTGCTTTTCGAATCCACTTTTAGCGCCGCCAGGATCTGGGAGGTGGAGCCCGCCACTTCGGACTTGATTCCCTTGGCCTGGTAATAGCTCCATTGGTCGGAAGCCCGAACGATGTCGATCAGGGCCTCGTTGGAGTGATGACCGGCGATCAATCCGGCGATGGCCGCCAAAACGGCCATGAAAGCCGTCGACAGGGCAACATAAAGCGTCCATCTTTCCCGGGCCTCTTCCTTTTTTCCTTCTGCTTTTTCATTGATCTCTTCCTGCAGATGTTCTGTTGGGACTTCGATTTCTTCCATGACGGGCGATTTTGATTTATGCCAAGTTAGGGCAATTCCCGTTTTCCCTTTCCCAATATTTGCGTACAGAAAATAAGGTATTTTCCACCGAATTCAACTGGACCCAGGCGGAAATGAAGTACATTGATTAATCCAAACCATCGGCAGATTATGCACTCAGGAACTTATCGGGCCATTGCAGCCATTTTATTCATCGGCATTTGCGGAAATTTTACCCGGGTTTCGGCCCAGGACCGGCTTACGGGCAGAAGTTTTGACACGCGTTCAGCCGTGATGGCCCAGCACGGAATGGCCTGTACCAGTCATCCCCTGGCCACGCAGGCAGCCATCGAGATATTGAAAAAAGGGGGAACGGCCATCGACGCCGCCATCGCAGCCAATGCAGTCCTGGGCGTCGTGGAGCCGGAGATGAATGGGATCGGAGGCGATTTGTTTGCCATTGTTTATGACGCCAAGTCGCACAAGCTGTACGGCCTGAACGGATCCGGCCGCTCCCCATACAGCCTGACCCTGGACGAGTTCAAAAAGCGGGGCCTGATTTTCATCCCCCGCGGTCCCCTGTCGGTGACGGTGCCGGGTTGCGTGGACGGTTGGTTCGCCTTGCATGAGCGGTTCGGCAAGCTTCCCATCGGCCAGATACTCGCTCCGGCGATCGAATATGCGCGCAATGGGTTCCCAGTGGAAGGCGAAGCGGCCTACTATTGGCCGTCCTTGTATGCCCCCTCCCGCACGCTTCCCAATATTGCCGCCGTATTCCTTCCGGGAGGAAAGGCGCCCCAACCCGGTGATTTGTTCCGGAATCCGCAGCTGGCTAATTCGCTAGAGAAAATTGCCCGTGGCGGACGCGATGTTTTCTATAAGGGAGACATAGCCCGGACGATCGACAGCTTCATGAAACGCAATGGCGGTTTTCTTTCCTACAAAGACCTGGCGGACCACCATTCCGACTGGGTAGAACCGGTGTCTACCACGTACCGGGGTTACCGGGTATGGGAACTACCGCCGAACGGCCAAGGAATAACCGTATTGCAGATGCTGAATATTCTTGAGGGATTCGACTTCAGCAAAATTGCCTACGGAAGCGCGGAGCATATTGAGCTGTTCGTGGAAGCCAAGCGCTTGGCCTATGAGGACCGTGCCAGGTATTATGCGGATATGGATTTCGCCAAAGTGCCTGTAGAAAAATTGATCTCCAAAGAATATGCGGCTCAGCGCCGAAAGCTGATCAATCCCAATCAGGCAACGCCGGGACTGGGGCCAGGAGACAGCTTGCTCAGCCAGGGGGAAACGGTTTATCTCACGGTGGCCGACGGAGAGGGGAATATGATTTCCCTCATCCAAAGCAATTACAATGGATTCGGCTCCTTGCTGGTCCCCGACGGCCTCGGCTTTTTTCTGCAAAACCGAGGTCAGCTCTACAATTTGCATGAGGGATTCAATAATACCTATGCGCCGCACAAGCGTCCGTTCCACACCATCATACCTGCTTTTGTCACCAAGGATGAGCAGCCATTCATGAGCTTCGGCGTGATGGGGGGCGCCTTCCAGCCCATTGGTCAGGTACAGATCCTGATGGATGTGATCGATTTCGGGATGAATATCCAGGAAGCCGGTGATGCGCCGCGCATCGATCATCAGGGATCGTCTGATCCGCAGGGAAGAAAAGCCGAGGGAACCGGAGAAATTTTCCTGGAATCGGGATTTTCTTTTGAAACGATCCGGCGCTTGCTGGAAATGGGCTACAAGGTAGGTAGCCAAATACCGGGATCTTACGGCGGATACCAATGCATCCGGTTTGATCCCGCCAGTAAAGTTTATTTTGGAGCTTCCGATCCGAGAAAAGACGGGATGGCTGCGGGATATTGAGGGATTGGGACAAGAAGGACGGTATTATTGACTAGAAGGGCAATTATCCGTTGAATAAACATACTGGCTTCCGGGTGTTCAACCAATGGTATCTATTCCGAAAACAGGTCTATCAACGAAAAGCCTTTCGGTTTCCACTGACATACGCGACGAAAAACAGCACGACCGCAGTCCCCGCGATGATCGCTGCCGCCTGTTTGGCTGTATCCAGCGAATAGAGTCCGCTGAAAACCAGGATGATTCGACAGATCACATCCGCGATCAGAAAAATCACGGCCACCTTCGCCGCCTTCCTTCTTTGGGTGAGCACGAGCAATCCGCTGACGAAATAAAGTACCCCGATCGTGGAGCCGATCCAGGTGGACCAATTCAGCTCGGCGGTCGACAAACCAAATAACCGGTGAGAAAAACTGGTTGCGAATTCGGAGATTCCAAACCCAATCATCAGCAATGCAGCAAGAGAAAGACCTAGTGGAAAAGATTTGGCCTCCATGGCTTGTCCGGGTTTTGCGATTCAGCTATGCCAGGATTGATCAGATTACGGCTACCAGCACCCAAGGTCGAGGGAATGAACCCCTTGTCTACATCCAATGCCTCGGGAACTAGGCGCCTTCGCATCGTCAAATGTAATGGCTTCTGGTTATTCTGACCGGTCCCGGCTGCTATTCGGAGGATCCTTCTGCGGCGGGGGCCGGATTGGCCGTTGTGGTCCTTGATTCGGACTTCGACTCGCGTTTGCCCCGGTTGGCCCTGGCCATCCGGGAATAGACGGAAAGCTTGCGGTCGGTCAGGAATCGAATGAGCAGCAGGGTATAAGAAGTATGGGATCCCAGGCTATCGTAATGGTCGTTGTCCAATTTTCGAACGCGGGGGAGCTTGTTCCAAGGCACCGAAGGGAAATCGTGGTGTTCATTGTGATATCCTACATTCAGGTTGATCCCGTTCAATACCCCGTAATAGCTCTTGGTCTCCTGGTCGCCATGGGTCAGAAAATGTTCCTGGATCCAACGCGCACCCAGGGGATGCAAACCAACCGAAAAGAAAAAACTCGCCGTCAGGTATACCGTGGACCTCCATCCGAAAAAGTAGATAAAAACCCCCATGAAGCTGAACTGGACGAGCCAATTCAGTAAGGTCCACCGGTCAAACAAGGAAATCTCCTTTAGCCGCACGGGGCGGATCATTTGGAATAGCGGATAAAACAACAGCCAGACTGCTTTGCCGAATCCTGAGTTATTGATCAGGCGGCCTTCCCATCGATACGGCATGTCCGCATCCAATTCCTCCACGCCCTGGTAAGAATGATGCTTGAGGTGATATTTCTGAAAGGAAACCGAACTGGGGAATACCAGCGGAAGATTGGCCAGGATCCCGGCCAGGGAATTCAGAGCCCGGGTCTTAAAGAGCAGGTTGTGGGCGCATTCATGGATGCAAACAAATAAGGTATGGCAGGCAAAGGCGCCTACCAGGTAGGCGACCAAAAAGATCAGCCACCAGGGTTGATCCCTAAGGAACCAGGAAAGGACCAATTGCAGGCCCAGGCATAAGGGAATGACCAGAAAGGTATAGGGATTCTTTCCGATCAGCTCCCGGATTTCGGGGTGCTCGACGATGATTTCCTTGGTCCGCTTCTTATGCGGTTCCGGTTCTATGCTCCAGCGGAAGTTCCTGAGCTTGGGCATGTTGCGTGATAAACAATTAAGAGCAGGAAAGGTAGTCCTTTTGACCAATATCGGCCTACTGTTTTTTGCCGGGTGACTTGCAAAATCCGGAATTTTTTACTTTCTTTGTCACCCTAAGCGATACTCAATCCCGTCCTCTTGATTAACCAGATTTCCTTTCCAATTCCGTTTTGATCTCTTGCTTTATCACGGAATCCGTATCTGAACAAACCTCCTTTTTTCAGCGTGCTGCCTTCGGCAGGTTTTGCTGACCAGTTTGCAAATTTTTGATGGACAATATCTTATTTAATCCATACTGGCGTTTGGTTGACCTCCAATAACTATGAGCCCAATCCGGCAATCAAGCTTTCATCATAGCTCAAGCATCTAAAACGTACATTATGAAGACAGTTCTTAACCTACTCATCTTGGCGCTCATTGCGTCCTTCGGTTTCTTCAGCGCTTTCTTGTACCTGCAGTCCTATTATAACAGCTCCGCGATCCTGACCGTTGTCTCGGTCGTCTCCGTGATCTTGTGGGTTAAGTCCCATCGGATTCTGGATAAGGAGCAGGCCCAGGCTGAATAAGCAGCCAGCCTAATGCTTACTCCGCGCTACAGGCTGATGCCGGCGGGGATTGTTCAATCCCCGCCGGAGTCCGCATGCCAGAGTCGGCTGCCAGTGACCGGGAGAAATTCTCTGTAATGGGGATAGATTCCTGTCTTTCCATCATTCGCGCCCAGGCCATTGAAGCAGCCTTTCCTATCTCCCCTCGTCATCTTCCCTGGTCCTAACCTTGTTTACTTCCCCAGATTCATCCGGTTGAGAAATTGAACCGCCTACAGGGCCTCAGCCGATTGATTTCAACTTTCCTAGTGCTGATTTGGATCAGCCGGCGCACCGGGTGGAAATCTGCCTTGGCCTTCTTGCCCCTCCCCCGGTTCATTGATTTCTTGTTCCTGATCCTCCGTTCCGTCGGTAAACCTAAAGCCTCCGGACAGCGATTTTCCTGCTTAATTCCGGCTTTTTAAGCCTTCCTTCGAAAATATTCCGCTAACTGATCAAATCCCCGTAATTTCTATTTTCTTCTTTCACCACTAAAGCTTTCTATATGAGACTATCTAGCTTCCGGCTAGCGTTGCTTGCCCTAGCGTTGGGCACAACCGCGAGCCAGGGACAGGGCATTACCCAACCCCGCGTTCCCAGCCCGGCCGCCACCGTCGCGCAAACCATCGGAATTTCTACCGTTACCGTCGCGTATTCCCGGCCTTCCGTCCGGGGGCGCGCCATTTGGGGTGCCCTGGTCCCTTATGGTTGGAACAAGCAAGGATTTGGCCTCAATAATGATGCTCCCTGGAGGGCAGGCGCCAATGAAAATACGGTCATCACGTTTAGCCACCCGGTCAAAGTGGAGGGGCACGATGTACCGGCCGGCTCCTATGGCTTGTTTTTCGTGATCAATGCAGACAACAGCGGCGAAGTCGTTCTTTCCAAGGAGCACCGGTCCTGGGGGAGTTTCTTTTATGACCCAACCCAGGATGAATTGCGGGCACCCATTCAGACAAAAAGCATCCCGAAAACCGAGACGCTGACCTATGAATTCCTCGAGGTTAGCAAAAACTCAGGTACGCTGGCCTTAGAATGGGAGACGAAGCAGTTCCCGGTAAAAATTGAATTTGCAACGGATCAGATTGTCATGGACAATGCCGTGCAGGAATTAAAAAATACCGTGGGTTTTTCCTGGGAAGGATATTCATCGGCAGCGGAATATGCCCTGCAGAATAAGACCGACCTCGACCGGGCCATGGGATGGATCGACCGGGCGATTGCGATGAACAAGAATTTTCAGACGCTAGCGGTAAAATCAGGACTGTTGCGGTTGCAGGGCAAGACCGCGGACGCTGATCAGGTGATGAACGGGGCAGTCGAAATTGCCAACGAAAACGAACTCAACAACTATGGATATCAAATGCTTAATCAGGGAAAGCAGGACAAGGCAATTGAATTGTTGACACTGAACACCAAGCGTCATCCCGAAAGCGCAAATACCTGGGACAGCCTCGGGGAAGCCTATGCCCTAAAAGGAGATAAGAAAAACGCAATCACCAATTTTAAAAAATCGTTAAGCCTGAATCCTCCGGCCAATGTGCGGGCCAATTCAGAAAAATACCTGACCCAGCTGGGCGCGAATTGACTCCTAGCTCCTGACTGTGCTTTTCACGGAAGCTCGTCAAGGGCTTCTGTTCGCCCTTTCCCATTTGCCGCGACCGTGTGGAGAACCGGCTGGCATTGGCCGGCCCATCGTATATTCACGGGGCAAAACGCAACAATAAAAAGGGCGCAATGGAGACGTATATTTCCATGTTAAGGGGAATCAATGTAGGGCCGAACAATCGGATCGCCATGGCTGCCCTTAAAGCCCTGTTTGAAAAATTGAAGTATGAGGACGTGAGGACCTATATCCAGAGTGGCAATGTCATATTCAAAACCACCGAGGACCTAACCCACCTGGAGTTGGCCAGCCAAATTGAGCGGGCAATAAAAGGCAAGTTCAAATTGCAGATCCCCGTGGTTTTGCGCACGTTGAAGGAAATGAAGAAGGTCGTTAGCCGGAATCCCTTTCTCCGCGAAAAAGGCATTGAACTGGATAAACTCCACGTCAGCTTCCTCTCCGAAAACCCCAAGCGCAACATGGTTGAAAACCTGTCGGGAATTGAATATCCGCCCGATCGGTTCATTATATCCGGACAACAGGCATACCTGCATTGCCCAAAGACCTATTCGGATACCCAATTCTCCAATCAATTCTTTGAACAGCGGCTAAAGCTGAAAGTCACTACGAGAAACTGGAAGACCGTCAATCAGCTGATCCTGCAGGCGGAGTCCTAGCTGTCCTGCGCACCGGGATCGGGTTTCCCTTTTGGCCTTCGCACCCGGGAATTTTGCCTGGTGATCCGCCTCGCCAAGGACAGTCCGATCCCTTGTCCGCGATTATTTAGTTTATGCCGATGCGATACAAAGCCGTTCGCCCGGTAAAATACAGGGTTTTCCCATTTTGTTCCGTAATCGTCAAACTGGATGGACGTTCGGGAACCGGTAGGTATTGCCGTTGTTTTCCCCTAGGATCGAAGCAATAAATTTCCCCGTCGGCGACCCATACATTACCCTCCGGGTCGGGCACGGAACTGAATTCGCCCTTTTCAGCAAAATACTGAAGATGCGAAAGGTAACCTTGGGCGTCGACTTCAAATGCCACGGTCCGTTTGGCGTATTCATCGACAGCAAACAGCTTTTTTCCTGGAAACGCTTCAACCAATGCACAGGATCTGGCCAGGTCATAGCATATGGGTATTATCGTTTTTCGATCCGGCGCCAACCAACACTCGGTATCCCGGTTAAGCGATATCTTATCAAAATCATGATAATCTCGCCAGCGGTTCGAAGGATATAAGGCCTTATACATTCCGGCAACAGATTCCATGGGCAGTTTGTCCAATAGTTTGATGGTCTCCTCCGGGTTGTCGGCCCGAATAGAATAGACTAGGGTTCCAAAACCTGAATTCCCCCAGGCACTAAATGAAGTGCCATTGGCATCCGGAGGATTTTCCAGGTGCTCCTCCTTTCCGTTGACCAGAAAGCCGGGTTGAGGATTGTAACGAAAAACCACCAGGAGGTTATCCTGCGAATCGCATCCCAGGGAAAGCGGCTCCCAGGGAAAGTCGGCTACCAATTGAAGGGACTGTCCCGCTGCGGACCACTGGTAAATCCTTTTCTTCCGTTGCTCGGCAAAATATACATTGCCTTTTGAGTCGTGGCAGAGTCCGATGGCAAACTCAAAGCCTTTCGCCAGGATCTGCACTGCAGCTGGGGGTGTAGCAGAAGCGATTTGATTTCCGTTGCCGCGGATCATCAATCGCGATAGTTCCGTGGGCCTCACTTCGATATTCGTATGAATATCATAAAGCGGGTTGTCCGTGCTGTATTTAATCTGACTGTAGTTATGGATATTCAGCAACTCCAGATTTCTACAATCCCAGGTCCGCATGGAATAGGGATAGGGTGTTTTCATCCGGATGACGCGGAACAGGTATATATTGGCCATAGTCATATCCGAACAGGCTTGCAATTCCAATGGCTGGCATTCTGGACTCTCCTGACTTTCTTCTTCTAATTGCAGGGCATAGACTTCCCAGTTGGAGACCTGGTTAAACCGTACTTCATTCCTAACATGGTGTTCCACCGACATGGCATAAATTCTGCCCCGGGTTGCTGTGCGGTTTGCATAAAATCCAGAACTGGCATAGGTGCTGGCAGACCATATATCCTTGAAGATCCCTCCCCCACCTTGGGTAACCCACAAGCTCCAGTATTGGGTATCCCAGCCTGGGTCTGGCCGCTGACTGGAATTTCGTTCCGACACTTGACTTTCTTCCCATTTCCAGCCCAGTTTTGGACCGGGGCGCATGGTGCCATGCCCCCCGATGAACTTCACGTCATCGATCATAGACCGCTCTCCGGCCATCCATTTACAGGCAACCGCCCTGAAATTATTCCTTGCGGTATACAGTCCAATTCCCGTGAGAATATTGGTGCCGCCGACCGGCGCTTCAATCATTGGCTTCGGCGCCCCGAATCCCCCAAAGGCCGGGGCATCTTCGGCGAGAACAAAGTTGGTCGCCAGGGGATGGAGGCCGATTAGGACCGTATTGGATTTCAATTTCAGGGTTTCCGAAATTCTATAGGACCCTTCGGGCACATAAATGACGCGGTATTCTTCGATGGCCTGTTGGATCGCCCGGGTATCATCGGTTAGGCCATCGCCAACCGCCCCGGCTGTTTTCAGATTGGCCCATTCGCTCGTGGGTGGAAGCCCGGGAATATCGCTGGCAACAGGCGCCGGCATCTTTCCCATGGGAGAAGACTCGATAATAGTTTTATATTCTGGCGCCTGGTCCAAATCCTCCATCTGGAGCCCGTAAGCCAACCGGGTGACGGCATATATTTTTGCCGGCGCTTTGGTGAAGCTGTCCTGTTTAGGGTAGCTTACGAGGATCGGAACATTCTGGCAAACCAGGTTGCGGATGTTCAGTTGCATGTTGGCGTTGCCCTCGTCGCTGAGCCGAATGGCGGGACCCGGGATGTTTTCAAATCGGCAGTCTTGCAGAATAATCTTCTCCCAATAGTTCGAGTCAACCTGCAGGACCGAAGGGCTGTGGTTTACTTGCATCCTCACTATGGTAAATCCGGCCTCCTGCGTTTTTATGGCCGTTTTTCTCTGTCCTTCAAAGTAGCCATCCAACATCATTATCGGCCAACCCGGGGAAGCTTTGGTTGTATAGATCCCGTATTCTCCGCCAAAAAAACGTACGTCTTCAATCATATTCCCCACATCAAAAAGCCCGGCTTTTGCTTTTCCAATGTCAATATTGCAATGAGAAATAAAACTATGCTGGGCAAAATGGGTTCTTAGGGCGACAGCCGACGGATTTCCGTCTTCAATCTTAAGATCGATATTGGATAATGCGCTGTAGAATGTGCCAGCCCCGGCATCATGAACGGTTCCGGTTGAGTCCATCATATTGCTGGTGAACCAAAACATATAAGAAGCATGGCCTTTATCTTTGGGATCTTCCTGCTGAAATCCGGGAGATTTTTTTTTCAACAGGATCAATGGCCTGTTCTTTCCGTACCCGATCAACCGTATGGCAGGAGGCACATAGATCGTCCGGGATATGGCATAGCTGCCTTCCGGGATAAACAGAATGCCAAAATTTTTGTCCTTTTTTAATTGATAAATCGCGGATTGGAGCGCATCGGTTACGTCAGCCTTGCCATCGGATCGGATGTTATAATTTGCCTCCGTGAAATATACTGCCGCCGAATCATCAATCCTTTGGGTATAAATGGAATTCCCCGGCCTGAATTGCCCCGAAATGTGGGCAAGGCAGATCAGGAATGAACCCAAGGTCAAAAATATCCTGCGGACTAGTATCATGGTAGCGTCATTGAGCGATCCAGCTCAACGAATAAGGATTGAAGTGCTAAGGTATCCGATTGCTAAATTAAATCTGAACAAAAAAATTTGCCGAGGAGGAGTGGGGCGACCCGCACCTATGCCCGAAGGGTCAGCCGGCAAGCCGGGAAGATTCTGTTTCCTTATGGGCCAGCGCGATAATATCCCGGGATTCCAAAATCTGCTTACCGTAATCATGTCCGCCGACATAGATCATGGCCAGACCCAATTCAGCGAGGGTAATAATCCGGTGAGGAAAAAGCCCCCGCATCAGGGGGTAAAGCCAAGTAATGTATCGGTAACCCTTCAAGGTGTTCTTTAATCCCCGGGTTGGATGCATATAACCGGGTCGAAAGGCAAACACCTGGCGGAAGGGCAGCCTGAACAGGTCGTTTTCCGTTCTTCCCTTTACCCGGGCCCACATGAATCGCCCATTTTCGCTGCTGTCCGTTCCGGATCCGGAGACATAGCAAAAAGTCATGTCCGGATTGGTGGATGAGAGGATTTTGGCGACATGCAACGTAAGCTCATGGGTCATCCGGCTGTATTCGGGCTCTTTCATTCCTATGGAAGAAACACCGAGGCAAAAAAAGCAGGCATTGTATCCGCGGAGTTGCGGTTCGAGTGGACGGATGTCCAGGAAATCCGAATGCAGGAGCTGGCGCATTTTGGGATGCTGGACGCCGCAATCTTTGCGCCCGATGACCAGAACGGCTTCTACATCCGGATGCTCCAGGCATTCATGCAGCACGCCCTCTCCGACCATTCCCGTCGCTCCGGTTAGGATGGCCCTGATCTTTTGACCTTTCTGCTCAGCCATGATATTGCTTGTTGAATAATTCAGCTCTTCAGCAGGACGAGCTGCCCCAGATGATAAGCGAGGTGATTGGTCCGGGTGATTACAACGCTCAATTTGTTTCGATGCGGTTCTTTTTCGAAATCCGCTTCGGAGATGGACCGGTGCTTTTGGAACCATTGTTCCGCCTTCACCCGGCCGAATAACCTGTCTATCCGTTCACTGACTTCTTTCCAACAGTTCCGGAGCTCATCCATCGGGGGGCGGGGGATATCGGCCTTATCCGGGTTGCTCACGAACTGATTTTCCAGCAAAGGATATTTCCGTTGCCCTAGATCCAGGAGCTCCACCATCATGTCGTGAATGCCGGTCAGGTGGCCCAGGATATAATAGCCACGGTTGCGACCGGGAGCAATTTCTTGGAGCAACTGCTCGTCCGACAAGGCCTCCAATAATTTATCGGCCCGCGATACCTGAATGTTCCAGGCACTCAAGATCATTTTTACCATCAAGTCATCCTGGGGCATCTAGTCAAATATAGATTTGGGAGAATCGAATAGGGATCAGGAAGCCGGGTCACTTAAAAGCGACGCGGCGGCCTGCCTCCGGGTCGGCCATTCGGTCTGCCGTCGGGGCGTCCGCGATTCGCGCCCCAATCGCCCCGGGGTTGCTCCTCCGCTTGCTTCACGGTCATCTTCTTTCCATTTAATTCCGCGCCATCCAAGGTTTCAATAGCCGTTCGCGCATCAGCATCGTTGGGCATATCCACAAATCCGAAACCCCGGCTTTTTCCGGTCTGCTTGTCGAGAATGACCTTGGCGGAATGGACATCGCCATATAACTCGAACATTTCCCGGAGATCCACATCGTCAAAATCATACGGTACCGCCGCTACGAATAGCTTCATGTTGTTGGGTTTGAATGGCAAAAGTACAAACCCCACCACAATTGAGATCAGAAATATACAGTAAACTTCAACTTGGCAAAGAATGGGGTTCCTGGCGTATAGCTAACCTAGTCAACTGGCTGAGTTTCATATTTTAAGCGGGAAATATACTCGAATTGCGATTCGTTCCAGGCCACATCAAATAAATTCTCGGTGGCGAGGCCGAACTCATACCACTTCTTCCTGTAGTTCAGGGTCATGTCGGTAATCCAGTATCCCGGGGCCGTTAGGCGGTACTCGCTATTAGCCGCCCGGTTGTGCAGGTAGCGGTAACTAAGGGATCCATAGATCCCGTTGCGGAACTTGACTTCCAGACCAGCGGTGCTGGTAAAAGTAGGCGCCAGGGGCAAATAGTCGTGGCCGGCGGGACTATCCAGGAATCGCGACTTTGCCAAGTTGAGGTTTAAAGAGCCGTAGAGCCAGCGGTTGAATTGGTATCTCGCCGAAAAATCCACTCCCAGTCGTTGCGTTTTGCCACCCGGCTCTACGGCGATATCACCAAGGGCCGGGTATGGCCGGCCGCCTGCTCACTCCGTCCCGGCGGACTATTGTTTGGAGATCGTCAGCGGGGATATGACAACGCCCGAGGTATAACTCCAGGTAAACGAACAGGACGAGTCGGTGACGGTAAGACTTCCTCGGAATAGATTTCCGCCAAAATCCACCTTGAACGGGCTGGTGCCATTGCTCATTCCACTCAAGCTCATCACAGCAATTGCCGGGGTAGGCAAATTCGTGCTGTTTCCGCAAGGCCTTTCGGTGATGGGCCCGAAAACAAATTCAAATCCTGCCGTAGTATCGGGACCCATGGCAAAGTCCAGGATCGGATATTGGTTCCCGTAAGTAAATTGCGTGCGAGCCAGGAAAGCCAGGCCGGTGTCGTTGTATCCAACCGGCATGAGCGTAAGCTGGTCTCCGGAGGAAATAGGCACCTGGACCAGGACATTGCATTGCACCGTTGTGTCATTGTACAAACTGTCGCTTACGATGACCGGCGAACTGCTGCTGTCGACCGCCGTATTGGAACTGGAATCCGGAAAATAATTGGCAGTGATCCGGTAGGAACCGGAATTGGAAAAGACCATAACGGATTTATTACCTGTCGCCGATATCCAGGTATTCGGCAAGGAAGGATTGACGGACCACTTCACCGCCCAGGCCGCATTGGCGGTATTGGCCGTAGCCACCAAGGGTTCTCCCCTCTTCACTGTAGAAAGGGAAAGCGTTAAGGCGGAGCCTGCTTTGGCGTTGTTGTTTTTTTTGCAGGATGCAGCAGCAAGCAAAATCAAGCATCCCGTTGTCAGGGTAAGGATTGTCCGGTTCACGATCATCGCTTCATTTTTTCAATTGACAGGCACTAGGAATTATTCGTTGCATTCGGGCACATTAACTTTCAACTACTTACCGGTTGAAATGCCAATTCTTTGACCTTCTCGAATGGAAACAAGAACTACTGTCCTTCAATGGGTCAGTTTGTCAATAGTTTCCGGAAATTGTCCTGGTACAGCTTTTTCAAGGTGGAGTCGGAAAGATCGAGTCCATACAGGGGCCAGTGGTAATTAAAAAGTTCCTGCTGATAAAAATGCTCGTCCGCCGACTCTAGTATGCGGAAGGTCGCCCGGTACATTTGCCGCGAAGTTCCCATGTCTGTGCCGTACAGGATCCGGTCCGAATATTTTTCGAAAAAAGCCTTGACAAAGCGGGGAATGGGCGAGATCTCTCCGTAGCGGGCTGCGATGTCCGCGTAGAGGTTTGGATAACCGTCGAACAATCTGCCCAAGACGGCCAGGTCCGAACAGGAATTTGCCAGATGGCAGGCGATGAATATGGTCTTGGGATTATCGCGAACGGCATGCTCCAGGGTGGCGAGCAACTGGTCATGATTCAAAATTCCCTTTTTCGTGAGGTCGACTTTCCAGGTACTGGCATTCATCAGCCCGTCGTTGCTTGAATCGGGATTCAGGTACATCCAGGCATCTTCCGCTACGTGAATGCTTACCGGCATATGCAATTCCGCGCATCGATGCAGCAGGGGCCACAGGCGAGGATCATCGATGTGAATGCCAAAACCGGGCGTCGGCTTGGAATACAGCTCTCCCATCCCCTTGTCACCCAACTCCCCTACGCCAACCGCCCCCGCTTTATGGCAGCGCTCCAATTCGGCCAAGGCATGCTCGGTCCACCCGGGTTGTCCAAATCCGGTATAATCGAATCCGCACCAAACGGAAAACCGGTCTTTATGCCGGGCATATTTCCGGACCACGGAATCAAAACGGGTCCCCGTAGAATAGGAAAGGATCATCGTGCGGGAAATATGGCATTCATCCATGGTCTGAACCCATTGGTCAACTTCTGCATCTGATTTGGGATAATCGTGCGAATGCACGTCAATCAGATCATATTTTGCCCGGGTAATGCTGGATTGGGGCGTTCGATAAATGGAAACGGGATGATAGTCGTTCAGCTTGATCGATTTCGGATCCTGCGCATGGGCAGTCGCCATCCAGCCAGCGCCGAACAGGAGGAATGGAAATGGAAATCTCATGAATCAGGGGCAGATTGGACCGGGATTAAAGGTAAGCAATGCAGGGCCTCAGGCCATAGACTTATCCCGCCTAGACGGGTTTAGGTCTCCACGGGCCTTGGACGATGAAAATGCACCGATTGGCCTCTGCCCAGTTCCTTCATCAATCGCACATGGGAGCGAATAGCTTCCCCCATCGTGGGGTAATAGTGATAGGGTAGCCCAAACTGCCTGCACTGTTGTCTCACTATTCTACTCAGTGCCAAATAATGCACATGACTGATTTGTGGAAAAAGATGATGTTCGGTCTGGAAATTCAAGCCGCCCAATAACCAGCAGACCAATTTATTTTGAGCGGCAAAGTCTGAGGTGGTCAAGATTTCATGCACGGCCCATTCTGTCTCTACCCCTCTAGGATTTGCCGGCGCCGATTCAAAAGAGGTCTTTTCAACCACATGGGCCAGTTGAAATACAATGGACAAAATAAGCCCCATGGTAGCGTGCACAACCAGAAATCCGGTCAGCCAGGCCTGCCAACCTAGGAAATAAACGGGGACAGCAATATAAAAGAACGCATAAACTACCTTGGTGATCCACAATACCAGGTGTTCCTTTCGGCTAATCCTATTGATTTTCGTGGTATGGATCCTTTTAGAAAAATATTTGACAAAATCGGAAGCCAATACCCACCCCAAGGTGCTAATAGCATAGAGGAAGAACATATAGATATATTGGAAACGGTGCACGGGCAGCCATTTTTGCGTTCGGCATTGCCTCAGCAATGGACTATAGGCGATATCACTGTCTATTCCGTCTATATTGGTATAGGTGTGATGAATAATATTGTGCTTGATCTTCCAAATGTATGAGGTACTTCCCAAGGCATTCATGGTAAATTCCATGACTTCATTGACCCATTTTTTTCCCGAGAAGCTGCCATGACAGGCATCATGCATCACATTAAATGCAACGCATACCAAGGTAAACCCCAAAAGTGCTGCAAGCAAAATGCCGCTAGCTACACCATATTTTCCGAAAATAAGATAGACATAAATGGCAAGGGCCGTCGGCATTAAGATCAAGGTCTTTACATACAAGCGCCAGTCACCGGTCTTCTTGATCTTTTCTTTCTTGAAATAGTCATCCACCGACTTTTTTACGGATTGAAAGAAGAGTGGGTTCCTGTTATTAAATGTGATTTTCGCCATGAAGTGAATTTATGGCTAACAGAATATTGCACGTCAATCGGGCCACCTGGTAGGATTTTTCCGATTGAAGGAGAGAACGAAACTTGTCCCGATGCCTAGCACGGATTTTACAACGATCCCAACGCGATTTGACTTGAGAATGTTGAGCGTGGCCGTTAGTCCGAGGCCCAAACCGCCCTCTTTGCTGGTAAAATATGGCTCAAAAATTAATTTCAAATCTTCTTTTTTGATTCCGCATCCATTGTCTTCAATGCATAATACAAAATTTCCTTCAATTGACCGCGTAGCCAGTTTCAAGACCCCCTTTCCCGGGGTCATGGCATCAATGGCGTTAACAACAATATTGGTAAGCGCCATGTTCATCTTTTGTTTATTCGAAAACAATTTGCAGTCTGCGGCAGCATATTCTTTTGATACCTCAATGTTTTTTATCAAGAGCCGATCGGCTGCCATTTCGAGTACCTCGTCTATCAATTGATAAAGAGAAAACTTTTCCGTTTTTATTAGCGATTCATTCCTTTCCTGATGACCAATGAGTTCCAATATCAAATCGTTAATGCGTTTTGCCCCCCTGGCAATGATATTCAGATAGGGCTTTAACTCGATATCCCGAATGGCAGAATCGAGGAGTTCCAGCGAAATGTTGATATTAGTCAGTGGATTCCTTACTTCATGAGCCAGCGCAAACATGAATTGGCTGAATGGGTCACTTACTGTTGCGGACGGACCGGGGATGGCGTCGTCGGAAATCGCTTTGTTGATCTTAAAGCTCCTAAAGTCGCCGGATCTAATATGGTCGGACCTTAATTGGTCATCAAAGGATGTTAGGTTGGAATACATTGTTGGTGGGTGTTTGTTTTGATTTAGACGATTAATGCGAAGGTGCATCAAATCGTCAAGGCAACTATTATAGAATATTGGATAAAAGTTGCATTATTCACATGTTTGAGCCAAGAGGCAAAACTTTGAATAAGCAAATCCCATCTATGCCAGCTCGATAGTGCCTATTCTAGCAGCTTTGTCGATCATGAATATGATTTGGACGGAGGCGGGAAGTTTGTGAATACAAAAGACTTGATTGCTTGGTATGATTTGATCATAACGAGTATGACTGGGGGAGGATGCACCAAATGCCAACGCGATGTAAGGTGCAGTAAATTCCCACATCCATTTAACTATTCAACCCATGCTGGACGCTGGGAAAAAGGAAATTTTAGGACGCTCACTAAAATATTAGGTTTGCGGAATTCCATCGGGGACCACGACTTCGCTACGGTAGATCGGTTAGGTTGCTGGCGGATAATTCAATTCAGTGTTTTTGGCCTTGCTATGCCATTTGTCTGCAAGTTTGACTTGGTATGGGGGCCTATTCCTTTTTAGCTTTGTCCTGACCGATTCCCATCGTCAAAGCGGTTAGGCCTGCCATGCTGCCCAGTTGCATGGTATCAATCGCGGAGCTGGGGACGATGACAATCGTTGAATTGGCCTTTAGGCCTTCGTAGAGCATATTCATCGCCCGTAAATGCAGGGCCACTGGGTTATTGGCATAGGTCAGGGCTGCTTCTCCAAACTTCTCCGCCACCTGTCTTTCCGAATCCCCTAGAATTACTCTTGCCTGTCTCTCTCTTTCCGCCTGTGCCTGCATGGACATGGCGTCTTCCAAGGCGGGAGGAATCAGCACATCCTTTACTTCCACGGAATTAACATTGATTCCCCAGGGTTCGGTGCGTTCATCGATGATGGTTTGCAGCACGCTACTGATCTTATCTCTTCCTTCGAGCATGTCGGACAGCATGGTCTTTCCGATAACATCCCGCAAAGCGGTCTGGGAGGCCCAACTGATTGCGCTGATATAATCCGCCACTTCAAGTGCGGCTTTTTGGGGATCAAACACCTTCCAAAATAATACGGCATCCACATCAACCGGCACGGTGTCTTTGGTAAGCGTCTTTTCGGCCTTGAAAGTGGTGGTAATCACCCGGGTATCAATCCAATACGGTATCGTGTCCAGGACGGGAATGATGAAAAAAAGACCTGGGCCCCGTAAAGTTCTAAAGTGACCGAGGCGCAGGACCACGGCCTTATCCCAGGGATCTGCAATCTTGATGGCAGAAGAAACAAGTAAGGCCCCAACAAAGGCTATGGCGCCAATGACTATGCTGCCTGTGGGTTCCAAAGGATTGTATGCGCCGTAGGCCCAGGCAAGCCCAAGGCCGAATATTATAAGGAATACAAATCCGGAAAATACACTCTTACTTTTCATGTTAAGCCTCCTGGATGATTAATGATTTGCAATGTGCTATTAAAGAATAGGATACGATAAATGTCGTCAACTTAAGGGCTTGAATTGTTACACAAATTTGGTAGAAGTTTATATTATTCACACATTTTTCTCGGCTATTCATGTTTTTTGGCCATGGTAATCTCCTGCACGTTTGAACCTGGGCGAATAAGAGGCAATCTTAGGAAGGTCTCGAAGTGTGAATCATGCAACTTTATCTTGAATATGTGTAACAAATACGCGTGCGAAAGAGCCAATTTTGAAACTGATCTGGTTATTTATAAAAATATAGTCTATGTCAGGGTATTACGTTATTTTATTCACCGTCCTAGCATTACTAATGTACGTATTCATTCGGAATATCTATGTGTGGAGGAATGAATTTCCCACTGAATTATTTATGAAAGCGCTTAAAAATGAAAATAAGGGAAAATTTGAAGAAGCTGTCATTACATACGAAACGGCTTTGATGGAATTCAATAAATCAACGTTCCATCGCGAATTCAAGAATAAAATAATGGGAAAGATCAAATTGCTGCATACTGTCATAGAATATCAGAAGAATACGCATTTCATCCGAAATGAACGAATCGCGGTTAACGCGTAGAACATCCAATAAGGCGCCAATTAACGAGATGGCTTTCGTAGTGCTTTCCCTATCAATGAACATGAATGAGGTATAGAGGGGCAATAGCCTGGGGCTCTGCCTTGTTAATAGAGAATTGGGCAGAGCAGTAAAAACGAGGGATCGAGTTTCTGCTGGTTTCTGTGTGAATTATGCAACATATGGAAAGAGTTGTATAACACTGGTATCAGCAATAACAGTCAGCTTTGTGGCTCGTTAGCTTTTTAGCTCAAGTGTAAGATTTTATGTCTGCATTTAAAAGCCAAATCATGTAACACCAATTATGAAAAGAACAAAAATTTCTTTACTTACTCTAATTACCCTGTTTTTCACGGGTTCCCTTTTGGCTCAGGCAAGAACCGTGTCCACTAGAATAGAAAATGAGGACCGCAATGCGGTTGTGGTTGAAATTTACCATCCTCTGAATTATACTGAGCATGCACTGCAGGCAAGGCTGCAACAAGAAGGGCTTACCGGTATATTGGTAAATGGGTCCATTATTTATAAAGGAGTCACCCTTTCCGAAATTAGTCGGGATAAGATGGATTTATATACAAGAGTTGAGCATGGCGACAACAATAGCAGCTTAGTCTATTTGTCCGTCTCGAGGAATTATAATGGCGACTCTAATTTGGATGCAGAAGGCACGGTTACCCGAAATACGGAGGCATTTCTTGATGCCTTTGTAAAAGACCTAAGCAATCGAATTTCCGATGTTGCGATCACCGGTGACCTAAAGGCTGCTGGCAAGTCTGAAAAGCAGTACCAGAAATTATTGGACGAGCAAAGGGACCTGGAACAGAAGAGAAGCAAAATTGATAGCCGATTGGCGGACATCCAACATCAACTAACGATCAGCAAAGTGGATAGGGATAGAACCAGATCAGCGGTGGATAACGCACAGGCCACGAAGGCTAACAACAATAATTAAGGGAAGAAGGGCCTTCAGTTTCTCCTGATGGGGTTCGAAAGAAGCCCTTTACCTCAATTGGACATCCTATTTATTCAGTTCAGTTACCACTAAAACAAAAAAGGCAAAATGACATCCACGACATTTAAGGGCGCCGAACCGGCTCAACGAATCGAACACGTGAAGGACCCAGCGGCGGAAAATCAAAAAAGGATTGAAAACCACAAGAAGGCAGCTGCCCATCTTGAATCCGCAGCGAAACACCATCGGGAAGCGGCAAAACACCATGAA
>Ga0207040_1005_pt1 | contig 97631 bp, 90 predicted proteins | sample Alteio_BWMinCont_72_FD_153279 | JGI IMG/M metagenome (GOLD analysis project Ga0207040, IMG submission 153279) | Enriched cells from forest soil in Barre Woods Harvard Forest LTER site, Petersham, Massachusetts, United States -... | ecosystem: Environmental > Terrestrial > Soil > Temperate forest >... | reverse complement strand
CATAACAAAAATGTATTTACTGAAAAGCCTTTGTGTTTGCATGAAGGGGAGCTTGAAGAGATAAAAGACTTGTATCAAAAATCGAAATCGGTGGTGATGTTGGGGTTTAACAGACGGTTTGCTCCACAAATTATAAAAGCGAAAGCGTTTTTTGATAAACTAAATGTACCTCTATCTATAAACTACAGAATTAATGCCGGTACTATTGCGGCCGACCATTGGGTGCATGATAAGAATGTAGGCGGGGGAAGAATTATAGGAGAGGTTTGTCATTTTATTGATTTGCTTACGTTTATTACAGGCTCGAAAGTGAAATCATTGTCGGCGAATGCAATGAAGGATGCGAAGCATTTAACGGATACGCTTACTATTAATTTTCAGTTTGAGAATGGTAGTATTGGTACCATTTCTTACTTCTCTAACGGGAATAAAAATTTAGATAAAGAATATTTAGAGATTTTTGGTGCAGGACAGGTTATTGTGATTGATGATTTTAAAGACATGCTAACCTACGGCAGCAGCAAAAAAACGGATAGCCTTAGCAAACAAGATAAAGGGCATAAACAGGAAGTAGCCTTGTTTTTAGATGCTATTGCTAAAGGGAAAGAAAGCCCGGTTGGGTTTGATGAGATTTATCACTCGATGTTTTGTACCTTTAAGGTGGAAGAATCTATTGCGTTAGGCGGTAAACAGATTTTAATTTAAAGCCATGAAAGGTTTAATTAGCATACTGATAGTTTTTGTTGTGGTGTTTTGCGCCTGCAAAAAGAATTATACCTGCACTTGTACAACTACCTCGGTAACCAAAACAAACCCTAACGGAACATCAACTACTACGCAAACGGTCACTACATATTCAACAACAACTGTTTCGCAAACTACTATTGATGATACAAAATCAAGTGCGAGTAAAAAATGCTCGGATATGAGTAATACGAGTCTTACTCCTCCTATTAATTGCGCGATTAATTAGGTTGTTTTTTTTGCTAAGGGTTGATTAATCTAAAGTTTTATTTTTTCATATTTCTTTTTCCTTGACGAAAAAGAAACAGGGCAAGTGTGTAGTACACATTTGAGCCAGCTTGTGTGTTAGCCAAGAAAAAACGATTGCTGCCGCACATGGCCAGACGACCTGGCGTTTTTTCACTCCAGCCCGACGGTGCAAAGGGAGATTTATTCGTTCATTTGGTTTATAATATCCATAGTTTCAACGCTTACGGTGCAAACACGTTTTAGCAGGTTTATAACCTCAGCTTTATAGTCGGCAAATTTGTAGGTGTTGAATTTTTCTAAAATGGTGGGGTCGCTTGGCTTTTTTTCTTTGTACTGGTCTAAAATCCACTCTAAGGCACTACGATTGCCCAATTTATAATCCCACGCCATTTTTGGTATGCCAGTTAAGGTGGTTGCCTCATCTAAAATAATTGTGCCGTTTTCTTTATCGGCTTTTAACTTGCATTTAGGCTCTTTAATATCTTTAACGGTAGTTTCTTTTAAAGCAAATGGTTTTACGGTTTCGTAGTTAATGTGTAAATCCATTAAAACCTTGCCCCAATCGCTCCACTTTTTAAAATCTTTATAAAACGGAATACGTGGAAACTCACGTTTTAAATTAAGTTCATATTTTTTAAAATAAGTAGAATTATGCAGTACAGCATAAACGTAATTAAATATTGACTCCTTAGTAACCCCTTTTTTGCCATATTGGTTTACAAATTGATTCAATCCCCAATCGGTAATATTTTCTATCCTGTTACCCTCTGTGTCAAAACGATACATGGGCATACATTGCGCACCCGCAGATAAACAGTTTAAATCTAAATTATGATTAGTTGAAATACATTGAAAATCTTTAGGCGAACTAAATCCAGAAATTGCAATTGTTAAATTTGGTTGTTCACTATTATAAATATTTGCGAACTGGTATAACATACCGTTTAAATGTTTGTCGAAATAATGATATTTTTTTGTGAATGGTCTAAAAAGAGATTCTGTGATTTGCTGCTTTTCAAAAGATTTATTTATCCCTCTTTCTAAATATTTATTTAGTTCTCTATCCCAAGCAATTTTATCCTTATTAGTGTTGGTTTTTTTAATAGCATTTTGATATGTAGCAATAAAATATTTCATTTTTCGTCCAAGTTCTTCTTTTGAAAAATCATATACCCAGCTATCTCTATGGGAAGCTATGCCTAAAGAGAACAACTCAAACAAAGCATTTTTACTCTTGCCCGTTTTGACATTTTTATCAATCAATGGTAAAAGATTTTCAAAATCATTATCAGATAAATTTATCCAATTATTATTTTTATCGGGTTTTACATTTTCAAAAGAAATTTTTGATAAAGGGTTTTCAGTAAACCATTGCAGTTTTTCTTCTTTTCGCCAAAAGTCATCTAAAGTGACGTACTGTATTTTGCAAGTGGTGTTATCTCGTTTTAATTTCTTTACTAAAATCATAATGGCAACCCCAGTTTGTATGCCAAACACATTATGCCCAGTACCTGAAATTTTAGGGTTTGCTCTTACATCGCTTTTAGTATCTATAATGTAAGCGTAATCAAATTCGTCCTGTACACATTTTCTAAATCCGTCAAAAGAACGACTATCAATAAAAGAACGATTAGTAATAAATGATACTATACCATTATTGTCTAATCGGTCAAATGCCCATCTGTAAAACCGAGCATACATATCGTACACATCTCCTTTGTGTTGAGCCTGCCCATGTTTTATAAAAGAATCTTTAATTCTTTTGTCAATTTCTATATATTTTCTATTTGCATTAATATCATTAAAATTTGATTGATGCGCATTGTATGGCGGGTTACCAATAATTACGGCAATCTTTTTCTCATTTTGTTTTTTTATACGCTTGCTGTTTTCTTCGGTAAAGGATGCAAATAAATCAGTTTGTTTACCAGTATAATCAAACCCCATATTATCTAACGTATCTACAAAGCAAAGGTTTTCAAACTCAGCATAATGTCCCATTTTTTGCGTGTAGGTAAACTCTATATTGAGGTTGCTAATGTAGTAAGGCAGTATGGCAACTTCGTTGGCGTGTATTTCGTTTTTGTATTTATATTCTAATTTTTCTTTGCGTATGTAATCAATAATATCGCACACAAAAGTACCCGTGCCTGTGGCAGGGTCTAAAATTTCTACACCTTTATCCTCTAAAAATTTACCGAAGTGTTTATGCAAAAGGTAGTCGGTACTTTGTATCATAAAGTTTACAATTTCATTTGGCGTGTAAACCACCCCTAAGCGGTCGGCTGCCTTTGGGTTGTAACTTTTATAAAAGGTTTCGTAAACTACTTTTAAAAACTTTTGTTTTTCGTGGTGGTCGGCAATGCCCGCTGCCGCCGCATTAATGGCTTGTGAGTAATGTTGTAAAGTAGATAGGGCAGTGCGTTTGGTTGCACCCGTAAAAAATGTATTTATAACGCCCTCTAATTGGTGGGCAATGTTGTTTTCTCGGTGAAATTGGGTTTCATCAAAAATGGTGTTAAAAATATCTTCGGTAAGTATGTGCTGAATTATCATTTCACGCACGTCGGCTTTGGTAACATCGGGGTTTATACTATCGTGGCATAACTTTAAAAATTTATCACGCTCGGCAGTAAATTTTTTGTTTGTTTTTTCTTGCTCATCTAATAAATCTCGAAGTGTATCGGTAACTTTTGGTATATCTTGCTTAAATAACTCAATTGCCTTACGAAAATTTTTTACTTCGGGGCGTTCAAAGTTTATAAAGCTGTGTATAATGTGGTCTAGGGCTTCGGCATCTTTCATTTTTACCCTTTCGACCTCAACATTATTTTGATACAATACGGCGGTTTGGCTATCTTCAAAAATGATGTTATCGGATGGGTAGCCTTTGGCAAATTTCTTTTTAATTTCTTCGTCTATAATGTCGGCTTCATCTTTACTTTCCCAATAGCCCCAATCTTGACGTAGGCTATCTTTTAAAGTGCCATCTGGGGTTACGTTTTTGCCTTTAGGTGTTCTAATAGTTATTTCAGGAACGAGCATTAAACCTTTTTGTTTGGCATACTCGTTAAGTAAATTGTAAAAGGCGTTACGGATAGCAGTTTCTTTTTTAGAGCCGCCAAAATGAATTATTTTTTCAACTTCGCTTTGGTACTGCTTTATTGCGTGTATGCTCATAATTAAGTAAAGCAAATGTGTTGTGATTATACATCTGCTTTACAAATTTAATTTTATTTTGTTAGGGAGGTGGGAAATGTTGAATGATAAATATTTGTGTGTTGTGTGCGTTAGGGATTGTAGCAAGCTGCCGTGCAGCGCGAAAAGCCCGACGGCGGTAATCTGCCGGAACGCCATAGTAATGGGATTGCTTCGTCATTCTTCCTCGCAATGACAAGAGGGATTTTTTTACATATCTTTAAATTAGCTGCTATATTTGTGGGGAAGAAATTATGCCGGACACTAAAGCTCTTAGTTTATATATTGAAAGCCTTGAGAAACTGCGCCAATTTGTAGAAAAAGAAGAGTTTAAGGGGTACGACCCTTATGATACGCTTAATTCGCCTATTAAATTTAAATACTTAGGGAAATTTGCGGCGGTGCTGGCTTTGCAGTTTCAGAAAAGGAATCCGGTAAATGTGCGTCCGTTATTGGGGATTAAGAAAGAGCACAACCCAAAAGGTTTAGGTTTGTTTTTATATGCTTATTGTAAGTTGCAAAAGCAGGAAGAAGCTAAAGATTATACGAAGCAGATAAATTATTTGTTTAACCAGCTTAGGAAAAATTATAGCAAAGGTTTTAGTGGTTATTGCTGGGGCTATAATTTTGATTGGGCGAGTTCGGGGAAATATATTGGCAAGTTTAGTCCGAATATTGTGGTTACGGCTTTTGTTGCCAAGGGCATTTTTGAATATTACCAATTAACAAAGGATACGGAGGCTCTGGCTATTTTAGAAAGTATAGGCGATTTTATTTTAAAAGATTTACCTATTACGGAAATGGAAACAGGCATTTGTATTAGCTATACTACGTTGGGGGTTGATAATTGTTATAATGCCAGTTTGTTAGCGGCGGTAGTTTTAGCTCAGTTATATACTTTGACGAACAAACAAACTTATAAAGATTATGCTTTGAAAGCAGTTGATTTTGTGGTGAGCAAACAGTATGGGGATGGGCATTGGAATTACAGCATAAATGAGCAGGGGAAAGAGCGGGTTCAGATTGATTTTCACCAAGGATATGTGATTGATTGCATTGAAGATGTAGTGCGTTACACGAACAAGCAAAACACGACTTATACCACAGCGATAGATAAAGGTAGGGAATTTTACAGAAAAGAACAGTTTTTTGAGAACGGGCAGGCGAAGTGGCGGTTACCAAAAATATATCCGGTTGAAATACATAACCAATCTCAGGGCATTATTTCGTTTTGCAGAACAAAAGAATATATGAGTTTTGCAAAAACGATTGCCGATTATACGATTGAGCACATGCAGGATAAAAAGGGTTTTTTTTATTACCGGAAATTGAAAAACTACACGCACAAAATACCGTATATGCGTTGGAGTCAGGCTTGGATGTTTGTAGCACTTACGGAATTATTAGTAGCAGAAAAGGGAGGAAAAAATGACTAAGGATTTTACACTGGATATATATAAGGAGTTGTTACGAGCGGCGATTGGGGCTGGTTATACATTGACATCGTACGAAGATTATATTGTAAACGGACATAACTACCCAAAAGTTTTTATTTTGAGGCATGATGTGGATGATTTGCCGGGAAACTCGTACCAAACGGCTTTGATAGAAAAAGAACTGGGGGCAAAGGGAAGCTACTTTTTTAGGGTTGTAAGGCAAAGCTTGCACCCGGCTATTATTGAAAAGATACGTGATTTAGGGCATGAAATAGCGTATCATTATGAAGATATGGCTTTGTGCAATGGGGATGTTGATAAGGCTTATGAGCATTTTAAAACAAAGCTGGAGATGTTTAGGCAGTTTTACCCGGTGAGGACTATTTGTATGCATGGTAGTCCGCTAAGTAAGTGGGACAACCGCTTGCTTTGGAAAAAATACAATTACAAAGAATTGGGCATTATTGGCGAGCCTTATTTTGACATTGATTTTAAAAAGGTGTTATACATTACTGATACGGGCAGGATGTGGAATAATGAGACATCGAGTGTGAGAGACAGGGTAGAATCGGGCTATGGGTTTAAATTTAAATCAACCCACGATATTATAAAAGCCTTTACCGAAAATAAACTGCCAGCGCAGATAATGCTAAACATACACCCGCAACGCTGGACAAATGACCCTATTTTGTGGCGAAAAGAACTTATACTGCAAAGCCTAAAGAACCGCATAAAAAAGGTTTTGGTGAAAAGTAAAACAAAATAATAGTTTAAATTCGCCCTCGTGTTAATTAAGAAAACCCGCATACCTGTTTTACATATTTTAGTGATTGGCTTTTTGCCATCGTTTTTAAAGAAATTTGTGTATCGTTTAAAGGGTTACAAAATCGCTAGCGACGCAAGTTTAAGCTTGGGTTGTGTGGTTATTGGCAAAGATGTTGAGATAGGAAAAAAATCGAGCATTGGATTTTTCACCATTATACGTGCCCGTAAAATTAAAATAGGGCGTTATGTGAAAATTGGCGCTATGAGTGCCATTGATACTGAGAGTTTTTCGATTGATGATGACGCGCGCATAAATGAACAGGTTTATATTGGGGGTACAAAAACACCGCAATCGAGTTTAACGATGGGCAAGCGCACCATTATTATGCAGGCAAGCTATATTAACCCAACTATGCCTATTACTATTGGTGATGATAGTGGCATTGGTGGGCATTGTTTGCTGTTTACGCATGGGTCGTGGAATTCGATATTGGAAGGATACCCGGTAAAATTTGCGCCTATACATATTGGTAAAAAAGTGTGGCTGCCATGGCGTGTGTTTGTAATGCCGGGCGTTAGTATTGGAGATGGCGTGGTTGTAGGGGCAGATTCGATGATTAATAAAGATGTACCTGCGCATTGTTTAGTGGCAGGGTCTCCGGCGAAGATTATAAAAGAAAACATTCCGCAAGCCTTACAAGAAGAGGATAGAGGAGAAATACTTGCAGATATTTTTAAGGAGTTTATTGGGCATTTAAACCATAACGATTTTGTAACTGAACAGAAGGTGGACCCGTTTGGATTCGAACTGGATATTAAGAATAAAAAAAGAGAAGCTTGTGTGGTTTTTTCTGAAACGGGTGTTGATGCTTCTACAAAAATATCAGATAGTATTTTAGTTTTGAATAAGGTTGCCGTTAAACAAACTTCGGGATTTGCTATGGTTATTTCTTTAGCAAGTAATGAACGAATTGGTACATCGGATGTAGGCGAGGAGCTGGTTCAATTTTTCTCTCGTTATGGGGTACGTTTTAATCGCTTAGATTAATTATGACTGTATTAGTATATTTAGGACACCCGGCACATTTTCATTTGTTTAAAGAAACGATTAAGAACCTTCAGGCAAAGGCTGTTAAGGTTGTTATTGTTATAAAAAGTAAGGATGTACTGGAGAAATTACTGATAGATAGTAAACTACCTTACTTAAACATATCGGATGCGAATAATAAAGGTAGCGCATATAAAAACTTTGCCAAGCGATTATATAACCTGGCAAAAATTATACGAAGGGAAAAGCCGAAACTATTAGCGGGTTCAGCAGCTGAGTTAACTATATTGGGTAAAATATTCAGGGTACCATCTTACATATTTTTTGAGGATGATTTTGAAGCGGTAAAGAAATTTGCGAAAATTGCCGGTCCGCTTGCAACGAAATTAATTTGTCCGGAATGTTGCAGCGCCTGGAAATGGAGCGATAAAAAAGTGGGATATAAAAGTTATCATGAGCTGGCTTACCTGCACCCAAATCATTTTACGCCAGATGCGGAAAAGGTGAAAGCTATTTTCAATTTAAATGAAAAGAATTATATACTTCGTTTTGCACAACTTACGGCTTATCATGATGTAGGAAAATCAGGTATAACAACTGAGATAGCACAGCAATTAATTGATATGCTATTGGCCAAAGGAAATGTGTTTATAACATCGGAACGAGCTTTAGAGCCTCAGTTTGAAAAATACAGGATACAGATTTCGCCTTTAGACATACATCATGCTTTATATTTTGCTGACATGTATATTGGTGATAGCCAGACTATGACGGCAGAAGCGGCAGTGCTTGGTACACCTGCCATTCGCTTTAATGATTTTGTTGGGGAGTTATCTTATTTAGAAGAGTTGGAACATACATTTGATTTGACGTATGGCATAAAAACTAATCAGCCGGAAAGGCTTTTAGAAAAAGTAAGTCAGCTTTTGCAACAACCAAATTTGAAACAAGACTGGCAAAAAAAACGCCAAAGAATGCTGAACGAGCGCATCGATTTTGCCGATTTCATGACCAAGCTTATCGAAAAAAACATCTTAGCATAAAACTTTTATTTATATTTAAATCCTTGAGAGACATAAGATGAAGAAAGAGCTGATTGCTAAGGAACAAGGAGAGGAGACAGTTAGTTTTATCACTCAACATGCCGATATACAATCGGAAAACACCTATATACTTAAAACAATTGATGCCTTTAATATTGAAGCAATTGAAAATGCGAATTGCAATGCCATTATAAATCTTCAGAAAATAAATGATATACGAGGCATAAATGCCTTTTTTAAAGAAACGAATTTAAAGTTGCCGGAAAATGGCATTTTTATTGGTTGCGTAGAAACCAATTTGCAACGCCAAACGCGGATTTTAAAAAAATTCCCTTTCATTATTGCCCGCATTTACTTTTTATTTGATTTTGTTTTTAAACGGGTGTTTCCTAAACTTTTTTTGACCCGAAAGCTTTATTTTTTTGTTACTGCCGGCAGAAACAGGGTGTTACCTAAGGCCGAAGCTTTGGGTAAATTAGTGTTTAGCGGGTTTAAAATTGTAGAAGTAAAAGAAATTAAGAACCTGACTTATTTTGTAGGTGCAAAAACCAGTAAACCTATACCTGACAAACATCCTTCTTTCGGGTTTTTCTTTAAAATGCAGCGCGTTGGTAAGGATAACAAGCCTATTACTGTTTATAAGATTAGAACCATGCACCCGTACGCCGAATACTTGCAGGAATATGTTTACGAGCAGAATAAATTACAGGATGGTGGAAAATTTAAAAATGATTTTAGGGTAACCAGTTGGGGGCGTTTTTTTAGAAAATTGTGGATTGATGAGCTACCTATGATTGTGAATTTTTTAAAAGGGGAGATAAAATTAGTAGGTGTGCGGCCTTTAAGTACGCAATACTTAAGTTTGTATACAGACGAATTGAAAGAGAAGCGTATACATGCTAAACCTGGTTTAGTCCCTCCTTTTTATGCTGATTTACCTGTAACATTAGATGAAATTATGCAATCAGAATCACGGTATTTGGATTTACATAAAGCGCATCCTTTTAAAACAGACTGTGCTTATTTTTTAAAAGCATTTAAAAATATTGTTTTTAAAAATGCAAGAACAAACTAAATACATTGGTTATATTTATGACGAAAAAGTAATATAAATGAAGAAATTTTTATTCCTGTTTTTAATTTTTCAGTGCTTGTGTTTTACTTCTTTTGCTCAAGAAATTAATAAGCATATTTCGTACACAACTATTTATGATTATTTGGATGAGCTTGCTAATATGGGGGTTATAGAGCTTAACTCAGCAGTAAAACCATACTCCTACAAACTGATTGGAGAGAAGCTGAAAGAAGCTGAAACGAAAAAAGAACTGCTTACCGTGCGCCAGCAAAAAGACTTGGCGTTTTTTTTAAGAGATTATAATAAGCTGTATGATACAGAAGAACACTCAACTTTTTTATGGAAAGATTATAATAAATCAAACGACCCAAGTAAACATTTTAAAAAACGCTTGGATTTATTTTATTATAGAGATTCTTTATTTGCATTTACACTAAACCCTATAATAGGTGCTACTTATTCTGAAAATAAAAATGGAACAGCATGGCAACGCTGGTGGGGAGTTGAAATGAATGGAACCATAGGAAAGCATTTTGGGTTTTATTTTAATATACGCGATAATGGGTTTAAAAATCTTTTAATATCGCCGGATTATTTGACACAAGCTCCGGGAGCTAATTTAAAGCCAAGCTCTAATGGTAAGGCAGATTTTGATGACGCCCGAGGCGGCATTAGTTATGGCTGGAAGTGGGGTTCGATTAGTTTGCTGAAAGATAATTTTGCATGGGGAAATAATTACAATGGCTCAAATATTTTTTCGGGCAGACAGCCTTCGTTTGCCTATTTACACTACAAACTAAAGCCTGCTAAGTGGCTTGAATATAATTATATACATGGCTCACTGATTTCGGAGATATTGGATTCTTCGAGAACATATGGGATGGGAAGTAGTCTGCGTCAGGACTTTATACCCAAATATATGGCAGCTAATTTGGCTACTATTCGATTTGCGAAAAAACTTTTTGTTTCGATAGGAAACTCAATTGTATATGCAGATAAATACATTCAGCCAATTTACTTAATTCCGTTTATGTTTTATCCCTCGGCAGACCATACTCAAAGTGGCGCAGGTAGCAACGCTGTGGGAGAAAATTCACAAATGTTTTTAGATGTTAGTTGTCGTAGTATACCAAAAACACATTTATACGGAACTGTTTTTGTGGATGAAATTAATCTATCTAACATGTTTAAGCCCAGTAAACAAACTAATTTCGTAAGTCTTAAGGCGGGAGTTAGGTTTACTAACCTAATTAAAAACACAGCTTTTACTTTTGAATATACAAGAACCAATCCGTGGGTTTATGTGCATCCTATAGCGAGTATAACGTTTGCATCAAATAATTATAATATGGGTAATTATTTAGGGCAAAATTCGGATGAGCTTTATGGGGGCATAAAAGTGAAACCTTTGCGTGGTGTAACGTTGGATGCCGGATTCAGTTGGGCTAAGAAAGGCCAGGTTTTGGCTTACCAACAAATTAATGGTATAAATAATAATGCAGGCACGCCTTTTATGCAAAATATACAATGGCAAAACAAATCGTTGCTTTTAAAGGCGCAGTTTGAGATAATTAATGATGTGTTTATTTTTGCATCGTGTACTGTTCAGGACATAACAGGAACTACTTATGGAATTGAAACCTATAGTCCGGCTTTTTATTACGGACATACTACTACCGTAAATGGGATTAAAGTACCATCAAACGGCACTACGGTTACTATGACCGGAGGATTAAACTGGGGGTTTTAATCTACAATAATAACAATTGCCTGTGTTAAACTTGTTTTAATTGGGGCTTTTCTTTTTGGTATAATTTTTACTTTTCCGTAAAGATTTTAGATGCAGCGAATTTTATTTATACTATGTTTTATAATTTGTGTTATTGCTACAAAAGCGCAAACCATAGAAGGAAATAATGACTGTACCTACAGTAAAGAAATTATTATACCTTTTAACTACTTAGATAACGCAACAACTAAAATCAAGCATCATTTAAACCAAACCGTATTTTATAGTTATAGAGACCAGTTTTCTTACTGGTATAAGGTAATTGTAAAAGAAGATGATACGCTTAAATTTAAAGTAAGTGCTATTAATGATAGCGATGAGTATGCAGTTTATATTTACCAATACAACGAAAAAGATTTTTGTGAGAAAGTTTATTACAAGAAACTCAAATCTGTAAAGCCATCTTTTTTTATTGGAAATACATCGAAAGAAAATGACCCATATGATTTAAAAGAAAGAGCTTTTGCAGCGAAAAAGGGTAACACCTATTATATTTCGGTTTTAAATACATCGTTAAACAATTGCGGACATAACTTTTATTTAATAAATGATAAAGATACATTACGGGTTAAAGCGCTTCATTTACCCTGCAAACGCGATATAGTACACCTTTCGGTAAAAGAAATCTCTGTAAAAAGTCCTCAAAAAAAACAAGATACTATTATAGCTAAAATTAATGCACCTATTTTTATAAAGAAAGATTCTGTGAAAACAGATAGCACTTTAACTACAAAAACTACCCTTGTTTGTAAAATAACAGATGCTAAAAAGAAAACACCAGTAGATGCTAACCTTATTGTTATTGATGAAGTAAGCAAAGAGGAACTTACTACTACACAAACAAACAATGGAGAACGAACATATACTGTTGAAAAAGGAAAAAAATATAAAATAAAATGTACAGTTTTTGGATATAAAAATTACGAGCAAAGTATATCCATAGTAAACCAAACTAATGTGGTTGACGTTTTATTGGAACCCTTTAAGGAAGGTGATAACTTTGTGATGAAGAGCATTTATTTTTACCCTAATACTTATGCATTAAAAAAAGCTTCATCGGAAGAACTTCAAAAACTATCAGCCTATTTATTAAATAATGAAAATATAAGCATAGAAATACAAGGTCATACCAATGGTGACCATCATATTGCTAAAAATAAAGCATATAGCACACTTGGAGAGGAATGGAACTTTGAGGGGAGTGCAAAAGCACTTTCTCAAAAACGTGCCGAGGCTATAAAAAAATATTTAGAAAATAATGGGATTAAGCCTGAAAGACTTGAAGCTAAAGGTTATGGAGGAAAAAAACCTATTATTAGAGACCCTCAAACAAACGAAGAAGGGCAGTTGAACATTAGGGTAGAAGTGGTTATTTTAAAAGATTAATTACTTCTTTTCTAATTTAGCAGCTTCGGCTATGGTGATTTTTTTTCTATCGTAAGAAGCAATTACAAAAGCATCCGTTAAACCAATACTTTTTACATAGTCTCTTGCTTGTTTTGCATCTGCCACCTTTTCGAACATGCCTATTGAATAAGAGATTCCACCGTTGGGCATAGTTTTGCCCATTATAGGAGTTAAACCTCTAAATATTTCGCTGGCGTTAAGCATTTTATAAAACCCAATTTGTACCTGATATACTAAACCCATTGGTAATTCAGCGTCTAACAAAACATCTTTATCCCATTGGTCAGCAGGTCGTTTCATACTTTTAGAAAAAACAGTTTCATCGGGCTTGGTACTTGTTTCTTTATTTTTATCTCGCCTATCTATTTGAGCATTTATACTATCTAACTTCGCCTTCGCATTTTTATCTTTTGCGGCTAATGCGGTCTCTTCATTTTCTAATTTTTTAATTTCTGTTTTAATTTTTGCAATTTTTACAGGATCTTTTTCTGTTTTTAGTTCTTCTTCTAATTTTAAGATTTCTTTTCTATCTTCTTCTGTTTTTTGATGTAAACCTTCACCTAAAAGTGCAAATAGATTTTGATCCACGTCGAGTTTTGTAGGTTGTTTAGCAGCCGTTAAAGGAATTGCTTCGGCTATATTTTTTTTCTCTTCTTTAACTTTACAATTTTTAAAGTAAAAAGATGCGTGGTAGGCATCAGTAACCGCATTGGCAGCATAAAAAGTTGCTTGTTTGGCTAAATCTTTCTTTAAAGCTATATCTGTTGTTTGTTGCCAGGTTTTTAGTAGTTTGTAGGAGCGAGTAGCAAATTTTTTAGCAATATTGGCATAATCTAAAGCCATTAACTCGGAGTCAGTTGCCAAAATAATGGCAGAATCAATGGCTGTAATTGATTGCTCTATATATATTATAGCGCTATCTATATTTTTTTCTGCTAAGTTTTTACTGCTTACAAAATACGAAAGCTTAGAAAATGTATAGGATTGATTGGCAAGTTGGGCGCCATCGATTACAAATTGCCGAGAAAGGCATTCGTTCTTGCTTTGAGAATAACCATTAAAATGGATAAAAAGAGCAATAAAAGATGCTATAAATAAATAGAGATGCTTTTGCATAGTTATAGTTACATACAATAAGGTTTTAAAGGTAGTAAAACATACTAAAACATGCGTAGTTTTAGAAAAAAGTTGTATCTTGCAAGGGTCATAAAATCTGATATGAATAAATTGATACTATCAAAAAGCATAAGCCACTTAAAAATAATAGTTTTTTCATGTGTGTTTGCTTCAAGTTTTTCTGCACTTTCTCAATCAGCTTCAAATTCAGACTGGGTAAATTCAGATCATAAGACAGAAAACCTGATGGGGTTAAAGCAAGGCTGGTTTGTGGGGGGCGATTTTGGGAGCACTTTACATTATGGAGCAATATCGTTGTATAACAGGTTCCCGAAAGTGAATGATTTTAGTAAAAGCTTTGGAAACGGGTATAGTTTATACGGCGGAAAAAAATTTAAATTTGGTTTAGCTGCAGAGGCACAAGTATTTAAAGGGAACATACTTGGATATAAAATATCGCCACCACTTTATGAAAGAAAGTTCACCGGGAATGTGTTAGGTTATTCGATAAACGCGAAATATAATTTATCGCAGCTTTTTTTTAGAGAAAAAAATGACAGAAAGTTTTTTAACAGATTGGGCGTGTATCTTACAGCAGGTTTTGGTCAGGTTTATTACAGAAGCATTTTATACAAATTAGCGAGTAATAACCAGTGGTATATAGAAAATGCTACAGGATACAAAACAAAAGGTGTTGATAGTGCCGGAATTAATAGTGCAGGCGGTGTTGTTACAACCAAAGCTGCTATGGCAAGTGCCTTTATTTTGCCAATTGGCGGAAAACTAAACTTTAAACTGAATAAGAAAACAGATATAGTTTTAGATATTTATTATGCAACTGTATTTTCAAAATCAGTAGACTCGTGGGATAGAACCTGGACTAAGGACGATAAATATTTATATATGGGGCTTGGGTTATGTTATAATTTTGGAAGAGGAGATGAAGATGAAGTGCCAGACAGTCAACGGTTATTAAGACCACATGAAAGACATTCGAAAGCTGCATCAACAACAGATTCAAGTAATGATGATATGACAGGATCTACAGGTAGTCCAGAAAAAAAAGGGTTATTTAAAAGAAAATCGTCATCGAAAAAAGAAGATAAAGACCTTGAAATAAAATTAAAATTATACGAACTGCAATTGAAATTGTTTGAAATGCAGTTTCTTACCCAGTAAGTTTTTCCTTTATTTATCATTCGTATAATCAATTGTTAGCTACCCGTTTTTTTATACCTTTATAGGGTTAATTATCTGTACATAAAAAATGAGTAAAAACTCAGAGCAGCAGTCAGGATTAGAGATAGAACAAAGAAATTTTAACGTTAAACGTTTTTTGTTTGGCTATTTAAAATACTGGTACTTATTTCTTATTTCGTTGGTTTTAGCCTTGCTTGTTGCACGTTACTATAATTGGTACGCCACACCTATATACAGATCATCGTGCCGAATTATACTTGAAGATGAAAATGCTGGTGGTGAAAATATTTTAAAAGAACTGAACGATTATAAAAGAAACAGGAATTTAGAAAATGAGATGCAGATTTTAAAATCGGTATCGCTTATATCCAAAGCTGTAAAGCAATTAGAACAGGAAGAAACCTATATTTTACAGGGAAAAATAAAATCGACAGAACTATATACAAAATGTCCTTTTGTAATAAAAACCGATACGCTTAACGAATCAGCTTATTTTTCGGAATTAGATATTAAAGTTTTAAGCGAAGATAAATTTGAACTTAGTAGCCATATTAGAAATAAAGAAGAACAGGTAAATACACAAGAGTATAGTTTTAATAAAAAAATTACCAATGAATTAGGAACATTTAAAGTAAGTATACGAAAAGGGTTTGATGAAAAACTGTTTAATGATCCTAAATATGATAAGAAAAATTTTAAAGTATTTTTTAATCCGATAGAAAATATAGCCAGTTACTATGCTGCCAACCTTACTATAGAAGTAGCGGCAAGCGGATCATCTATTTTACAACTTAGTGCCACGGATGTGGTGCCCGAGCAGTGCGCCGATTTTTTGAATAAACTTACCGAAGTATATATACAAAATAGTATTGAACAGAAGAATTTATTGGCCAGTAACTCGCTTAAATTTATTGATACTCAGATTAAGCAAATTTCGGAGGAGCTAAAGCAAATAGAAGACGATATGCTTGACTTTAAAAGTGATAAAGGCATTACGGACGTAGACGCTCAATCAAAGCTATTTTTAGAGCAGGTAAAAGGATTTGATGAAAGAATATCGGAAAATAATGTTCAGTTAAGTTTTATAGATTATTTAGAAAAATACATTAAAGAAAATAAAAAAGTAAATGATATAACACCCAGTAGTTTAGGAATTGCCGACCCTTTACTTATTAAACTGATTGCCACTTTAAGCGAGCTTGAAAACGAACGAGATAGGCGTAATTATGACTCTAAATCTAACAACCCGCTTGTAGAAGCTCTTGACCAACAAATAAAGAAAGTAAAAACCTCTATTTTAGAAACACTTAATAGCATTAGGCAAGGTTATAATATTGTTCAGAAAGAAGCCAGTCAGCAGCTTGGGAAAATTGAGAGCAAAATAAGAACTATGCCTAAAACTGAAATTGAGTTGATAAGCATTAAACGACAGTTTACTATTAAAGAAGGGTTGTACGTTTATCTTTTACAAAAACGATCGGAAACCGCTATCCTTTTAGCATCAACTGTTTCAGATAACAGAATAATAGATAAAGCGGAACCATCCTATAACCCTATTAAGCCGGTTAAAAGCAAAACAAATGCTATAGCTATTGTACTGGGTTTGCTTTTACCTGCACTTATTATTTCGGTAAGAAGTTTGTTAAATGATAAAGTTGCAGATAGAGAAGTATTAGAAAGCAATTCGAAAATTCCATTAATGGGCATTATTGGGTTTAATGATGATAATAATAGCTTGTTTTCAGAACAAAAACCAAAGGCTATATTTTTGGAATCGTTACGAACTATACGAACTAACATTAATTATTTTATTGGTGAAAGTAAAAACAAAAAAAAACAAAATATCATTTTAGTTACATCATCTATAAGCGGCGAAGGGAAAACCTTTTGTGCTTATAATTTATCGGGTATTTTTGCTTTATCGGAAAAAAAGACAGTTTTGGTTTGTTTGGATATGCGCAAGCCTAAATTAGTTGAAGGCATAAAACTTAAACATGATAAGGGAATGAGTAATTACTTGGCTGGTATATCAACTATTGAAGAAGTTACCCAACATGCCGATGCGTTGCCATACTTAGATATTATTTTTTCGGGCCCTATACCTCCTAATCCATCAGAACTTTTATATAAAGAAAAAATGGATGAATTGTTTGAGTATTTGAGTGAAAAATATGATTATGTAATTGTGGATACCCCTCCAATAGGGCTGGTAACAGATGGGATATTATTATCAAAATATTCGGATGTAAATATTTATGTAGTAAGACAAAATGTAACACGTAAGCAGCATTTACAGTTTATTAACAAGTTATATGAAGAAGGGAAAATTAAAAATTTAGGCATTGTATTTAACGCTGTAAAAGATTCTTCATCGGGTTATGGATACGGATACGGATATGGTTACGGTTATGGAGGTTACGGTTATGGCGAAGAAAACGAAAGCAAGAAAAAAAATAAATTGCAACAAATATTCAGTAAAAAACCTTCAGCTTAATTTATTTTAATTTTAAGATGGAGCTGATTCATAAAATCAAAGAATTTAATTTAAAAACTTATTTCACTGTAGGCCATAGTAGAAGTATTAAGGCTAAAAAAAATATACTGGCATCAGTTTTAATAAAAGGTATAAGTGTTTTAACAAGTTTTGTTTTAGTACCCCTTACCATTAATTATTTAACACCGGTTAATTATGGTATTTGGCTTACTTTATATAGCATTATTAGTTGGTTTGGATTACTGGATATTGGTTTAGGAAACGGTTTACGAAATAAATTTGCTGAATCGGTTGCAAGCGGAGATAAAAATGCTGCGCGTACTTATTTAAGTACTGCTTATGCTATGCTTGGCCTAATTATGGGAACAGCTTGCGTTTTATTTTTAGTTCTTAATCATTACTTAAACTGGGCTTATATATTAAATGTTAGCGAGGTAAAAGCCATAGAGTTAACAAGAGTAACTGCCATTATTTTCAGTTCGTTTTGTTTGCAACTGGTAGTTAAGTTAATTAGCGCAGTCTTTTTAGCAGACCAAAAAACGGCTATGTCGGGGGCGTTAAATACTGCTTGCAGTGTGTTATCGTTACTTGTAATATTTATACTTATCAAAACTACACAAGGTTCATTAGTTTATTTAGCTATTACTATAGGTGTTATAAACGTTATTGTGCCTTTATTTACAGGTGCTTGGTTTTATAAAACTTATTATAAAGATTATGCGCCATCTTTTAAGTTTGTTGATTTTAGATATGCCAGAAAATTAATGACTGTGGGTGTCATGTTTTTCCTTTTTCAATCAACTGCATTAATTGTTGTGGCTACCGATAACATTATTATTACCAGAATGTTTGGTGCGGAAGAAGTAACACCTTACAATATTGCTTTAAAATATTTTACTCCTATAACGCTTGTGTTTACTATTATATCAGCACCATTATGGAGCGCTTATACTGAATCATACGCTAAAAAAGATATTGAGTGGATAAAACGAATTACAGGTAAAATGGTGCGAATTTGGTTTTTGATGATTTTAGCTGTTTTGCCAATGATTTTGTTATCGGGTTTTGCGTATGAACTTTGGGTTGGTAAGGAAATAAAAATATCGATTGGACTTACTTGTTGGATGGCTTTATACACTTTATTGGCATCGTGGAACCAGATTTTTGGTAATTTTATTAATGGGGTTGGAAAGTTTAGAGTAGGTTTTTATATTTCTATATTTACGGCTATAATTAACATTCCGTTATGCATAGTGCTTGCAAAATATACCGATTGGGGCGTATCGGCCATTATTGCGGCTTCGTGTATTTCGCTTGTACCCGATATTATTTTAATGCCTATTCAGTATTTAAAAATCATTCATAATAAAGCCACAGGTATCTGGGATAAATAAATTATGCAACATATAGAATATATAAAACATGGGGAGCAAATTTTGGCAATTGTAATCAGCAATAAATTCAGTGAGAAAGGCATTCATTTTTTTACCCCTGATGAATTTTCGCAGCAATTGGCTTATATGAATCATCCGGCGGGAAAGATTATTGACCCACATTACCACAACCCTGTTGAACGGAATGTTGTTTACACGCAAGAGGTGTTGGTTATAAAAAGAGGGAAGTTGAAGGTTGACTTTTATGATGATAAACAACTATATATAAGTAGTAAGGTACTGGAAGGTGGCGATATTATTCTATTAGCATCGGGCGGGCACGGATTTGAAGTGCTGGAAGATATAGAGATGGTGGAAGTAAAACAAGGTCCTTATAAAGGAGATGCCGATAAAACACGATTTATTGCAAAACAAAATTAATCGAAGATGATTCCTGTTAACGAGCCATTATTAAATGGCAATGAAAAAAAATATTTAAACGAGTGCATTGATACCGGCTGGATAAGCTCTGAAGGTCCGTTTGTAAAAAAACTGGAAGAACAGTTTGCTGCTAAAAACAATAGGGCGTACAGTGTTGCAGTTTGTAACGGAACAGCTGCTTTAGAAATTGCCGTAGAAGCTTTAGGTATTACAAAAGGCGATGAAGTGATTATGCCTGCGTTTACTATTATATCATGCGCATCGGCTATTGTGAAGATGGGAGCCAGACCTGTTTTGGTTGATAGTGATTTGCAAACATGGAACATGGATGTAAATCAGATTGAAGCTAAAATAACACCGAGAACAAAAGCCATTATGGTAGTACATATATATGGCTTACCAGTTGACATGGGTGCCGTATTAGACATTGCTAAGAAACACAATTTAAAAATTATTGAAGATGCCGCAGAAGCACATGGACAAACCTATAAAGGAAAAGCCTGTGGAAGCTTTGGAGATATAAGTGTTTTTAGTTTTTACCCGAATAAATTGATTACAACAGGTGAGGGAGGGATGGTGTTGATGAATGATACCCAATTAGCAGAAAGGTGTAAATCGTTACGTAACCTTTGCTTTTCGGCGAAAAGGTTTGTGCATGAAGAGCTGGGTTGGAACATGCGCATGACTAATTTACAAGCGGCACTTGGTGTGGCTCAATTAGAGCGTTGGGATGAATTTATTGGCATTAAAAAAAGAATGGGTAAGCTTTATACTTCTTTACTGAAAGATGAAAAAAGTATTTCGATTCCTTTAGAAAAAACAACTTATGCCGAAAACATGTATTGGGTGTTTGGTGTGGTTTCGGAAAACAAGGATGTTACTGCAGAAGTGCTGATGAAACAATTGGCAGATAAACAAATAGGGACTCGTCCGTTTTTTTACCCGATGCACATGCAACCTGTATTTAAAAAAATGAATTTATTTGCCGGAGAAAGCTACCCTAATGCTGAAAAAATGTATAAATATGGGTTTTATTTGCCAAGTGGTTTAGCTTTAACAGAAGCTCAAATACAGGAAGTTGCTAAAACCTTAAAAAGCGTTTTAAACTAAATGGAAACAAAGGTGTTTGATGCATATAGTCAGTATTACGATTTGCTTTATAAGGATAAAGATTATGATGCTGAAACCAATTATGTGGATACACTTATAAAATCGTTTTGTAAAAATGCAGGCTCTATTTTAGAACTGGGCAGTGGAACAGGGATACATGCTTGTTTGTTAGCTCAGATTGGTTATGAGGTAATTGGTGTAGACCAAAGCATGACTATGCTTAACAAAGCGGAAGAAAGAAAAAATGAGCTGGATAAACCTGTTGCCGATAAATTATCTTTTTATGAGGGAGATATCCGCTCATATAAAAGTGATAAAAAGGTTGATGTGGTAATTTCTCTTTTTCATGTGATGAGTTATATGCAAACAAATGCTGATTTGAAAAAAGCGATACAAACAGCTAAACATCACTTTAAAAAAGACGGCTTATTTATTTTTGATTGCTGGTACGGGCCAGGTGTGTTGTATGATAAACCTGTACAGAGAATCAAGAATTATGAGAATGAATTTATTTCGGTTAAAAGAGAATCTACCCCTGAAATGTTTCCTGAAAAAGATTTAGTCGATGTTAATTTTAAAATTGAAATTAAAAATAAACGAACTAAAGAAGAAACTATATTACACGAAAAGCACACCATGCACTATTTGTTTACTGATAAACTGAATGTGCTATTACAAGAGTGCGGATTAAAAATAGTACATGCTGAAGAATGGATGACCAAACAACCATTAACTGAAATCAGTTGGAATGCTTGCTATGTATGTAAACTAAACTCATAGGATAAGCATGTTATTTAATTCGTTTGAGTTTGCCTTATTTTTATCAATTGTTTTTTTATTGTATTGGTTTGTATTTAATAAGCAGGTAAAGTGGCAAAACCTGTTTCTTTTAATTGTAAGTTATATTTTTTATGGGTGGTGGGATTGGCGTTTTCTTTTACTGATTGCTTTTAGTACTACATTAGATTATTGGGTTGGTGTGCAGCTTGGCAAAATTATGAATAGCAGGAGGCGTAAGCTTATTTTTAGTTTGAGCTGTTTGGTGAACTTTGGGTTTCTGGGATTTTTTAAATACTTCAATTTTTTTACAGAGAACTTTATAGCAGCTTTTGATAGTTTAGGTTACCATATACCTGCTATGCCCTTAAAAATTATACTACCGGTTGGAATTAGTTTTTACACCTTTCAGTCGATTAGCTACACAGCAGATGTGTATTTGAAAAAACTAAAACCAACTAGCGATTTTATTTTGTTTGCCGCTTTTATCAGCTTTTTTCCTCAATTAGTTGCAGGACCTATAGAAAGGGCTATAAACTTATTGCCTCAGTTTGATAAGAAACGTCAGTTTAATTATGAAGAAGCAAAACAAGGCATGCAACAAATTTTATGGGGTCTTTTTAAAAAGATAGTTATTGCAGACACTTTATCGGGCTATGTGGATCAAATATTTGCTAATTATCAAGTGTTACCGGGAAGCACTTTACTGTTAGGTGCTATTTATTTTGCCGTACAGATTTATTGTGATTTTTCGGGCTACTCAAGCATTGCTATTGGTACAGCACATTTATTTGGGTTTACTTTAATGAAGAATTTTAATTACCCATATTTCTCGAAAAATGTAGCTGAATTTTGGCGCAACTGGCACATATCGCTTTCTACCTGGTTTAGAGATTATGTTTATATACCGTTAGGTGGGAGCCGTGGTACATTAGGCAGAGTTATTTTAAATACATTGATTGTTTTTGCTTTAAGCGGTTTTTGGCACGGAGCTAACTGGAAGTTTATTGCATGGGGGCTTTTAAATGGCTTGTTTATTATTCCGACTCTTATTTTCTCGAAAAATAAAAAACAAGGAACAGCTTCTTTTATATTGGAAACTTTACAAATTGGGTTTACGTTTTTTTTGATTACGATGACGTGGATATTTTTTAGGTCGCAAAACATAGAACAAGCGTTTACGTATTTTAAAATTCTGTTTTCAAAATCATTGTTTACGTATCCAATTCAGCATGGTATGGCTATGGCATTGCCTTTAATTATTATTCTATTTACAATAGAATGGATGAGGAAGAAACATATATCCATCTTTCAACCTAAAAAAATGCCTATGTATGTAAGGTGGAGTGTTTATTTAATTATGGTGGTAACTTGTTTGGCTTTCTTTAAACAAAACCAGGCGTTTATTTATTTTCAGTTTTAAAGGTGAAAGGTTTTTTATATAGAATAATTGTTTTTTTTGCATTAGTTGTGTTAGTGCTTGCCCTATCATTATACTGTATACCCGATGTTGTTGCCAGAACCAGTATACTGGCTGCCATTATGGATAAACATGAAGCTTTACAGAAAATTAAAATAGAAAAAATTATTTTTGTGGGCGGGTCGAACTTGAGTTTTGGGTTGGATAGTAAGAAGATAATTGAAACATATAAAAAGCCCGTTATAAATATGGGAGTGCACGCAGGCATTGGTTTAGAATATATTATAAATGATGTGAAAGTATATGTAAATAGGGGAGATGTGGTTGTGCTGGTGCCTGAATACGAAAATTTTTATACGGATAATTTTTACGGAGAGATGGAGCTGGTGTCTGTATTATTTGATATAGACCCTGAGGGAAAAAAGTATTTAGATGCAAAACAATGGGAGCATCTTTTTAAATATATTCCTACCTATTCGGCTAAAAAGATTAAGAATTATATACCCACGTTGTTTCGTAAATCTACTTTAACAACAGAGATTGACATCTATGATAGGAGGTCGTTTAACGAGTTTGGGGATGCTTATATTCATTGGGCGTTGCCAAACCAAAACTATATGCCAAGTAAAAGAAACTCGGGTGCTGAAAAAATTAACCCGGAAGTAATTGCGTTTATAAAGGATTTTAAAAAATATGTTGAGAATAAAGGAGCTAAATTGGTTATACTTCCTCCGGTTATCGAAAGGCAATTTTACAATAATCATGATAAAATGATTAATGAGATTGAAGCTGCGCTTGCGGAGAATAATATTGGTTTTATGGTGAAACCTGATACGTATAAATTTTCGAAGGATTATTTTTTTAATTCATACTATCACCTAAATAAAAAAGGAGTGGATAAGCGTACTGAAATGGTAATTGGTAATTTAGAGCCTGTATTAAGATATTAGTGAAAAAAGAAAAATCGATATTAATTGTTTTTCCGGATGAGTGGTTACAATACTCTCCTTCGGTTTTAAACTTATACCAATGTTGCAAAGAAAAGTTTGGCACCAAATTAGTTTATGTTGATAATGGTAAGTTTAACAATGAGGGGCTTGTAGAGAATTATACGAACATTAAGATTGGCAAGTTTGCCGCTTATTTTTGGCGTAAGACTTTAGGATATAAGTTTTATAAAGTACTAAGACTATTATTTACACTTTTATCTATTAAGCTATTTGATAAACGTTACGAGACTGTTATAGCGATTGATTCATCAGGTTATGTGGCGGCTAAATTGTTTTTCCCTTCAGCAATTTATTTTTCGTTGGAGACAGAAAAAGATGTTTATTATAGAATAAGTGAAGCTTTAGGAATAGATAACCTTATTATACAAAGCAAGGAGCGTAAGGAGTTTATGGTAGGGGATGACTCTGCCACAAAGGTGTTTTATATACAGAATGCGCCTATACTTGAAGATAAACCTACTGTAATTGCAGAAAAGAAAGACAAGCGAATTCTCTACATGGGTAATATAGATTTTGGATATGGCTTGGAACAGTTTATTGAGTGTATTAAAGATTTAGATAATAGCTACACCCTTACGTTGAAAGGAATTAAGAACGAAAAATATTTTAATTGGCTACAAGAAAAGTATAGCAATATGATTTCTGAATGCAAATTGATTTTTGACTTTAATTATGTTGAACAATTAAAAGTTGTGGAGTACGTTTCGCAGTTTTATATTGGAATTACAGGTTATGACTTGACTCTTGCAAAACAAAGTTTTAATTATTTTTCTTCCCCGGCCGGGAAGCTATTTAACTATTATGCAGCCTCAGTTCCTGTAATAGGAATTGATATTATAGGTTTAAAAAGTGTAAAAGATTTTGATGCAGGAGTTTTGATAACTGAAGTAACCTCAATTGAAATTGAAAATGCAATTTATACTATAGAGAAGGATTACAAAATATATTCGGAAAATTGCTTGCGAGCATCAAAAGAGTTTGATTTTAAAAAATCATTTGATTATTTTATCAATCATGTAAATACAACAAAAAAAAACTACTTCAATCCAAAAACCTTCTTTACTAAAGGGCATGAGCGAAGTGTAAAAACAAAAAAGAATATACTTACATCTATTGCTATAAAATGTGTGAGTATTGTAGTTAGTTTTTTATTGATCCCATTAGCACTTAATTATCTTAATCCTGTTAAGTATGGAATTTGGCTTACTTTATCATCAGTAATAGGTTGGTTTGCTTTTTTTGATATTGGTTTAGGTAATGGCTTAAGAAATAAATTGGCAGAGGCTTTAGCTAAAGATGATAAAGAATTAGCAAAAACCTATATTAGCACCTCCTATGCTATACTAAGCATAATAATTGGAATTGTTTATACAATATTTGTTTTGGTTTTTCCTTACGTTAATTGGACTAAAATACTAAATACGCCTGCAGAAATGAATGCTGAAATAAACAAACTGATATTTATTGTTTTTAGCTTTTTTAGTTTACAGTTTATTATAAAATTAATATCTATGATTTTAAAAGCTGATCAACGCTCAGCTATAAGCGGGGGCATTAATACATTAGCGAGCCTGCTTTCACTTATAATTGTTTTTATACTTACAAAAACTACACATGGGTCTTTATTGTGGTTAAGTGTTGGAGTTAGCGCGGCAAACATAATTGCACCATTAATTGCTACTATTTGGTTTTTTAGTAAGGACTATAAGAATTTAATTCCTTCATTTAAGTATGTGAAATTCGCTATTGCAAAAGATTTAATGGGTATAGGTTTTTTGTTTTTTATAATGCAATTTGCGGCGCTTATTCTTTTTTCTACAGATAGTTTTATTATTGACCAGTTATATGGCCCGGAAGAAGTTACACCTTACAACATTGCGTTTAAATATTTTAGTTTGATAACGATGGGCTTTGCTATTATAACTACTCCGTTTTGGACTGCCTATACAGATGCTTATCATAAACATGATTATGAATGGATAAAACGAATAACAAGAAAATTGCAATTGTTTTGGGGTGCATTAGTGTTTGCAGTTATTATAATGATTTTTTGTGCCGATTTCTTTTATGAAATATGGGTAGGTGATAAGGTGAAAATTCCGTTTATTTTATCTGTATCAATGGGGATATGGGTGCTTATATCAACCTGGACCAGCATATTTGGGAATTTTTTAAGCGGAGTGGGGAAGGTGAGATTAAGTTTATATCACTCGTTTGCCATGATAATAATTAATATACCACTTTGTGTTTTTTTAGCTAAATACTTAAATTTGGGAAGTACAGGTGTTATTATAGGAACCTGTGTATGTGTGTTGCCTCAGGTTTTTTTACATCCAATTCAATATAAAAAAATAATTAATTTTAAAGCTAAAGGCATTTGGAATAAATAGACTATTATGACTCTACTTAAATATGTAAAAAAAATAAGAACCCTTTTTAGAATTAGTTATTGGAAATTAATTGATGTTTTGTGGTTTTTTATTTCGAAGAAAAACAACAGCGTTGATAATAATAAATTCTCTATTGGCATTGTTACATATATAAACCGCTACGATAAATTATTTAAGCCTTTAATTAAAAATTTATGTAAAATATTTCCGGATACGGAAATTGTAATTGCAATAAATGGGTACTATGATCAGGATAAACAGAAAAAGTATTTAGAAGAGATAAAAGCGTTGCTATCAAAATATACTAATATTAAATACATAGAATATAATGAAGGGCAAAGCCTTAGTAAGTTATGGAATCAGTTAATTATTAATTCAAAAAATGAAAAAATATTTATATGTAACGATGATATAAAAATAGCCCCTTATTTTAGGGAAAATGTTGAAAAATCTGCCATTTTAAAAAAGGAATTGGGTTTACTTAATTGGAGTTGGAGTCATTTTTTGATTTCAAAAAAAATTATAAAAAACATAGGTTGGTTTGATGAACGATTTCCTGGCGTGGGAAATGAAGATGAGGATTATGAAACTCGATTAGTTTTAAATGGAATAATTATTGAATCATTTGAGATAAATGGATTAAAAAATATTATTATTCAAACTCAAGATTTTTCGTACGGAAAGAATACAGAAACTGTTAATATAAAGTATGTAAAAGAGAACAAGGTGGTTTTTGATAGTAAATGGGATATGTTAGATGAGAAAAAAGAAGGTTATGTTTTTGTGCGTTTGTTAGGAAAGTATCTCAAGTTAAGAGAAGGAATGGAAACTCCTGATTTTTATCCTAAAATTGATTACAACCCATTAAAATAAAACGGTGTAGTAAAATAAATTAATTCTTACTTATTAAATCTACAACTTGTTTGGCAACATCAACGCAGGTAGTTAGCTTTCCGCTAAAAATGCTATATATATTATTTTCATTATTCATAATCAAGGTTGGGCGTGCATCATCTATTTCCTGATTAGGAAGTACAATTCGAGTTGTTATCCATGTATCAATTAGTTTCATGTTTTCAATAATTGGATAATATTGAGTTGATTTTTCCATTATTTCCATTTCAACTATATCTTCAATTGGAGTCCACTTTAAACTTTTTTCACCTATATGTTGCTGAATTACAGAATGTGTAACGTGGTATAAAATGAATTTATCTTTTTCAAAACCTTTTGGCATTAATGAACAAAAAGGGCCATCCATAATGGTAACACCAAATGGGTTAACAGTTTTTTTTATCTCTAAAATAGGCATTACACAAAGTTGAAATTTTGCTTTTATGGCATCTCTGCCAAATTGAACAAGCAGATCAGAAAGCCCAGAATAAGTAGCATTTATTATAAACTGGCACGAAATTTTTATATAATTGCTTAAAGTTACTTCTTTATCACCTGTTGTTTCTTTAAGCGAAGTAACTTTTGTATTTCTAAATATTTTTACGTTTTTACATTTTAATAATCTGTATGTAATCAGTTGTTTTAGTTTTTCAAAATCAAATATGGGTTCAGGTGTTAACCAGCAATTTTCTAATAAATCTCTATTTAAAATGCCATCCTGTGGCCATGCTTCTGTAAGTGGAAGATTTAATGAAATACAAAAATCTTTAAATTGTTGGGCATTTATGTGTGAATTATTTTTTGCAATGGCATAATATTTTTTAAAAGATGCATTTATTGCATCTCCATAAAATTCTTTAAAAGATAACAACCCTGCTAAAGATTCCTGGCAAGTCGCTTTACTTCTTGGATAATGATAACCATAATGTATTCTATTTTGATTAACAAGAGAAGCTTCTTGCATTAAGTCATTGTTTTTTTCGATGACGGTGACCTGATATCCTTTTTCACCCAAAACAATTGCAGTTGTCAGCCCAAAAATCCCCCCCCCAATAATTAAAATATGTTTATCAGGCACCAAAATATTGTCCTCCGTTTATATGAATAACCTGACCAGTTATATGCTCCTGCGTTAATAAAAAATTAATTGTATTTGCACAATCATCAACTGTAGCAAGTTTTTTGTCTAATGTGTTATTAATGTGTTTTTCTCTAAAATCCTGGGTCATTCCTTTATATACAACACTATCTTCAACTAAACCTGGTGCTATACAGTTTACACGGATTTTATTTTTACTTAATTCTACAGCGAGTGTTTTACAAAGAGAGTTTATTGCTCCTTTAACAGTTGCGTACATTGGGTCGTAACTTCCTTTATATGCTGCAATGGAGGAAATGAAAATAATAGAAGCGTTTTCTTTTAAGTTTTTTAATAAAACTTTTATTGTATTTAATGGCCCTGTTACATGTATTTGTATCATCTTATTTTGATGATCTAAACTCATTTCTTTTAAAGATTGTTTAGGTTCGTAACCGGAAGCAAAAATAATTCCATCAAGTGGTTGGTTATATTCAATTAACTTGCCAATAGTAGCATTATCTGTTAAATCAATATGTATAAAGTTTTCATTAGTGTGTTTTGCTGATGAACCCTTTATAACTTCGTGGTTGTTGTTTTTAAGCAATTCTGTTATTTTACTACCTATGCTTCCTGTAGCACCAATTACTAAATATGTTTTCAAATTATAAGTGGCTGAGTTTGCGTCAAATATACTATAAATACTTAAAAAGGTTTTTCAAATAGTTAATATTTTGATAGTATATGAATTGATTTCTTTATCTTAATAACAATCCCTTTAAAGAGGTCTATTTTATTAAATTTGTACAAATTTAGATTGATATTTGTGCTTATGCAGAAGAAAACGTTTGTAACCATATTTCCAATTTGTGAAAACGTTCATTTAACTACAGATATAGGGCAGATTCCGTTTTTTATGTATAAAAAGTATAATTACGATTCTACAATTGTTTCGTATAAAAACAGTGATATTTATCCAAATTTAGACCTTGAAGTAAAAGGATTAAAAATTGAATTTTTAGAGAAAAAGGGTAGAATAAGTTTTCTGGAAAAAGCTGTTTTACAATACATTAAGAAAAATGCGAAGAAAATTGATGTACTGGATTTATATCATTTTTCTAAATTTACTTTTGTATATGGGCTTTTATATAAAAAGTTAAATCCTAAAGGTTTTTTATTAATAAAATTAGATGCCTACAATGAAACTTTTGCTGAGGGAAATATAATTAAACACTCTACAAATAAGATAAAAAACGTTTTCTTTAAATATTTAGAGCGTAAATTTTTAAAACAAGTTGATTTGTTATGTATTGAAAATAGTGAAGGAGAAAGGCTGTTGAAAAAAATGTATCCATCAGTTGCCTCAAAGGTTGTTTTTTTACCCGTTGGTGTAAATGATTTATTTTTAGAAGGTGCTTTTGTAAATACAATAAAAGATTTTAATAAAAAAGAAAATATTATTCTTTCGCTTGGTAGAATTGGTGAAAAAATAAAAAACCATGAAATGATTTTGCGGGCGCTAACAAAAACCAATATAAAAGAATGGAAGATGGTTTTTGTTGGGCCTGTTAACGAAAATTTTATAAAATATTTTAAAGAATTGAGCGAAGAATTTCCGATTTTGAAAGAAAAAGTAACTTTTATTGGGAACGTAACTAATAGAATTGAGTTATACGAATGGTATAACAAGTCGAAAATATTTTGTATGACCTCTTGGCATGAATCTTTTTGTCACGCTATTGGTGAAGCTTTTTATTTTGGCAATTATATTATTGGCACCGAAGGCATTATGAGCATGAAGGATGTTACTGATAATGGGAAATATGGAGTAACTTTAAAATCGGATGATGATGTGGCTTTGGCTGCTACTTTAAAAAAATTAATAGATAATGATGCTCAACTATCAACTCTTTACCCTGAGATTGTAAATTTCTCACACAAATATTTTGTTTGGTCTAACATTATAGGCAAAGTGCATGAGCAAATAGAAAACAGAAATTAAGATGCAAGGAGAGTTACGATTAAAAGGAGCAGAGAAACAATCAGTAACTGATAATCCGTTGGTTAGTGTTATTACGGTTGTATATAATGGCGCCAAGCATTTAGAACAGACAATTACTAGTGTTTTAAGTCAATCATATAAAAATGTAGAGTACATTATTATTGATGGTGGGTCTACCGACGGCACGGTAGATATAATAAAACGTTACGAGGACAAGATAGATTATTGGCAAAGTGAACGCGATGGTGGAATTTATTTTGCCATGAACAAAGGCATTTTGTTAGCTAAAGGAGAATTGATTGGTATACTAAATGCCGATGATTTTTATTTGCCTGATACGATAAAAAAAGTTGTTGACGCAGACATATCTGCTCGTGCAGATATATATCATGGCGATATGCAGTATATAACAGAGAATGCCCATGCGTTATCGGTTGCGAAACCTGATATAACAAAGATGAATGAGATGCCTGCTATTTTTCACCCGACTTGTTTTGTAAGGAAATCAGTGTATGATAAAGCGGGTGTGTTTGATACCCAATACAAAATATCGGCTGATTATGATTTTTTATTACGCTGTTCAAAGAAAAATTTCTCTTTTTATTATGTACCGGAAGCACTTACTTGTTTTAGGTTAGGGGGTATGAGTGGCTCTTGTGCCAGTAATATAGAAGGGTATAAGATTATGAAAGTTCATAAGACGGGGCATCATAAGAAAATTATTTTCAGGGCTATAAAATGTTACGTAAAGACTTTCATTAAAAAAATTATACATTTGAAAAGAAGCAAATGATTTCTTTAATTACTTATATAGAAGCTGTATTCCGTAACCTATCTGCAAGATGGAAGGGTAGATTATTAAAACTTTATCTTGTTTTACATGGGTGTAAAGTGGGTAAGGGGTTAAAGTGTTCAGGCTTTCCGTATTTTAAAGGTTTTCCTAATAAGAATATATTTATTGGAGATTATGTTGATTTAGGCAGAAACAACACCTTTGAACTTGCTAAAGAAGGAAAAGTAATACTGGGAGATTATGTGCTTTTTCACCAAAATATTTTGATTAGTTGCAATAAGGAAATTAAAATTGGTAAATGGGCTGCTCTTGCAGAAAATGTAAGTGTTAGAGATGGTAACCATAAATTTGCTAAAAATGAATATTACAGAAAACAAGACGGAGTTGCCGAAGCCATTGAAATAGGTGAAGATGCAGGAGTTTCAGCGGGATGTGTGGTGCTGATGGGAGCTAAAATTGCCAAAGGAGTTTTTATAGGTTCTAACTCAGTAGTTACCAGAAAAAGTGTAACTGAAGAGTATGGAATTTATGCAGGTAACCCGATAAAATTAATTGCTAAAAGAGAATAATTTTCAAGATGACGGATAAAAGTAAAGTGGTGAAGGAGCTTTTTGAAAATACTGAGCTCTATTTAACATACGATTATAACTTACAAATACGCAAAGAAACTGTTGAAACATTTACTGCAGGAATGAATTTTAACCATGTATTAGATATGCCGTGCGGAACAGGAGCCATGTCGATTCCTTTATTAGATAGAACTGATAGGTTAAGTATGTTGGATATATCATCGAACATGATTGCTATTGCTAAAAAAAATATTCCAACAGAATACTTGGATAAAACGGATGCGGTTAATGCAGACTTTTTTGAACTTGATTTGCCAAAAAATTCCTACGATTTAATTATATGTTTAGGTTTATTGGCACATGTAAACTCGCCCGAACAGTTAATTACTAAAATAGCAGGATTGCTTAAACCAGGGGGATTGCTTGTGATACAGAATACAGATTCATCACACTTTTATAGTTATTTGATACGCTTGTATTTGGGAGCGAAAAATTTAATCAGAAAACAATCGTATAAACTAAACAATGTGCCTGCAAAATTTATAGAAGGGAAATTGCAGGAAAATAATTTGGAACTACTGAAAAGCTACCGTTATAATCAATCGTTTCTTGGGTTTTCGAACCTGTTTAGTAATGAAAAGAAATATGAACTAACCTCTAATTTTTTTGGTAATGCAAGGCAACCAAAGAACCAATCTTTTGGAAGTGATTACACCTACTTGTTTAGAAAGAAGCAATAGATTTGGATTCTAACAAAAAAATAAAACTTTTAGTTATACCTGATCTCTTCCCAAAATTTGAAGGGGATGTACAAGGCATTTTTATTTTAGATTATTTAAAATCGGTAAAAAACTATTGCACTACAAATGTTTTGTTCTTAAGACTAGTAGGCAAAAAAGGATTTACAGTTGATGCCAATGACAATTATACAACTTATCGTTACTGCGTGTCTTCAAAAAAAATACCCACTTTATTAAAACCCTTTGCGTATTTAATTTGGTTTATAAAGGGGTATCAGTTAGGTAAGAAATTTACCGATACAGATATTATTCATTCACACGGGAGTATTTTAAGCGGAACACTTAGTTACCTATTAGCTAAAAAACTGAAAGTACCCTTTATTATAACAGAGCATCAGGGACCATTTTCGATGACATCGGAAAATTTTTGGAAATTTCGCTGGACAAGATTTATTATGCAAAAAGCAGATGCCGTGCTAACAGTAAGTGAGCATTTAAAGCAGGAGATTTTAAGCAGTAGCATTCATCCGAAAAAAATAATTGTTACTTATAATCCGGTTGATACAGATTTATTTTCGCCAAAAACCAATACAGCGCCTACCAACAACATATTATTTACAGGAAGGTTAGATAATTTTAAAGGGGCTTTGCGCTGCGTGAAGGCATTTGAAAAGATTGCAGAAAAACATCCGCTATATACGTTTACTATAGTGGGAGATGGGGAAGATTACTTACCTATAAAAAATTATATAGAGGGTAAATCTTTTAAAGAAAAGATTGTTTTAAAGGGAGGTTTATCGAAGGCTGAAATTGCTAAAGAAATGCAACAGGCTGATTTTTTTATTTTCCCCAGCAGACATGAAAGTTTTGGTTTGGTTATAGCAGAAGCTATTTCATGTGGGGTGCCGGTTATTGTGGGCAACCAAACAGCACCCAAAGAGTATGTAAATAAAGATTGTGGATTGCTTGTGCCGCCTGACGATGTGGATGCTATGGCAGAAGCTATGGAGCAATTAATAAGCACATTCTCTTTATATAATACAAATATTATGCATAAGCAAATGGTAGTTGATTTTGGCTTTGATGCCTTTGGTAAAAAGCTGAAATTTATTTACGAAGAAGGGTACAAATAAACATTTATGTGTTTGTATTTTTAGTATAGTTTTAATTGCTATAATCTGTTAAAATTGCTAATAAATGGTACTTTTATGCCATATGTGTGGCATTGCAGGACTTGTAAGTTTAGAAGGGGTAAATCCTATTGATTTACATAAAATGTCGAGCATTTTGCAGCACCGGGGACCTGATGATGAGGGTTTTTTACTATTAAATTCTGATTCCAGATACTTTAAAGGAAAAGATACTATCAAAGAGCTTTCTGATTTACCACTTATACAAGATGCTAATTTTGAAGCGGATAATGTATTAGGATTAGTTCATAGGCGTTTATCTATTTTAGATTTATCTCCTTCAGGCCATCAGCCAATGGGGTATGCTAATGGGAAATATCAGCTTGTTTTTAATGGAGAAGTTTACAATTACAAAGAACTTAGAGAGGAATTAAAAAAGGCAGATTACCAATTTATATCTGATAGTGATACGGAGGTTATTTTAGCGGCTTACCAAAAATGGGGAAAAGATTGTGTATCTAAATTTGTTGGTATGTGGGCCTTTGCTTTGGTGGATGTTGAGAAAAGAGAGTTGTTTTTATCGCGCGACCGTTTTGGCATTAAACCATTGTACTATGCAAGTGTAAAAAATAAAATAGCCTTTGCATCAGAAATAAAAGCTTTACTGGCTTTGGATTTTATTGAGCCAGAGGCTGATATGACTGCGGTATTTGAATATGTAACCTTTGGTGCTACAGCCAACCCGGCATCTAACTTGTTTAAACAAATTAAGCCTTTACCGCCTGCACATAATTTGCTTATTAAGTTAGATACTTTGGATTTGAAGTTGGAGTGTTATTATGATTTAGAAAAACAAATTGAAGTATATAAACTTCCGGTTGAAAATCAGGTTCAAAAAACATACGAAGAGCTTTTACATAATTCTATCAACATTCACTTACGTGCTGATGTAGCCATTGGAGCAACTTTAAGTGGTGGGCTTGATTCGAGTACACTTACTGCCATAGCTGCCAGAGAAATGAATGGCAATATATTTAAAACATTTACGGCGGGTTATGATGAGAAAGAAATTGATGAATCGGATTTCGCGAGGAAAGTAATTGCCTCCCAAAAAAACATAGAAGGGCAATTTGCTTACCCAAATATTAAAACCTATTGGACGGATATAGATAAACTTATTTGGCATCAGGATTTGCCTATTAATTCGACATCGATGTTTGCGCAATGGGAGGTAATGAAACTGGCTCATCAACAAAACATTAAAGTTTTATTAGGCGGACAAGGAGCAGATGAAACGTTGGGAGGCTACTATAATTTTGCCGGACTTTATTTGATTGAAAAACTAAAACAGGGCAGAATTCCTTCTTTCTTATCAGAGAAAAAAGAGTTGAAGGATAAGTTTGCACCCAATATAAACAATGCTTTAGGCAGGGCTTTTTATTACTATTTACCTGAATTTACCCAACGTAACATTCGTAGTAAAAAGCGATTGGGAATGGGGTTTGTCTCTGAAAAATACCAGGATAGGTTGACCTATATAGATGTGCCTGCAAGAGGAGGAAAGACGTATAGGCAACAATCTTTACTAAGCACTCAGTTTGGGTTACAAGATTTGTTAAGATATGAAGACCGCAACTCGATGGCATTTTCGATTGAAAGTAGGGTGCCATTTTTAGACCACCGTTTAGTTGAGTTTTCGATCGCTCTGGATAACGATTGGAAAATAAAAAACGGCTGGACTAAGTATATTTTACGAAAAACAGCTGAACCTTTGCTGGATAAAGAGGTGGTTTGGCGCAAGTATAAAATGGGTTTTTTAACCCCACAAAAGCTATGGAAGTTACAATCTAAAAAAGAATTAGATACCTTTGTAAATGAAGTAAATATGCCCGATTTTTTAGATAAAAATTACTTATTGAAATTGAATAATGCTGATGTAAACGATAGCTCACATTTAAGTGAGTTTTGGAAAATGGTATCTTTTTTGAAATGGGCAGAAATATTTAACGTTAGATTTAATTAATGAAAGAGTTGAGATTTGCCCTGGTGGGCTGTGGAAGAATAGCGCAGAGACACGCTGAACATATTGTAAAGAAAGGAAAACTAATAGCGGTTTGCGATACGGATAAAGAACGTAGAAATGAATTGGCGGAAAAATATGCCTGCAAAGCCTATGCAACTATAGATGAGCTTTTGCAGCAGGAAAAAGAGCTTGACCTTGTATCAGTTTGTACACCTAATGCGCTACATGCCGAACAAAGCATACAGGTTTTAGAAGCCGGTATACATGTGCTTTGTGAAAAACCAATGGCTATTACGGTAGAAGATTGCGAACGAATGATAGCGGCGGCGGATAAAGCAAAAAAGCATTTGTTTGTTGTAAAGCAAAATCGCTTTAACGTACCTATTGCAGAACTGAAGCAGATAATTGACAATGGACGTTTAGGGAAGATAATAGATGTGCAGTTAAACTGTTTTTGGAACCGTAATAATAAATATTATGAAAGCTCTGATTGGAAAGGTAGAAAAATACTTGACGGAGGAACGTTGTTTACTCAATTTAGTCATTTTATAGATTTGCTTTATTGGATGGTGGGTGATGTAAAAAACATACATGCTATTACAAGAAATTTTATGCATCAGCATATTATTGATTTTGAAGATAGCGGGGTGATAACACTTGAGTTTGAAAATGGTGCTATTGGAACTGTAAATTATACCGTTAACAGTTTTGAAAAAAATATGGAAGGCTCTATTACTGTGTTTGGTGAAAAGGGAACAGTTAAAGTGGGGGGCCAATATTTAAACACCTTAGAGTATCAGAATATAGAGAACTATAAAATGGAAACCGTTTTTGAAACTAAACCGGCCAATGATTATGGTTACTATCAAGGCTCAATGTCTAACCACGATAAAGTATATGATAATGTGGTTGACGTGCTTAAAAATAATGGTACAGTTGCTACTAATGGGTTTGAAGGTTTGAAAACAGTTGAGATAATAGAAAGAATTTATAAAGTAGCACAAAAACAATTGCAGGTACAATGAGGGTTGGTATAATAACAGCTCATTATATGCCCGAAGTGGGGTATCAGGAGGTGCACCTCCCTAAAGCCTTTGCCAGAAACGGACACACGGTAAAAGTTTTTACATCTAATGCCTCGGTTAATTTGGGAGGAGAAATGAATAAACTTACTTATAAAAGTGGTTTATCTCATGATGAAAAATATGGGTTTGAGATTTTAAGATTGTCTGCTATATCGTACAAATCAAAAGCATACTCATTTGGCTTACGGAAAGCTGTAGAAGAATTTAAGCCTGATGTGCTCGTTATTTTAGGTGTTGCAAAAATATTTCCGATGCCATTGCTTAATGCAACTTTTGGAAAGAAGGTTAAAATGGTTTCGGTATATGGAGATGCAAAAGAGTATTTAGACAGAAATACGTTTAAACAAAAACTTAAGACTTCTTTATTTGAATTAGGTTATCGTTTTATTAAAGAACCACTTTATCGCAAAGCAGTAAGATATGGTGAAAGGCTGGTAATGAACATACCGGAAACAAATGATTTCTTTTTAAGTTTTTTAAAGGGTGACGATAAAAAAGTATTTGAGCAAAAGCGATTGATGCTTACACTTGGTTTTAATCCTGATGAATATTTTTATAATGAAGCAGATAGACTTAAGAAACGTAAAGAACTGGGCATTTTGGATGATGAAGTTGTGCTAATGACATCTACCCGAGTGAATAAAAGAAAGAATTTAGAGGGCAATATAGAACTGGTATCTCGCCTTAGAAAAGAAGGCAAAAAACTAAAATATATTATTGTTGGTTTTTTAGGTGATGCTTATGAGAAGGAATTAAAAGCATTCATGCAATCTCAACCACAACCTGAAGCATTTATTTGTTTTCCGTTTTTAAATGCTGAGGAAATACGAAAAATGTATTGCGCCGCCGACGTTGGTATTTGGATAAAAGCAGCTATTTCTATACAAGAAGCCATGGGTACAGGTTTGCCTATTATTTTAGAAAATAAACCCAGCGTAAACCACTTACTTAAAAACGAGGTAAATGGTTGGTTTTATAAAAAGGATAATTTTGATAGTGTTATAAAAAATGCAGTAACCGCCCTTCAGGAGAAAAAAATAGATAGAGAGAAACTGGCAAAGGAAAACGCTGCTGTACTATCTTATGACACCATTGCACAAAAAATGATTGAAAACTTAAATTAGGTTGACGTATAACGAATGGAAATATTGGCTTAAGCAGCAACCCTGGCATCTACGCTGGTTTACTGTTTTGGTGCTTATACGCCCCATAGTAGATAACTTTTATTACTTAAAAAACATTTCTCCTTTTTTATCTCCACTTTATTTAGTGGGAATTGCAACACCCATATTATGTGTTTATGCTATTATATCTTTTAAGAGAAAGGATAGATCGGTTTTTGATTTTCTGTTTGGGTTATGGACTATACTTATACTGCTGTCTTTAACGTTTATGTTTATTAACGACCCACTTTCAAAAACCTTCCTTGAGTATTTTTTAAAACTATCAATGCCAGTTTACTTGTTCTTTTTCTTGAGGCTTTATATTCGTTCTCAAAAAGATTTAGATGGACTTTTACAAACATTTATATATTCGTCTCTTTTTGTGGTGGGTGTTTTTTTATTTGAGTTAATAGTTAACCCAATTAAAGTGCAAAAAACCCGTGACCTTGAGAGAATACAGGGTTATTATGGAGACGTGATGAATTATGCCATCTACCTTTCGCAAGGCTTTTTAATTATGTGTTATTTTTATTTCCGTAGAAAGAATACACAACCGATATCGGTGAGAATGAGAAATTTAATACTGGTTGTTGTTTTATGTATTGCTTGTTTGTTTAAAATAAGTCATACGGCTACTTATGGTGTATTTTTATGTGTTTTTCTGTTATTTATTCTGTTCAACCTAAAAACAAATAAAACAGCCGGTTTTCTTTTAATTATTGGCATTTCGATAATTGGTTATTTTTTTGGTAGTGAGGCTATTGAAAAAAATGTGGCCCCGCTGCTTAAAACAGATGTAGCTGTGTATGAAGGAAAAAAGGCTAATGAGCGTTTGTTACATGGTAGGGTAGGGCGGTGGAAAGATATGATGGAACAGTATACTAATTTCCCGATTGCAGCTCAATTTGTTGGTATGCCATCTACCATACAAACCTCCTATGCCGAAGTAAGTACAGGGGCGCATAATGATTTTGTACGTATTTTATTTTTTACCGGTTATATAGGGTTAGTGGTTTACCTGCTAACCTTTATTTTTTTCTTTAGCAGGTTAAAATATCTTCCCCCCGATAAACACTTTTTAGCTTTAGGTACTTTAGCTATACTTATTATGTACTCCATAAGCACTTGCCCAACATTATATGCCCCTATGTTGTATATATTGTATGCCGTACTGTGCTATTTGGCCTTGCCCACAAATGTTTTAACCAAGCAAAATGATTAAACAGAAAGTACTTTTACTTGGTAAATTGCCCCCACCGTACATGGGGCCATCTATTGCTACGGAGATACTATTAAAATCGAGCTTGAAGGATAAATTCGAGTTAATTCATTTAGATACTAAGATTAATCATAAAATAAGTTCATTCGGAACCTTGAGTTTTGGTAAAGTGTTTAGGAATATATCTATCTACTTTAAAATGATAAGCCTTACCCAAAAAAAGAAGCCTGATATTGTGCTCATACCCATTAGTCAAACTACGATGGGTTTTTTAAAAGATTCTTTATTTATATTAATTGCTAAATTTTTCGGAAGAAACGTTGTTCTTCAATTACGCGGCAGTAATTTTAAAACATGGGTAAATAAATCTTCTTCTTTAAACAAACAGTATGTAAAGTATATTTTAAAGAAAACACAAGGCGTAATTGTTTTGGGAAATAATCTTAAACACATTTTTGCAGACTATTATACTGACGATAAAATATTTGTAGTGCCTAATGGGGGAGATTACAATTTTCCTGAAAAGAATAAAACTGACGAAGTGAAAATTTTATACTTAGCTAATCTCCTCGAGTCAAAAGGCATAGAGGATGTTTTTAAAGCTATTGAGATAGTAAGTAAAAAAGTTGATGTGAAATTTTTGGTAGATGTTATAGGTTCGTGGCATAATAAGGATGAAGAAAAACGATGCGTTGCAATTAAGGATAATGGCAATCTTCCAATAAATATTCATTTACCCAAAGGGTTAAACGAAAAATTTCAATATTTAGCTGATGCAGACATATTTGTTTTTCCACCAAGAGAGCCTGAAGGTCATCCGTGGAGCATTGTAGAAGCTATGGCCGCAAGATTGCCTATTATATCGACTAATATGGGGGCTATAATAGAATCGGTTATTGATGGGGAGAATGGATTTATTATTGAGCCAAAACACCCGAAACAAATTGCTGAAAAACTAGAATTATTAATTAAGAATGAATCGTTAAGAAAAAAAATGGGTGCTGCTGGCCGTAATTTATATCTTGCTAATTTTACTGAAGCAAAAATGGTTGAAAAACTTACATATACTTTTAACAATATTATACAAAAGTGATTACTGAAACAATACATAACGAAGATTTAAAACAAGTAGAAGAATTTTGGAACACACATTTGTGTGGCAAACAATTTGTTGATGCTAAATTTCCATCGAAAGAATTTTTTGAATTATACAGAAACTTCCGGTACAAGAAAACCCATCATTTAGATACCTACATTGATTGGAAAGGGGCTAAAGGAAAAGATGTATTAGAAATTGGTTTGGGTATAGGAGCAGATGGTAGCCGTTGGGCACAAAATGCACGAACCTATACAGGGGTTGATTTAACAGCAGAGGCAGTATATGCTACTAAAATACATTTAGACCATTTAGGTTTAAAAGGTCATATTGTACAGGGCAATGCTGAGGAATTAGTGCTCCCTTCTTCACATTTTGATATTGTTTATTCGCATGGGGTGTTGCACCACACTACCAATATTGAAAATACGTTTAGAGAAGTAAACCGAGTTTTAAAACCTGGTGGACAATTTATTGTAATGCTTTACTCTAAAGGTTCGTTTAATTATTGGGTTAGAATTCAATTTTATTTTAGATTGAGATTGTTGTTCGAGATTTTTAAAAATAAGCTTGGTGGATCATCAAAGGGAGATTGGGCTTTGCATGTAAAGAACTTTAAACAAGAGGGCTGGAAATATTTATCTTGGAATAATTTTCCGCATCGCTGTACAGATGGACCTGATTGTAAGATTGCCAATATTTATTGGCAAAGTGAAATGGTAAGCATGCTTGAGAACTCAGGATTTGATATAGAGAAAAAGAAGAAAGCACATTTCCCCATTGGCGGACATTTTCCAAAACTGGAAAGGTTTTTAGCCAATTTTATAGGATTTCATCAGCTTATTTGGGCTAAGAAAAGATAATTATGTGTGGCATTGCCGGTTATATCTCTTCTAAAAAACTGCAAGATGCCGCTATGCTTAGTTGTTTGCATCACCGTGGCCCAGACCATGAAGGAAGCTATACCGATGCTTTACAAAACAAACAACTTTTTTTAGGACATACACGCCTTAGTATCCTTGATTTATCAGCGGATGGTAACCAACCGATGTTTTCGGATAACAAACAAATTGTTATTGTGTTTAATGGAGAGATTTATAATTTTCAGGAGCTAAAGAAAAAGCATTTAGTTAAGGAAAATTTTCATTCGAAAACAGATACCGAAGTTGTTTTAAAACTGTATGAAAAATTAGGCATTGATTTTATTAGCGAATTGAATGGCGATTTTGCCATTAGTATTTTTGATAAACAAAAAGATAAGCTTTATTTAATAAGAGATAGAGTAGGGGTAAAACCGATTTATTATTTACATGATAGTGAAAAATTTATTTTTGCATCGGAAATAAAATCAATACTGGCAGCGGGTGCAGATACTGTTTTGAACGAAGATGAAATATTGAATTACTTTGTTTTTAAATACAGTCCGCAACAAAAAACGCTTTATAAAAATATATTCCGTTTACCACCTGCATCTTATTTAGAGTATACTGTTTCTAAAAATACATTATCTATAAATAATTATTGGCAGGTACAAAAAAATAATGCCTATACTAACCTTTCTTATAGTGATGCTAAAGATTGCTTATTCGGGTTGATAAAAGATAGCTCAGAAATGCGACTGATAGCTGATGTGCCCGTTGGTAATTTTCTCTCAGGAGGCTTGGATTCATCTATTATAGCGTACTTTATAAAAGACAGAAAAGATATTTTACATTATTGTGCCCGAAAATCAGAAAATGATTTAAAGAAAGAAGGAACAACATCTGATTACTATTATGCCGAAAAATTAGCGAAGAATTGGAACTTAAATTTTAGTCATATAGATATTGGAAGTGAAGAGGCAAGTGTAGAAATGATACGTAAAACTCTTTTCTATTCGGAAGATTTGATAGCCGATGGCTCTCAAATCCCATCTTACTTGATTACTAAAGATGCAGCTAAAACATCAAAAGTTATTCTGTCAGGAATGGGAGCTGATGAATTGTTTTTGGGTTATGCTGGGCACATGCTCACACTTATATCATCGCAGTATTTAGACAAGTTACCTAATATGCTATCTAATAGCATGGGTAGTTTAGCTGCCAAAGTAAACCAGGGCAAAGGCAAGTTTTTAGCTTATAGGCGTTATATACATAAAATGGGCAAGTATAGCAGGTATCCTGATTATAAATATGCTTTATTTAATATTGTTGGAGATTTTGATAATTCGTGTTCGGTTTATAATGGGAACAGAGAAGGTGTGGAAGAAATGATGACGAATTATTTTCCTAAAGGAAAAGGCATATTTGATTCTCTATTCCATTTTGAGATGGAAAATTTTTTAGTTAAAAATTTACATTATACAGATAGAATGGCTATGGCTAATTCTGTAGAATGCCGTGTGCCTTTTTTAGACCATAGAATAATTGAGTTTGCTTATAGTATACCTCGTAATTATAAATTAACTACCAGTGGAAAGTTTAAACGCATTTTAAAAGATACCTTTAAAACACAATTACCTGATTATATTGTAAACCGTAGAAAAGCCGGATTTGGTATGCCTTTACGAAGTATTTTTAGTAACCGAAAAACTATAGATGCTTTATTAGACCAAAACTTTTTTGCCGGGTTCACTAAATTTTCTATTGAGAATATAGATAAGATAATTGATAACCATATAGCAGGAAAAGAGGATAACTCTTCTATTATATATGCCTTAATTTCTTTTCAGGAATGGTATAAAATGAATTTTAAGTAAGCGAATATATTATTTTAAACTGTATCGAAACCGAACAGTGTGGTGATAAAATCGAACACTTATAATTGAAATTCTTCTTCGAAAGCCAAGTAAAACGATAGTTCCATAGATTGGCACGAACTTGGTATTTATAAAAATATGCGAAAAAATAAAATCCAGTTAATTTATCTATTTCTATTGTTTATTTCAACAAGCTTTTTATTTGCGGGTTCACCCATAAATATCATAGCCATCATAGATGTCAATATTATTCCAATGAGTAAAGAAGAAGTATTGTTAAATCAAACCATACTTATTGAAAATGGAAAGATTAAGCAATTTGGAAAAGTGACAGATATTAAAATTCCGCAGGGCTCGCAAGTAATTGATGGGAAAGGGAAATATTTATTACCTGGGTTCTTTGACATGCATGCTCATTTTTTTTACGAGCAGGGAGAAAATAGAAACACCTGTGAAGCTGAATTAAAAATGATGCTGGCTAATGGATTGACAACAGTAAGAATAGAATGTGGAGACTCTGTTTATCTCGTGGCAAGAAAAAATGTGAATGAAAATAAATGGTTAGGTCCGCAGTTATTTGTTTCAAGCCCCCAGTTTGTTGGCAACTGGCCTTGGCCCGGAAAAATGTTTGCTGAAATCTGCAAAGAACCCAAAGATGCAATTGCTGCAGTTCGTAAATGTAAACAGGAAGGATACGACGAGATAAAAATTACTTTTATGGTTAAGAGAGATGTTTATGATGCTATAATTAAAACGGCGAAAGAGGTGGGGATGAAAATTACAGGACATGTGGGGCCATTTGTTAAACTTCCGGCAGCGCTTGAAGCAAAACAGCAAATTGAACATATGGATGAGTTTATAGAGATGTTGTTGCCCGATACGATCTATAATCATGGGCAAAGTGTTTCAGATATGAATATTTGGGAAAAAGAGGCATGGGCTACAGTTCCTTATTTGGATGAGAATAAAATACCGACTCTTGTTAAGATGGTTAAACAAGCGGGGATTTATGTGACGCCAACCAATTATTTTTTCTTTTCTTCCTTTGTAGATAGCCTTACAAAGGAAGAATGTATGCGAAAACCTGACTATGCTTTTATTCCCCCTAAGATCAGGGAAACACGATGGAAAGTGAGAGACTACTATTGGAAAAATGCTCCGCCAAAATCTAGCAGAGAAAAGTACTTTCAAATAAAAAGTAAAATAACATACGAACTGGCTAAAGTAGGTGTTAAACTTATGGCCGGCTCTGATTCGCCGGAGTGGTTCCTCGTACAGGGATTTTCCATACATAATGAACTTGAGGCTTTTGCAAAAATAGGAATGAGTTTGTTTGAAGTATTAGAAACAGCTACTATTAATCCGGCTACTTATTTAGGCATTAACAAAACAAAAGGCACGATTGATATTGGAAAGGATGCAGATTTGATTTTATTGGAAAAGAATCCGCTTGAAAATATATCTAATACCAAATCTATCTGCGGTGTAATGGCTGGTAATAAATGGTTTGATAAGGGGCATTTAAAACTTATGCTGAATGAGGCAAAATCTGAGTTATCTAAAAGCAATTAGTTTTTAATATTTGATATACTTAAATTCTTTACTTTATCAATTTTTAGAAGTAATTAGAAATGAAAAATCCTTAAAGGGTAAGACTTTTAAGTTTTTTTATTGGCGGAGGCTGAGAGATTCGAACTCTCGATACAGTTACCCGTATACAACCTTTTATATATGAGGTTTTTGTAGATACCCACACTTTAAACTTGCTACAGGTGTCTGTATAGGTATCCTTTAATTAGAGTCTGTGTTTTAGTGCCTAATCTGTATAAACTGTTTTCATGAGAAGTGTATTAGATATAGAGGAAACACATTAGAGGGAGGATAAGATATATCACAATTTTATTATCTTTACTAATAAACTTTCTTCCAATGAAAAAACTCCTTCTAATAATTTTATTTTTTTGTATTAAACAGGTCAATTCTCAAACTACCGTACCAGGTGGATATGTATATGGAACATGGACTTTAGCTGGTTCACCTTACTTAATACAGGGTGGTATTCTTGTGCCAAATGATTCTACACTTACTATTAATCCTGGGGTTGTTGTAGAATTTCAAGGGCATGATAAACTTTTTTGTAAGGGTAGAATACTTGCACTTGGAGCTGTTTCTGATAGTATAACTTTTACTATTGCTTCAAGCAGTAGTTCCACTGGTTGGTGGGGTATTAGATTTGATAGTACAGCAAATACAAACGACACCTCTAAATTCTTTTACTGTAAAGTTCAATATGGGAATGCAAATGCTTCTTCAGGTAATGATGCTCATGGTGGGGGATTTTTCTTTAATGATTTTTCAAAATGCATTATTAGTAATTGCAATATTTCTAATAATAATGCTATGTATGGTGGTGGAGCAATTTATTGCACTTCATCATCTCCTATTATTAAAAATAGTTCAATTACCAATTCATATTCATATAATGGTGGTGAAGGAATTGATTGTGAGAATAATTCCCATACAATAATTGACAATAATTTCATTAGTGGAGGTAATATCTATTTTGAAAACTCTTCTCTTACTATAACAAATAATACTATTAGTAGTGGCAATACTGTATGTTCAATCTGTTGTTGGAATGCTTCTTCAATAATAAGTAACAATATTATTGAATCTAATATATGTACAAATGGGGGAAATGGAGGTGCAATACTTCTTAATAACTCTTCCTCTACAATCACTTATAATAAAATTTGTAATAATTCTAGTGTAGGGATTTCTTATGGAAATCAAACTGGTGTTGTAACTAATGTAACTATATCAAACAATATAATAGCTAATAATACATCTGTTAATGGCTTTGGTGGTGGTGCTATATCATTATATAATGCTTCCCCAACTTTAATCAATAACACCATTTGTTATAATAAAAGCAGTGGAAATGGCGGAGCATTATATTGTGATAATGGTTCAAAACCTTCAATTTATAATAGTATTTTATATGGAAATACTTCAGCATTAAGTGGAAATCAAATTTATTTAAATGACCAGTATAGCCAACCTCCAATTTATAATTGTAATATACAAGGTGGTACATCGGCTTTTGGACTTAATGGGAATGTTTATGTGGGGACTTATAGTAATAATATTGATTTTAATCCATCATTTGTTGCCCCATCAGCAGGAAGTGGAAATAGTTTTAATGGACTAATAGCAAATTGGTCTTTACAATCAAATTCTCCATGCATAAATGCTGGTAATCCTACAGGTTCATATCCAGCAACTGACATTGCAGGAAATCCTCGTGTTTATGGTTCAATTATAGATATTGGGGCTTATGAGTATCAAGGTTTGGTAGGAATAAAACAATTATCAATAGAAAATACTCAGATAAATATTTACCCAAACCCAACTAGTAGCAATTTTACTATAGAAACTATCAATATAGAAAAACAAACTCTACAAGTATTTGATGTAACAGGTAAAATGGTTTTAAATCAATCTGTAGAAGGTAAAACAACAATTGATGTAACTAGCTTAAGTGAAGGAGTTTATAATCTCAGTTTAATTAACTCAACTGGAGTTATAAATAAAAAGTTGGTTATAGTAAGGTAATTAAAAATTTATTTGTACTTATTTAAAAGTTATTTCTTTTTACCATTACCTAAATTTTTTAGATAAATAGGAAGCCCAATTGACCATAAAGTCACTACAATTATAAGTACTACTGTTCCGTCCATATCTAACGTGTCTTATGTAAGTAATAGATAGTTCCAGCTGTACCAGGGGAATTTGTGCTACCATACTGTAATACAAGATTAGTTGTACTCTGAGAAACAATAGTATACACATCTCCACCAAAATTTAGTGTAGTATTTGAATTACATATCCATTCTGTTGCTACTACAGTACCTGTTAAGCCATAATTACAAGCTAATTGGGTAGTACTAGTACCATTAAATGGGATAGAAAAGAACTGAAGCATACACTTATATAGAGGAGAATGCATAGTGATTTAATCATGGTTTCTAGATTTCAAAACCATGATGGGATACTAGTAAAGACCTGTGATTTAGAAAAACCTTGTAGGTATCCTATTTAGGTATCTCAGAAGTGTTAAAAGTGATAGGATTAAAAGAGAAATCCCCAGTAAATACTGAGGGTTTAATTTGATAGCGGAGGCTGAGAGATTCGAACTCTCGATACAGTTACCCGTATACAACCTTTCCAGGGTTGCTCATTCGACCACTCTGACAAACCTCCTGATTTTTAGTATTTCTTTTTTTGCGCTTTTTTATTTTTAGCAACGGCTTCTTTGTTTTGCTTTTTTTTAAGATTGTAGTTATAGCGCATACTGTCCCAATAGTCTTTAGTATAATCGGTGAAAATTTCTTCACCTGCTTTAATATCACGAGTGGCAACAATAAAACACTTATCATCAAAAATTTCGTACTGACTATTATTTTTTAAGCCTTTTACACGTACAAATCCATTAGCATCATTTGCATAACGGGCTTTATATTGCGGTGTGTGAAAAGCATCTACACAACGGTTTTTATTAAAGTAAAACAAGTATCCATCTTCGTCACGGTCAACACGCTCTTTATAATCTTTCCACCCAATTACTTCTCCACGATATTCAATAATTTTGGTTTCTTTTTTTAAAGGTTTTGTAGTATATAAACCTTTGCCCGAGCCCGGTATTTTCGATTTTTTTACAATTAATGCCATAGGTTTGCAAAAGTAAAAGGTTATTGCTTACATTTGCGGCCGTGTTTGGTTTTTTACTGTTATTTATCAACAGAAAAAATTAAAAGGGAATGCCGTGAAAATCGGCAACAGTGCCCGCTGCTGTAATCTCGTTTGTTGTAAAAACAAATAAAAACAACTACTACCACTAACGATTAAAACCGTTGGGAAGGATTTGAAGAGAGAGTCAGAAGACCTGCCATACACATTAACGTAAAAATCCTCGTGGACAAGGATTTAAAACGAAATGATGTTTAGAGTAAAATATAGTTTAGGAGTATTTTTTTTACTTATTTGTTCCTTTTGTTTTTCGCAGCAAAAGAGCGATACTTTGCTTCTAAACGAAGTTAATGTTACCGATTATCGCATAAAAAAATCTACCGAAAATTTTGTTCAGCTAAAAATAGATTCGGCATCGCAAAGCGCTTTTTTAACATCAAACCTATCTCAATTACTTATACAGCAAAACGGAACATTGGTAAAAGCTTATGGGCCAGGTAACATAGCATCGCTTGGTATAAGAGGCAGCACAGCACAGCAAACAGCTGTTATTTGGAATGGGATGAATATTAATAACCCTATGCTTGGGCAAGCAGATATATCTTTATTACCTATTGGTTTTTTTAACAATATGAGTTTGCAAAAAGGGGCACTCAGTGGTTATTGGGGCAGTGGGGCTATGGCAGGGGTTTTAAACTTGCAAAGTAGCCCGCAACAAACTAATGGGTTAATGGTACAGGCATCTACCTCGTACTCGTCTCTACAAAATAGTGTACAATGGGCTTCGGTAAATTTTTCGGCAGGTAAATTAATTTCGTCTACTAAGCTACTGGTAGATTTTTCGCAGAATAAATATCAATATTATAAAAACACCGATACATCTTTAGTTAAACAAACTCAACAGCATAGTCAAACAAATCAGTTAGCCTTGTTGCAAGATTTTATATACAACCTAAAACCTAACCAGCAATTAGGTTTACATATTTGGGTACAAAATGTAGATAGGCAGATACCCTATACAATAAGTGCTTTGCCACAGGATGCTAACCAAACTGACAAGACTTTTAGAACCATGTTGGACTGGAAGGTGAGTCAGAAAAAAATCACCTTTAACACCAAGCTTGCCTTTTTTAACGAAGCCATTATTTATAACAATATAACCGATGCTATTTATAGCAACAATAACTTTAAAACTTTTGCTTTAGATGCAGATTTACAATATAAGGCAAACAAAGGTTTTACTATAAGTGGGGGAACAGGTAATATGTTATCATTAGGAAACTCGCCAAATTTTATAACACAAAAACAATTATTACGTGACGCTTTGTTTGAGAATATAAGCTGGAATAGTAAACGTAATCTTTTCATCGCTAACGTATATGCCCGACAAGAATTATTTAACTCAACCACATTTGTACCAACCGCAGGCGCAACAACAACCTTAAATATTTTTAGTTGGCTTGCCTGGAAAGCAAATGCGGGCACCGTTTACCGTTATCCTACTTTAAACGATTTGTATTGGAACCCAGGTGGTAACCCAAACTTAAAACCAGAGCAAGGATATAGTGAGGAAACATCGCTTTTAACAAAACATCAAATAAAAAATATTTCATTAAACTTCACTGGGACTATTTTTAGCAGAGATATACATAATTGGATTATGTGGCTACCGGGACAGGATGGAAACTGGAGTCCGGTAAATATTTTGCATGTGTGGAGCAGGGGATTAGAAACTAATACGGAGGTAGTTTATAGAAAAAACAGATTTAAAACATCACTTAATGTACTTACAAACTACATTTTATCTACATCGTTACCCTCTACTAATAACCAGTATACCCAAATGGTTTATGTACCCATGTATTCTGGCTCCGCTATTGTTTCGGTTGAATATAAAAACTGGATATTACGTACAGTTTGTACGTACACTGGCTACCGCTATTTAAGTACAGATAATTATAACTATTTAACTCCTTATACTTTGTTAGACCTTCGTGTGGCACGTACTTTTGTTTGTAAAACCTTTTTATTGAATATTTTTGCGGAGGTAAATAATGTATTGAATGAAAATTACCAGAGCATAACGCAATATGGCATGCCATTAAGAAATTATAAAGCAGGATTAATTATTCAATATCATAAACCAATAAAAAATAAAATAACAATATGAAAAAACAATTACTATCAATTGCCTTATCTATAGGTGTTATAGCTGTATCGGCACAAAGTACACCTACTACACAAATTAGTGATTTTGAAAATGTTACTTTAACAAGTAACCACAATACTGTATATAATGATTCTACCGGTGGCGGCGGATTTACCAGTGGCAATGCCTATTTCCCTTCTCAGTGGGACCCACATTATGACTATTGGTCTGGTGGATGGGCTGCAAGTTCTGTAAGAGATTCTACCAACGCATATCCTAATTTATATGGTTGCGCTGCTTATACAGGATATAATAGTTCTAATAAATACGCTGTAGGAACAACTTCTGGGAGTCTTATGATGTATATGACAGATAGTTTGATTGGTAAAACCGTTACCGGAATGTATATATGTAATAGCACTTACGCATATAAGAGTATGAAAAAAGGCGATTCTTATGAGCCGGCTTTTACAGCACGTAATAAAGATTGGTTTAAACTTACCGCTAAAAAATATTTTGGAGGTGTTTTAACTAATGATAGTGTTGAAGTTTATTTAGCAGATTTCCGTTATTCAGATACTACTCAAAATTATATTTTAAAAACCTGGATGTGGGTAGGGTTTTCTGCCATTGGTAATGTAGATAGTTTATCATTTTCGCTTAGCTCATCACAAAATGGCACGTATGGAATGAACACACCTGCCTTTTTCTGTATAGATAATGTTACCCTTAGTACATATAGAGATACTGCTGCGACCACAGGAATTAAAAATTACTTTTCGGAAAACAGCCTAAGTGTTTATCCTAACCCTGCAGTTACCGAAACAGAGATTGTATATAACACAAGTGCTTCGGTACCTGTTAATTTAAAATTAATTGATTTATTAGGTAATGAGTTAATTACACAAAAAGCACAATCGTTTTTAGGGTTAAATAAATTTAAAATAGATGTATCTACATTACCGGCAGGTGTTTATTATGTTACACTTAATGCGGGAAGTAATTTGTTAACCAAAAAATTAATTAAACAGTAATGCGGTTTTTATTTGTTGTTTGTTTTATATCTCAGGTTGCCATTGCGCAGTTTGCTCCGCCTCAGGGGCAAACTGGCAGTACGGCCATGTATAAAGATAGTAGTGCTTTTGTAGCTTGGGCAAGTGCCTGTAAAATAACACGTGGCTTGCAAGATATATCGAACACATCATCGGGTTATGCAACAGTGGGAGATAGCAGCAGTGCTATCAACATTGCTGATGGAAATGTAGTTAGCTTAGGTGATGGAGGGTCTGCCATTTGTACTTTTGCACATGAAATATACAATGGAATCGGGTACGATTTTGCTGTATTTGAAAATTCGTTTGATGGGGATTATTTGGAGTTTGGGTTTGTAGAAGTGAGTAGCGATGGGGTTAATTTTTTCCGTTTTCCGGCAACTTCAAACACTCAAGATACATTACAGACAGGAGCCTTTGGTGATAGTGATGCCACTAAAGTAAATAACCTTGGTGGTAAATACATAGTGCAATATGGTACTCCGTTTGATTTGAATGAAATGCAAGGCATTAGTGGTTTAGACATTAATCACATAACACATGTCAAAATAATTGATGTAGTTGGTAGCATAAATACAACTTATGCAACTCACGATAAAAATAATAATAAAGTTAATGACCCATGGCCAACTCCTTACGCATCGTGTGGATTTGATTTAGATGCTGTGGGTGTTATTAACCAGCAAAGCAATAACGCTATTAAAAAAATAGACGACAACATATCTGTTTCTGTTTATCCGAATCCTGCAAGTACTAATTTATGTATTAGTTTAAATAATGCTTTAGCTAATGATGCAATTATTTACATAACCGATATAAATGGAAAAACTGTTATTCAGAAAGAACTTGAGTCTACTGAAAATATACTAAATATAGATGTTGCCATGCTTGATAATGGCTTTTATTTTCTTCAATTAAAAAGTAACTCAATATGTGTTACAAAAAAAATCAGCATAACTAAATAATGGCGAATAGATTTAAATTATACTTTTTGTTTATAACAATAAGTATGGCAGTTGTTTCATGTAGAAAAGATACGCCGCCATCACTTTCTCAGCAACAAGGAAGTATAACTTCGGGTAAATGCTTATTAGTTTGCGACGAAGGTGGTTTTGGAAATAATAATGCAAGTGTTTCTGTTTATGACCCAACAAATAATTCAACGGTTATAAATGCGTATACAGCTGCAAATTCAAACCAAAGTTTAGGAGATGTACTGCAATCGGTAACAGCATTTAATGAAAAATATTATTTAGTAGTAAATAACTCAGGTAAAGTAGTTGTATGCGATAAAAACTTTGTAAGGCTTACTACCGTTAGTGGCTTTATATCGCCAAGATATATGCAAGTTGTAAGAGATAATAAAGCTTATGTAAGTAATCTTGTGTTACCAACTAATTCTAATCAAACAAATTATATACAGGTACTGGACATTACAACAAATACGATAAGTAAATCTATTCGTGTGGATGGATGGACAGAGCAAATGGCACAAGCTTACGACAATGTTTATATCACTAATCAGAATAAAAACTATGTATATGTTATAAATGCTTCAAATGATGCATTGGATAGCATTTATGTAGGAGCTACAAGTGCCTGTATTGTAAAAGATGTAAACGAAAAATTATGGGTAAGCTGTAATGCTAATGCTACCAATAATATATCCGCTAAATTAGTTAGAATAAATCCAGTTTCTAATTCGGTAGATACTGCAATTTCTTTACAAACTACACAAAACTCTATTAGTAGGTTATCTATAAATGGCGATGGTACTACTTTATACTACTTAATGAATGATGTTTATAGAATGAGTATTACTGCTACTACTTGTCCTACAACAGCTATTATAACGCAAGGCACGCATACTTTTTATGGCTTATGTATAGACCCTGCAGATGAAACTATTTATATAAGCGACGCTGTTGATTATAACTCAAATGGCAAACTATATCGCTACCAATCAAATTTAAGTTATGTAGGAGGTTATACGGTTGGTATAATTCCAGGCTTTATGTTGATGAATTAAGAAAGCTAAGCTACTTGCTTTTTAAGCACAATAGTTTGTTTTCTATCAGGCCCAACTGATACTATGCTGATAGGCACACCTGTATTTTCTTCAATAAAAGAAATGTAGTTATGTAACTCTTCAGGTAAGTTAGTAGCAGCCGTAATATTTTGTTTCCAACCTTTCATTTCTTTATAAACTGGGGTTATGTCAGCATTTATAACATCAAACGGAAGAATTTCGGTTTTTTCACCATTTATTAAGTAATGGGTACAAACTTTTATGGTATCAAAATCATCCATTACATCTGCTTTCATCATAGTAAGTTCAGAAACACCGTTAATCATAATAGCATATTTAAGAGCCGGTAAATCTAACCAGCCACAACGACGTGCACGCCCTGTAGTAGAACCATATTCGTTACCAATTTTGCGCATGGTTTCTCCAGTTTCATCATTCAATTCAGTAGGAAAAGGACCACTACCTACACGTGTACAATAAGCTTTAAAAATACCAATTACATTGCCAACCGAACGAGGAGAAATGCCTAAACCGGTGCAGCAACCTGCAGTCATAGTATTTGAAGAAGTTACAAAAGGGTAGGTACCAAAATCAATATCGAGCATAGAACCTTGAGCGCCTTCTGCCAGTACTTTTTTACCGGCTTTTAAAGCTTGGTTTATATAATATTCGCTATCGATAAGAGTCAATTGCTTTAGCTCATCTATGGCTTGAAACCAAACAGGTTCTAGTTCACCTAAATTATATTCGAAATTATGGAATGCTAAAAGCTGTTTGTGTTTTTCAACTAAAGAATTGTATTTTTCTTTAAAATTAATTGAAGTAATATCGCCCACACGTAAACCATTACGTCCGGTTTTATCCATATAGGTTGGGCCAATGCCTTTTAAGGTAGAGCCAATTTTTTCTTTTCCTTTTGATGCCTCAGAAGCAGCGTCTAACAAACGATGAGTCGGTAGAATTAAATGTGCTCGTTTACTAACCAATAATTGCTTTTTTATATCGACACCCATTTTTATAAGGGCATCAATTTCTCTTTTTAAAATAACCGGATCGATAACAACACCGTTGCCAATAACGTTGGTGCAATGTTTATGAAAAATACCGCTTGGAATTGTATTAAGCACATGCTTAATGCCATTAAACTCTAATGTGTGGCCTGCATTTGGCCCTCCTTGAAAACGACATATCATATCGTAAGATGGGGTTAGCACATCAACTACTTTGCCTTTACCTTCATCGCCCCATTGTAGGCCTAACAATACATCTGCTTTGTTCATATTTGAAAATTAAGACCCAAAATTACGTTAAATACAGGCGTTGAAATGGTAATTTAATAATTTGTTGATAAAGAATTTTTTACACAGATTTTTATATTTTTACATATATGTTCAGATACTTACTTCTATTATTTTTTCCTACCCTTGTTTATACTCAGACAAAATTTGAGTTAGTGAAAAAAATATCATCGTTTAAACACCCCGAGAATGTTTACATTATTGATGCTAATAAAGTTTTAATTGCTGATATAGGTAAAACGTTTAAATCGACCGAACGGGATAGTGATGGTGTGGTATACCAATGTGTTATGGGTAACATTAATGCTAAAAACAAACTAAATAAAACCTTTAAATTAAATGCTCCAAAAGGGATGATGGTAAACGGTACTACACTTTTTATTGCCGATATAGATAGAATTGTAATAGCCAATGTTGAAACGGGCACAAAAATAGATGAGATAGTTTTTACGGATACGACGGTATCTTTAAACGATATTTTTTTATTGGATGATAACACTTTATTGGTTTCGGTTACCAATAAGCATGAATTATTTGCGGTTACTTTATCATCGAAAGAAATTATAAACCTTTCAAATAGCAGTGTAGAGGGGGCTAATGGCTTATGTAAGAATGAAAAGAAAATTTATGTATGTGGATTTGCATCGAAAGAAAAAAAGAAAGGAAGCCTTTATGAATATGATTTAGAAAGCAATAAAGTAAGCACTATTGTAAGAGAATTAGGGCATTTAGATGGCATGAAATTATACAACAATAAATTATTGGTAAGTGATTGGGGCGCGGACTATAACCACGGTAAAATTTGGGAGATAGATTTAGAGACCAAAAAGCCCAGTATTGTTTTAGAAGATGAAATGCTTAAAAGCCCTTCTGGGTTTGATTTGCTGGAAAATACTTTAATTATGCCTTGTTTAGATAGCGGAAATATTTTGGTATATAAACTCAAATAGCTTTTAGTTCTCCCAGTATTTTTTCCGTAGCACCTGATTTGTTTTGCATGTAGTTTTTTATCTCAGTACTTAATTTATTGCGATAATTTTCGTCTGCAATAATTTTATCGAAGAATAAAAACAAGTCACCTTCATTAGAAACTACTTTTGAAATGCCAAACTGTAAAGTTTCTGTTGCTTCTACAAATTTATGATGATTTGTACCAAATGCCACAGGTACATTATATACCAAGGTTTCTAATATATTGTGTATGCCATCGTTAAAGCCTCCACCAATATAAGTAGCTGTTGCGTAACGATAAAGCTGGGAAAGTACGCCTATAGTATCTATAATTAAAACATCAGCCTTATCTATATTTATAGGGTTTGTATAAAGTGTATAGTTTACAGTGCCAATTAATTTTTCGATATTGGCTACCGATGCTTTATTTACTTCGTGCGGAGCAATTATTAGCTTTAAATTATTGTGTTTTACTTTCAGTTTTTTAAAAGCCTCTATTACAATTTGTTCATCTTTAGGCCATGAGCTACCTACAACTAATATTTTATTGTTGGCACAAAAACTATCAATAAGCGGTAGTTCTTTTTTTGTTTTAAGTATGTCAAAAACTCTATCAAAACGAGTGTCGCCAACAACTTTATAGTTTTTAATATGTATGGTTTCTAATAATTTACCCGAAGCTTCATCCTGAATGAGTAGAAGTTTATAAGTGCTTAAAGCTTTTTTGAAAATGCCACCGTACCATTTAAAAAAAGGTTGATGGGGTTTAAATACAGCTGAAATTAAAAAGGTTGGGATTGCCTTTTTATGTAACTGAAATAAAAAATTAAGCCAAAATTCGTACTTGATAAAAATGGCTATGCTTGGGTTTACAATATTCAAAAAATCGGTAGCGTTTTGCTTGGTATCTAAAGGCAGGTAACAAACTACATCAGCACCATCCCAATTTTTGAAGGCCTCGTATCCGCTTGGCGAAAAAAAACTTAGTACAATTTTAACAGTTGGATGTTGTTTTTTAAAGGCTTCGATAACTGGTCTGCCTTGTTCAAACTCACCATACGATGAGCAGTGTACCCAAATTATTTTTTCGGCTTTTAGTTTTGATACTTTGGCAGATAAAATTGTACGCCAATTTTTACGGCCGCTAACCCAAAGCTTAGCTTTTGCTTTTTTAATAGAGCTTAACTTAATTGCTAAACCAATAAAAAAAATACCGAGGTTATAGAACCACATAAATTAGTTATAGTAAAACTCTTTCGGGGCTTTTTTATACAAAGGCAGCATCCAGCCAATACGGATGCCCATTAAAATATCTATGCGTTTTTTGCTATCAGAAGCCATGGTATCATATTGGTAACCACGTAAACCTGTTGTGTAACCTTCCTGAAACTCAAACCCTGCATAGCAGTTTGCCAATCGGTTTTTTGCTAAAAACATATAACCTAAAAATTGCATAGCAGCTGGTCCGCCGGTTAACCTATCGTACCCTTTTGATAAAACACCATAAACCTGCGGTAAGCTTTTACCCACATCGTAAATATTTATTTTATGTTGCATATAGCCTAAGCCAAAATAGGCCATTACGCCACTATTTTTATTTCTACCTGTTTTAGGAATTACTTTACCAATAACAGCGTAAGCCGTAAAGCCTCGTTCGTTTAATCTTAATTGCCCTGGATTTCCGCTACCGTTGGTAATTGTGTTTGCCGAAGTGTACATATAAGACAAAGGATTTTCTTTTACATTGCCACTAAACAGGTAGTTGCCTTCAACTCCGAATACTAAATTTTTACTTGTTTTATATAAAATAGGCATACCCGCACTAAAATTACTACCAAACCTGCTTGCCATATCGCCGCCGGGTAATTCGCCTGCAATATGTACACCAATAATTAATATATGGTAGCAACTATCTTTATACTCGGTACGGTGAAAAAAAGTTCGTTGTGCAATGGCAGAAAAGCCAAAACAAATTATAAACAGCGTAAAGAAGTGTTTCTTCATTTTAAGTGAGCGAATATACGCTAAAAAATAATTTTACATAGTATGAATTAACTGTTTAATTTTATGCGGTGTACAGGCTATTAGATTTTTTTTGGAAAAATAACTTACCTCGTTGGTCTATATTGGTTATAGACGTTATTATTTGTGCATTTTCGCTTACGCTGGCCTTTTTTCTGAGGTTTAACTTTGCATCTATTCCACCTCAGGATTTTAAGAATATGCCCATAGATTATGCTATGGTTTTAGGTATACGTTTTATTAGCTTTTTATTTTCTAAAACATACAAAGGAGTAGTTAGGTACACGGGGTCTAAAGACTCTATGCGCATATTGTTAATAGTGCTGCTTGGTAGTGGAATTTTGTTTTTTATAAATTTTACCACACGGTTAATTGTAGGTGTTTACTACATACCGCAATCGGTTATTATAATAGATGCACTTTGCACTATGTTTATCATGATAGCTTCTCGTTTGGCTGTTAAGGCTATTTATTTTGAACGTAAAAACCCGGATAGAAAAAAAACCAATGTGTTAATTTATGGTGCAGGCGAATCGGGGATTGTAACAAAACGCACCCTTGAACGCGATGCAGATATCAGATATAAAGTAATAGGCTTTATTGATGATGACCCTAAAAAGAAAGGCAGGAGTTTAGAGGGTATTTTTATTTACCAACCCGATAAGTTAGCCGAACTGATAAGTGAAAATGAGATAGAGACTGTTATTATATCTATTTTAAATATATCATCAGCCAGAAAAAATGAGATTGTAGATATTTGTTTGAAGCACAATATAAAAGTACTAAGTGTTCCGCCGGTTAGTAAATGGATTAACGGAGAATTAAGCTTAAACCAGCTAAAAACAATACAAATTGAGCAATTACTGGAGCGAGATGCTATAAAATTAGATGTTTCGTTAATTGAGCAACAACTGCAACATAAAACTATTTTGGTAACAGGTGCTGCAGGGTCTATTGGTAGTGAGTTGGTACGACAGATAATTAGGTTTAACCCGAAGAAGGTTATTTTGCTGGATAATGCCGAGAGTCCACTACATGAAATGGAATTAGAGCTTTCGGAAAAGCACACACCTGAAAAATTTGAAGTGGTTATGGGTGATGTGCGTAACCCTGATAGGATGCATAATGTTTTTAACACCTTTAAACCTCAATTAGTTTACCATGCTGCAGCATACAAACATGTGCCGATGATGGAAAATAACCCATCCGAATCTATTTTAACAAATGTGTTAGGGACAAAAATTACGGCTGATTTGGCGGTAAAATTTAACGTTGAGAAATTCGTGCTTATTTCAACTGATAAGGCGGTAAACCCAACTAATGTAATGGGGGCGAGTAAGCGAATTGCTGAGATTTATACGCAATCGTTAGGCAAAAAATCGACGGTAAAATTTATTACCACTCGTTTTGGAAATGTATTAGGCTCTAATGGTTCGGTTATACCGCGGTTTAGGAAACAAATAGAGTTGGGTGGCCCAATAACGGTTACCGACCCTAATATTACCCGTTTTTTTATGACCATTGCCGAAGCCTGTTCCTTAGTATTAGAAGCAGGTTGCATGGGCATAGGCGGAGAGATTTTTGTATTTGATATGGGCAAACAAGTTAAAATTGTTGATTTGGCCCGCAAGATGATACAACTATCGGGTTTAGTTGAAAATAGGGATATAAAAATAGTTTACACAGGTTTGCGCCCTGGTGAAAAACTGTATGAAGAGTTATTGGCTTCGGCTGAAAACACTACCACAACCCATCATCCGCAAATATTGATCGGAAAGGTTAAGCAGTATAATTTTGAAGAAATAAATCAGAAGATAGATGACCTTATAAAATTATTTAACACTCAAAATAATGTAGATATAGTATCTGCCATGAAAGATTTGGTGCCTGAGTTTAAAAGCAATAATAGCGTGTTTACCAAATTAGATTTGTAATTTTTTCTTTAATCCAAGCTTTAGTTTTAACGATATAACTTATTGATTAAATGGGATTTAATTTTAGTTTTTATCTTTTTCTTTTTCAGAAAGATCTGGTAATAAAAAAAGAATAATTGAAGCTATACCGGGTAAAGCGGCACCTATAAAAAACCAAACTATGGGTCGTCTCCCCATTCTTTTAGCAAAAAAGGCAGTAACTAAAGGAATGCTAAAAAGAAAGCATAAGCCAATAGAAAAAAATATTCCAGCACCCATTTATTAGAAGTTTTTGGCAAAATTAATAGAAAATGAGATTAAAATTTTGTGTCCATTTTAATTTGTCATTCGTAACTGTCAATCTCATTAAAATGTATCTTTGCGGCCCAAATGCAAGAGCAAATAACATATGTAGGGGAACGTTTGTGGGCAGGGCATGTAGGTAATTTTTTCATCATACTCTCTTTTATTGCATCCTTACAAGCAGCCATTGCTTATTTTTTCGCCGAAAAAAATCCTTTAGAAACAAGCTGGCTTAAACTGGCACGTGTTTCTTTCCGAATACATGTTTTAGGAGTGGCAGGCATAATGAGCACCTTGTTTTATATGCTGTATAATCACTTTTATGAGTACTCGTATATATGGCAACACTCCAATAATATAATGCCTATGCGCTATATTTTTTCTTGCTTTTGGGAAGGACAGGAGGGTAGTTTTTTATTGTGGACCATTTGGCATGCCTTTATAGGTTTGGTTTTGCAACGCACGGCTAAAAATTACGAAGCCAGCGTAATGAGCATTTTATCGTTAGTGCAGGCTTTTTTAGCTACCATGTTATTAGGTGTAATTATTTTCGGGACAAAAATTGGTAGTAATCCTTTTATTTTACTTCGTGAAAATCCTGAATTCAGCAATATCCCGCTTTTTAAGAGTCCGGATTACTTAGCGAAATTAGATGGCCGTGGTTTAAACCCTTTACTACAAAACTATTGGATGACCATACACCCGCCAACCCTGTTTTTAGGATTTGCTTTAACTGTTGTGCCTTTTTGTTATGCCCTTGCCGGTTTATGGAAAAAAGATTTTAAAGGCTGGCAAAAGCCCGCTTTGCCATGGGCATTTACAGGCGTTATGATTTTAGGCTTAGGTGTTTTAATGGGCGGTGCCTGGGCTTACGAAGCACTTAGTTTTGGTGGTTTTTGGGCTTGGGACCCGGTAGAAAATGCATCGATGGTGCCATGGCTAACTTTGGTTGGGGCAGCACATTTAATGCTGGTAAACAAAAATAAGGGCAACTCTATTTTTTCGGGCTTACTGTTGGCTTTGGTAACATTTATATTGGTGCTTTATTCAACATTTTTAACCCGTAGCGGTATTTTGGGTAACGCATCGGTACATGCTTTTACTGATTTAGGCATGCAAAAACAATTGCTGTTGTACTTACTAACTTTTGTGTTTTTAAGTATCTATTTACTACAACAACATAAAGCTATATCGTTTGCTTATATGTGTTTAACAGCTACTTTATTTTTACTTGTTTTTGCTTTTAACATTCAGCCAACTATTTTACTTACGGTTTGGGGTTCGGTATCATTAGTGTTATTGTTTACAGGTTATTTTATAGAGTTTCCGAAAGATGAAAAAGAAGAAAGTGTTTATAGCAGAGAGTTTTGGTTGTTTGTTGCCTCCTTTGTTTTGTTTTTATCAGCTGTAACCATTAGCATTTTTACTTCTATTCCAATATTCAATAAAATGTTTGGAATGAATAAAGCTCCTTTTACTATTGATAAGTACAATGCCTGGCAGATACCATTTGCTATTATAGTAGCCTTTTTGCTTGCCATAGGGCAATTCTTTAAGTATAAAGACACCGACAAAAAGCAATTTTTTAAAAACCTTCGTATATCTGCTTTACTGGCTGTTGCTTTTGGTGGTGTAGCATCTGCTGCTTTATATTTTTCGCATGGGTGGAATGAGGCTACATCAACACAAAAAACAAATTACATAACCTATTCGGCTTTACTTATAACATCTGCCTTTGCTTTATTTGCTAATACAGCTTATTGGGTTCGCATTTTAAAAGGACACGTTAAATACATTGGCTCATCAATGGCACATATTGGTTTTGCTTTATTGCTTGTTGGAGCACTTATTTCTACTTCTAAAAAAGCTACCTTATCTAAAAACACGTCGCAAAAAAGTGTTTCTTCTTTAGGGAAGGATTTTGACGACAAAAAAAATATTTTACTTACAAAAGGAGATACATTACCTATGGGGCCTTATTATGTTAGCTATACCGGTAAAGAAAAAACGGGAGTTAACATGAATTTTAAGGTTGAGTATTTTTTACGTGAGCAGGATAGATTTGTAAAGCAATTTGAATTATCGCCTATAGTACAAATGAATGCCCGTATGGGTAATGTAGCAGAACCGGATACACGCAGGTTTCCGGCATACGATATATATACGCATGTAACTTATGCTGATTTGGATAATGTAAATGAGCAAACTGTAAATGATTATACCGAACCTCAGGATAATGTTATACACTTGCATGATACCATTTATTCATCAAACTCTATTATAATTTTAGATTCGCTACTTACCAATATATCTAAAGAACAATATCAAAAAAATGATTCATCTATTTGGGTTACAGCTGTTTTTCATGCATTTGACATTGATAAAAAAGTTCATCGCGCTTCTCCGAAATATCATTTAATAAAAGATAGGGTAGAGCCTATTTCAGATTCGATACCTGAGCTTGGTTTACGGCTTACCTTTTGGAAAATAAATCCTGAAAATGGTTCGGTTGAAATTATGCTGAGCGAAAGAAAAAACAATCAAAAAGATTTTATTGTAATGCAGGCTTACATGTTTCCTTACATAAATATACTTTGGTTGGGCTGTGTGCTAATGGTTTTAGGTACAGGTTTGGCTGTTTGGCAGCGAGTGCGTACGGAATTAAGGCTTAGCTAGCCAGTTTTCAAGTTCTTGTTGGTCGAGGTGGATATAATCAACCTGATTCTCTACTATACTATTGTTTACTAAATAAATAGTAGGCAAAGCCAATCCGGCAAGATAGATAAAAGAATTTCCTTTTAATATGCAATGGTTTATGCTTTCAGTATGTGTATCATCAAAGAACGCTGCTAAATTTTCATCTTTACCATTTAGCACCATGTAAAAAGGAATAGAAGGGTTTAGTTTATTAATAGTACGTACTTTTTTTGCGGCAATGCGGCAATGCGAACAAGTAAGACTGAAAAATAAAATAATATGCTTGCCTTTGCTAAGTGATTTAGGTGGTGTATTTAAAGTAGCATTATTATAAAGCGTATCTAAAGGGAGTTTAGAATTATTTTCGGGTCTATTTAAATAGGCTTCGGAATAATTTAATTCGATAGGGTTTAGAATAAAAGGTAAGGCTATAGAAATAGCGGTTATACCAATTACTATATATTTTGAAAACCTGCCAAAACTAAACCCGGCATGATAAATATATAAAGCAATAAAGATAGCCAACATGGCTACATTTTTTAGTAAAGCCTTTAACGGCGACATATAAATAGTTGTACCAAAACAGCCACAATTACCCTTGTTGCCAGAAATTATTAATTCAAGTATTAGGTAAATACAAAAAATAATAAGCGTTACAATGCCTAATTTGTAAGTAAATTTTTTTAGCAGAATATTTAAAATAAGCAAAACACCAATTAAAAACTCTAAGGCAATTAATAACCGTGCAATAAAAGGGGCAAGTTGCCAATTACTTATGCCTAAATCAACAAAAGTATATTCAAATGGTTCTATAAATGGAAGTAGCTTAGTATATGCTGAAAAAATAAAAATAGCCCCCATTAAGGCTGATATAATACTAAAGAGTATTTTTTTTATGGTAGTTTGATTAAGCATTTTCTACTAACATAAAACTGTGTTGTTTGCCTCTAAAGTTGTTGTATATAAGCACATTCTTTAAATTATTGTGCTGAATTTTATGGCAAGCCAACCATAATGCAAAAGCACTTGCTGTGGCATACTCGCCACATAAATGCTTAAATCGTTCAACAGCAATATTTGGTACTATGTTTTGACAAGCGGAGTAATAGGGCAAATGCCTGCTATCTCCATTTTCACCACTAAGAAATAGACTCAGAGAACTTTCTCCCAAATTTTTATTTATAAAGTTGGTTAAATACTGAGTAACTTCTTCAACCTTATCTGTATGAATAGTGCCAATGGCTTTTAGTTTTGCGGTAGCTCCTGTTTTTTGTTTGTTAACTGCAAACATGGTGCAACCATCTCCCGGAATACTTCCTGTAGTTTTAGAGTTGTATAAATCTTCTGCGCTTGAGATAGATTCTTTTTTATAAGAACCTGCCAAGGATTCTATATTATATTGATAAGCAGAAATTTCATCTACTCCACCTAATAGATAAGAATTATCAGGAAATTCATTTAACATCATAGCCACATCTAAGGCGGCGTTTTCAAAAGCCAGACCACGGTGTACGTGTGTATTATTATACCCTTTATTTGAAGAGAAAAATGCTAATTGTGATGCAATGGCATTGGTAGTACTTTGTACAAAATTGGTAGGAGTTAGCTTGCCCTCGTTATAATCTACAATTTGGTTTAAAAATTTTATACAATCTTCTAAACCGCCATTGGCCGTGCCAATAACAATGCCGTTAAAAGTAAGTGTGTTAAGTAAGGGTAGGGCAGCACCCGAAGCTAACCTAACAGCCCTGCCCATACGACGGTACATAGCAGGAGGGATGGCGTCATAATTTGGCTCTATTGCCTGTAGCTTATTATCCTTAATAGGTTGTATATCATCTAAATCAATAAGTCCGTTAGTTTTTTGAGCTGATACACAAACTGTTTGATGGATGTAAAACATGCTCATTAGGCTTTTGAAAAAATTAAAGAGCTACAATTTCCTCCAAAGCCAAACGAGTTTGAAAGCACATGGTTTATTGTCATTTTAGTATATGCTGTAACAGGTACCAAGCCTGTTGTTTGAATTGGATTTTTATAATTAAGGCTTTTATAAATTTCTTGCTCGGTTAAATTTAAAATGCTGTAAACCGCCTCTATAGCGCCTGCTGCACCTAATGTATGACCAATATTAGATTTGGTAGAGGCAAAGGGAGGCACTTTTTCAAATAAACGCAACATGGCTTTGCTTTCTGCTTCATCGTTATTTTCGGTAGCGGTGCCATGCGTGTTTATAAAATCTATTTGATTGGGTTGTAAATTTGCTTTTCGCAAAGCACCCTGCATGGCTAAAAATGGTCCGTCGGCATTTTCGGAAATAGAAGAAGGATGAAAAGCATCGTTAGCATTGCAGTAACCTGTTAATTCGGCATATACTTTTTTATTTCCTACGATTTCTTCGCTTTCTAAAACCAAAAAGGCCGCACCTTCGGCTAAATTAAGTCCTTTGCGTTCGCTATCAAAGGGGCGGCATATTTCATCAGACAATATATATAAAGAATTAAAACCGTTGATGGTATATTTTGCCAAACTATCTGACCCTCCAACAATGGCACGCGTAGCTAAGCCATTTTGTATTAAACGTGCGCCATACATAATTGAATTTGCTGATGAGGAACAGGCTGTATTAATGGTGTTTATTATCCCTCTCATACCATAACGTTCCTGGATAGCGAGCGTTACAGAACCTCCATCATACGAAGACAAATATTCTGAACCTTGTGATTTGCTGTTGGCATCTTTATAAAGCTCGTCGGTTAAACACATACCGCCAACTGAGTTTGCACCAATTAAGGCTGTATTGTAAGCTGTTATATCTTCGTTGCTTAGTTTGCTATCGTTTATAGCATCTATAAAAGCATGTAGAGCCAAAAGGCTGTTACGTGTATAGCCGGTTTCTGTAATTTTTAGTTTTTCTTTAAAGGTTTGGGTTTCGGTTTTAATTTCTCCTACCGGTAATTTACCGGCAAAATTTGAATTAATTAATTGTAAGGTGCTAATGCCGCAAATGCCTTTTTTTAATGCTGTGTGGTTGAGCGAAAGTGTATCTCCTAAGGGACTGATTATACCAATACCGGTTACAAAAACTCTGCTCATTATTTAGCTTACTTTGTTCTATGTTGTTGAATGTATGCCACCATGGTGTTTACATCTACCAATATTTTACGCCCTTCTTTCGGATCGTTAATTTTAATGCCATAATTTCTATCTAATAAAGCAATAAGTTCTAATGAATCAATTGAATCAAGCCCTAAACCTTCGCCAAAAAGGGGTTGGTCGTCTTTTATATCTTCTGGTTTAAAAGTAGTTAAGTTTAAAAACTGAATAATTTGTTCTTTTAATTGTTGTTTAAGAGTAGCTGTTTCCATTGTTTATATAGTTCAAATTAAGTTCTTTTTTTTCAATCTTAAAAGCGTTATTATTTGTAAAACAATAGCCATGATAAATAGTGGAAGAATATTTTTTAAAACATCATGCAAGCCACCTCTTTCTAAAAACAAACTATAATATGATTCTAAACACCAGTACATAGGCGAAAATTTTAATAGAAATTGAAATGAATGCGGCATAGCAAAACTTGGCACCAATATACCGCCAATGGCAGCTAATAATACAACCGATACAGCCCCAAAACCATTTGCCTGTTCTTGCGTTTGTGCAAACACACCAATACATTGGGCATAACTTACAGCGCACCATGCACAAATAACAGATACAATTATAAGTGCAAAAATATCATTTGGAATATTTAAAGCAGGTAAACCTATAAGTGGAAATAACCATATACCAATTGAAAAAATTACCAGCACTTGAATTAAACAAACAGCCATGTAGGTAATTTGTTTTGATACTAAAGCAACCAAATAATTAGTAGGAAGTATTTTTAAACGAATAAAACTACCGCTTAGTTTTTCTTTTACGAGATTACTACCAAGCGATGTTACAATGAAGAACATAGCAAAGATTGTCCATGCAGGAATATTATGTTGCGTGGCATTTGGTATAGTTTTGCTACCATCTTTAGACACCGGAATTTCCTGTATGGTTATTTGATTGTTTATGATTTTATTTTCTAAACTTTCGGGTAATTTTTTTTCGTTCAATGCAAAGTATAAAGTTTGAAGTATCTGTTTACTTTCTACCAACTGAAGTGAGCTACGTATAGCACCCTGTATAGATTGACGATAAGATGCTTGTAAAACAGGATGATAATAGAACAAAATATTATAAAGTGAATCGGTATTTTGATCACCTTCTTTTTCTTTTACTCCAAAATCGTTTAAAGCTTTTTCACTTACATCTTTAGCTTTTGCGGCAATTTTAGTCGAAAAGCTTACAGGAATAACAAGTGCCATTAAAGCATTTTGTTTGTGCATAGTATCTGAAACCTGTTGTCCGTTTAAATTTTGGGTGGTTGCAAGTAGATTAAACATGCCAACTTTTTCTAAGGCCTGTATAAGTTGGCGGCTTGCTGCTCCAGTATCTTTATTACAAACTAAAAGCGGCACTTTGTTTTCGTTAACCAGTTCAAACGTGCTCGATTGCAGACTTGTTATAACTAAAACAAGGAAAATAGGCATGGCAAACATAAAGGTTAAACCTATCTTGTCTCGAACCAAGATTTTTACATCCTTTAGTATGGCAGCCCAAAGTTTAAACATGGCTATCTCGGTAGGCTTTGCCTGTTAAGGTTAAAAAAAGCTCTTCTAAATTACTTGCTTTGTGTTGTGTAAGTAGATTAGATAAATTATCGCAGGCAATAAGTTTACCCTCATCAATTAAGGTAATTTTTGTACATAAACTTTCTGCTTCGTGTAACTGATGGGAAGTATAAAACAGGGTTGTTCCGTTTTGGTTGAGTTGTTTTAAATAATCAATAATAGCATGGCGGGTTTGTATATCAACACCTACAGTTGGCTCATCTAAAAATAAAATAGGAGGGTTATTTAGTACGCCAATAGCAAGATTTACACGGCGTTTCATTCCGCCTGAAAATTTGGCTACGGGTTTGTTTCTTACATCGGTTAAGTTTAAGGTTTCTAATAACTCTTCGCTTCTTTTTTTTATTTCGGTTTTAGATAAACCACACCATGCTCCAAAAAAATTAAGATTTTCGATAGGACTTAGTTCTTGATAGAAAGAAAAATCTTGAGGAACAAAGCCAAATAAATTATTAAGTGATTTTTTTTTATTCTTTAATTCGTTATCCAACAACTTGATACTTCCTTCATTAAAAGAAATCAAGCCTGTAAGTATATGCATTAGGGTTGTTTTACCTGCACCGTTAGGGCCAAATAAACCAAATCGTTCGCCTGTGGCCACTTGTAATGAAAATCCCTGAAGGCAATTTTTAGTTTGTTCGGCGTAGCGAAAATTAAGGTTATTTATATCTAAAGCCAGGCTCATTTACTATACGGTTAGTTTAAACCACCGTTAGTAAGGCGTTGGCATAGGAGAAGCGTGCACTTTCGGGTACAGAGAGCATAATTTTTTGCCCCTTTTTTAATTTGCCACTATTCATTAACTCTTCTAAAGCTACAAAAATAGAAGCGGAGCCCATGTTACCAACCTTAGTTAAATTGATAAACCATTTTTCTTGTGGCACATCTACTCCATATTTTTTCATTTCATCATCAACCTTAGCTCTAAAATATTCGGATGATATGTGAGGCAATAACCAATCGATACTTTTTGGGTCTACTTTATGTTTTGCTAATAGTTCTATATATCTTTTGGTACCTAATTGTGCAATAAATTTATCGAGCATACGGGCATCTTGCTTTAGCGAGAATATTGATTTTTTGAGCCATTCTTTTTGGCTGAACTCACTCCAGCCGTGTATATTTCCCTCAGCATCTTTTTCGCAGCCCATATACATACAGGCATCTACTTCGTTGGCAAACGAGCATATTTCAATCCAATCTATCTTTAACGATATGCCTTTTGTGTTAGGTTTATTGCTAAGCAAGGTTGCAGCAGCACCATCTGAAAGCATCCAACGTAAAAAATCTTTTTCGAAAGCAAGAACCGGTTTTTCTTCTATTTCTTTTAACTTTTTAGTTTCTTCTTCGAACGTTTGTGCAGACATCCAAGAAGAAAGTTTTTCGGAACCGGTTGTAACCGCATTATTTGTATTGCCTGTTAAAACAGACATATACGCATATTTCAGCGCATTCATGCCTGAGCAACAAGACCCTGAAAAAGTTATAGCTTCGATGGGTTTTGTTTTTAATAAACCATGCACCATTACACCATGTGCAGGCAGTATTTGGTCGGGGGTGGTAGTGCCACTGGTTAACAACTCAATATCGCTTAAGGTAAAACCATTAGTGCATAAAGCTTTAATAGCCTCTACAGTTAATTCTGTATTAGTATGGGTGCTTACGCCTTGTTTTGTACGGGCATAATAACGAGTTGTAATTTTATTATTTCGTAAAACAACTGCCTTTGCTTTTGATTTTCTTCCATCAACGTAGCCCAAGTACTCTTCCATTTCGTCGTTACTAACCGGATTGCCCGGAAGAAACTTGGCAATTTTATTTATGTAAACAGTATTATCCATATTTTTCCTAACCATTCTCAACCAATAACTATACCAATTATTGATTTTAACACAAGCTACAAAGTTACTTTAATTAATTTAATTTTATTGTTGCGAGCAATTTAATTGCCTCATTTAAAGTAATATACGAATTTAAAAAGAACCTGGTTTTGTATTAAGTAAACTGTTTATATTGAACGCTTTACGTACATTTGAAACAGAATTGATGCTAAAAGTTATATGAGCGAGATATTTGAGTTCCTTAAAAATTTAACCAATCCAGAATCTATTGTAAAATTGGGGCTTCCGTTATTATTGTTTGTAATTTTTGCTGAAACAGGGTTATTAATTGGTTTTTTTTTACCTGGTGATAGTTTAGTTTTTATTAGTGGGTTGTTATGTGCCACCAATGAAACAATTTTAAAGGTTGGCATAGCTGAACTTATTTCATGTATGAGCTTGGCTGCAATAATTGGTAACACCTTTGGTTATTTTTTTGGAAAAAAAGTAGGGGAGGGGCTTTATAAACGAGAAGATAGTTTTTTATTTAAAAAAAGGCATTTACAAACTACCCACAGTTTTTATGAAAGGCACGGCGGCAAAACACTTTTTTTAGGACGTTTTTTACCCATTATCAGAACTTTTGCACCCATACTGGCCGGGATAATAAATGTTGATTTAAAAAAATTTATGCTTTATAATATTGTTGGAGCAATTGCCTGGGTAGGTTCTGTAGCTGGCCTTGGTTATTTTTTAGGTGATAAATTTCCGCAAACAAAAGATTATTTGGGATATATAGTTATTGGTTTAATTGTGGTAACCAGTATTCCGGTTTTGGTTACTTATTTTAAGGAAAGAAAAAGCAAATAGATAATATCTTTACAGCATTATGTTTACAGGAATTATAGAAGCCATTGGCAAAGTAGAAAAGTTAGAAACCGAACAAGATAATTTGCACATTTATTGTTCGTGTGCTTTTACCAACGAGTTAAAAATTGACCAAAGTTTAGCGCACAATGGTGTGTGCTTAACAGTGGTTGATATTAAGAATGGCATTTATAAAGTAACTGCCATTAAAGAAACGCTTGATAAAACAAACCTGGATGCATTAAAAGTTAACGATGTTATAAATTTAGAACGCTGTATGCCTGCTAACGGAAGGTTTGATGGGCATATTGTACAAGGGCATGTTGACCAAACTGCAATTTGTATTGAAAGAAAAGAATTAAGTGGCAGTTGGATGTTTACATTTAAGTATGATACCATTAAAGGTAACATTACGGTAGAAAAAGGGAGCATTACTGTTAACGGAGTTAGTTTAACGGTTGTAAACTCTAAAGACGATAGTTTTTCAGTTTGTATTATACCGTATACGCATGAACATACTAATTTTAAAAACATACAATTAAATACTACTGTGAATTTAGAATTTGATATTGTAGGAAAGTATGTTGCCAGATTGATGAATAAGAAATAAAATGAGGAAATAGTTACCCATTAATTTATCGAAATCAATTATAAATTCATCTTTTGTTAATTATTGATAGTCTAAAGATTCTTTTGAAAAGCTAAAAAAACCTTAGCTTTAGTTTATGAAGACAAAGGAATCTGAAAGAAATACAAAAATAGGGTACATTGTTAATGGTATACTTATTGTTTCTATAATTATATTGATTATTGCTATAAAAACTATGAAACAATAGTTTAATGAAGTGAGAATTGACATTTTTTCTTACATCAACATATGTAAGGTTTTATCAAAGATTGTATTTTTTACCTCGACATAAACAATTAATATTGTTGCAATTAATTTTGGTAAAAAATGGAATTGCAAACAAACAAAAACCGAGAGTTATTTTTTTATACTTTAATGATTGGTTTTATTGCCGTTATGATTATTTGCCTTAACAAAGGCGTTTAGCGTAAAAATAATTAATTGGTAACAATATGGTTACGTTGCCGGCTTAGTTTTGCAACCATGAATTTTATGGATTACAAAGAAGCTAACAGAAAAGCGAACCTACGAAAATGGTTATCTGTATTGCTTGCGATATTCTCCTTACTAATGCTTTTTGTTTTGTTGAAGTAAAGTTTTTTACTGGCACAAAATTTTGTAATAATAACAGAGAGCGTACAGCTCTTTTCATATAGATACAGGAAGGCTCGTGTTAAGTTGATTTTCACGGGCTTTTCTGTTTTAAAATGATTAATTAAATGAATAAAGGCGGGGAGGACCCACCTTTACCGAAATTAGCAAGATTAACATTGATTGCATATGAGACAATTTATTAACCACATCTTAGTTAAAGTCGATGTCTATTTTATATTTCAAAGTTACATTATTTAGTTTTAATTTTTACTTAACATAATGTAAATTATGATTATAGATAATTGATAATCAATATATTATAAATTAGTTTTTGATCTAAATTACAAAAACCAATTAAGAATAATTAACGCTTATTTGGTTTTCATTTAGGTAAATTCGCGGGTCGCTATAATTAGACCTTCTCTATGGCAAAAATCAAAAATTTAAATACAGGCATCCCTATTTCAATTTCATTAACCCCTACTTTAGAAGCTGAAAATGTTCAACCAGAAAAAATAAAAAATAAAGCACGACTATTAACGATTGCCTTGTTGGCAGTTATGGTTGCGGTTTTTGTGAGTTTTATAGCTAAATTATTAGTTTACCTTATCGACCTGTTTACCAATATTTCGTTTTATGGCAATTTTTCGCTAACACACACAAGTCCTGCTAACAATACATTAGGTTGGTTAGTTATTATAGTGCCGGCCGTAGGTGGTGTTATAGTTGGCTTAATGGCGTTTTACGGTTCTAAAGCTATACGCGGGCATGGCATTCCTGAAGCTATGGAGCAAATTTTAACTAATCAAAGTAAAATTAAACCTGCCATAACTTATTTAAAACCTCTTTCATCCGCCATATCTATAGGAACTGGAGGGCCGTTTGGTGCAGAAGGGCCGATAATTGCAACTGGTGGAGCTTTAGGGTCTACTATTGGTCAGCTATTAAAAATTTCGCATAACGAACGTAAAATATTATTAGCTGCGGGTGCAACAGCAGGGATGTCAGCCATATTCGGAAGTCCTATTGCTGCTATTTTTTTAGCTATTGAATTATTGTTGTTTGAATTTTCGCCTCGTTCTATTATTCCGGTTACACTGGCTTGTATAACAGGTGCAGCAGGGCATCATTTGTTGTTTGAATCAGGCCCTGTTTTTCCAATAAACAATTTTATAGAAATGCCAAGTAATACAGCACTTGCCTATTATAGTGTTATGGGTATTTTAATAGGTTTATTATCAGTTTTAGTAACAAAAGCTGTTTACTTTATAGAAGATAATTTTGAAAAACTTCCTATTCATTGGATGTGGTGGCCGGCTATTGGAGGCATTGCAGTAGGCATTATTGGTTATTTTTCGCCACGTACATTAGGTGTTGGATACAACAATATTACAGATATACTTTCAGGCAGTATGCCCACTCAAATTATATTTTATTTGTGTTTGTTTAAATTTCTTTCGTGGGCCATAGCTTTAGGTAGTGGCACATCAGGTGGTACACTGGCTCCTTTACTGACTATTGGCGGAGCAACCGGTGCGTTATTAGGTAGTGTAATTATATATTTATTTCCTGCATCGGGTGTTGTTATTCCGTTAGCTGCTTTAGTTGGTATGTCGGCTATGTTTGCGGGCGCATCGAGAGCATTGCTTACTTCTATTGTTTTTGCATTAGAAACCACTTTGCAATCTAATGCACTATTACCCCTTTTAGCAGCTTGTACAGCCTCTTACTTTGTTTCTTTCTTTATTATGGAAAATACTATAATGACTGAAAAAATTGCCCGTAGAGGTGTAAAAACCCCTGACTCGTATGAACCCGACATTTTAGAAAAAATTACTGCCGGACAAGTGATAAAAGAAAACGCATTAGTATTGAGTGAAGATAACAGCATTAAAGAAGTACGCGAATTTTTAAATGAAGAACATACTTATACCAATAATTATTTTATTGTTTCAAATAACGAAGGAGAATATAAAGGCATTTTAAGCTTATTTACTTTGTTTGATAAAACAAATGATATAGATAGTTTAATAGGAACACTTATTAAGCATAAACATATTTCTATTGCTAATAATAATAGTTTACGTGCGGCTGTAGAACTAATGGCGAAAGAAAATATAGATGTGTTACCTGTTTTATCGAAAGAAAATGAACATATTATAATTGGTGTATTATCTTACAAAGATATTATATCAGCATACAGGTACAGAATAGACGAGCATGAAAAGCAGCAACCAAATATTTCTATAAAACAAGGGAGTTTAAAAATACTTCTTCGTGGAAAGAAAATAATGACTGCGATAAAAAAGCACTAAAATTAAAACGCCTCTACAACCTCGGTAATAATACGGGCGCAATCTTTAATTTGCTCTTCGGTAATTACTAAAGGCGGTGCAAAACGAATAATGTTACCGTGTGTAGGTTTTGCCAATAAGCCTTTATTGGCTAAACGCAGGCAAATTTCCCAAGCAGTTTTTTCAGGATGCTCGTGAATTTCGATAGCATTTAATAAACCTTTACCACGTACTTCTTTTAATAAAGGAGATTTTATTTTTTTTAATTCATCGCGTAAAATAGTGCCTAAATAATCGGCACGTTCAGATAATTTTTCGTCACGTAACACATCTAAAGCTGCCATAGCAACTTTTGCAGCAATGGGGTTACCACCATAGGTAGAGCCATGCTGCCCCGGTTTAATGCACATCATTACTTCATCATTGGCCAATACAGCCGATACCGGATACATGCCGCCAGAAAGGGCTTTACCCAAAATTAAAACATCGGCATGCACATGCTCCCAATCGCAAGCCAATAAACGACCTGAACGAGATAAACCTGTTTGAATTTCATCGGCTATAAAAAGTACGTTATGTTTTTTGCATAAATCATAGCAGGTTTTTAAATAACCTTCGGTTGGAACCATTACACCAGCTTCACCTTGTATAGGCTCAACTAAAAAACCAACAATATTTTCATCTTTTAAAGCATTAGCCAAAGCAGCTGAATCATTATATGGAATGGTTATATAACCTGTGTTAAACGGGCCAAAGTTTTGTTTAGAATCGTTATCGGTACTAAAAGAAATAATGTTTACCGTGCGGCCATGGAAATTGCCTTCGCACACTACAATTTTAGCTTGATTTTCTTTTACACCTTTTTTTTCATAACCCCACTTACGGGTCATTTTAATAGCAGTTTCAACAGCTTCAGCACCACTGTTCATGGGCAACACTTTATCATAACCAAAATATTCGGTAATGTATTTTTCATACTCGCCTAAAGTACTGTTATAAAATGCACGCGAGGTTAAAGCCAATTTTTTAGCTTGTTCAATAAAAACCGAAGTAATTTTAGGGTGGCAATGCCCCTGGTTTACAGCCGAGTAAGCCGAAAGAAAATCGTAGTATTTTTTGCCTTCAACATCCCAAACAAAAACGCCCTCTCCCCTATCTAAAACAACAGGTAATGGATGATAATTGTGTGCTCCATGTTTATCTTCTAAGGCAATTAATTGTTCTGATTTTGTTTTTGTGGCTTCCATAACTGGCATGGCTGTTGGGTTTTAAGTATTAGGCAAATATACGAAATATAGAAATTACTTTCTATTCCTTATTTTTTCTAATTCTTCAATATCAATCAAATCTTTTGCTCTACCCGAAGCTCTTTTAGCCTCTATGAGCTGATTGATATGTAAGAATTTTATCGGAATATTTTCAATTAAGGCCGTTGGTGCAATTGCATAACACTCATCAAACATAATTTGATCGAACCCTTTTAATGAGGTCATAATATCAAGTTCAAAACCTGAGTTTAAAGAAATAGTACTCCAGCCTGCAACAAACTCAGTTGTTTCAATGCTTTCAAAATCACCTATATCAAGGTCTTTTAAAGAATTGCGTAAGTTTTTTCTGTTTTGAGGCGTGTTTTTTATCCATAAATCAAGATCTGCTGTAGTACGTTGAAAACCATGAAGATTGGTAGCAAAACCACCTACCATGATGTATTTAGTTTGGTGCTTATTAAGTAGTCTCCATAAATTAAGTATCTCCTCGTCCAATAAATCCATTATTTTTTATCTACATGAATTATAGTAGCATTCGCCAGCATTTTATTGATACGAATTAATTTCATCAACATATAAAAACGCTCAGTATAACTACTTTGTAAAACCTTTTGTAGTTTTTCTTCGTTACTTATGAATGGATTTTTTCCCTTTTTCATTATATGATAAAGTTACGCAATTTTATTATTTAATTATAGTAATTACTTGCGATACATCTTTACCAAGTTCCCAAACAAGTTTACCGTTGTACCACACTTTTACAAGATGCGTATTGCCTTTTGTTTTTTTAATTTCAGATTTAATGGTATCGGTTATAGTTGCATTTAGCTGTACCAAAACAGTTTCGGTTTCTAAAAATATCCGTAAATGGTTTGTGTTTGTGGCATCATCTCTATAAATAAAATGATTATTGGGGTAATCCATTCTCGGTTTATTAACCTTTACCTTCTCCCCTTTCTCCATATTATATAAAGTAATGTCTTTGGCAGAGAAATGAACATCATTACTGGAGTCTAATAAGTCATTACCCGCTTTATCTTTATAAGCAATATCGATGTTTATATTTACGTAAGCGGTTGGTTTGGTTTTCATAGTTGTTTGAGCAGGTATTTTGCCAATAATTAGAAAACTGAGAAATAAGAGAGCGGTTTTTTTTATCATTTTTTTTGTCGTGAAATAGGATAAGTACGATACTTGGTGATGTTATTAAAAACTAAAGCTACAATAAATAAAATTAAAACACCTGTAAGCACCGGACTTAACACATAAATATAACCAAGTGCTTTAATTTTTTCGCTACCAATAACTGCAATTAAAGCTGTTGCTCCACCCGGAGGATGTAAGGTTTTTGTAATTTGCATAGCCACTATAGCTGTAGAAACAGCCAAAGCGGCTGCCAGCCAAGTTTCGTTAGGTAAAATTTTATGAATGGTTACACCTACAAGGGCACAAACTACATGTCCGCCAATTAAATTGCGGGGTTGTGCCAAAGGACTATTAATTATGCCATAAATAAGCACTGATGAAGCGCCAAAAGAACCAATTAAAAATAAATTATCGTTTAAAAGAAGATACTTGCTATTTATAAAGCCAATAATGCCAATACCAAAAAATGCGCCTAAAAAAGTAAGTATATGCTCCTTGGTATCAATAAGTGTTTCTTTATACAACACATATTTAACCTTACGGTAGTTATACTTTATTTTTTTAAATGGCATTACACTACCCTTTAATTTTTGTAATAATTTCTTGTACGCTTAACTTTTCAAATTTTTCATCTTTGGTTTTAAGCGTATACTTTTGCTCAGTCATTTCGTTTGAGCCAATAACTATTAAATAAGGAATATCTTTTTTAGTAGCATAATCAAACTGCTTGTTCATTTTTTTAGTTACATCAGGATATAATTCAACCCTTATACCGGCATGCCTTAAAGCAGAAAGCATTTGCAAGCCATGTTGTTGTTCAGCCTCACCCATGTGCATTAAAAGCAATTGTGTGTGTTGTGTGTTTAGTTTTTCAGCAGGAAATAAATTTAGCTCCTCCATTACATCATAAATACGGTCGATACCGAAAGAGATGCCAACTCCACTCATATTTGGTAAACCAAAAATGCCTGTTAAATCGTCGTAGCGGCCACCACCTGTAATGCTGGGTGTAAATGTACCTGCATTAGCTTTTACTTCAAAAATAGCACCTGTATAGTAATTTAAACCACGAGCGAGGGTTAAATCAATTTCAAATTTAGCTGAAAGACCAGATATATTAATTGAGTTAGTAATCTGTTCTATTTCTTCAATTCCTTTTAATCCAATAGCAGAATCTTTTAAATATGTTTTTAAAAATATAATAGATTGATTGTTATCTCCAGTAAAAGTTAACAAAGGCTCTAATTGATTAATAGCAGTATCAGATAAATTATTTTCTTTCAGTTCTTTCTTTACATTTTCTAAGCCAATTTTATCTATTTTATCAATGGCAATGGTTATTTCAATTATTTTATCCTGTGCCCTTATTATCTCAGCAATGCCGGCTAAAATTTTTCGGTTATTAAGTTTAATGGTAACAGGTATATTTAATTCACTGTAAACATCATCCATTAATTTAACTAACTCAATCTCATTTATTAAAGAGTTGCTACCAATAATATCGGCATCGCATTGGTAAAATTCACGGTAACGACCTTTTTGCGGTTTATCGGCACGCCAAACGGTTTGCATTTGAAAACGCTTAAACGGAAATGTAATTTCGTGTTGGTGCATAACCACGTAACGGGCAAAAGGTACCGTTAAATCATAACGTAAAGCACGTTCGGTTAATGTGGTTGTATTTCTTGCATTATCAAGGCTTAATTGAAATTCATTTAATAATTTATCTTTTTCTTTGCTTTCGTGTATGCGTGAGTTTAGTATTTTAAATAAAAGCTGATCCCCCTCTTCGCCATACTTACCGGTAAGCGTAGTAAGGTTTTCCATGGCAGGTGTTTCAATTTGCTCAAAACCATATAGATGAAAATGTTTTTTAACAGTGTCAAAAATGTAATTACGACGAGCCATTTCTGTCGAAGAAAAATCTCTGGTGCCTTTTGGAATAGAGGGTTTCATAATGTTATTTTAAGCGTGGCGAAATTACTAAATAGATGTGATATTTGAGGACGCGATATTTTTATGAAATATATTCTCTTTTTTACTAATTTTCGGAACGAAATAGATAAAATAGAATGAAGCAAGACATTATTACTAAGTTAGAACATCTTTTACAGGACGAAGATATTAATACAGCATCGGCGCAAATAAAAACTATTCAGCGTGAGTATGAGGAGGCTTTTTCGAAAGAAATGGAAGCAGCTAAACAAAGTTTTACCGACGAAGGCGGACGTGCGCGTGATTTTATATATACTAAATCAAAAGAAGACGAAAAAATTGTTGAGCTATTTGAAAAATTCCGCAAACTAAAAAAACAACAAACGGATAAGTTACAAGCTGAGCAAGAAAAAAACTTAGAAATAAAAACAGCTATAATTCGTGATATAAGCGACCTATCTAAATTAGAAGTTAACGTAAGCGGGGCTATAAAAAAACTACACGAGTTACAGGCAAAGTATAAAGAAACAGGGAATGTACCTGCCGCTAAACATAAAGATATACTTACTGAATACAACAAGGTTGTTGATACTTTTTACTTTGGATTAAACCTGTACAAAGAATCGCAAGAAGTTGATTTAAAAAAGAATTTTGAAGCAAAAACCGTTTTACTTGAAAAAATAACCAAACTACTTACATCAGAAAACATAAAAGATGTAGAACGTACTATTAAAGTTTTCCGTAATGAATGGGAAGCTACCGGAGCCGTACCTCAAGACAAATGGTTTGCTATGCGCGAGGATTTTAAAAAATTAAACGAGCAGGTAAATAAAAAAATACAAGATTTTTACGGAGAGAAAAAAGAGCAACTTGGTCATAACCTGGAGGCTAAAAAACAGTTAATTGAGAAGGCAAAACAATTAATTAGCGAAACCCCTCGTACAGAGAAAGAATGGGAACAAAAAACCAAAGCCTTACTTGATATACAAAACGAATATAAAGAAGCAGGGCATACAGACAAACAAGCCGGAGATGATGTTTGGAAATTATTTAGAGAGGTGTGCGATGGCTTTTTTGATAGAAAAAAAGAGTTTTATGAGCAAGCAAAAGAACGCTATACACAAGCTAAACAAAAAAAATTAAAGCTGATTGAAGAAGCCGGCGCTTTAAAAGATAGTACCGACTGGCAAAAAACAACCGAAAAAATAATGAACCTGCAACAGCAGTGGAAACGCTTGCCAAATGCTCACCCTAAAGATGAGCATAAAATGTTTGAGCACTTCCGTGCTGTGTGTAATCACTTTTTTGAGGCTAAACGTAATCAATTTGCGGCACAAAATGCCGAGTTAGAAAATAACGTACAACATAAAGAAACCATTATACAAAACCTACATGGGTTTGTGCCAAGCGGTGTTGCAGAAAATGATGTTACTACTTTAAAAGAATTTACCAAACAATGGCAAGAAAGCGGACAAGCACCTGCTGCCGAACGCAAGCGTTTAAATGATGCTTTTTATAATAAACTGGAGGAGTTTTATGGTGCTGTTGCCGGAGATGAAACAGAAAAAGGATTAATTAAATATAAATTAAAACTTGAACGTTTAGAGGTATCGGAAAACGGGCGCGACCTTTTATTAAAAGAGAACGACTTTATTAGAAAGCATATGAATGAGATACAACAACAGGTAAATGTTTATGAAAACAACATGGGGTTCTTTAAAAATGCCAAAACAAAAAACTCTATGATGATTGATTTAGAGAATAAAATTGCTGCTGAAAAAGTTAAAATAGATGAGTGGAAGAAAAAACAACAATTGGTAAAAAACCTTTTAAATAAAGAATCTAAACCTGCTTAAAGCTAACTTCCCTCTTATTTCTTACATTAAAATTAAAAACCTTCAATTTTATACTTGAAGGTTTTTCTTTTGCCTTAGTTGTTAAAAAATCCAATTATTTTTTGTATAATTGTTTAACAAACCTGGGATTATGAAAAAAAATCTATTACTTCTATTATTTGTCCTAACTATATCTACATCCTATTCTCAGACAAAAAAACAAATAGATACTTCAGCTTGTCTTACCATTACCGGGAATTTTGACGGCACCGTAAAAGATTTAGACGGCAACTACAAGGCTAAACTTATAAGAGACAACAAAGTTATTGAAGAACAAAACTTAAATGTTAAAAAATCATTTCAGTTTACCTTAAAGAAAAATATGCTTTATGCTGTTAGGGTTGAAAAAGAAGGCTATATCCCTAAATTGATAAGCATTACTACCAAGCTATCTGATAAAATAGAAGTAGACAGCCCCTATAAATTTAATTTTGAAACCAATTTAATTAGTCAGGAATTGTATGGGCATTTTGAAGATGATGATGTGGATTTTCCGGTAGCCTTAGTTAGTTATGGAAAAAAATGTGATTGTTTTGAGTATAACAGAGAATATACAGCTAAACTGATTAACAATATGTTTAACAATTTATTGTTTGGAGATTATACTTATTAAATTCTTTTATTCTTACTCCGTTTAAAAATCTAATTATTGTACCTTTGTCTTTTCTTTAAATTATGAGTGTTTACGATAAATACGAAGCTGTAATTGGATTGGAAGTTCACATGCAGTTGCTAACTAAAAGCAAAATGTACTCTAACGATAGTGCCGAGTATGGCGGTTTGCCTAATACGCATGTTAGTGTTATTACATTAGGACACCCCGGCACCTTACCTAAGGTAAATAAAAAAGCTGTTGAATTTGCTGTTAAGTTAGGTTTGGCAGTTAACGGAACAATTCGTTATGAAAACCAATTTGCCCGCAAAAACTACTTTTATGCCGATTTACCAAAAGGGTACCAAATAACGCAGGATAAAACCCCATTTTGTAACGGAGGTCATATTACTATTAAGCTAAAAGATGGAAGTGAGAAAAATATAAATCTTACTCGTATACATATGGAAGAGGATGCCGGTAAAAGCATGCACGACCAAGATGCTACTGATACTTTAGTTGATTTAAACCGTGCCGGAGTTCCTCTTTTAGAAATGGTAACTGAACCTGAAATTTGTAATGGTGACGAGGCTTACGCTTATTTAACCGAAGTACGTAAACTGGTTCGCTATTTGGATATTTGTGATGGCAACATGGAAGAAGGCTCTATGCGCTGCGATGCTAACGTTTCGGTTAGAATAAAAGGAACTAAAGAGTTTGGTAAAAAAGTGGAAGTTAAAAATATGAACTCCATACGTAACGTACAACGTGCTATTGAGTATGAATTTACTCGTCAGATCGATTTATTAGAAGCCAAGCAAGAAATTGCCGGAGAAACCCGCAGTTTTGACGCTGTTAAAGGCTCTACATTTAGCTTACGTAGTAAAGAAAATGCGAATGATTACCGTTACTTTCCTGAACCTGATTTGCAACCTATTTTTATAACAGAAAAGTACATTAATGAGGTAAAACAAACTTTACCAGAGTTACCTAATCAATTATACAAGCGCTATGTAAAAGATTTTAAACTATCTGATTATGATGCGGCTGTGTTAACTGATACCAAAGCTATTGCCCATTATTTTAATGAATTGGTTACATATACCAAAAACCACAAAGCAGCTGCTAACTGGTTAATGGTAAATATTAAGAGTCATTTAAACGAAAATGCTATTGATATAGACCGTTTTCCTGTAAAACCCACTCAAATAGCGGAGCTTATTTCTATTATAGATGATGGAAAAATAAGCCACTCATCGGCATCGCAAAAAATATTCCCTGAGTTGGTAAAAACACCTACAAAAACTTCGTTACAAATTGCGCAAGAGTTAAATCTAATACAAGAAAGTAACACAGATGCTTTACAAGATTTAGTAAACCAGGTAATTGCTAAGTATCCCGAAAAAGTTACTGAATATAAAAACGGCAAAGTAACTTTGGTTGGTTTATTTATGGGCGAGGTTATGAAGTTAAGTGGTGGCAAGGCAGACCCAAAGGTAACCAGCAAATTGGTGAAAGACACGCTTGATAAAGCCTAAACCTTTTTAATTAGTATTAGATGGCAATTAATAACTGCTATTTTATCGTTTATCTAATATTTTTGATTTGTGTATTATAATATCTAACTTTAGGTGTTAGGTAATATGTGCATGGTGAAAAAGGTTATTTTTCTATTTAGTCTTGTAATTTTTAAAGTATCTGCTCAAACAGATACAAGCCGTATTGTAGTAAATAATACAGAAGTTGTTTTTTGTGCCGTAGTGCCTCTGCAAGACCATGTTGTTATTAGCTGGACTACTTCTAAAGAAAATAACAATGTTTATTTTACCATAGAGAAAAGCAAAGACGGTAAAAAATTCAGTAAAATAATAGATGTACCCGGTTCAGGGGATGGTAAATCGTATAGAGAGTATGTGGAAACTGATTATCAGCCTTATAAAGAAACATCCTACTATCGTATTAAGCAAACCGATTATAATGGCAGTTACACCTATTTCCCTACCACAGGCGTGGTGTTTAATCCTACTAAAATGGGTAAAATGTACCCAAATCAGGCACAAGCTAAAAAAAATATAGAGCAGCCCGAGGGGGCTAAAAATGAAGAAGTACTGGTTGTATTGCAGGATGCTGAAGGGGTTGAGTTTTCTACCAAAGTTACTATTATACAAGAAGATTCTCAGCTTTTTGCTACCGACGCCAGTAGGTTGATTCCTCCCGGGATTTATATTATTATATCCTCATCTGACGAAAATATTTATAGCCAGAAAATTATTGTTAAATAAATATTTGTATCTATTCGTAGTAAAGAAGCTATATTTAGGCTTAAATTATTGAACTGAACTTTTATGAAAAAAATTTTAGTAGCCAACCGTGGAGAGATTGCCTTGCGTGTTATGCGTAGTGCTAAAGAAATGGGTATAAAAACAGTTGCTGTTTTTAGCGAAGCTGATAGAAACGCCCTTTTTGTAAGATATGCTGATGAAGCAGTTTGTATTGGTCCGCCGCCAAGTAACCAAAGTTATTTGCTGGGCGATAAAATTATTGAAGTAGCCAAAAAATTGGGAGTAGATGGCATACACCCGGGGTACGGATTTTTATCAGAAAATGCTGATTTTGCCGCTGCTGTTAAAAAAGCAGGTATTACGTTTATAGGCCCAAGTCCGGAAGCAATGGATGTAATGGGCGATAAACTTTCTGCCAAAGCGGCTGCTAAAAAGTTTAATGTACCTATGGTACCAGGTAGCGAAGGTTTATTAAAAGATTTAAAAGAAGCTGTTAGCGTAGCTAAGGCAACAGGCTTCCCTTTGTTGATAAAGGCATCGGCTGGCGGTGGTGGTAAAGGCATGCGCTTGGTTGAACGCATTGAAGATGTAGAAGAGCAAATGAAAATGGCTATGAGTGAGGCTAAATCTGCCTTTGGTGATGATAGTGTTTTTATAGAAAAATTTGTTTCCGGTCCGCGTCATATAGAAATCCAAATAATGGCAGATAACCATGGTAATGTGGTTTATTTGTTTGAGCGTGAGTGTAGCATACAACGTCGCCATCAAAAAGTTATCGAAGAGGCTCCTTCATCTGTACTAACACCTGAATTACGTAAACAAATGGGTGAATGTGCTGTTAATGTGGCAAAAGCATGTAACTACAGCGGTGCAGGAACAGTGGAATTTTTGGTAGATGATACTATGAAGTTTTATTTTTTAGAAATGAACACTCGCCTACAAGTTGAACACCCGGTAACAGAAATGATTAGCGGGCTTGATTTAGTAAAAGAACAGATTAGAGTAGCACGCGGAGAAAAATTATCATACACGCAAGCAGATTTAAAGATAAACGGCCATGCTATTGAAGTGCGTGTGTGTGCCGAAGACCCTAAAAATAATTTTTTACCAGATATTGGTAAATTAGTTACTTACCGCACACCAAAAGGAACGGGCGTACGTGTAGATGACGGTTTTGAAGAAGGCATGGACATTCCTATTTTTTACGACCCGCTTATTGCTAAACTTATTGTGCATGGTAAAGATAGAGAAGAAGCAATTGAGCGTATGTTAAGGGCTATAGACGAGTACCAAATTACCGGTGTATCTACTACCCTACAGTTTTGCTCTTTTGTATTAAAACACAATGCTTTTACCAGTGGAAAATTTGATACCAATTTTATTAAAAATTACTTTAAACCTGAAATGCTTGATACATCTACCAAACAAGAAGCTGAGATAGCTGCATTATTTGGTTCAATTTTTGTAAATAAAGATGCTAAAGTAATTAAGGAGCATAATAACTTTGAAAAAGCACAGCGTTCTAACTGGAAAACTAACCGAATACAATAATTTAAATAAGCTACCATGCGTGTAACAAAATCCCTTTTCTACTTATTACTACTTTTTGCTTTTGTTTTTCAATCTTGCTCTATAGAAAAAAGGCATTATACAAATGGTTACAGTTTGCAATGGAAAAAAAATAAGCCTACTGTTAAAACTGACAACTCAGAAGAAGCAGTAGCGCAAACAAAAAAACAAGTTGAAACAGAAAGTGTTGTAGATGAACCAACACTTTCTGTTAAAAATGTAAACGCATTAACGGCTTCAGTAGAAACAAAGAAAGACATTTTTTTAGTTGCACCTGATTCTATAGGTTGCGATACTATTATAATGCGCAACGAAACTGAGATTAAAGTTAAGGTAATAGAAATTACGCCTACCGAGGTTAAATATAAGTACTGTGATAATTTAACCGGACCTTTATATGTTTCTTACAGATATGAAGTGTCGTATATAAAATACGCTAATGGGAAATTAGATTCGTTTAAGGATGAATTTGCCCCTGTTAAAACAGCATCAAATAAACAAGTTGGCTCTCCTTCTTACTCGGGCTCTTCTAATTATACCGCTTCTGATTATATAAATAATCGCAACTCAGAAAAAGCAAAAAAAACGTCGTTAGTTGCTCTGATTTTTTCTTGTATATCGCTTGTTCCAATTTTTGGTTTTCCGGCCATATTTATAGGAATGTCTATGGGATTTAGAGCATTAAAATTAATTAAGAGAAACCCAAGAGAATTAGAGATGTATAGACCAAGAGCTTTAGCAGCAGTAGCTATAGCAGCTGCTGTTTTATTATTATATATAGTGCTGCTTGGGTATCTTATAATGCAGACTGGTGGCTTACTACAGTTTTTAATATAAAATTGAGTGGGTTACTTTTTGATTTTTAAGACATAAAATAAAAAGATAAGATGCCTGTACTTTTTTATATAAAAAAAATAAGTGCAAGGAGTTTTAAAATAATATACTTATTATTTTTTCCTATTTGTTTGTTTTCACAAAATAATGAAAATGTAACCATTCCTTATGTATCTAAAATTGCCGATGGTTACAGAGTTACTGCCGTTATTGAAAAAAATGATACGATACCCTATATAGTAATGCCTTGGGTTGTTATTACGGGTAAAATATCTTTTAAGAACCGTAGAAAATATGTGGAATGGACAAGACTTAAACAAAATGTAAAAAAAGTATATCCGTATGCTATACTGGCTGCGGCAAAACTAAAAGAATTTGATTTGGTGCTGGCTACTATACCCAAAGAAGCTGACCGCAAAGCCTATTTAAAGAAAAGTGAAAAAGAACTTCAAAAAGAATTTGGGGAAGAATTAAAAGGATTAAGCGTAAATCAGGGTAAAATTTTAATGAAATTAATTGATAGAGAAACCGGTAAAACAACCTACACCATTATAAAAGATATGCGAGGAAATTTTAACGCGTTTATGTGGCAAAGTTTAGCAACTTTATTTGGCTCATCCATGAAACAAGAATATAATTTAAACGACCCTTACGATAGGGAAATAGAGCTTGCCATTAAACAAATAGAAGCTGGAGATTTTTAATATGCCTATTCAGAAATATTTTATAGCCCTTGTTGTTCCTGAGCCATTTCAGGCAGAGCTGATGGAATTAAAAAATGAAGTAAAAGATTTATTTAATAGTAAAGGCGCATTACGCTCCCCTGCCCATATAACCTTGCACATGCCATTTGAATGGAAAGAAGAAAAAGAAGCTGTTTTACTAAATACTTTACAGCAATTTACTTTTAATGGTAGCTTTAATATTGAATTACAAAACTTTTCTTGCTTTGAGCCTCGTGTGTTATTTGTTGATGTAGTTAAGAATGAATCACTTGAAAAACTGCAAAATGAACTGGTAATTTATGTAAAGAAAAATCTGCGGTTATTTAATCAGGCTGATGATATGAGAGGCTTTCATCCGCATGTTACCATTGCATTTAGAGACTTAAAGAAAGAGCAATTTTATAATGCTTTACCTTATTTTAAAACTAAAACATATAATGCATCTTTTGAAATGAAAAGTTTTTATCTGCTAAAACATATAGATAAAGAGTGGCAGGTTTATAAAGAGTTTGTTTTTACAAACAATTAAATAGAAAGTATCTCCATCATTTTAAGCATATCAGCATTTAAGGTTTGAGTGTGTTTTATAGCTTTATCAAACGGAGTAAACGTTACTTGTTTATTTACTATACCAATCATAACATTTTGTTTGCCAAGTAATAAGGCTTGTACAGCATTATAACCCATAATGCTTGCATTTACACGTTCCATACAGCTTGGTGAGCCGCCACGTTGCATGTGCCCCAGTATACTAACACGCATATCAAATTGAGGAAAAAACTGTTTAAGAATTTCAGCTACTTTGTAAGCTCCTCCACTTTCATCGCCCTCGGCAACAATTATTATTTTACTTGATTTATCTTTTCTACTTGCCTTTAACCTATCTATTAATTTTTGAATATCATTTTTAGTTTCCGGAATTAAAATGGCTTCAGCACCTGAACCAATTCCGCTACGTAGGGCAATTAACCCGGCATCGCGCCCCATTACTTCTACAATAAAAACTCGGTCGTGGCTTTCTGCTGTATCGCGTATTTTATCTACTGCATCAATAACGGTGTTAATAGCTGTATCGTATCCTATGGTAAAATCGGTTCCTACCAAATCATTATCAATAGTGCCCGGGCAACCTACAATGGGTATATCGCTTTTAGCAGATAGAGCTAAGGCACCCGTAAATGTACCATCGCCACCAATAACTACCAGCCCATCTACATTATGTTTTTTTAAATGATTTGCTGCTTGTTGTAAACCTTCTTCAGTTCTGAATTTTTGACTGCGAGAAGTTTTTAAAATAGTACCGCCACGCTGAATAATATTGGCTACTGATTTATGCGAAAGCTGTATATGCTCGTCGTGTATCAATCCTTCGTACCCATGTCTAAAACCAATTACTTCAATATTTTGATGTAGTGCGGTACGAACTACTGCGCGTATACAGGCATTCATGCCAGGTGCATCTCCACCCGATGTTAGTACTGCTAATTTTTTCATACTGATTTTATTAAATAATTATTTTAAACGATTTGCCATTATTTTTTGCAGGTTGCCAAAAACCTGTCCAGGACTAAAACGACGCCAATTAAACTCATCTAACTCTCCACCCGATATAAAATAATAGTCAATATTGTGCTGCTGAAATTCTTTTAAAACGTGTTGCCTAAAATTAAGAAAAACTATCCAACCATCATCTCCATTATCTTCAAACCACTCTTCGTAATAACTATCATCTGAGGCATGAAAATTCAATACATTTTCACCAATAATTACAAATTTATTTATGCCATAGATGGCCATTTCATCAATAATATCGCGCTTTAGCAACATAATATCGTTGCCAATGGCATCGTTCCACTCCCCTATTAACTCTATAAAGCAGTACTTTTCGTCATAATCAACAAAAAGTATTTTTATATAAAGGGTTTCACTTCCAAAATCATCCCATTGTGGGTGAATAACAAAATTGTAAATGCTATTTGTAAATTCTATTTCGCTATACTCACGTCCATAAAAAGGAGATTGGGCATCGTCTGCTGAAATGTAGAGATGTCGCCAGTTGTAATATGGTTCTATATCGTGCACGTAAAAACTCTTCGTACAAAGATAAGTAGTCTTTTATAAGGAAAAAATACAGTCGCTAAAATTTCTAATTTATTAAGAGGTTGCAACCACGAATATCACTGTTATCAAAACGCCCCATTAACTCAAAGGTGTTATTAGGATGAATTTTACCTAAATCTTGCGTAGCAATAAAACTGCATGAATTTATATTGGCTAAATCTATTACGTTTATACCGCCCGTTTTATTTGAAGAAGTAAAACTAAAAGGGTCGTTGGTATCTCGGGTTAAAATACGCAACCAGGGTGGATTTTGAAATAAACCGTTTTGTAAGGAATATGCCTGACTAAGTAACTCAGTCATGCCATATTCTGAAGTAATGGTGTTTGTTTTAAATGATTTTTTTAAAATAGCATGTAGTTCTTCTTTCAGCATTTCTTTACGGCGGCCTTTCATGCCACCGGTTTCCATTACGATAAAGTAATTGGGTAAAGAAATATTTTTATCAGCTAAATCGAGCAAGGCATAGCTTACACCTAATAAAATAGTTTTTTGTTTTTGTTGTTTAAGCTCCTCAATGGTTTTAATTAAGTCGTTATAATTATCTAAATAAAAACCACTTTTAGAATGTTGACTATCATCAATTAATTTTTGTGCCATATAAACAAGCGAGGAACCTGTCCGCTCTAAATAAGAAGGAAGCAATGCCAAAACACAATAATCGGTTGAGTTACCAAAAAATAGATCAAAGCATTTGGTAAAGCTTTTTTCGTACAAAGTAATATCATTTACATGATGGTACGATGTACCTGTTTGTGTGGTGCCACTGCTTGTAAACGTTATAGGTTTATGATGTGCCGCAAATTCTGTAACAATGTTTTGTGTTTTAAAAAACTCAATGGGTAAAAATGGAATTTGAGTAAGGAAGTTTACATTTTCAATTTTTATACCAAGTGCATCAACAAAATTTTTATAAATTTTATTGTGGCTATATTGTAGGTTGAAAATTTCTAAAGCAAGTTTTTCAAAACTACTGATATCATCTTTTTGTAAAGAAAAAACACGTGCTGTTAAATTATCGTAAATAGTTTGGCTACTGTTTATCACGAAACAAAAATATTGTTAATTTTAGCTTGTGAAAAAACTATTTTGCTTTTCTGTTGTTTTACTACTCGTTTTCTATTCTTGTAAAAAAGAAAGCGACCCTGCCCCTGCACCACCCGTTATAACTTTTGGAAGTTTTACCACATCAGATGCTTATACAGGAGTGCTTACATTTAATTTTAGTGATGCCGATGGTGATATTGGCTTAAACCCAAGTGATACAACGGGACCCTATGCCACAAACACGGTAGGTTATTATGATTTTTATATGCGTTATTATTATTTTAGCCCTGTATTTAAAAAGTATGTAACTTTTTATTATCCTTTACAAAATGGGAACGCTTATATTGATAGTGCCATAACCCCCTACCGTATACCCTTTGTAACTAATAATACAAAAAGCAAAAGCTTAAATGGGCAAATTATAATAAACTTAAATCAATATAAGCCTATTGGTTTTGGCGATAGTATAAACAATTTTAGATATGAGTTTTGGATGTATGACCGTGCTTTGCATAAAAGTAATGTGGTTACTACACCTGGTTTTTCTACCCCTTATTAAATGCCTAAATACGTTTTAGATTCGGAGTACGATTACGATTTTTCGTTGCTGGCTATATCTGCCCATGTACCCGATTATAAAGTGTGTATAGAAATAAACCGCTTGCTGAATATTGAATTGGTACGAGATATATCTATTGAGTTAAGCACTAAAAATACCAGCACACCCTTGCTTTTTTCTTGTTTCTCCTATCAGGATGAAGAGGAACAAAACGAGTTTATGCTGCTATCAAACAAAAGCAGCAACACGGTAGCGGCATCAAAAAAAATAGCCGCTCCCCTATCGTTATTTGATGATAAAAGAGAGGATATAAAATTTTTATTAGTGCCTGAGTTAGCTCAAACCGATTTTTTATTCATTTTAAAAGCCGATAACCACGAGCAAGCAATATATAATATACAAAACAAGCTAAAGACTATTACATTTGCGCTATCTGTTCAAACAATAGAAGTTGAAACATTAGCATCGAAAAAGAATTTAATAATTTAAGATATATGATAGAATTTTCTCACAAAACAAAAATTGTAGCTACTATGGGCCCTGCTACGGCAAGTGCTGAAGTGTTAGAAGGAATGTTTACTGCGGGCTTAGACATTTGTCGCATAAATTTTTCGCACGGTAATTATGATGCGGTAAAAGAAACAGTAAATAACATACGTACTATAAACAAAAAGTTGAACCGCCACGTTGGTATTTTGGCCGATTTACAAGGCCCTAAACTTCGTATAGGCGAAGTAGAAAACAATGCCATAGAATTAACTAACGGGCATGAAATTACCATTACTACTAAAGAGTGTATTGGGACTAATCAGTTGCTTTATATTACTTATCCTCAATTTCCTAAAGATGTAAAGGCAGAGGAGCTTGTTTTAATTGATGATGGAAAAATTCATTTAAAAGTTATTTCAACTAATGGCAATGATGCTGTAAAATGTACTATTATTTCAGGTGGCACTTTATCTTCTAAAAAAGGAGTTAACCTGCCTAATACAAAGATATCGTTACCTTGCTTAACCATAAAAGATTTGCGTGATTTAGATTTTGCACTTGAAAACGATTTTGACTGGATTGGGCTTTCGTTTGTGCGTAGCGTAACCGATATTGTAGAGTTAAAAGAAATTATACGCAGCAAAGGTAACAGAGCTCGTGTTATTGCTAAAATTGAGAAACCTGAAGCCATAAAAGAAATTGATAAAATTTTAGATGTAACTGATGGCATTATGGTTGCCCGTGGCGATTTAGGTGTTGAAATGCCTATGGAAGAAGTGCCTTTGTTACAAAAAATGATTGTTACCAAATGCGTAAATGCGGGCAAGCCCGTAATTATTGCTACCCAAATGATGGAAAGTATGATTACAAGCTATACTCCTACTCGTGCCGAAGTTAACGATGTTGCCAATGCTGTGCTTGATGGTGCTGATGCTGTAATGTTGAGTGCTGAAACATCGGTTGGTAAGTATCCGGTTAAGGTAATTGAGTACATGCGCCGCATTATACATCAGGTAGAAAATGGAGCATCTATTTATTACCGTCACCATGAGCCACAAATAAAAACTAACACTTTTATAACAGATAGTATTTGCTATAATGCCTGTAACCTGGCCAAACAAGCGGGTGTTAAAGCCATTATATCTATGACACATAGTGGATATACAGCCTATCGTTTATCAAGTCATCGCCCAAAAGCAGCTATTTTTATTTTTACAGATAACCCATCGTTGTTAACTGCGCTTAGCTTAGTGTGGGGCGTTAGAGGTTTTTACTACAATAAGTATGAAAGTACGGATGAAACCATTTCTGATTTAAAGAATTATATAAAAGAGAAAGGCTTAGTTAAACAAGATGAGTTAGTTATAAATATTGCCAGTATGCCTATGAAAGAAAAAGGCAGAACCAATATGATGAAACTGTCTTATATTTCTTAATTTCAGTATCTGTAAATGTTTTATCTGGTTATTAGTGTTGTTTGCAATATTTTATTATTGCTTATTATAAGGTCGTATCAAAAGTTTAATGTAGCCTCGTTCCCTGCTATTATTGTAAATTATTTTGTTGCCGGTAGTGTTTCGTTATTTTTTACCGAACCTAAAACCATTTATATGGAGGCTACCCATTTATGGTTTCCTGCCTTGTTTTTAGGCTCGCTATTTGTTACCATCTTTTTTCTAATTTCTAAAACTACTGAAAAAATGGGGGTTTCGGTAGCATCAGTGGCTAATAAAATGAGTGTAGTTATTCCGGTAGTGTTGGCCTTTATTATCTATAAAGATTCACCACACTTGTTTAAAATACTGGGGATAGTTATTGCTTTAGTATCTGTTTTTTTAGTTTCGGCTTCTAATAAAAAAGAAGAAAGTACCTCGGGTAAAAAAAACTATTTATTGCCCGTGGCTGTTTTTTTAGGAAGTGGTATTATTGATGCCATAGTTAACTATGCTCAAAAAATATTGGTGCATTCAGAAGCTGAAGCAACTTGTTTTTCAAGCCTTTCTTTCTTCTCTGCCGGATTAATTGGGTCTATCGCTTTTCTAATACTATATAAAGACAAAAAAAAACCTTGATGTAAAAAAGACTTTACTTGGCGGTTTTGTTTTAGGTGTTCCTAATTTTTTCAGTATTTATTTTATTATGAAGGCCATCGATGCTGATTTTATGCAAAGCTCGGTACTCTATCCTGTATTTAATGTAAGTGTGGTTCTTGGCTCAACATTTTTTGCTTATTTGTTTTTTGCTGAAAAACTATCTGTTAAAAATGTTATTGGCGTTGCTTTAAGCGTGTTGGCAATTGCTTTTATTGCTTTAGCCAAATAAATGACAGATACTTATTTAACCATTCAAAAACCTACCGAAGGCTTATTTAAAGATAAGGGTTCTAAGTTTTTTGCCTATGCGTTTCCTATAACTACCGAAGAGGAAGTTAAACAACACATTGCCAATTTAAAAAAACAACATTATGGTGCCAGGCATTGGTGTTATGGTTTTAGAGTAGGATCTGATAAAAAATTATTCCGTGCTAATGATGATGGAGAACCTTCGGGTACTGCTGGTAAACCAATTCTTAACCAAATTATTTCGGCAGATTTAACAGATGTTTTGGTAGTAGTGGTTCGTTATTTTGGAGGAACTTTGCTTGGCACCGGTGGCCTTATACAAGCCTATAAAAATGCCGCCGCCGATGCTTTACAGCAGGCAATTATTACAACAAAATATATTACCAAAACCTGTAAAGTAAACTTTAATACAGAAGTAACCAATTTGGTTATGCGCTATTTAAAAGAATGTGATGCAGAAATTATAGAACACACGTTTGATACTGAAAATGAAATTACTTTTAAAATAAGACAATCATTTATCGAAAAATTAGTTACTTCACTTAAAGAAAATAACATTACCTGTAAAACCATATAATTATGAGCAAACTTAATTTTGATTTACTTAAAACCATGTGTGCTACACATGCCCCATCGGGTAACGAAGTTGGTATGAAAGATTTTTTACTGGATTATATTAAGAAAGAAAAAAAGAATTGGAAACATAAACCAACCATTTATGCCGGAGATGATTTTCAGGATTGTATTATGTTAGTTTTTGGGAAACCACGTACAGCTGTTTTTGCGCATATAGATAGTATAGGCTTTACAGTACGTTATGGTAAACAATTGGTTAAAATTGGTGGTCCGCGTTTGGATAACGGTTTTCATTTAGTAGATGAAAATGGTAACAATGCTACGTTAGTTAGTGGACAAGATAAATTAGAATATAAATCAACCCATAAATTTGCTACAGGTACTGAACTTACTTTTAAACCTGATTGGCGCGAGACTAAAGATTTTGTACAATGTTGTTATATGGATAATCGCTTAGGTGTGTTTAATGCGTTGAAAGTAGCAGAAACCCTAAAAGACGGAGCCTTAGTTTTTTCTTGCTGGGAAGAGCATGGTGGCGGAAGCGTATCGTATATTCAAAAGTTTTTACAAGAAAAATATAAAATTAAACAGGCACTTATATCAAATATTACGTGGATTACTGAAGGAGTTACACATGCTAAAGGAGTGGCCATTAGTATGCGTGATAGTTTAATTCCGAGAAGGAGTTATATCAATAAAATAATTTCTATCGCTAAAAAAGCTAAAGTTCCTTTTCAGTTAGAAGTTGAAGGTAGTGGTGGTAGCGATGCTAAAGAATTGCAAATGGCCAAGTATCCTTGGGATTGGTGTTTTGTAGGTGCACCTGAAGATTACGTGCACTCACCCAATGAAAAAGTACATAAAGCAGATATATCAGCTATGATTGATCTGTATAATGTATTAATGAAAGAGCTGTAATATAACAGATTAACTTTTTTTCTCAGCAGTAGCCTCAGGTTTTTCACCGTTATATTTTGATGGACATTTCATTAAAATATCTTTAGCGTGAAAGTCTTCTCCTTGCATCTTACCAATAAGTACAATTTGTTCGGCACGCTCAAAATCTTGTGGTTTATTTTTATGTAAAACTACTTTGCGTTCTTCACCATTATTATCTACCATATAAAAAGTAAACTCATCTGTGTTAACAGATGGATTGTATTCGGTTGGCTTTGCTTTATCGCATTTACCAACTACATGAAATTCTGTATCAGGGTTTTTACCTGCCTGACCAAAATTAGCATACGTGCTATCTCCGGGTGCAGCAACTATAAGCAACGCACCTATAGCAACAGCAACAATTACAATAATAACTATATGTGTTTTTTTCATGAGTTTTATTTTTTAGTAAAAGTATCTTCAAGTTTTTTTAACTTTCTATCTATAACAACTAAATAAGTAGCCAAGCAAGCAAACACAACCGATAGCACAAGCACCACTACATAAATTTTACCATCGCTACGCATGGTATCTGCCATTTGAGGCTCAGTTTCTTGCGCAAATGTAGTTGCGGTAAACAATAATAAAAATGTGAGGCTAATTAATTTTTTCATCGTTATCTAAGTTGTATTGTAATTTTTTCATTCTGTTTAACACATTAAGCAACCAAACACTCATTAAAATCCAACCTATACAAGCAGGATAAAAAACAAGCCGCATATTATTATCCATATCGTACTTACCAAAAGCAGGGTTACCTCCGTTACCGGGGTGTAACGAGTTTGGTGCCAAACGAGGATAAATCATTATAAATACAAAAGTCATAATGAAAGCAAAAATATTATATACGGCCGATATACGGGCTTTGGTTTGCGCATCTGGAATTAAAGCACGTAACAAATAATAAACAAAATAAACCAGCATAGCAGCCATAACACCCTGTAGTTTAGGGTCTTCAGCTACCCAAGGTTTACCCCATGTGTAGGTTGCCCAAATAGAACCTGTAATTAATCCGGGTAAGGCAAACATGCCGCCTACATAAGCGGCTCGAGATGATAACATATCGTACTTAATGTTGTATCCGTTTAAATAACGTAAAGCAAAAAACCATGATATACCCATTTGTACCAACATAGCAAACCATAACGGTACATGAAAATACAGGTTACGAATAGTTTCATTTAAAATATTTAAATGAGGTACATTGCCTATAAAACCCATAGCTATAGAGTATAACACTAAGGCAATTGCAACTATTTTCCACCACCAGTTTTTCATCAAATTATTCTTTCCAAAGATACCTAAATAAAAAAAGCGACAAAGTGATAATTATCACATCAATTAACAATAACCCGGTTAAATACTTGTAGCTAACCGACCATTCCAACCCATCGATAGCATTTTTGGTTAAGCGTAAAGACATTAACATAACCGGTATACAAACAGGCACGCTTAACAAGCTCATAACTGAATAACTATTACCTGTTTTTGAAGCAATACAACTCATAAGTGTTAAAGCCCCTGCTAAAGCTGTGCTACCAATTAATAAAGTGAGTAGAAATAACAATGAATCTTGTACAGGGTAATTTATTAACCAACTAAAACAGAAAACGCTGCAAATAGAAACCACCCAAAGTAATAGGATATTATAAATGATTTTAGATACTACAAACTCAGTAGGATGGTACAGGGTATAGTTATAAATGCCACGAGCCTTACTTTCGGTAAAAAAGCTTTTAGATGCGGCATTAATGCCGGCAAAAAACAACACAATCCAAAATAAAGCGCCCCAAACATCAGGTTTTATGCCATTTTTAAAACTAAGAAAACTTATGAATACAATGCTTAGCACATACAGCAAAATACTGGCTAATGAGGTTTTTTGCCTAAATTCTAAAAGGAATTCTTTTCGTAATAAAGCTATGATGTTAGAGATGTTCAAACAGGGTACAAAAATAGCTAAAGATTTAACGTTTTTGAAACCTAATTATTGATTAATATTACGCTATGAAAACAATATTAGCCATCACCCTGTTAGCCATGAGCGCATTTATAGGAACGGATACAAAGTCTATCCACCAGTTTAAAGTAAAAACCCTTGAAGGGCAAGATTTTGATTTTGCCACTTTAAAAGGTAAGAAAATTATGGTTGTAAACACAGCCAGTAAATGTGGTTTTACACCTCAGTACAAAGAGTTGGAAGAAGTTTATGAAAAATATAAAGACAAAAACTTTACTATTATTGGTTTCCCATGCAATGATTTTATGAGTCAGGAACCTGGTACAAGTACCGAAATTAGAGAATTTTGTACTAAAAATTACGGAGTTACTTTCCCTATAATGGAAAAAATAACCATTAAAGATAGCCCTGTTTACGCTTGGTTAAAAAGCAAAGACCAAAATGGTGTTGAAGATTCGAAAGTAAGCTGGAATTTCAATAAGTATCTGATTGATGAAAACGGACATTTGGTAAAACATGTTGATTCGAAAACAAAACCAAATGATCCTGAAATTATTAAATGGATTGAAGGGAAATAGTCGCTTATGCAAGTTGATATTTTAGCCATTGGGGTGCACCCTGATGATGTTGAGCTTAGTTGTGCCGGCACACTTTTAAAACATATAGCACTTGGCAAAACAGTAGGTTTACTTGATTTAACCTTGGGTGAAATGGGTACAAGGGGCAATGCTGAATTGCGCACACAAGAGGCCATGAAATCGACTAAAATACTGGGGGCATCCTTTCGTAAACAGTTGCAGTTTGCCGATTGTTTTTTTGAAAATACACAGCCACATATTGTTGAAATTATTAAAGTTATTAGAGAGCATAAGCCTCAGATAATTTTATGCAACGCTATATCTGACAGGCACCCTGATCATGGTAGAGCAGCTAAATTGGTAGCAGATGCATGCTTCTATTCTGGCTTAGTTAAAATTGATACCAAACAAGCTGCATGGCGACCAAAAGCTGTTTATCATTACATACAAGACAATTATATACACCCCGATTTTGTGGTGGATGTGACTGGTTTTGCGGATAAAAAACGAGAGGCCATCATGGCTTTCTCTTCTCAGTTTTACGACCCAAACTCTAAAGAGCCGCAAACACCAATTTCGAGTCCTGAGTTTTTAGAGGCTTTAAATGCAAAAATGAGTTTATGGGGCAGAGCCATTGGTACACGCTATGCTGAAGGTTTCACTACAGGGCGTTATCCTGGCGTAAACAATTTGTTTGATTTGGTATAAACCAAGCTATTTTTTAGCCAGCTTTACGATATCAAGTACTTCCAAAATATTTTTATCGTAACCTTTGGTTGCAGCATTAATCATAGCTAAGCCAAGTTCTTTTAAAGTAGATGCTGTTTTTGGAAAAAGGCCGCGCAAAATTGGATACATCCAAGTCATATACTTATAGTACTTCAATGTGTTTTTAGCTCCTGGCGTCGGGTGCATATAACCTGGGCGAAACATATAAGCCTTTTTAAAAGGTAGTTTCATTAAATCGTTTTCTGTTTTGCCTTTTACACGTGCCCACATACTGTTGCCTTTTTCGGTACTATCAGTAGCAGCACCGGAAACGTAGCAGAAAGTCATACTGCTATTTAAGCGAGATAAAGTAATTGCCACGTGCATGGTAAGTGTATAAGTTAACTTAGTGTACTCATCTTCCTTCATACCAACCGAAGAAACTCCCAAGCAGAAAAAACAAGCATTATAACCTTGCAGTTTATTTTCGATAGTTGATAAATCAAAAAAATCAGCATGTAAAACCTCCTGTAATTTTGGATGAGTTACGCCACAAGGTTTACGGTTTATAACCAAAACTTGCTCTACATCTGGGTGCGCTAAGCATTCAATTAGTACGCCTTCGCCAACCATTCCGGTAGTGCCTGTTATAATTGCTTTAATTTTCATGGGGTTTTATTTTTAACTTACAGTATCAAATTGCAGGCGAGATAAACTTCTGTATAGCCCATCTGTTACAGCACTCAGTTCGGCATGTGTTCCGCTTTCTCTTACCGTACCGTTTTCCAACACAATAATTTTATCGGCATTTCTAATAGTTGATAAACGATGGGCTATAACTATACTGGTGCGACCCATCATTAACTTATCTAAAGCTTCTTGTACCAAACGTTCACTTTCACTATCTAACGAGCTGGTTGCTTCATCTAAAATAAGGATAGATGGGTTTTTTAAAATAGCACGTGCAATGGCTATACGCTGGCGTTGTCCACCCGAAAGTTGAATGCCCCGCTCCCCTACTTTAGTTTCAAATTTATCGGGAAAACTATCTATAAAATCGAACGCATTGGCCTGACGAGCAGCTTCCATTATTTCAGCATCGGTAGCGTTAAGTTTACCATAAGCAATGTTTTCTTTTATGGTACCGCCAAATAATAACACATCCTGCGGTACAATAGCTAAGTTATTGCGATACTCGGTTAAATCGTATGAAGAAATATCTTTTTCATCAATGGATATTTTACCGCTTTGCAATTCATAAAACCTAAGTAATAAAGATGCAATGGTTGATTTACCTGAGCCACTTGGACCAACTAAAGCCAGCATTTCGCCACTATTAACTTTAAAGCTTACATTTTTTAGTACCG
>Ga0207040_1003_pt1 | contig 117607 bp, 103 predicted proteins | sample Alteio_BWMinCont_72_FD_153279 | JGI IMG/M metagenome (GOLD analysis project Ga0207040, IMG submission 153279) | Enriched cells from forest soil in Barre Woods Harvard Forest LTER site, Petersham, Massachusetts, United States -... | ecosystem: Environmental > Terrestrial > Soil > Temperate forest... | reverse complement strand
GCCTGATGGCCGTGGAAGCCGCGGGAATTCCGATTGGCGAACGGTTGCAGGACGGAGCGAAACGCCTGGACGCCCTGAACAGCTACGAGGCAACCGAGCGCAAGCGTTTTGAGGAATACGAAACACGAAAATCTCAGGAAAGCGCCCAGATCCAGCTGGAGATCGAGCGCATGACCGCGCATTGCCTGGATCGCATCGAGCACAACCCCGGCGAATGGACGCAGGCGAAGGATGCATTTCTCAATTGGCAGAGCTCAAAACAGAAGGAATCCCAGCGAACGGCCGATGCCATCGCTCTCTCTACGAAACCTATAGCTGCCGATGTGCAGAGCGATTCGAAACTCGAGCTTTAAACGGTCGGCGGTGCTTCAAAGCCCGGAATGCCCTTCCCTGTTCCCTGACGAAGGACGACGTTTCAACCGGCGTCGGGGCCGTTCATCTTTCCCTCATGCAGTTGTCACCTAACTTTTACATTGTGTGCGTATAATGGAAGGTTGGGAGACACGATTGTGACTTCGCGTCCATTGTCAGCGGTTGAGCAGTTGCCCGCCAATCCGGTGGACCTGGCAGAGGCCCCCTCCCTGCGCCTGGAGCCTTCCCGCAAGTATCCGGGCGCCTTGATCGTCGTGGAAGGCATTGATGGCTCCGGGAAAAGCACACAGCTTTATTTGTTGAAACGCTGGCTCGAAATCGGCGGCTATCGCCTTCACTTTACGGAGTGGAATTCCTCGCCGCTCGTGAAATCCGCAACGCGCCGCGGAAAACAGCGTCGCCTCCTGACTCCCACCACATTTTCCCTGCTTCACGCCGCGGATTTCGCCGATCGCTGCGAGCGGCAAATCCTGCCCCTGCTGCACAGCGGATACCTTGTCCTCGCCGATCGCTATATCTACACGGCGTTTGCGCGCGACGTGGCGCGAAACTGTTCCCCGCGATGGCTGCGCAATCTTTACCGGTTTGCTCCTGTTCCGGATATTACGTTTTATTTCCGCGCACCGCTCGATGTGGCCGTCAAGCGCATTATGAGCGGCCGCCCCAAACTGAAATATTACGAAGCGGGTATGGACTTGAACCTTTCTCTGGATCGCGCCGAAAGTTTCCGAATTTTTCAGGGGCGCATCCTGGCGCAATACGATGAAATGATCGAGTCTGACAAATTTGTCGTGATGGACGGCACGCTGCCGGTAAATTCGCTGCAAAAGCAGATGCGCCAGATGGTAAAAGCGCGCATTGATTTAGCGCGATTCGCCCCCAAGAAATCCGCTCGGAGGGCCCTGTGAAATCCGCGAAAAGCATCAGAAAAAATGGCCACTCGAAGAAGGGCCTCTCTCCCACCGGCGCATCCCCGCGCAACTATGGGTTGGTTCTGCCCGGAGTGAACGACGAGGAATTCGGCGGCTCCCTCATCGTCATCGAGGGCATGGACGGGTCGGGCCGCTCGACCCAGATCTCCCTGCTGACGGAATGGCTGGAATCCGAAGGGTTCGCGGTGGAGACGATGGGCCTGCGCCGTTCGGGCCTGGTGGCGAAAGATATCGACGCGCTGCTGGCGGAGAACACCATTACCCGGATGACGCTCACGCTGATGTATGCCACCGATTTCTACGATCAACTCGAGCACCGCATCATCCCTGCACTGCGTTCCGATTTTGTTGTTCTCGCGGACCGATACTTCTATACTTTGATTGCCCGCGCCGTAGCCCGCGGCATCGAACGCGATTATTTGAACGGCCTATACGAAATGGCGGTTCGTCCCGATCTCACGTTCTGGCTCAACGTACGCCCGGAAGTGGCGTTCGAGCGCGAGTTTCGCAAGTCGCACGCGATCAGCTACTGGGAATCGGGGCGCGATCTTTCGCTTTCGGATGATTTGTTTCAGTCCTTCATCCTTTATCAAGCTAAGATCAAAAATGAATTTGAATCGCTCTCCGAGCGTCACGGATTCCTTCCTCTGGACGGCGAGGCCAGCGTCGTCTCCGTCAATACGGACTTGCGAAAACGCATCGCCGCGCACCTGGGCATTCAACGAACGCATTACCGGCCATCCGCTGCGCTGGCCCACCTGTGGCGTTAAGACTTCGCAAACCCATCCAACTCGCGGCGATTGACGCCGGATCCAACGCCTTTCGCCTGATGATCGCGCGCATCCGCTCCTCCGATGATTGGGAAATTGTAGAGTCGGTACGAGCTCCCGTTCGTCTTGGCCACTCCGTATTTACGTCCGGGGAATTCGATCGCAAAACGTTGCGCGATGCGACCGCGGCGTTCCGCGAATTCCGCAGCATCATGGACGCTCGCGGCGTCACCGCGTATCGCGCCGTTACGACGAGCGCCGCCCGGGAGGCCCGCAACGGCCACGTCTTGATTGAACGGATCCGCCATCAGGCCAAAATAGATTTGCAGATTATCTCCGGCGATGAAGAAGCGCGCCTCGTCCGTGTCGCGGTCCTGCGCGCGCTTCGCGATTTCGATCCCCCGCGCTTCATTCTTGATTTGGGCGGAGGCAGCCTCGAACTAAATGAATTGCGGCGCGGCGCTTTGCAGCAAACAATCGGCCTGCCCCTCGGGACCGTCCGGCTGATGGAAACTTTCCGCGCGCAGGGCGTAATTCACGAACACACGGCGAATGAAATTCGTCTGCACGTTTTGTCAATCCTGCAAAGCGCGCTGCCCGCCCGTCCGCGCCCCTCCGGGAACTACACGGTTGCGTGCGGCGGAAACGCCGAAACCCTCGCGCTGCTGGCTTCGGGCCCGCGAATAAAAACCTTCACTACCCTGAATCCCCGATTGCTGCGCGATCGTCTTTGGAACATTCTGCAGTTGAATGTCGAAGAGCGCATGAAATCGTTTTCCGTGCGCCGGGACCGCGCGGAAGTGATGGGCGTTGCAGCCATCGTTCTTGTGACCGTCGCATCGTGGTTGCACCTGCGCCAAATAATCATCCCGCGCGTGGGAGTGCGCGAAGGGTTGCTGTACGAACTCGCCTCCGCGCAGATGGGCCCGCCGGAACTGAGCGAGGAGCATCGCAATCGTTCAGAAGCCATGCTGGCAGGGGCCGAATCCTATGCGGCCCGCGTACGCTGCGATTTGAAACACGCGGAACAAGTCCAGGCGCTCGCTCTACAACTTTTTGACCAATTGTGGCCGTATCACCATATGGATTTTGAAGCGCGAACGATTCTTGCATCCGCCTCGATGCTTCACGATTGCGGCGTGCTCATCAACCGCAAAGCGCACCATCGTCACGGCGAATATCTGGTCCACAACGCGAAAATTCAAGGATTGCGCGGCTGGGCGAAAAACATGACGGCCTGCCTTGTGCGCTATCACAACCGGAAATCCGAACCCAGCACGGCGCACCCCGTGTACGCCACGCTCAATCGGGAGCAAAGGAAAAAAACGCGGCTCCTGGCCGGAATGCTGCGCCTGGCCGAGCGTCTGGAAAGCGATCACCGGCAGGCGATCTCCAAAATTACCGTCGAGGGTGGGCCGCGTGACGTTCGCATTCACGTGGAAATGCGCGACGCCTCCCGGTTGAATCTTGCGGGCATCGAAAGAAAAGCGCGGCTTCTGGAACGGGAATTGAATTTGCGAGTTTCATTTCAGCGCGTCCTTTTGGTTGAGAAAGTGAGAGTCGCGTAATGACGCATCTTTATTTAATACGCCACGGCATCGCTGTGGACCGCGAAGATCCTGATTGCCCGCCCGACACCGAACGCCCGCTTACTCCCAAGGGAATGAAACGCGCTCATGCCGCGGCGCTCGGCTTGCGCGCTCTTGGAGTGGAGCCCGATGCGGTCCTGACCAGCCCGTGGCTGCGCGCGGTGCAAACAGCGGAAATCTTTTGCGAAACGATCGGCTATTCTTCCAAAAAGATACTTCGCACAGACGCATTGAAAGGCACGAGCGCTCCATCCGATTTGCTGCGCGAGCTCCAATCCATGAAAGCCAAGGTGGTGCTTTGTTTCGGCCACGAACCACACCTGCATCTCGTGATCGGCCACGTCCTGCACACCAGCGCGAAAATAACGGAACTCAAAAAAGCCGGCCTGGCAATGTTGGAATTGGAGCGAATCTCTCCGCCGCAAGGACGTTTGCTCGCCCTTTACCCCGCAAGCACCCTCCGCCTTCTTGCAAAATGATCTGGCGTCTTTTGGTAGCACAGGCAGTCTTGTGCGGTTTTGGCGCGCATATAAGTTTTCGATTATGAAAACGTGCGGAAACCCGCACAGGCAAGAGTGCCTGGGCTACTCAATCTCCACCCAACGGAAGCACGTGCGCAGATGATCGTTCACCATGCCGGTGGCTTGCATGAATGCGTAGCAAATCGTGGAACCGACGAAGCGGAAGCCGCGCTTTTTCAAGTCCTTGCTCATGGCATCGGATTCCGCGGTCCGGGTAGGCACATCGCCTTGGCCGCGCCGCGCTCGCCGCAGCGTTTCGCCGCCAGTGAATCGCCAGATGTACAGGTCGAAGGTGCCGAACTCGCGCTGTACTTCCAGAAACGCCCGCGCGTTCGAAATGGTGGAAGAGATTTTTAGCCGATTTCGAATGATGCCCGGATCGCCGAGCAAGGCGCGAACTTTTCGAGCGTCGTACCGCGCGATCTTGGAAGCGTCGAAGCCGTCGAAGACTTCGCGGTAACGCGCGCGCTTGCGCAGTACCGTTTCCCAACTCAGTCCCGCTTGCGCGCCTTCGAGGATCAGGAATTCGAACAGGTCGCGGTCGTCGTGGATCGGCACGCCCCACTCTTCATCATGGTAGCGCTCCATGGCGCCGCTTTGCGCCCACTGGCATCTGCGCCGGATCGGCTGGACCGTTCCGGCGCGAATTGGATCTGGCATGGTGAGATTACGCGATGTGGCGCTGAACAGCTTTCTCGATCTGGTCACGAGGGACCGCGCCGACAACCTGCTCGGCAACCTGGCCGCCCTTGAAGATAAGCAGGGTTGGAATGCCGCGAATGTTGAACTGGCCCGCGGAGTTGGTGTTTTCGTCGACGTTTAATTTCACGACTTTAATTTTTCCCGCGTAAGCAGTGGCAACCTCGGCCACGGTCGGAGCCAGCATCAGGCAAGGCCTGCACCACTCCGCCCAGAAATCGACCATCACGGGCTGTGTCTTGCTCGCCTCGATGACTTCCGCCTGAAACGTGCTGTCGGTTACGCTTGTAACATTATCTGCCATGGGAACCCTTTCCTGTGGGAACTACCGGCGATATCTTAGCCGATTTTGCCCCGGCTTGATTAGATGAAGTTATAGCCCGTTGGTTTCCGAATTTCCGGGCCGAATCGTACAGCTTTGCATATTCTGCCGCGGACACTTTCCACGAAAAATCCTTGGCCATCCCGTTTAATTGCAGGCGGTGCCAAGCCCCCGGATCACTCCGAAAAACGGAAAGAGCCTGGCGAATCGCTCCGAGCAACGTAGGACCATCATACGCCTGAAACTTGAATCCCGTGCCGCTTCCCGTTGCCGAATCGAACGCTTCGATCGTGTCGTCCAGGCCGCCGGTGGCACGAACCACGGGTACGGTACCGTATTTCAAGCTGTAAATTTGATTCAAGCCGCAGGGCTCGTACCTCGAAGGCATCAGGAACATATCCGCGCCCGCCTCGATTTTGTGCGCGAGAATATTGTCGTATGCCACTTTCACGCTGAACTTCGCGGGATACGCTTTAGCCAGTTCGCGGAATAGCTTCTCGTACTTCGGCTCGCCCGCGCCGAGCGCGGCAATCGTCAGGTCCTCTTTCAGCAAATCGGATGCAACCTGTTCAATCAGGTCGAAACCCTTTTGCCCGGCGAAGCGCGAGACGATTCCGATCACCGGTTTGTCGACGGCCTCCGGGGATAAGCTGAACACTTCAAGCAGATTTCTTTTACACAAAAGCTTGCCCGACAAATCTTTCGCAGAGTATCGCGCCGCGATTAGTTTGTCCCGCTCTGGGCTCCACACGGAATAGTCCACGCCGTTCAAAATGCCCGTGAGGCGGTCTGCCCGATTCCGCACCACGCCGTCAAGGCCGTGACCATACTCGACGGTTTGTATTTCTTCGGCGTATTTCGGGCTCACCGTCGTGAGAAAGTCGGAAAAAATCAGCGCGCCCTTGAGGAAATTGACGCGCCCATAGAATTCCATCGCGTCGATTGTGAACAGGGTTTCCGGCAAGCCGATTTTCTTCATCGTTTCGCGGGGAAACGATCCGTGATAACCCATGTTGTGGATGGTGAAGACAATGCGCAATTCCCGCAACGCCTCATCCTTGGCATAACGCGTTCGCAACAGCACGGGCACCAGTCCGGCCTGCCAGTCATGGCAGTGGATTATGTCGGGCATCCAAACGTGCTTGCAGAATTCGATAGCAGCGCTTGAAAATTCCGCGAAACGCTCTGCATTGTCGGGATAATCTTTTCCGGCCACGCCGTACAATTGCTCGCGATCGAAATATTCCGGATCATCCACGAAATAATATTGAACGCCGTGCAGCGTGCCGCCCTCCTCGATTCGCGGGAAACGCAGGCCGTCGCCCATGGGAATTGTAAGGGTGGGCACGGGAACGGGAACCGCGCGCGTGTTGCGGTAGCGCGGAAGCAGCACGGTGACTTCATGACCGAGAGCCGCGAGCGATTTCGGCAGCGCCTCGATCACGTCCGCCAGCCCGCCCGTCTTCGAAAACGGCAGCCCTTCCGATGCGACAAAGAGTATTTTCATATCGAACCCGAAGCTTCCAACCTACTGAAAGAGTTTGCCTCCGTCAAGAACGCGAGTGGCGCAGGTTTTAGCCTGCGGGTTTTAGCCCTTGCCAGGATGAGGCCCCCGTAATCCAAAGCATGCCCCACTCGACTTTCGATGTAGAATCAAAGCATGTGTTTCCGGCTCCATTCCCGTTCTAGCGAGGTGAAATCATGGTCAGCGTAAAAGCAATTCCCGATGGCTTCCACAACGTAACTCCCTACCTGTTCGTGAGGACCGCGGCCATGGCGATTGATTTTTACAAGAATGTTTTCGGAGCAACAGAAATCGTGCGCATGGCGGGTCCGAACGGCAAGATCATGCACGCGGAAGTAAGAATCGGCGATTCCATCGTCATGCTGGCCGACGAAAATCCGCCGACGGGTATCATGAGCCCGCAAACGGTTGGCGGATATTCTGTCGGACTGCATGTATACGTTGAAAATGTCGACGCAGTGATGCAAAAAGCAGTCGAGAACGGAGCCAAGCCGCTTCGCCCGATTAAAAACCAATTTTACGGCGACCGCTCCGGCTCGCTGCTCGATCCGTTTGGCCATATGTGGTCCGTTGCGACGCACGTGGAGGACGTCTCGCCCGAGGAAATGCGCAAGCGCATGGCCGCGGCGATGACCCAGGCGGCAGGATCGTAATTCCGAGCGTTTTCTGGTAGCACACGCTACAGCCTGTGGGGTTTTGTTCTCTCAATGACTAAAACCCACAGGCTGTAGACTGCGCCACCAGACACAATTTGCGGACTCAGCCGATTCTTAAAGCTGTGAATGCCGTCGCCTCTTGCTACACTTCCCTGCCATGTCACCAGAGAAGCTCGGACAACATTTCCTCACCGACGCGAGTTGGCAGGAGCGGATTGCGCGCGAGGTTCGGATCGACGACGGCGTGTGGGTCGAAATAGGCTCCGGTCACGGGGAAATGACGATGCGCCTCGCGCAACGCGCGAGCAAAGTGTTTGCGATTGAACTCGACCCGCGCCTGGCCAGGCGGCTGCGCGAAGTCGCCGCGCCTTGCAATAATGTGGAAGTCGTCGAAAGCGATGTGATGGCAGTCGATTTCCAGAAACTGACAAACGGCGGGCGCTTTTCCGTTTACGGAAATTTGCCTTACTACATTACGTCGCCCATTCTGCATCGTCTGTTCGAGCACGCGGAACGAATTGCGGCCATTCATATCGTGATTCAGTATGAGGTCGCGGTCAGAATCGTCGCGCTCCCCGGACGGCGCGATTACGGCTACCTCTCAGTCGCTTCGCAATGGTTCGGCCGCCCGGAAATCGAGTTTCAGATTCCCCCTGGAGCATTCCGCCCCCCGCCCAAGGTCGCATCGGCACTCGTAAGTTTCCGCATGCCGGGAGCGCGCGCGGAAAATATCATCGATGATCAAACCTCATTTCTCGATTTCGTGAAGGAATGCTTCGCGAAAAAGCGAAAGACATTGCGCAACAATTTGCGCGCACGACTCGGGACTCGAACCGAGAATGTTCTTGGAGAAGCGGGGCTTTGTTCCGATGCCCGCGCGGAACAGCTTACCGTCCGACAGTTTGCGGAGCTGTTTCGATTGTCGGCGAAGTAGCGCGCGCTTTGGCCTGTCGATTTTATTTTTTGAGCGAGCTGGATTCAAAACCAACAGGCTGAAGCCTGTTCTACGTCTGCTGGCGCAACACACTAAAAAGCCTGTCGGGATAATCGGAAATGATTCCATCCACTCCTTCGGCGATCAGGCGCCGCATTTGGTCCTCTTCATTAATCGTCCATGCCACCACCTGCAAACCAGCATGGTGAGCTTTGTCGACCACTTCGGCGGTTACGAGGTCACCCCGCGCGACGAGCTGCCTTGCACCCGCGCGAACCGTGCGCTCGACTAAGTCGTTCGATGGATGCTCGCACAAAAAACCTGTCATCATCGTGCTGTCGAGCCGGTGAACCGAATCGAGCGTAGCAGGATCAAATGACAGGATCACGACACGCGCCGACGCGTTCTGATCGCGCAGCGCCGCGACGACGGCATGCTCGATTCCCCACGCCGGCCCCGACTTGATCTCCAGATAGAAAATGACGTCGTGCTCTTTCGCGAAATCAAGAATCTGCTTGAGCGTGGGCACGCGTTCCCCGGCAAACGTCTCCCCATCGCGGCCGCCGAACCAGGCGCCGGCATCGAGTGCTCGAATTTCACCGAGCGAAAGCAAATGCACTTGCCCCTTGCCGTTCGTCGTGCGGTCCAGTGTGAAGTCGTGGATCGCTACGACTCGCGCATCCCGCGTGATCTGCAGATCGGTTTCCACAAAGCGTGCTCCTAATTCAACGGCGCGACGAAACGCTGCCATCGTATTCTCGGGCGCGTGCCCGGAAGCCCCGCGATGCGCAATCGTCCAGATGGTTTTCCTTCCCATTTCCTCCCCACGGCTGGCCGGACGCAACATTCCATCAACGTTTGTCATCCTATCAGACCACAGCGTTGCTTCTGGAAACCTTCCTCGACCGTTGTGTCCAGGATGCCTTTTGAGCCAACACTGCATCTAAAGGAGTGTGGAGTTGAAATCAAAACCGGCCCGATGAGACCGTGGAAAGAGGTTTTCTTATGGCAACACATTCAAATTTTCTAAAGGTTTTATTTGCAATCGTTTTGCTGGGTTCGTTGAGTTTCAGTCTGAGCGTACCGAGCGCAACCGCCGCAACCACGAACCCAAAAGTCATGACGCTCAGCGATCAGGTGCATCACAAATTGATGATGCTTCCCTGGTATGGAGTGTTCGACAATCTGGAATATCAAGTGAACGGCACCGAAGTCATTTTGACCGGTCAGGTGACGAGCGAACATGGCGTAACCAAAGACGACGCAGGGAGGTCCGTGAAATCCATTCCCGGCGTGACCAATGTCGAGAACAATATCGAGGTGCTGCCGCCCTCGCCGTTTGATAACGAGATTCGCCGCGCGGAATACCGCGCCGTGTTTTCTCACGCGGACTTGGGGCGCTACACCATGGGCGCCATACCGCAAGTTCATATCGTCGTGAAAAATGGGCACGTGTCTCTCGAAGGCGTGGTCATGAATCAGATGGACAAGAACATTGCGGGTATTGTCGCCAATACGGTTCCTGGCGTCTTCTCGGTGGAAAACAACTTGCGAATCGGTTCGTAACGCAACGTCCCTCTTGTTCAGTCCGGCGGACTCGCCGTATTTTGGGTCCGCCGGCTGATGAAGAGCGCCTCATTCGTATATTGGTTACTTTTTCGAGCGATCCTTCAACAGGCCTTTTAATTCGGACATGAATTCCTTCACATCCTTGAAATCCAGGTAGACCGAAGCAAAGCGGACGTAGGCAACCTTGTCGAGTTTTTTTATCCGATTCATCAGCAATTCGCCGACTTCGCTGGTTTTGCGTTCGCGCTCAGGCGCCTCGTGGACATATCGCTCCACCTCGTCCACGAGCGCCTCGAGCTTGGCCGTGGCCACGGGGCGCTTCTCGCACGATTTCAGCAGCCCCTGCAAAATTTTCTGCCGGTCGAAGCGTTCGCGCCGGCCGTCCTTCTTGATCACCATGTAGGGAATTTCGTCGATGCGTTCGTACGTCGTGTAGCGCCGTCCGCATTTCAGGCATTCGCGGCGGCGGCGGATCAGATCGCCGGCGCGGCCCTCGCGCGAGTCGATCACTTTGTCTTCCATCACCGAACAAAATGGACACTTCACTGCGCTGAATCTCCTCGCAGCTTGCCCTTGACCGCTTCCGCGGGCTTCACGCCATTTGCGCCGGGAACCGTGATGTGCTTTCCGGTCTCTTCCGCCTCGGCCTCGGCGCGCGCCAGTTTGCGCAATTCGCCCATGGACATTCCTTCGTGGATCAACAGCGGGATTCCGGCCAAAGTTCCTCCGGCAAACGTAATGATCCAGAGAACTACGGCGATCGCTGCCGCGGGTTCCTGTTCTACTCCGAATATTTTCGTCAAGCCGATGAAACTGGCGATTTGCGCTCCGCCGCCGACACCCGGAAGTTGCAGAACCGATCCGACCAGCGTCACTGCGAGCAGGAGCATCGCGCCGGAAAAATTCATGTCCGTGTGGAGGAAAGCTTCGCCGAACGCTTTCGCGACGCCCAGGTAAATCAGCGTAGCAAGTACCCAATGCACGGCGGTATAAAAAATGGCTGACAACAAGTCGGAAGTGGTGCGGATGGCCTGCAATCCTTCGCTGATTCCGGTAATCGCGGAAGCAAAGCGACTCCGAAAACCTCCCGCATTGCGCCAACGCTCGAGACCGCGGTCCAGTATGGCCGCGCCATGTAAGCGGTAAATCACGAGGATTGCAATCAGTCCGGTCATCGCGGCCAGTAGCAGCCAGCCGCCGTTCCTCGCGCTGTCCACCCAATTCATGTCGGCCCCGGCATCGGATAAGCGGTTCGGGAAGACCAGTAACGCGAGACAAGCCAGAGCCGCGGCCGCGGAGAAGTCGCAAAATCTCTCCAAAAAGAAAATTCCAAACAAGCTGGCCACGGGCAACCGCTCTTTGCGCGCCAGGATCAGAGGCCGGACAGGTTCGCCGGCTCTTCCCAAAACAAAGATGGCCGCGAAACCCATCAGGGTCCCCGTGAAAGTGTTCCAGAAAGTGGTAGGGCCAACATACTTGCAGAAACGCTGCCAGCGGACTGCTCGGATCGCGTAGCATGCGTAAATCCCAACCAGGCAAAGCAACAGAAGAAAAATATTCGCCTGACCCACGGAGGAGATGAATCTCTTCCACGTGAAGTCGGCCAAATGAATTTTATGGCGCGAGTGATAAGCGAGCGCCACCACCCCCGCCAAAATCAGGAGTGCGATGAGTATCCTACGAAGTCTTCCAGGCATTCGCAGGCGAGGTTAACCGCTGCGGCAACAGAGTGTCAAGGAAGCAGGCCCGCAGGCGTTCCAGAACAATTCGCATCTCCTTTAACGCCAGATGAATACAACGTTACAAATGTTTTATGCGGACCGTGGCTTTGGAGGGTGTTGCAGGCGCGCCCCAGCGTCGCGGCGCCAGCGTCCCGCCGGTTTTTTTCGGCCCGCGCGCGCTTCAAAATCACAGGCGAAACCCCTGACCACAAATCTCGCTATCGCTCGACCAACCGCTCCAGCGTGGAAAAAAAATCCGGGTAGGATACCCCGGCGCATTCGGCGTCGCGAATCACGGTTTCGCCCTCCGCTCCGAGCGCAGCGACAGCAAACGCCATAGCCATGCGGTGATCCCCGTGCGGCTCAATCTCAGCCCCGTGTAGGCGCCCCGCCGAGCGGCCCGCTACACGCAAGCCGTCGGCAAGCTCCTCCACCTTCGCGCCCATTCGGCGGAGGTTCTCCGCCAGAACGGCGATGCGGTCGCTTTCCTTCACGCGCAGCTCTGCCGCGTTGCGGATCTCAATCCCCTGCTCCGTGTAGGGCCCAAGTACAGCGATTGCGGGAAGCTCATCGATCAACTGCGGGACAACGTCGCCTTCGATCGAGCCTCCCTTCAGTGGTTCGTACCGCACAGACACGTCACCGATAAGTTCTCCATGTTGGCCGCGAATGGAAACAACGCTGATTGGCGCTCCCATCGAACCCAGGACATCGAGGACCGCGGAACGCGTGGGATTCAAGCCGACATTGTGAATCACCAGATTCGATTCCGGCAGGACCATCGCCGCCGCCAGAAAGAAAACTGCGGAGGAAAGATCGCCTGGGACCGCGAGCGCCTGCGCCTTCAGGCGCGGTCGTCCGTGAATGCGGATCGTGCGGCCTTCGTGATCCAGATGCGCGCCAAACTCAGCCAGAGCCAGTTCCGTATGGTCGCGCGTGCGCACGGGCTCCGTTATCGAAGTCACGCCATCGGCGAACAATCCCGCGAAAAGGACGGAGGACTTCACCTGCGCGCTGGGAATCGGCAACGCGTACTCAATCGGGGAGAGTCGCGTGCCATCAATCTTTAGGGGAGCGAAACTTCCTTCGCGCGCGTGAATTCGCGCGCCCATTTGCGCAAGCGGCTCCATCACGCGGCGCATGGGTCTGCCGCGCAAGGAAACGTCGCCGTCGAGGGTGCTCCGGAATTCCTGCCCGGCCAGAATTCCGGCGAGCATACGCATCGTCGTGCCGGAATTTCCGGCGTCCATGGTGTTGCGAGGTCTGCGCAATCCTTCGAGGCCCAGGCCGGTAATGCGGATGCGGTCATTTTGAATATCGATTTTCACGCCGAGTTGCGAGAAACAATCGAGCGTGCTGCGGCAATCCGCCGCCGCGGAAAAGTGCGTGATCTCGCTTGCGCCTTCAGCCAGTGATGCCAGCATCGCGTAACGATGAGAAATGGATTTGTCGCCTGGAACTTCGAGTGAGCCGCTGATGGTGCGGGCGGGACGAACGATTTGTTTAGGCACTCAAGAATTCTAGCACGCGAATAAACCCGCCCGCAGTCTCGTCAACGGTGCACATAGAACATTCTAGTCCGCAGCCTCCTCGCTGCATATGTAGCGCCCACCTTCAGGTGGGCATCCTGGGCCTGCGCGAGATCCCGCCTGTGAGCCGGCGCTACATAAATCCGGGCCACGCAGCCTCGGAACGGGAGTATGATTCGAGGAAGCTACTCCCTGAGGAGGCATTCATGAAAACGAAGCACTTCATTGGATTGGCACTGACGGCGCTGCTGGCTCTGGCGCCGGTATTCGCGCAAGCGCCTAAGGGATGGAAAGTGCGCGGTGATCACAGTTCAGACGCATCCGACCCGGATGCCGCGGGCGCCATCAAGTTCGTCACCAGCGGTTCGGGCTTTCATGCCACAAATCCCATGGCGGCGATCTATTGGAATCCGGCGAACACGGCCACCGGAAACTACACGCTGAAGGGCACGTTCAAACTGATCAAATCGACGGGCTACGACGAATACTACGGTCTCATCTTCGGCGGCAGCGGCCTCGAAGGCGGAGCGCAAAGCTATTTGTACTTCATGATAACGGATGATGGAACCTATCTCATTAAGCATCGGGACGGGTCCTCGACGCAAGGCGTGTCGCCCAAGACGCCAAGTCCCGCGGTGAAGAAGCCCGACGCAGGCGGATCGGCCACCAACGCTCTTGAAGTGCGCGTGAGGGCCGATAAGATTGAATTCGTCATCAACGGTACGGTCGTCAACACGCTGCCCAAAACCGGAGCCGCCGCCAAGACCGATGGCATCTACGGCATCCGCATCAATCACCAGCTCGATGTGCAGATTGACGATTTTGGAATCTCGAAAATGTAATCCACGGCGGGACGCCCGCGTGCCATGGCGAGTAGCCGTCCTGCAAAATCAGCAAAAGTTTGACACGCTTGCACCGCTGTGCTCTAAATGAGCCATGTCATCGGAACGCGAGAAGCACGCCGGCCAGCGCTTTCAGGAGGCTTTCGCCGCGCAAATGGCGGGCGAATACGACCGGGCCGTTGAACTCTACACCGAGTCCCTGGCGCTGCATCCCACCGCCGAGGCCTACACATTTCTCGGCTGGACGTATCACTTTCAGGGAAAAATTGAAGAAGCCATCGCGGAATGCAAGCGCGCCATCGAAATCGATCCGGAATTCGGCAATCCGTACAATGATATCGGCGTCTACCTGATCGACCTCGATCGCCATGACGAGGCCATTCCCTGGCTGGAGCGCGCCATGATCGCCAAGCGCTATGAACCGCGCCACTTCCCTTACTACAATCTCGGCCGCGTTTATCTCTCTAAAGGCTTGATCAACCGCGCGCGCGACCTGTTTCAGAAATCGTTGGCCATCGAACCGCGCTATACGCTCGCCCGCCAGGCGCTCGAAAGCGTTCGGCGCATGGTGAATTGAAAGCGTTCTGACTGGTGGCACAGGCTGAAGCCCGCGCCACAAAGAAATTGCGCAATGCTGTACACTACGCGCGATACCCCAGGAACGAAACGGAGAGGCGTAACAAATATGAATAGCCTGCTTGTGGCGCTGCTTTTTCTTCAAACCATCCCGGCGAATCCTCTTCTCGAAAATGATTTCGTCCGAGTGTTCAAGAATAGCGCTCCGTGCGCGCCGGCAGCGCCTGCTTGCGGCGAGCGCGTGCTTGTCGCACTGGGCACCATCGAAGTGAATGGTGAAAAAATAGAGCGTGGCGACATCAAAGCCTTCAAAGCCGGCGAACGCTACGCTGCGCCAAAAACTGGAGATTTCCTCGAAGTCTCAATCAAGCCCGCACATCCCAAAGTGATGCCTGCGGGCCCTGGAACTCCTCCGCCGCCGGGCAACAAGATTTTATTTGACGGAAAAGATTTCACCGTGTTTTCGGAGAACATGCAGGTGGACGAGTACAGCGCGCCGCATAGCCACAATCTGCGCATCGCAATTTTTCTCAACGATACGCAAGTACAGCAGTGGACGGATGGAAAAGAGGAAACCCGTGAGTTGATCCCAGATACGGTAATTTGGAGGCCGGCTGTCGTCCACGCCTCAAAAGATGTGGGAAAACGTCCCATTCATAATATTCTGATCGAATTCAAACCCTAAGGCCCGTTTCCCATGAAACGCAGCTCAAACCGAATGTTGACAACCCATGTTGGCAGCCTCATCCGACCGCCGCAGCTTCTCGAGCTTGCTCGTGCACGGCAAAACCAAGAACACGTCGACGCCCCCGTCTACGAGCAGTGCCTCAAAGACTCCGTCGCGGAAGTCGTGCGACAGCAAGCGCAGGCAGGCATCGATATCGTCAACGACGGCGAGTTTGGCAAGTCCACCAGTTGGTCGCTCTATGCGCTGAAACGCGTGAGTGGTTTTGAGCTGCGCCCGATCCAGCCCGGCGCCGATCCTTTTGCCCGCGGCGCGGACAGAGAACGCTTCAAAGAATTCTACGCGGAACTCGAAGACGGAAACGATCGTACCTGGTCCAATGTGACGAAGCGAGAAGCGATTTGCGTCGCGCCCGTTAAATACACGGGCCTCGCCGAACTTCAACATGACATCGACAACCTGAAGTCAGCTCTGCAAGGTATAAAAGTCGAAGAGGCGTTCCTTCCCGTGGCTGCTCCATCGAGCGCCATCCCCGACCGAAAGAACGAATACTACCGCAACGACGAAGAACTCGTGATCGCGCTGGCGGAGGCGCTGCGGACCGAATACCGCGCCATTGTCGATGCCGGCTTTCTTCTGCAATTGGACGACGCTCGCGCCGCCGTGACCTACGACAGAATGGTGCCTCCAGCAAGCTTCGACGACTACTACAGGTGGGTAGCCCGCCACGTCGATGTCCTGAACTACGCGCTCGATGGAATTCCCGAAGATCGCATTCGCTACCACGTTTGCTGGGGAAGCTGGCCGGGGCCACACACAACGGACGTTCCGTTAAGGAAGATCGTAGACCTGATTCTCAAGGTCCGCGCCGGCGCCTACCTCATCGAGGCCGCCAATCCTCGCCACGAACACGAATGGCGCGTCTGGGAAGACGTCAAGCTGCCGAACGGCAAGATTCTGGCCCCAGGAGTCGTCAGCCACGGCACAAACGTCGTGGAGCACCCCGAGCTCGTAGCCGAGCGCATCCTGCGCTTCGCTGGCCTGGTGGGCCGCGAGAACGTCATTGCCAGCACCGATTGCGGCTTTGCCCAGGAACAATTCAACCGGCGCGTTCATCCCACTATCATGTGGGCGAAGCTGGAAGCAATGGTCGAAGGCGCCCGGATCGCAAGCCATGAGCTTTGGGGGCGAACAAAAAGTGAACGCAGGGGAGCTTCTTTAACAACCCTACCTTAGTCGTCAACGCAGCAAGCACGCCCTCCCGATTCCAGGAAGATAGGAGTGACTGCTGAAGTTTCCACCCGCATCCGGTATACAGGAAAAAGGGTAGAAAAAAATGGCATCTCGTAGGGAAATTCCTGTATTCCATAGAGTCTTTCCGTGTGGATAATCTGTGAATCTGTTTATCGACATCCGGTTATTCCACACCGCCAGCTACCATGCCCGATGGAATAACTCTTCAGCGAGGCGCCTGCCATGAGGCATGATTACGATGTGTTTGAGCGATTCTCCGATGGTTCAACGCTGTGGCGCGCGTGTATCGCAGGGCGCTACGAAGCTCATCGAAAAATTCAGGAATTGGCCGAGCATTCCGAAAACGAATTTTACGCAATTGACATCCAGGCGATCGAAAATTTGCCCCCGATCTCCAAGAGGTCGCTTCCTGCTTGCCAGACAATCATTCCAACAGCTTTCAGGTCGCAATCCGGTTAGGCCGTCATCCGGGAATTGGCGCTGAGCGGCACTGTTAATTTGTGAGCTGCTAACGCGCGGGCGGCGGTGATATAGGTGCCGACCAGTGGGCGTCTCGGAATCCCCAGCGACCGTCTCGATACTCGGCTAGCCCAGTAAAGTATCCGGCTTCCTCGATACGATGCCCAGCCTTATCCACCTGGGTCTCGCGCCACGACGCTGCGACGACCGTGAGTTCAGCAGTGAGGGGATCAACGCGCAAATCGTCGCCCCATGTCAAGTCGATACGGCTGATGGTCCGCGCAAAATTCTGAGTGCTCTCTTTTGCGGCGGCTGCGTTCGGGAACGCTAGCTGTCCGTTAACGGCCATGAAGAATCCTGGGTCCGTGTTGAAGAACTTGAGCCACGCGAGCGGCCCCTCTTGAGTGACATCATGGGCCACGGTATGCATGAACGTGCGCGCGCTTTCGTCAATGGCGGCAGCACGAGCAGGTGTAAGCGACTGTAATTCGGCTGATCCTGCGGTGCGAGCGGAACAACCAGCCGAACCGAAAGCCGCCAGGAGAAGAGTGCTCCGCCAGATCAACGTAGAGAGAGATTTAACGGATAGGTCAGCTTTCTTGGTTGCTTGATGAGAACTACGGGCAGCAACAGACCTAGGATTCTTATCCAAAAGTCCCATGGAAAGCATGCGACACCTCCTAACTTTACCGTATCCGTGCGGCGCAGAGCGATTCGCAGTCGTGCCGTCCATTGCGGATTGTCTCGACCTAACGCTGCACAAGTTAGTACTATACTTCCTCACGAGGAATAACATGGCAAATCGCTTTGGCGCAGACATTCTGATTCAAGCCCCAGATCCTAAGAAAGCTGCCCTTTTTTATGTCAACCATCTCGGGTTCGAAATTACCGACAATAATCCGAAAATGATCGGCCTCCATGGCAAGCACATCAACCTGTTCATCGAGCCTGGCCCGTCCATGGGGCCAGTCTTGGAAGTCACGGTTGACAACGTTGCCGACGCGAAGCAGCGATTAGTCGAAGAGGGCTGTGAAGTTGTCAAGGACGAGCCGGATTTTCCTCGCTGCTACGTCAAAGATCCATTCGGCCTAATCTATAACCTCACAAGCTAGGGCCGGTGCGTCGGTCCCAATAGAGATGGCGAACCGATGGTCGGCTTAACCGGAAGTTATCTCCGAACGACATCTGCTCACCGTTGAGTCTGAATTTTTTTGGGAAATCCCGCGTCACGCGTGAAACTCCGGATTGCAGTACGGCCAAGTCTTGGTCAGTCATGTGGGAATCCCCGAATCTCCCTCGCCTCAGGGTCTGCCGAATTCGACTTCGCGAACTTTGGGTCGTCCGTTCTCCAAGGTGATGACCGCTGTCAGGCCTTCACTGTAAACGTCGCCCCCGATGCTCACGTACACCCATCCCAAGTCCGACGACTGTTTGGCTGGCAATCGCCATTGCGTCATCGTTCGTACCACCGCGACAGGTCCAATCGCCCCCCAGTCTGTTGGGACAATCGCTTCAAAGGCCGTACGCAACTGCTCCACCGAGGTACGCCTCTGGTAGTCTTGGGATGTCATCGCATACGCCCGATCATAGTCTCGGTCGGTTAGCGCTTTCGTAAATTGAAGCGCAACTTCGCGATAATCGAAACCACTGGTATTGGCCACCGGCAACTCCCCGCTTGAACACCCAGAAAACAGCGAGACAACCAGAATCGCCATTATCCAGAAGGTTCCGGATGGACTTAGTTCCCTACCACCAGTTCCCAAGATGCACCGCCCCTGTAACGCGCATATGACTGAGGGATACGTCGAAGCTGTCTGCTCGATCATGAAACTGTCCCGCAAATCGAAGTATACACTCGAAAGTCCGGCCCTTCGGATAGCCAGCCTGTGAAGTTCTGCTTCTCCGAATATGGCCGGAGGCGCCAGACGACTTCTGTGTCGCGTTGCAAATTCCGACTCCTGCGTTTTGCGCAGTTTCCGGCACACGCACGCGGCGTTACGGCGTGCAGTCGACAAAGTCGCCGAGGTTTTGTCGCACATGATCGCAAAATCACGGCGAAGCAGGAAGGCTAACGAGTTGATGCTCAGTTGCTGGGAGAAACGATGGAGCCGAGGCCCGGACTTGAACCGGGGACCTGTCGATTACGAATCGACTGCTCTACCAACTGAGCTACCTCGGCTTTGTGCAATTCACTCTAGCATCGCGTGGAAAATCGTGTCAAACGCCTGCGTTGGAATGTAAACGTCCGCCGGTCAACGCGGCAACAATTTGCTTGCCGTGAAAGCGGCCGTTTTCGATGAAAATTTCGCTGGTGTGATTGCCGCCGATCACGACACCGGCAACAAAAATTCCCGGCACATTGCTTTCATGGGTTTGGGGATTCATGGTGGGCTTGTTGGTTTCGGGATCAAGAGAGATTCCGAGGGATTTCAAGAATTCGAAGTCCGGGTGGTATCCCGTCAATGCGAAAACCTGGTCCGCGGGGACAGACATTTCACTGGCGTGGTTGGAAACCAGAACGCGGCCTTCTTCAATACGCCTCACCTGAGAATCAAAAAGCGCGCGCACCTGTCCGGCCTTGATGCGATTCTCGATGTCCGGCCGAACCCAATATTTAATTGTCGAGCCAAGTTCCGCGCGCCGGTGAACGAGCGTGACCTTCGCGCCGTTGCGGTAAAGATCCAGCGCGGCTTCCGCGGCCGAATTTTTCCCGCCGATCACCACCACGTTCCGGCGCCAGAACGGGTGCGGTTCCGTGTAGTAATGCGAGACGTGCGGCAAATCTTCTCCGGCAACATTGAGGCGATTCGGAAGGTCGTAATAGCCGGTGGCGACCGCAATTTTCTTGGCGGCGAATTGCGCGGGGATTCCCTGCTCATCCCGCGTATGCACGCTGAATTTTCCATCGGAGCCGTCAACGCGTCCGACGCGATGGCCAAGCCGTAAATCCAGCTCATAGTGCTCAGCGCACTTGCGATAATATTTGAGCGCCTCGGTGCGCGTCGGCTTCTCCGTGGTGCTCGTCAGCGGCAGATCGCCGATTTCCAGAAGTTCCGGCGTCGTGAAGAAGACCATGTTCACCGGGTAATGGTAAAGAGAATTGCAAAGGCATCCCTTGTCAATCACCAGCGGGCGCATTCCCGCGCGCTTGGCTTCAATCGCGCAGGCCAGTCCCGTAGGACCTGCTCCAATGCAAATCAGATCATAAGTGTTCATAAGGAAAGTGTGCCCCGGGAAGAATTGTTTTGCAACCGCGCGCGTGTGTGACTCACGCTTCAGCTTGCGGGTTTTCTGAAGTCCGCAGCAATCAGAATCCGCAAACTGAAACGCGAGCCACAGGAGAAGATCGCAGCGACGACGATCTAGTGTTCTACTTTGCGGATGCCGGCTGCGGAGCCGTCTGTCCTCCGAGGACTCTCGCATCCTTGCGCCGCTTGATTCGCAATTGGAGCCGGTCCATGTACAAATAAATCACCGGAGTCGTGTACAGAGTGAGAAGCTGGCTCACCAGAAGACCGCCCACGATGCTGATTCCAAGCGGCCGGCGCATTTCAGAACCCGTACCGGACATCAACGCCAGCGGCAATCCGCCGAAAAGCGCCGCGACGGTGGTCATCATGATCGGGCGAAATCTCAGCAGGCAGGCCTGATAAATCGATTCTTCGGAGGTTTTTCCGGTCCGTTCCGTTTCAATTGCGAAATCAATCATCATGATGGCATTTTTCTTCACGATTCCAATCAGCAGGATGATTCCAATCAGCGCGATCACAGTCAATTCGGTATGAAAAGCGAGCAACGCTAAAAGAGCTCCCACGCCCGCGGACGGCAACGTCGAGAGAATCGTCACGGGATGAATGTAACTCTCATAAAGCATTCCCAAAACAATGTACACAGCCACGAGCGCGGCCAGGATTAGCCACGGCTGGCTCGATAAGGAAGATTGAAACGCCCGCGCATTCCCTTGAAACGTCGGATGAATATCGGCGGGAAGGCCCATGCGCAGGACGGCGGCTTCGATCTTGGTTACCGCATCCCCAAGCGCGATGCCCTCGGCAAGATTGAACGAGATGGTAACCGCTGGGAACTGGCCCTGATGGTTGACGGCGAGGGCCGTATTTTTTGTTTCGTAGTGCGTAAACGCGCTGAGGGGTACCAGCTCCCCTTTTAACGATTTCACATACAAACCTCGTATGCCATCCGTGCTGTTCCGGAACGATGAATCGACTTCCATCACAACGTGGTACTGGTTTAATCCCGTAAAGATCGTGGACACTTGTCTCTGGCCGAATGCGTCATAGAGCGTATTGTCGATGGCTCGCGGAGAAATTCCCAGGCGCGACGCGGTGTCACGGTCAATCACCAGCGATGCCTGCAATCCGCGAGTTTGTTGGTCGCTGGCAATGTCGCCCAGTTCGGGGATCTCCTCCATTTTCGCCTGTACACGCGGGGCCCACTCCAAAAGGTCGTTGAGATTTTCGCTGGATAGCGTGTATTGATATTGCGAGCTGCTGATTCGCCCGCCTACCGTGATGTCTTGATAGGCCCGCAGAAATAGCGTGGCTCCGGGAATGACAGCGAGTTTGGGACGAAGGCGCGCGATCACTTGATACACGCTGGCGTCCCGCTCCTTAAGGGGCTTCAACTCGATCTCCATCTGCCCGGTATTTTCCGCGCCGCCGCCCGAATCGCCAACCAGGCTCTTTACAGCCGGATCGCTCATGACGATGTCCGTATATTGTTTCAATTTCTGCTGCATCACCGGGAAGGAAGTATCCTGGGCGCCCAGAATATTTCCGGCCATCAGCCCGGTATCCTGTTGCGGAAAAAAGCCTTTGGGAATGACGATGTAGAGATACACGCTCAGGCAGATCGTCGCCGCCGTAAGCACGAGCATGAAAGGCTGGTGGCGCAACACCCAGCGCAATCCGGACGCGTACGTCTCGACGCTCCATTGAAATATCCGTTCGATCGCCTGATACATCCTTCCGTGCTTGATCTCCTTGTCCGATTTCAGAAATCGAGCGCACATCATGGGCGTTGTGGTCAGCGATACGCACAGAGAAACCACAATCGCGGCGCTCAAAGTAATCGAAAATTCACGGAACAGCCTTCCGATGATTCCGCCCATTAGCAAGAGAGGAATGAACACCGCGATAAGCGACGCGCTCATGGACAAAACAGTGAATCCGATTTCGCGAGAGCCTTTCATCGCTGCCTCAACCGGTGAATATCCCGCCTCGAGATAACGCGTGATGTTCTCGATCACCACGATCGCGTCGTCCACCACGAAGCCGGTACAGATCGCCAGCGCCATCAGAGAAAGATTGTCGAGATTGTAGTGCAGCAGGTACATCACTCCGAATGTTCCGACGATGGACAGCGGCACGGCGATGCTCGGAATAATGGTGGCCCAGGCATTGCGCAGGAAAAGAAAAATAACCATGACTACAAGCGCCACGGTCAATAGCAGCGTAAATTCGATGTCTTTTACCGACGCGCGAATCGTAGTCGTGCGATTAAAATTCGTACCCAGCGTAACCGTAGGAGGAATGGAAGCGCGTAATTCCGGCAGCAAGGCGTTGATTCGATCGACGGTCTCGATAATGTTGGCACCCGGCTGACGGCCGACGCCCATCAGCACGGCCACTTTGCCGTTCGCGAACCCGGAATTCCGGACGTCCTCGATTCCCTCGGTTACCTTCGCAATATCACTGATCCGGACGGGAGCTCCATTTCGATAGGCGACGATTAAGGGCGCGTATTGATCCGACCGAAGAAGCTGGTCGGTGTCAGTCATAACCCACCGCATGGATCCATTTTCCAAATTTCCCTTTGGAGTGTTGGCATTGGCTGCAGCAAGCGCGGCCCTCACTTCCTCCAAACCAATCCCATAGTGCGCCAGGGCATTCGGGTTTACATCGACCCGAACGGCAGGCTTCGCTCCGCCGGAGATGCGGACCAAGCCCACACCATCGACCTGCGAAATTTTCTGCGCAAGGAAGGAATCGCACAAATCATAAAGCGCACCTCTGGTCAACGTGTCCGATGACACGGCCATGTCGACAATGTCCGTCTCGGCCGGATTAATCCTTCGGTAGGTCGGCATGCTCGGCAATCCGGCGGGCAATTGCCCCGCGGCGGCATTGATCGCCGCCTGGACGTCGCGCGATGCCGCATTGATGTCGCGATCGAGGTCGAATTGAAGCGCAATCCCGGTGGATCCCAGTTGGCTCGAGGACGTCATCTGCGTGATGCCCGCAACGCGACCGAATTGGCGCTCCAGAGGGGTTGCCACCGAGGAAGCCATCGTTTCCGGACTGGCACCAGGCAAGTTTGCCCGGACGTAGATGGTCGGGAAATCGACGTGCGGCAGTGCAGATACCGGCAGAAAATAAAAGGCCAGCCCGCCGGCAAGCAGAATTGCAACGCTTAGCAGCGAAGTGGCAACAGGCCGTCGTATGAATGGCGCCGAGATGTGCATCTTGTTCTCTTCAGCCGACCTGTCCATCTGCGAAGCTTGCGCCGGCACTCATCGTGCCCCGATTTGGATATGATAATACTAGCTGATTGGTCTGAATGTTTCCTGAATATGGGCGGGGTTACGGAAGGTTTATTTCTGAGAAAGCAGATTCATAAGATTTGAACCAAATGCGCGGAGAAAAGAATGTCGGGGGGACGGTCCTCATCCCCCCGGACTATTTGTAGGCAATCCGTATGCCTTACCAGTTGCAGGCCACGCTCCGACACCTTACCTGTCATTTTTTGGTTGGCGCCTTTTTTCCTGTGCCCGTCGTCTTCTTTTCCACATCTTTCGTGTTAATGAGCGCCAGGAAATCTTTAGCGTTAAACGGATACCGCCGAGTGGACTCTTGCCCGGTGGTACTCAAGGTAACGTCGATGCGCCGGTTATTGGCGAGGACCATTACTTGCAGATTGGCCAGCATCTGCTTCCGGTCCTGCGGAGTCAGGTCAGGATTGTCCGCAATCTGTTCTTTGATTTGGTCGGCAGTTAGCTGATTCTCTAGTCCATACGACTTCGTGTCAATGTGATCGGCTGGTACGCCGTTTGCAATCAGGGTAACGGTCGCGCGTGCTAACCTGCGTTCCGTAAGACGCTTGTTGTATTCCGGTGTGCCGCGAGAGTCCGCATGGGCGCCAAGGATTAAGTGTGCATCCGGCATGAATTTCAGGTACTCGGTGTAATCCTGTGCCAAAGTCACCAAAATCTGTTCCTGGCTCGGGAGCAAGCCTCCCTTGGGTTTCGTCGCATACGGCTGAGCAGTCGCAAAGTAGATGCTGTGGAGTGCTAGCCTGGTTTCCAACTCCTTGATGCGAGGAGCAGGTGTTGGCGGCGGTGGCGGGGGCGGAGGAGCTTCCACGTTTACGACAGTCGTGGATGAGGCTGTTAGATTCCGGTCATCACTTACGTTGCATGTGACGGTGATGGGGCCTGGACGAGCGTCCCGTGAATTCAATGTGGCGGTTGCGTCGGTGCCAGAAACATCGCCGGCGCTGGCGCTATAGCTGTAGGACAGGTTGCGGGCATCGGGGCTGCTGGCGCTCGAACGGATCGTAGCTCTGCCACCCGTCCTTATCGATCCCGGGTCTGATGAACACGCAATCACGGGTGGGCGCGGCTGTTTCACTGTGAACTTGGCCATGCAGGAAGCCACACCAGGCTTGCTTCCATCGCTCAAGTTTGCGTTTACCGAATACATGCCGGGCTGAAGTCCCGAGGTGTCAACCTGTGTCGAAGCGTTCGTGCCGGCAACTTTTACTCCGGTGCCGCTCCAGCTATATCGGATCATACGCTTGGAATTGAAATGGGACCCGGCGGCAGTTCCGGTTACGGGCTCGCCAGCAAATACTTCATCGGGCTGTGCCGAACAAGCCGCGCTCGGTGGCGGTGGAGGCGTTTCGCCACCGAACATCAAGTTGACTCCGGCTTGGAGTCTTACGCCTCGAATTTCAGTGTCGGGCCCGCCTGGAGCTACGTACCGGTAATTTGAGTACACGAAGTCGGCCCGGAAGAGCCGCAAAGCAAAGTGTCTGGAGATATCGAGATCGAGACCGCCGCCAGCCATGAGCCCAAATTTATCGACATCGTGAAAGGCGTCAGGCATAAGCCGGTGATCGCCGATTAATACCTCAACAAACGGGGAAAAATGTTTGGTGCGATAGGTAAACTTCGGACCAATGGAGATGTTCGAGAATGCCGCGTCGTCAATTCTGGTGGCAAACGTGGACTCACCACTGCCCCAATCGATGCTGGTATCCAGGGTCAATCCAAACCAACGATTGAAATCATACGTAAGGCTGGCGCCAGCGCCCCGAGGATTTGATTCCAGCAGGCTGCTTACAGGGCTCAGTGCTCCAGGCTGCAGGCCGTAGACCGTCCCCCCTGGATAGATGTAGGAGTAACCGCCGAATAGTTCCACTTTCGGAGGAGGCGGTTCCTGAGCCGCTACGACGGTGGCAATCGAACAAAACAGAGCCACCATCGCCGGCATCAGTGCTAAGACTCGACAAGGACGGCTCTTTAATTGAAATGACATACGTATGCTCCTCCGAACTTTAGTAGCGTGCGATCATGCTTTTCCGGCCTGCCATTTCGCGGCCTGCGTATACGATTGGTCGAATGCCTCATGGACAGGGCGGCACAGTAATTGGATTGCTGTTTAACGTGACGGTGGCGGTACGGGCGAGCAACCTGCCATTTATCGTCGCCCCGTTGGTGGCGGTAATGGAGGCGTTGGCCATAATGGTTCCGGCAAAATTCGAGAAGGTACCAAGGGTCGCTGAACTGCCGACCTGCCAAAACACGTCGTGGGCCGTAGCGCCGCCGGAGAGGATGACCTGGCTAGCAGGCACAGATGAGCTACCCGCTGCTGTCGTCAGAGTAGACACGACCTGAAAGATGTAGACACCGCTACCAGCAAGGGTGAGATTCCCAGTGATTGCCAACGAGGGCTGGGCGCTTGTGGTCTTGTAAACACCCGGAGCCAGGGTCTGGCCTCCGATATCTGCCGTGAGGACGGCCCCTCCCGCTGCTGCTGCGGCGTTATTGTAGGCGGTGGTCAGATCACCCTGCGCTGTTTGGGCCACGGTGTCACCCGGGTGCTTCACGCCTGTAAGTGTTGCTGGGGGAAATCCTACAATTGAGATTGCCGGCCATACTCCCACGTCTCCCGAGACGGAGGTGGGGCCAGTACTCGACACTGATGGAGTGGCGCCCAGAATTCCGAAACTGCAGGCGGCTCCCAGCGCTAAACCTCCGCCGGGAGCAGGGGACCCGCAAGCTGCGCTTGCGGTTGTGAATGTCCAAACCATGTTGGCCCCCAGCGCGTTGCCAAACGTGTCTTGCGCTCCGGTTGTAATCGTTGCGGTGTAAACAACGCTGACTGCCAGATTGGCCGACGGGGTAAAGGTGGCAACGAACGTTGTGGCATTATAGGTAACTGTTCCGGAGACGCTCGTTGCGCTTGGTGGCGACGTCAAAGTAAACGTAGTCGTATTAATCGTAGCCGGGTTCATGGCCTTGCTGAATGTGGCAGTGATAACGCCGGTGTTGGGACAAACACCGATTGCCGCGTTCAACGGAGTCACCGAAGCCACTGTAGGCGGGCTCAGAGGGTTACCAGGGCTCCCCGTCCCTGCATTTTTGTCCGGATCACTGCACCCGATCGCAAAAACTGTCAGCAGGAACGCCGAAACCCAAATTTTATTAATCTTTGATTTACGCATTCGTTTCTCCTCTTAGCTCACTCACAGGGCGTTCCACACTTCGTTACCGTCCGGCGCACAACATTGAGTACAGGTAACGTTGTTTCGAGCAGACCCATGTCGCAGATGAGATGCGGGTCACGGACATTGTCAACGTAGCTAAGGGTAAAAACTGTTCACTATTGTACAGGCGTGCATTTTATTTCGTTTTCTGGAAACCAGTTGGAACGGGCTCGCATCCCTGCGCAGCCAAATCTGCAGGCGACTCCTTTTATAAGCGTCACAGTCGTTGCCAACATCACGCGAAACGATTTTGTCCCAGGGCGATGGAACAAGCTCGCATCCGTTGGCTCTGATCTCTGAGCCCGTTGAAACCCGAGCACGCCACTTAGGAGGGACACTATTGAAGAATGTGTTCAATAGAGAACAGCATCGGGGCCGCCGGTCGGATAAATTTATCACCGGTCGTCTATCAACCATATCGACAATCAATGACTTCTCACTTACCAGAGTGCCCAGGCGAAATCGCCCTTCAGGCTCTCAAATCGGGCCGCCGTCGGATATTCTTGTGCAAAAATGAGAAGAAAGTTGCATTAGGCTGTTGGCACAAATCGTGCGTGCTCGTGCTTCGAGGCTGGCATTAATCGACTTAGGCGCGGACCGCGGGATCAGGAATTAGTGGTCCGTAACGTGCACGATATTGTAATAGGGGATTGCCTGAAAAAGCGATCTCGGGCCTCGTCACTTTTCTGCGGGTTGGAATGCGGAGTCTGCTGTGGATCGGACTGCTAATTATTACGTCAGCGTGTTCGACTGGAATGAAAGGAACATATGAAATTGCGCGCGTTTTCTTATTTAGCCCTTGCCCTGGCTTTCCCTTTGGTGACAGGCATTGCCTGTGCGGACAGCATTGACATAGGGACTGCGGCTCCGTTTGGGGTCCTAGGAGAGGCCGGAGTGACCAACACCGGTCCTTCCGTCGTCTCTGGAAGTGTAGCTGGCTCGTCCGGAACCCCTGCAGTCACTGGCTTTCCGCCGGGCAGTGTCGTCCTGCCGGGCGTACTGAACACCACAGGTGTAGCGAATTCCGGGCCGGGAACGCCTTTTGGCGACGCTCTGGCCGCATACAATTATGCGGCGGGCCTAAGCGGTATGAATGAGGGAACTGCCAGCCTGGGAGTAGGAGGGGTTGGCGGAACACTCGCGACTGCGCTCAATACGGGCATTTATTCTTTCACTTCGGCAACCGTTCTTTTGAACGGCACCCTCTTCCTCAATGCGGGAGCCGACAACAACGCAAGATGGATTTTTCAGATTCCGACCGCGCTCACGACAGCAAGCGCCTCGAGTGTGGAAGTCGTCGATACCGGTTCTGGCCCGTTCACCGGGAGCATCACTTGGGACGTCGGGTCCTCCGCGACACTTGGTTCCACGACATCATTTCTTGGGACGATTATCTCCAAGGCCGGCGATTCTCTCGATAGCGCCGCAACAATCGGATGTGGCAGGGTCATATCCCTGGATGCTTCCGTGACGCTGATCGATAACTCGATTACCACGCCAGGCGCCACCGGCGGCTGCGCGCAGACGACCGGAAGCGGCCCCGGCGGAAGTGGCGGCACAATCGGGGGCGGCGGTGGCACGATTAAAACACCTGAGCCCGGCGAGTTGGCAATGCTTGCCGTTGGACTGGCGGCGTTGGCTTTCTTGGGACTCCGAAAATCACGGGCACGCTCAGCAATCTGCTAAGGCACTTACCCCGATCCAGTACGTGATCGAATAAATTGACGGCGATGGGTCGGGCAGAACTTGCCGCCATCGCCGATTCTATTTCCCGTCTTGATTTCTGCAATCGGGATTCACATTCGGCCGGTTAAGTCGCTAACGTTGTATATTCCTTGGGCGGCGCGCGATTGATTCCCGAAGACGGCACGCGTATCATAGATCATTCATGCTGGTAAGCGTCACAGGTCGCCCGGCACGCCTCTTTCCTTCTTGCAAGCGCATCCTGCTTGCGGCTCTCTTTATGTCGATGCTCGTGCCGGCACTGTCTGCTGCCGACCCCGAAATTTTTCCGCTTTCGCAAATCCAGCCAGGGATGAAGGGCGAGGCTTACACGATTTTCGCCGGAGACCAGATTGAAATGTTCGATCTCGTCGTCATCGGGGTGATGCCGAATTTCCTGGCGCCGAAGGAATCGATCATTCTGGTGCAGCTCTTGGGCCCAAAAGTGGAACACACGGGCGTCGTCGCCGGCATGAGCGGGAGCCCGGTCTACATCCAGGGTAAGCTCGCGGGTGCGCTATCACTCAAGCTCGGCCAGTTCAGCAAGGAACCTCTCGCCGGGGTCACGCCGATTGAAAATATACTTAGCCTGCCAAAGGGCCAACCCGGAGAGATGCGCGCCGCGGCAAGACAGGGCGAGGCAGCTCCTTCTGGACAAATGGGAGCGCGACTCGAGATACCATCGGACTGGGCGTCGCGCGCCGGCGTTTCGGGAGGAAGTTTTCTCACGCCGATCGAATCTCCACTGGTGTTTTCGGGCTTCAGCGCTGTGGCTATCCGCCAGTTCGAGCACGAATTTGCCGCGTACGGTATGGCCGCAACGCAGGGCGGCACTGTCGACGCACGGCCCGATGATGCAAACATTCGCCCCGGTGACATGGTCAGCGCCGTCCTGCTCGAGGGAGATTTGTCGCTCGATGCGTCGTGCACGGTGACGGCGATCGTGGATGGCCGGGTGTATGTGTGCGGGCATCCGCTGTTTGGATTTGGCGCGGTTCACATGCCCATGGCCCGCGGCCGCGTGCTGACGACGCTAAGCTCCGAACTGGAATCAACAAAAATCGTGAACGTCGGCGGAACGATCGGATCCTTCAATCAGGATCGCGTTACGGCAGTCGTCGGCAGCCTCGGGGCCGCTCCAAAATTGATCCCCATCGACATGACGGTGGCCACGCCGGACGGTGACAAGCATCTTTCCTTCCGCATGATATCGAATCCAAAGATCACGCCGATTCTTATGGGCATAGCAGCGCTGAACGGGCTGATCCAGAGCAGCGTCTACGGGGAAGGAACCACGTTGCACTTGACGGGGGGAATCGATATCGCCGGTCATTCGAGCGTGACGCTCGATAATCTCTTCCCGCCCATGGATTCTTTCGTTCCAGACGGCTTGCCGGTCGCGGGCGCCGTGCAAAGCACTTTCCAGCGAATTTTCTCCAACCAATATGAGACGGCGGATATTGAGCGCGTGACATTGCGCATGGAATCCTTGCCGGAACGCCGCCAGGTGACGATCGAAGGCGCGTGGCTCGATAAATCCGAGGCCGAGCCGGGCGACACGGTCACCGTGCGCGTGCAACTGCGCCCGTATCGCGGTTCGCCGGTAATTCGCGACGTGCGGATCGAGATTCCGTCGCAAGCACCGCGTGGCACTTCCATGCAAATCCTGGCCAGCGATTCGGGCACCTTGAACCGCATGAGCGTCGTCTCCGGATCGCAGGCGCGTCTCGATAGCCTGGAACAGCTCATCTCGGTTTTGAACCGCGAACGCAGAAACAACCGGCTGTACGTGACGCTGCTCGGATCGTCGCCGACCATGGTGGTACAGGACAAAGTGATGCCCAACGTTCCCGCGTCGCAGATCAACCTTCTCGACCAGCGCGGCGGCCCGGCGAGTTCACTGCTGGTTCGGCAATCGGCGGCGGGCGAATGGTCTTTGCCGCTCGATCAGATCGTTCAGGGATCCACAACCCTTACGATTCAAATCAAGTAGGCGGCAGGCTGGCGCGCGTCGAGGGGTCCTCGAGGAGTCTTATGCACAATACATTTTCAAACGCCCGAGAACCGCTCGGCGCAAGAACGAGAACCATTGCTCCTCCAGCCGCGTTGATCCTTCTCGCCGCGGTAGTTCTGTCTATGACGACGCCCGCGCTTGCCGAACACACGCGCTGGTGGCGCCAAAGCACCTTTGAAGATTTTGATAAAGGAACGGCGAAGGGCGTTGCTCTGCGCAGCGACGGCAAAATGTTTCTGGCTCCGCGATTCGCCGAATTTGCGGACGCCAACCTTGCGTATCTTCTTCAGATTAAGGCCGACGCAAAGGGAAATCTGTACGCCGCGGGCGGATCAAACGCAAACGTGTTGCGAATCGACGCCGGCGGCAAATCGACCAGTGTATTTGAATCCTCCGAACTTGCTGCTCAAGCCATCGCGCTCGATGCCGCGGGGAATCTTTTTGTGGGAACGTCGCCCGACGGAAAGGTTTACAGGATAACGCCGTCGGGCCAATCCTCCGTTTTCTTCGATCCGAAAATGAAATACATCTGGGACCTGGCCGTGGATAAGGACGGAACTTTGTACGTTGCCACGGGCGACACTGGCAAGATCTTCGCGGTCGCGCCCAACGGCAAAGGCGATGTGTTTTATTCCAGCGAGGAAACTCATATTCGGTCTCTGGCGCTTGATGCGAGCGGCAACGTGCTGGCGGGAACGGAGCCGAGCGGGCGCGTTCTGCGGATCCCGAAGGCTGCCAACAACCGCCACGCCTTCGTCCTTTACGAAACTTCGAAAAAAGAAATCACAGCGCTGCTGCAGTCCGCAACGGGCGACCTGTACGTCGCGGCGGTCGGCGAAAAAACCGCGCCCGTGCCCGGACAATCACGCCCCATCACGATGGATGCCGGCGCGACATCGAATATTACGATTTCCGTTGGCCCGGGAGGAAACACGACGGCGACCACGCAGGCCCAGCCTCTCCCCTTTACGCCGCTGCCTACCGTCAATTCGAGTTCGGTGTACCGAATCGCAGCGGACGGCTCTCCCGAGGAACTTTGGAGCACGCGGGACCAAGTCGTTTACTGCATAGGTCTATTACCTGACGGTAAACTTCTCCTCGGAACCGGCAATGACGGCGTCGTTCTGGAACTCGAACGCAATCATGTGTTCTCGAAGCTCGTGAAGTCCACTTCGCGCCAGGTCACGGCCATCGCCACCGGTCCCGGCGGTAAACTGTTCCTCGCCGCGGCCAATCCCGGAAAAGTTTTCACGCTCGGGCCGGAAAATGAATCCGAAGGAACTTACGAGTCGCAGCCGTTTGACGCGCACATTTTTTCGCGCTGGGGTCGCACCGTCTGGTGGGGCGAAAATTTCGCCGCCGCGAATAATAGCAGCGCTTCGCGAGTCGCGATCTACGCTCGGTCGGGAAACACTTCCGACCCGGACTCCAATTGGAGCGACTGGTCGGGCCCCTATGCCAATCCGTCCGGAGATAAGCTCGATTGCCCTGCCGCGCGCTTTGTGCAGTGGAAGGCGGCGCTGCGCGGAGGCGGGTCCGGCGGGAACGCAACGCCGGCGATCGATTGGTTCAGCGTTGCCTATCTACCTAAAAATATTTCCCCTGAAGTGACTGCGATCGCTGTTCAGGATCCCGGCGTGCGCGTTCAGGGCCTTTCGTTGCCGGCAGCGGGGCCCGGCCCACAGACTCCCGCGCAACTGCGCATGCCGCAGCCGCAACCGTCGGCGTCTTCCGCCAACGGTGCGTTTTCGGTTACGTCCATTTCGGCGCTCGGCCAGCCTTCGGACTCCGGACACTTCGATCCCGTGCCGCAAGGCTTTTCGCAAAAAGGATATGAATCGATTCTTTGGACTGCGGACGACGCGAATGGCGACCAGCTTGAATTCTCGATTTATTTTCGCGGAGAGAATGAAACGTCGTGGAAGCTGCTCAAAGACAAGCTGGACTCCCGGTTTTATTCCTGGGACACCACATCGATGCCGGACGGCGCGTACTACCTGAAGATTGTCGCGAGCGACTCTCCGTCCAACCCCGCAGGCGAGGGGCTCTCTTCCGAACGCGAATCCGACCGTTTTGTTGTGGACAATGCACCGCCGTCCATCGCGCAGCTCGCGGCGGATTCTGTAAGCACCGGCGTGCGCGTGCGATTCCAAGCCAGCGCCCCGGTGAGCTTCATCGCGCGCGCGCAATACAGCCTGGACTCGGGAGATTGGACGCTGGTATTCCCCGCCGGCGGCCTGAGCGACGCGCCGCGCGAGAATTACGATTTTCAGTTGCAGAAAGTTTCGCCGGGTGACCACACGGTCACGGTTCGCGTGTACGACCAGTTTGAAAACGTCTCCAGCGCCAAGACTACGATCCGAATTTCTTCCAGCGGAAATTGAGGCGTAGTTGCGTGGCGCCGGCAGCTTTTCCCAGTATCGCCTGAACCCACAGGCTGAAGCCTGTGCCACTAAAACCCATCGAAGAATAGTTTTCAGAAATCCGCAAAATCTCCGGCGAGACGCTGGCGCGACGAAAAATAAAAATTGAGAGATTCTTCGTTCCGCGCAAGGATCTCTTAACTCGCCCAGCGTTCCCGCGCAGAGGCCTGTGCTTCGTAACGCTCGATGCGCAGCCCGATCCCCGACATTTCTCCCGGCGCGGAACTCTGCCTAACGCGGACCACGCGCGCCACGCACTTCACGTCGCTCGCCACTCGCCCGGCCACCTCTTGCGGCATGCGCAGAGACACTTCCAGCGGCGTTCCGATTTTCAGGGGAACATTCGTCAGAAAGTACATGCCGCGTTGCGATCTGTTCTCCGACTGCGCCGTTTGCTCCGTAGATCCCGGATTATGGAGCGCCCGGAATCTCAAGGGCACACGTACATTCACGCGTGTATCGATACATCGTTCGCTGGAATTCATGGTTTCCTCCCCGCTCGATGCTTTGCATGCGCGCGGTTATAAAAGTAGGAAGGGGGTGAGTTTGATCCTAGCTGCCCGCAAAGCGGATGCAAGTGAAATGCGCATCTTTTGCGGGACATGAACCGCGCCGGGATAACTTGTGCCATAATGCGCCTTTCTTAAGAGCTTTCTCATTGAGCGCCTCTGACACTCCAGCTTTCACGGGCCCCGACCTCCAGGCAATTCGGGAGGCGCACCGGCGTGTAGCTCCGCACATCGAAGAAACACAGGTGATGATTTCCTATCCACTCGATGAGCTTGCTGGCGCTCTCCTGTATTTCAAGTGCGAAAATTTGCAGCTCTCCGGCTCGTTTAAAATTCGCGGCGCGGCGAACGCGGTCTTTTCGCTAAGCGAGGCGGAGGCGGCGCGAGGCGTGGTAACGCACTCATCTGGAAATCACGGCGCGGCGCTGGCGCTGGCGGCGCAAATGCGCGGCATGCGCGCCTGGGTGGTGATGCCCCGCAATGCCCCGCAAGTAAAAATCCGCGCCGTCGAAGCCTATGGCGCGGACATTTCGTTTTGCGAGCCAACGCTTGCGGCGCGTGAAGCGGCGGCCGCCGAACTGCTGCGCTCGACGGGCGGGACACTCGTCCATCCCTACGATGATGATCGCGTGATTGCCGGACAAGGCACCGCGGCGCTCGAATTTCTAGAGGAGATACCCGACCTGGACATAATTTGCGCGCCGGTATCGGGAGGAGGATTGCTTTCCGGCACGGCCATCGCGGCAAAATCCTTGCGCCCGGAAATCGTGGTGATCGGCTGCGAGCCGGCCAACGCGGATGACGCTTCGCGGTCGTTCGCCTCCGGCCAGCTGGAATCCGGTTCGGAAAAATTCACCATCGCCGACGGATTGCGGGCGACTCTATCGCCGCGCACCCTCGCGATCTTGCGTGAGCGCGTCGACCGCATCATGCTCGTGACGGAACCGGAAATCATCGAGTCGATGCGCTTGATCACGGAGCATCTGCGCAGCACGGTCGAGCCCTCTGGCGCCGTGGCCGCCTCTCCTGCCTTTCATCGCCAGATCGAGGGAGATGAACTGCGAATCGGAATCATTCTCTCCGGAGGAAACCTGGATCCGGATACAGTGCCCGGCCAGTAGCGGAAACGTTTCGTGCTGGTGACCGGCAACTGGCGATTCGTGGCAATCGCTTTTTATTTTTACCTTCTGGAATATCAGCCCTAGGTAACGGTCAATTTGACCGTTGTCGATACCGACGCGGATCCCGTCACTGTGATTGTGTACGTGCCCGCCGGGGTACCGGTCGGGTTCGGATTCGTTCCTCCGCCGGTGCTTCCGCTTGAGCCGCAACCTGAAGCGAACAGCATAAGCATGAGGGCCACCGTAGCCGTCGGAACAAGTTTCAAAGCCTTGTGTCTCCCGAGAGCCAGAAAGGCGAGGAATGAAATTCCCAGCAGGCTTAAGGTTGCCGGCCACAGGTCGATGCGTAATCGCTTACTGGGCTTGGAGGGCGGCACAACCCCGCTGCGTGACGTGGTTGTGATGACCAGAGAAGCGGTCGAGCCCGCACTTACCGTAACGGGTGCGCAAGCCGCTCCTGTGGGCAAACCGGAACACGTCAATGGGAGTGATGCACTCCCAACATCCGTGATTATAAAAGTTACTGAGGAACCCGCTGCAACTGTTTGCGCAGCCGGCGTTGCGCTGATGGAGGACAGGTTGCCGGCGGACACGTTCAAAACCGTCTTGCCCCCTGCCAGATCCGGCCCGGTGTCCGGCGGTCCAAAAGGCGCGACCATGATGTAATACGTCGTGCCGGCAGTCGCGGAAAACGAAAGCATGGATTGCGTGTATTGACCGCTGGAAACATCGTCATTGCAGGCGACACTAGTGGCTAAATTTCCAGGGGTTCCTGTCCAAACTGAGAGAGTCGTGTCATAAACGCTTCCAATCGTGGATACGATGAGCGATTGGGTGGTCGCGGATGTGACGGTCCACCATACCGTTTTGGTTCTCGGATTTGTACTCGGACTCGGACCGGTTAGAGCGCATGGTGGCGTGGGATCTGTGGTATCGGTAGTCGCCGCGGAATTATCGACGGTGCTTGTGGAGTTAATCGTCATCGCAATCGCACCTGCGATGTGGTCATTCACCGGCGGGGTACCAGTCACCGTAAACGGCAGCGAGGTTGTAGACTCTCCGGCCTTGGCTGCATCATCCGTGGCCGAAACAGGAGCGGTCGTGCCATAAGCGACCAAGTTGTGTGAAATTGTTGCAGTGATTGTTGTTGCAGTTCCTCCGGGTAGCATCGTCACACCGGAGGCTGAACCGTTCCAGAGTATCTGGGCGTTTGTGGCAAATCCGCTTCCAGTCGCGGTCAGCGTAAAATCGGCAGAACCCGCGGTGATGGTCATCGGACTGATCGAGGTTAATGTGGGCGTCGATCCAGCTGCCGGCGTGACGCTCGACCATGCGTTAACCAGATTCGCGGCGTCAATCGAGCCAAGTCCCGTAGCCCGATCGTAGCCAGCGATCGCCAAGAAGCCGATAGATCCGCCAGGAGTACAATCCTGTGTGCCAACAATGCAGGGACTCTTGTTGTCTCCCGTTGTTATGTCGTGAAATGCGCTCGCCGTACTTGCCGCCAAGGGATAGAGGATGTAGTTGACGTTTCCCTGGCCGGCAGAGGCGGTCTTCTGATTGACGAGCGCGAGTATCCCCGCAAATGTTGGGGCTCCGAACGATGTCCCGCCATAGGCCTGAAGAGTTGTGTCGGAATATCGAAATGTTCCGTTTAGGCAACTGGATGTGAATGTGGAAGACTTGCTCGGTATGAACTGTACGCAGACCAGATAGGGATCATGCGTGGAGGATGCATTTAACGACATGTCGGGAACATCCCGGGCGCCGTCCGTTGGAACGCCAGTCCCCGTCTGCCACGTGGGCTTTGCAAACAACGTGCTGGCACCGCCTCCGCCGGCAGACAATCCATTCGTCGCGGAGCTATCGTTCCAGACTTTTTCAGGGATATACGAGATCGCCGAAGTTAGTGCATCCGTCTTGCTCGTGGCCGCCAGCCAGTAAGTGGAAGTTGCAGTTCCTTCATCGAATTCTGTGCCGCCGACTCCGGTCACATACGGGAGGCTGGCCGGCACATCGACGTTAAGACCTAAGATCGCGGGATAATTGCCGAGATCCGAATCGCAGTCAGTGGCGCCACCGTCCCCGACAGAGGAAACAATCGTAATGCCCTGCGAGTTCGCCTGCTGCGCAATCGAAACCAGCGATTCGACTTCGGAAAGCGGATTCATGGCCTCGCAATTGCCGTAGCTGATGCTGATTACAGGCGCGAAGTTCTGGCTGACGGCGTATTGCAGCGCGTCATTGACTCCGTTACCGGAATATACGAAATCAACGGTCGCGTTCTTCGCCACCGCGCCCGCCCATTCAATGTCGATGCTGGACTCTTGCTCATCACCCGTGCCGCTCAGCACTCCCGGATCGGTTGAGGATGGAACAAGAGTCACCACGGCGGCGTTGGCTGGCAGGCCCGAGGCCGTACGGAACGCGGCAATGTCCGCTGGCACAATATTCGATTGCCCCACAATAACGATCTTCTGTCCTGTGCCATCGATAGCCGGACTCGCGCCGTACAGGGGGTTGAGGTCATAAATTTTTGCGAAATCGCCAGGGGCCACAAAGTTATTTCCGGAAATAGAGGACGTAAAATCCGGCAACGGCGCGCCGCTTGCCGGGTTCTTCCGAACCGCTCGGGGTTTCATGCGAAAATTATTCAGCCCACGAAAACCCGAAACAACAGCCGCCAATTCGGCGGGCGCCGAAGGCTCGCTCGAATTTGAGTAAAACTTTGTGTCGCTCGTCGCGTACGCATGCATTTCGGTGTGCAATGCGGACTCCACTTGCGCGGCCGTTCCTTCAAACACGATAAAATTTTTACTGTCAGGCGTTTCCACCACGTTCAGACCGCGCGCCTGCAACCACGCCGTTACTTTCTGCAAGTCCGTTTGCGCGATGCCAAATCTCTCCCCAAATTGTGCCGGAGTCAACCATCGATGAAAACTCGGAGACGCGGGATTTTGCTGGGCCGCCAGTAGCGCCTCAAGATCGGCTTTCTGCGCCACCGTCCGTTGAAACATCATGGTGATACGTTCCATTTTCAAGGCAGGGTCGACCCGGCCCTGGTCAAATTGAGGGCGCGCCAGTGGATGCGTGTTCCCGCGCAGCGTCGTCAGGCTGCTTTCGTTGATTTGCGCGGCGATTCGCTCAGGCACGGAATTGCTTTGCGCGAACGAGGCGAGCGGGGCAATCAGCGCCAATCCTACGGTGCACATCGTGGTCCTGCGACGCGACGCCAAGGAGCGGCGAACCGCTCGGATACCTTGAGGCATATTGTTCCTATAGAGTACGCGCATATGGATGTAAGCAAACTCGAAGAGTGAGGTATTCACTTTTCCCTCTGAACAAGCTTATATGATGAAACCCGGCAATGGCTTGGCAAATCCGAACCGACTATTGAAATGTTTTCCGACTTCTGAGGGACAATAGGCGGTCCCGTTTTCAATTTCGTTGGATGCAGGATTTGGCTCGGGGTTTTCCTGAAGATTTGTCAGGGGTTTAGGTTTATGTAGCACAGGCACTCATGCCTGCGCGGTTTCGTAGGTTGAACGGTTAAGCAGCCCCATTTAGCGGCGATCGCGAACCCCGCACAGGCAAGAGTGCCTGTGCTACTCAATAAATTCACGAACACGCGGCGCAAGAAATTCTTTAATTCTCAGGAACCTTCCAATTCGCGGGAGGAAAACTGATCTGCCAGAAGTTGGGAGAGGGCGTCGTGAATTCCACAGGGATCAGATAACCCTCAGCGCTTTCGCGGGGAGCGCGCGAGACGCGAGAGGTGATCTTCTCCTGCGTCCGGGCGTTCACAAGTTCCATCTTCGTTTCCGCATCGAGCGAGCGCGGGCATACGACCATCGCCCCATGAATGTTTACAGCCACCGTGTGAGCGGAAATCTGCACAGCCTGGCCCTTTTCCGTCATGGCCAGTGTTATCGGTACGCGAATAATAACGCGCTGACTGCGCCGACGCTCTTCGCCGGAAACTAGGCCGGTGCCTCGGTTCACAAGTTCTTTTACTGGTGTCATAAGTCTAGCCCCCAAAATCCCATCTGCGGATTGATCAATTCAATTCCTAATTCCCAGCCTTCGGCGCGTTCCTGGCCACGCCACACGATTACGCCTGAATTCGTCTGCCTGTTTACCATGTTGGTTAACTGGATCGATTGCTCGACTTCCAGATTCATTGGCAGGACGACCATGCATCCGTACGGCCCGACGACACGAGTTTGGGCTTCCTTCCGCAGTGATTGCCCGCCCGCTGCCCATTCCACGGCAATAGGAACCCGCGAATTAACCCTCACGCCCCGGCGCTTTTCGCGGCCGGAGGGTGCGGGAGGTCTTGCGTTTGCAACCGGGTGGATCGACCTGCCCGGAATACTTGGGGCACGTACGGCCCTAAAGTCAGTCATTCCAGGACCCCTCAGTGAACCGCAGGACTTGCCTCATCCCTCTTTCGAGGTGAGCATTCCTGCCTGAAACGATGCTAGGCCGCGGGCCACGGCTCGTCAATTGTACGTAAGGACAGGCCAGAACACAGGTCAGGACAGCTGCCCCTTAGGGAATTAAAAAGAAAGTCGTACTCAAAAAATCTTCCGGAATTGGGATATCAGAGATTGCGCATTGTCGCCGGCCAGCGATTGAATAGGCAGCAACGTTTCATTCTTGATGTTAAGTCAGCCCTCGGTTCATGTCTGGCCATGAGCAGGTCTTTTGCGATGTGTTACTCTTCGGTGTTTCCGCGCGACTTCGGGAGGGACAATGAAAGTGGACTTGCTGGCGATTGCGGCGCATCCGGACGATGTCGAGTTGACATGCGGAGGCACACTATTGAAAGCTGCCGAACAGGGCTATAAAACCGGCATCCTGGATTTGACCGCGGGCGAGATGGGAACGAGAGGAACTCCGGAAACGCGGCTAAAGGAATCCGCGGAGGCCGGCCGAATTCTGCGCGTCGCGCACCGGGAAAACTTAAGGCTTCCGGACGCCCACTTGGAAGTTACCAAGGCAACCAAGCTGGCCGTCGCGAGGCGAATTCGCGCGCTCCAGCCGCACACCGTAATTCTTCCCTATTGGGAGGGCAGGCACCCCGACCATTACACCGCCGCAAGGCTCGGTTATGAAGGCTGCTTCCTCGCTGGACTGAAGCAATTGCCGATTGAAAGCGAAGCGTTTCGTCCCTTCAAGATCCTCTACTCGACCGTCTATTTCCGCGAAGTCCGGCCCACTTTTGTCGTGGACATTTCCAAGCATTACCACCGCCGGTACGAGGCCATTCTAGCCTACCACTCACAGTTCAGCCCAAAAGCCAAGGATAAGAAGTCCAAGGTGGATATTCCGCTGGACCGGTTGCACCATGAAGTTAATTTGATCGCGCGGTATTACGGGCAAATGGCGGGTGTGGAATACGCGGAGCCGTTTCTGGTGAAGGAAGTGATGCAGGTAGAAGACGTTGTCAAGCTGCCTGTGCGCTCCGTTTAGGCTGAAGTTGGCATCCGATTCGCGGCAAGTTGCTATTGGCCTTCATCTTCTTGGGCCATGGAGTATCCCGGCAAGACATGACCATCGCCGCGCCGTTCGACTCGAACCCGAACCATGGACTGAGTTGCCGCGCCGGTGGGACGCAGCACGGCGATTGTGGTCAGAGCCTCATTGTAGATCTTGGTCACAAGGAATGTTTCCGCAGTTCCAACTTTCTTCCAGACCTGTCCGATCCGGATACGCTGGTCCACAATAGGCATACTACGAGGGTAGTGAGAACCCCGATCAGTGTCAATTCCCTGCCGCGCTCGGATTTCCAGGGCGTCTCGGCAAACCTATTTGTCCCGTGTTACATCTGAAGGTAAAGAGAACGTGCATCCCGGGTCCAAGTGTGTTGTATAATGACGCGATGGAAGGTTTGAGGAGGAGCGATGAGACGCCTCTATTACGGAGTTTTCGGAATCGTTTTTGTAATTCTTCTGGCCGCCCCAGCTGGATTTAGCGCGCGCCAGTCATCCCAAGCGCAGCAACAGCCGGCTGCAACGGATGCGAGCCAGCCTCAACCCTCCCAAACACAATCCCAACCGCAGCCATCTGCCACAGACGCGGCTCAGCAGTCTCAAGCGCAAGACCAGACCCCCGCTTCCGATGAAGACGAAACCGTGAAGGGCGTCAAGCCCGGCTCCTCCAAGGATGTAAATTCCATCGGAAATCGCGGAGTCGGCAAAGGTGTGAATTTGTATTCCCTGCAGCGCGAAATCGCGCTCGGGAAGCAGGCGGCCATGGAAGTCGAAAAAACCGCCAAGATGATCAATGATCCCGTCGTTACCGAATACGTGAATCGCGTGGGGCAGAACCTGGTGCGGAATTCCGATGCCAAGGTACCGTTCACGATCAAGGTGATCGACTCGGATGAAATCAACGCATTTGCGCTGCCCGGCGGATTTTTTTACGTGAATAGCGGCTTGATCCTGCGCGCCGATGAAGAAGCTGAGCTCGCGGGCGTGATGGGGCATGAAATCGCGCACGTAGCCGCGCGCCATGGAACCAAGACTGCGACCAAGGGCGAGCTGATGCAGCTGGCCACCATTCCGGTGATGATCCTTGCGCCGTATGGAATGGCTGGGTATGGCATTTACGAAGGCTTGAACCTGGCCATTCCGATGAGCTACCTGAAATTCACGCGCGATGCCGAAAAAGAGGCGGACTTCCTCGGCCTGCAATATATGTACAAATCCGGATACGATCCGAACGCTTTCGTGAGTTTCTTTGAAAAAATTGAAGCGGAAGAACGGCGGCATCCAGGAAGTATTCCCAAGATTTTCTCAACGCATCCTCCCACGCCGGACCGCGTACAAAAGGCGCAAGAAGAAATCGCGACAATTCTGCCCGCTCGCGACGAATACATCGTCACGACTTCGGAGTTTGACCTGGTCAAGTCGCGCCTGCGCAGAATCGAAAACAAGAACAAGCTGGACGATAAGAAATCGGCCGGCGATAAACCCACTTTGCGGACGCGCACCGAGACCCAACCACCGGCGAATACGACCGGGACTCAGCAGCCGCAGACCACCTCAGGGTCCGGTTCCGGCGATGATTCCGATCCGGATCGGCCGGTACTCAAGAAGCGTACCGATGACGGCACTGCTCCAAACTAAATTTGCGCTTGCTTTTGGTTTGAAGTAGCACAAGCCTGTGCTACTTCGCGGCATTGCTTCGTCTACGACGAACTCGGCTGGTGAACAATCCCCATGCGGCGCATCTCTTCGGCGTAATACTTGCGATAGAGCAGTTCCCATTCCTCGCTTCCTTCCAGTATTTCTTTTTTCTGCGAAGCAATTTTTTTGCGGACTTCAGCGTCCATCGCTTCTTCTTCCTTCAACAGGTCCTGCAGGATCTGCAGGGCTTTTTGGCGGATGGTGTCCCGATCCTCGACGAATTCGACATCGTCGCTGGCAACTAAAAGATCGGTAATGACGTGGGAAAGGCGAATTGATTTTTCGCGGGTAAGTCGCATCAGTGGGTTATTGAATTTCCCTTTCGTTGTGCTTCAACGCAGGATCAGCTTTCTTTGGCGGGCGAGTTCGCCTTTTACCTTCTTGTACATTTCCTGATATTGAACGCCGGTCCGGCGCATTTCCTCGGCATGCTTGGTGAGAATTTCGCGAACTTCCTCGTTCAGGCGATCTTCGACGCTGATCTCATCCTGCATAGCTACGCGCACCCGCTGCGTGAGCGTAGCCGGTGACGGCGCTTCAATCATTTTGGCCGCAAGCAGCCGCTTCACCACTTCACCGGCCATGTACCCAACGTAATCGCGCGAGAGAAGCATCGTTTATGACCCCTGAAGAATTCGGAAAAGCAGTTTACTGTCCCGCGCGAACGAGTGTCAAGGCAGGTTCGCGCGTGGCGGTCAGATCGACCTGCAGGCGAAACGTCGCTGAGCCAGCCAGATCGCAAATCCTTTAAGCCAGCCGCGTGCCCGAGTAGCTTTGACCATACTCGCCTTCGTTCATGAGACGTCTTACATTATATTGGACGGCCAAATGCTTACACGACCAATTCCATCGACTGGCGAAGGGTTGCCCGTTATCGGCCTCGGGACCTATAAAGGGTTCGATGTGAGTCCCAGAGGCGAACACGCGGCCGCGCTCGGCGATGTGCTCAACACCTTGTTTTCGTTCGGAGGGTCGGTCATGGATAGCTCGCCTATGTACGGCCGCGCCGAAGAAGTTTCGGGTGAACTGCTGGCCTCACTACGTGTGCGCGAGAAGGCGTTCGTTGCCACCAAGGTATGGACCGAGGGACGTACCGCGGGCATCGATCAGATGAAACGCTCGATGCAGTTGTTGCGATGCCAGCAAATCGATCTCATGCAGATTCACAACTTGGTGGATTGGCGCACGCATCTCGCGACGCTTCGCGCGTGGAAGGACGAAGGGCGCTTCCGGTATCTTGGCGTCACGCATTATTCTTCCAGCGCGTACGGTGAGATGGAAAAAATTATGCGCGCCGAAGCGCTGGACTTCGTGCAGCTTAATTACTCGCTCGACGATCGCGAGGCGGAGCGGCGACTTCTTCCGCTTGCGGCGCAACGCGGCATGGCAGTCCTCGTCAATTTGCCGTTCGGACAGGGGAGCCTCTTCAAGGCTTTGCGCGGGAAGAGCGTTCCTCCGTGGATGCAGGAAGCCGGATGCGAGACATGGTCTCAAGTCTTACTGAAGTTCGTGCTTGCTCACAAGACCGTGACTTGCGTCATTCCCGGAACTGGAAATCGGGAACACATGGCTGAAAATTGCCGGGCGGGAGACGGGGTCATGTTGCAGGAGGGGCTTCTTAGAAGGTTGATTGCGTTCTGGGATTCCGGGCGCCGATGAATGCTCGCCGGAGTAGCACAGCCGCTCTTGGCTGTGCGCTTTTCTTTAGTGCACCAAACGCACATGCCAAGCGTAGAAATGCTGCTACGGCCTACGCCGGAATTTTAAGAAGCTTGCACATGGTTCCACCCAGGATCGCGATGCGATCGGCGTCGCTTAAACCGGGCTGCGACAGCACGTCATCCACGGGAGTGTAGGCCCACGGAAACGGATAATCGGTGCCCAAGCCAATTTGTCCCGCTCCGACCACGGCGATCAAGTGACGCAAGGCTTCCTCGTTGAACACAATCGTATCGATGTAGATTTTCTTCAGGTATTCCGAAGGCTGCATCCGGATTTTTTTCGTGCATTCGTTCGGGAAGACGCGGCATCCCTGATCGATTCGGCCATTGTAGCTTGGAAGGAAGCCGCCGCCGTGCGCCGCGCAGATTTTCAAGTTCGGAAACTTGTCGAGCGTTCCTTCCATGATCAAGTGAGAAAGACAAATCGTCGTTTCCAGTGGATTCCCGATGACATTGGTCAAAACTCCATTTCCCTGCACGCGATTCTTGATGCCGGTAGCGGTGGGGCTATCCTGCGGATGAATAAAAATCAGGGCCTGCAACTCCTCGGCCTTGGCCCAGAAAGGATCAAATTCCGGCGAGGATAGTTCTTTGCCCTGGCAACTCCCGCCAATCGCCACGCCGCGCAATCCGTATTTCTTCATGCCATCTTCAAGTTGTTGCGCGGCAAGCTCGGGAAACTGAAGAGCCACCGAAGCGAACGCAACAAAACGGTCCGGATGGGCCGCGCACATTTCCGCCAGTTTTTGATTTTGCAGATCGATCAGCTTGCTCGCGAGGTCCTGGTCCGCGGAATACCAGAATGCATTGATGCTGACCGCCTGGACGTCAATCCCCATTTCGTCCATGATCTGAATCCTCGTGGGAGTCAGGCCGGCATCATCGTAACCGCCGAGCGCGATTCCGGCGCCGAGGCGCCTCTCGATTGACGTTCCCTTAAGCAGTTCCGTGGCTTCCGGCACACTCACGTGGCAATGAACGTCCACGGTTTTCACGCGGCGCTTCCCTACGATCACTGGCTTGTGCTTCACGCCGCTTCCTACCTGTGCGGGTCGCGCCGCAGCCATCGCATCGCAGATCGCGCATCCTGTAAAAACGACGCCGGCGGAGGCGCCCACGACGCTCTTTATGAAATCTCTGCGATTCGTCATCTTCTCTCCTTTAGTTGCCCGGAGCGCTCGCTGCGGTTTTCTCCGCATTTCTCTGTGTGCTCGGTGCTAAGGCTATTAAAAACTTAACACAGAGCACACAGAGAAATGCGGAGGACCACAGAGTTACCGGCCGAAGTCTATCGGTAGCCAGATTCGATGTCGACAACAAATTCGCGGATTCGGCGCCGCCTTTCGAATCCGTTTGACTGGAACGCTGACCGAAACGCGATTAAACTATTTAGTCCTGGGAGCGCGCCGTCGCTCCTTCATTATCCATTGCTCGAATTGGAGGCCTTATCATGAGTTTGCCAACACGTCCGCTGGGTTCGAGCGGATTGAATATCACGACCGTGGGTTTTGGTTCATGGGCCATTGGCGGAGGCGGATGGGCCTTCGGCTGGGGACCGCAGGATGACGCCGAATCCATCGCAACGATGCGGCATGCGCTGGAATTGGGCGTCAACTGGATCGACACCGCCGCAGTCTACGGATTGGGGCATTCGGAAGAGATCGTCGGAAAGCTGTTGCGTGAATTGCCGGCGTCGGAGCGACCGCTGGTCTTCACTAAGTGCGGACTCACATGGGACGCGAACAATCCCATGCGAGCGGCAAAGCGCATCCTCAAGCCGGAAACGATCCGGCGCGAATGTGAAGATTCGTTGCGGCGGCTCGGTGTCGAGCGAATCGATCTTTACCAATTTCACTGGCCGGATGAGAGCGGAACACCCGTCGAAGATTCCTGGAGCGCCATGGAGAAGCTGATCGAGGAAGGAAAAGTGCGTGCCGCGGGCGTATCGAATTTCACAGTTGAACTGCTCGATCGGTGCGAGGCGATTCGCCACGTCGATTCCCTGCAGCCGTTGTTCTCCATGGTCAGGCGCGCCGCCGCGGAGAAACTCCTTCCCTGGTGCAAGAGCCATAACACGGGCGCGATTTGCTACAGCCCGATGCAGTCCGGAATTTTGACCGACGGATTTACGAAGGAGCGCGTCGCGAAAATGGCGAGCGACGATTGGCGGCGGCGCGGCCCTGAATTTCAGGAACCCGCCCTCAGCCGCAATCTCGCGCTGCGCGATGCGTTGCGGCCCATCGCCTCGCGCCATCACGTTTCGGTTTCCTCGGTAGCGATTGCCTGGACGCTTGCCTGGCCTGGCTTGACCGGCGCAATCGTTGGCGCGCGCACTCCCTCGCAAGTTGACGGATGGATTGAAGCGGCGACGTTACTGTTGACGCAGGACGATCTCGCGGAGATCGCTGCCGCAATCGCCAGGACGCAGGCCGGCTCCGGCCAGTCGCAGCCGTCAAAATCCGCTGCGTCAAGGGGAGGAAGCGCTTCGTAATTTTTCGACGGTTTGTGGCGCATGTTTTAGCTTGCGGGGTTTGGGGCCCTGCAAAGCCAAACCCCGCAAGCTAAAGCATGCGCCACGTAAAGCGAAGGTGCCCGCCTGAAGGCGGGCGCTACAGGAACGAATAGCGGCTCCTGCGGTTTCGGCCGATTAAATTCGCTGCCGAAAAATCCTTTGAAAACGTGCAATTTTTCTTAATTCCATCCACCGAGGGACAATGAAGCAAGAAGCGGATTATGCGTCGATGCTCGAAATAGCGCTGGCGGAAGCTCAGCAAGGGTTGGCCGAAGGTGGCATCCCGGTGGGCGCGGCAATTTTCGATCAAAGCGGCAAGCTGATCGGCAGGGGCCGCAATCGTCGCGTGCAAAACAACGACCCATCCACGCACGGGGAAACGGACGCCTTCCGAAACGCAGGCCGCCAGCGCAGCTATCGCGACCTGATCATGGTCACCACGCTCGCGCCTTGCTGGTATTGCAGCGGCCTTGTCCGGCAATTTGGATTCGGCACGCTCGTCGTAGGGGACAGTAAAAATTTCCAGGGCGGCGCCGAATGGCTGCGCTCGCTCGGCGTGAACGTCATCGAACTGAATTCACCGCGATGCATCTCGATGATGGCGGAATACATTCGCAAGAATCCCGCGATTTGGCACGAGGATATTGGAGAAGACTAGCGCAGGCGTATTGGAAATTTAGTAGGACAGGCTTCAGCCGGTTGGTTTTGTGTAAGAGTTACCAAAAATCAAAAGCAGACAGGCTGAAGCCTGTCCTACTAACAAGCGGCGGCATCCTTGTGGGAAGCCGCCGCTTTGCTTTTGCAATTAGGATTTAGAACGAAAGACTGAGCGACATCTGAATCTGCCGTGCACTGCCAATCGTTTTGGTGGTTTGGCCGAGGCCTGTTGGGCAGTAGTAGATGCTCGGCGGCGCGCTTTGAGCTGAAGTGCCACACCCAGTTGGCAACGGTGATTGCCCTGCAGGAAGCTGTGTCGGGAACCCTGCAAACAGCAGGTTTTGCGACACGTTGTCGATGGGAATATCAAAACTGGGGTGGTTGGTCAGATTGTAAACATCGAAGCTGTACCTCAACGAAAAACGCTCCGTCAATTGCGTCGCCTTGACGACGGACAAGTCGGCACGACTTTGCCAGGGTTGGCGGAAAATGTTGCGCTGGCCGGACGTGAAATTGGTTTCAAATACGTCACCAGCAGGGTTGTTGGAAGAGGGGCCGGGGATGGCGCCGTTCAGGTCACCGGGGTTCAGTATCGGCACTGTGAAGCAGTTTGGCTTCAGGGCGGGAACTCCCGGTGTGGCACCGTTGGCCCCGGTGAGAGCGTTCTGGGGTGTGCAGCCCGGAGCGAGCGGCACGATGGGGTTCGTGATTCCATCGGAAATGCCGTAAAAGACGCTTCCCACCGCCCCGGAATAGTCGACCATGCTGTAGGGCTGTCCGCTTTGGAATATGACAAGACCTTGAACGGCCCAGCCATCAGCCACTTTCCCTTCCCAAGTCGTGGTTGGGTAGAACTTGGGGAGTTCATAGTGATAATCGATATTGACGACGTGTGTGCGATCAAAGTCCGACGATCCATACGCATTGCGGATATCCAGCGGATTGTTGCCATTGTAGAAGAGACCCATGGCGCTCTGCTCGTCGAGTGAGTGTGAGAAGGTATAGGAAACACCCAACTGCAAGCCGTGGCTTAGCCGCTTCTCGACGTGCGCTTGCAAAGCGTTGTAGGCCGAGATGCCTTCTGCAACATACGACTCCGACTCCGCCCCGTACCCAATGTATGGGACACGCAGGTCGACATTTCCGCCTTCAGAAGTTGCCAGCATCGCCTGCCCATTTGGCAAATTGGCCGGGCAGGGGTCGAATTGCCCAGGCGCGGGAACACACGTTTGAACCGTATATCCGTATGTATAAGATTGCGCGACAATTGAGGACGGCGTGGTGCATTTCGCTGCAGTCCCGCACAAGGGGTTACCAGGGGAGGCGATTCTCGCTTGGTTAAAAGGGATCGGGATAACTTCGTGACGACCAAGGCCGTTTACAAAACCGATATCGACTGCCAAGTCGCTGCGAGGTTGCCATTGGATATCCAGAGTGCTGTTCATCGTATACGGGAGTTTGTTATCGCGCGCATAGGCGCCCAAATAAAATGGCGGAAGCCCGCAGGCCATATAGGCGCCGATATTCTGAAGGCTATTCACACCACAAAACGAGGGGATATTGTTAAGTGGAACAGATGGAACGACCGTCGTGGGATCCCCTGCTGGTTTTAAGCCCGGCGGCACGCCCCAAGGGTAGGCGAGTTGATTGCCGTTTGGAACCTGCGACGGGTCGCACGCATTGAAAGGACCGGGGAAAAATGTCGGACAAAACTGCGTGTTCACGAATGGTTGTTGTTGGTTGATTCCAAAAGGCCCGCCGTTTGTGATGTTCTGGGTTAGCCCTGGTGACAAGTAGGAGTAAAGTTCGCCACGATCATAGTACATGCCCCAACCGGCTCGAACAACTACCTTGCTATTAAACATCTTCGGGCTCCAAGCAACACCGAGCCGGGGCGCAATTCCCCATTGGCGACCTGTCAAGGTGGTGTTGCTGACGCCCTTGGTCGCGAATTTCGGGTTATTGCCCGCGATGATCAAGCCGTTCGAGCTGAGGATGTCGTTCACCGGGTCGTACTGGTATTTCGTCGGATCGAAGTTGAGCAAATTGCCGTTCTTCTCCGTCAAGCCACCGTTCCAATCAAAGCGCACGCCCGCCGTAATGGTCAGGTTTGAGCGCCATTGAAATTTATCCTGCAGGTATTCGCCTGACTCTCTGGCTCGCCAGTAGCGATTCGCATTCCCGTTAATTGTTGCAGTTATGTTGTAGAGATAATCGTCGATGAGCTGGCCCTGCATGAAGGTAGAGAAATCCTGGGCCGCAATCATCCCCATTTGATCTCTCAAATCCTTCGTGTTCATCTGCGTGTAGGCAAAACTGCCACCGAAAGTAATAGTGTGCCTTCCGAGGGTCCAAATGGCGTTCGCTGAAGGATTGAACCGGCTCTGGAATACGCCGGTATATGCACCCTGGCCAGCCGCGCCGGACCCGATCATCGTGCTGTAAGGATAGGACGGGAAGATCGGAGAAGCGTTCACGATGCTGATGCCGGGGAAGATTCCCGATCCGCTTAGATTATGGATCAGCAAATCATTAGTTGTAATCGCTCCGGATGCCAAGGCACTCGCTATTTCGGGCATCTGCGCGGCAGCCGTCGCAAACTGCTGCGGCGTGAATGGCTGGTCCATAGTGCTATAGGCTTTTTCCCGAATGAAGCCGAAAATCTCGGTAATGCTCAGATTGGACTTCACGATTTGGGTGTGACTGAGAGAAATTACCTGGCTGCCAGCATCCAGGTGCTGCGCGAAACCCGCTACCTGCGAGTACGCGTACGGAGCGATTGTGGGGTCATGCTGATAGTAATATTTGACTGAAAAGGAATGCGACGAATTGGGATTCCAGTCCAGATCCGCGACGGCCTGATGGGCCAGGAACAACGCCGTTCCTGGAACCTCGGCATTTTCGGGAAAGGCCTCGATCATGGCATTTTGGATGGGCGTCAGGTTGAAGGGATAATTTGGGCTCTGAACAGTCTGACCAACCACAGAGTTAGGATTCGCTGAAGGGATCAGGCAGCGCTGAGGGCACCCGTAGTTAAATAAGGCATACGCAATCGGATTGATTTGGCCCGGTCCAGTGCCGATCGAAGCGGATGATGTGCTGGCGACGGGGTCCGGGTTTGTGGGCAAGCCAGCAATCGAGTCTGCGTTCGCGAGCAACGCCAAACAACTGGCCGACCGGTCAGAACACGTGGCGGGCCCGGTTGCCGTAGGTCCACCACCAAGGCCGAGTGGCACGAACGCCCGTGATATCCCGATCTCCTGGTCGGAGGCATGTGTGTACTGGTAGCTGCCAAAAAAGAATAGTTTATCTTTCTTGATCGGCAAACCAATCGCTCCTCCCGCTGTGTACCGGTGCAGTTCGGGGTTCTTCTCATTCGCAGGGATATTCGGATCGGCATTGAAGAAATATGGATCGGCGTTTAGCCAGTTCGTCCCGCGATGCACGAAGGCGCTGCCGTGAATGTTGTTCGTGCCGGAAGCGGTACTCATATCGATGTGCGCACCGCTGCTCCCGCCCTGCTGCGCGTCATACATCGAAGTGTTCACGCGCACTTCCGAAATCGTTTCGGGAGCCGGCGAGGGAATGGATTCACCGATAGCAAGGTAAACGGAAGCGCTGCTCTGCACGGGAACGGAGCTCAGCGCGGAGGTTGTCCCGATGCCCGTGTTATTCACAACGCGGGCTGAATTGACCTCGCTCGTGCTCTTACCATTGAACAGGCTGTACGCACTGACGCCGTTCACCATGAACGTGTTGCTCGTGTCGCGCTGTCCGTTCGCCCACATCGGAGCATTGCCTAAGCCTGCGTTGGCTCCCGTTCCGGACGACAGTTCCGCACTCACGCCGGGCGAAAGAATCGCCAGCCCCGTGAAGGAACCCGTGGGAAGCGGAACCGATTCGATCTCCAGTTTGTCCATCACGTAGCCGTTGGTCGTGTCGACCATGTTGAGCAGCGGCGTCTCCTCGACGGTGATGGATTCACTCACATTGCCGACTTTCAGTTCGGCATTCAATGTTACGGTACGGTTTGCCTGCACTGCGATCGAGGGAATATTCTGCGACTCGAATCCCTGTTGTGTGAACGCGAGGGTGTAGGTTCCGATGGGCAGGTTTACAAAAGTGTATGATCCAGTCGAACTCGTCGTTTGCGTTCGGCTCAACTTGGTCTGATCGCCGACCAGGGTCACCGTCGCGCCTGAGATTATGGCTCCCGATGAATCCGTGACGGTTCCCGTGATTCCTCCGAGGGTTTGCTGAGCCTGAGCATTCGATATCAATAGAAGCGCAATTGCGAGAAATAGACCTGAGAGCAATGCGGAATGCTTTATACGCATTTTCATACTTAATCCCCTCTCCAATTGTCGAAAGTCGAGAACTTCAAAACGTGATATGAGGGTTCTTATATGAAATTCCTTCCCCCCTAAACTAATACCACTCTCGGACTCAAATATTTAAAGGAACTTACGCCTTTCCTGCTCGGATGAAAAGCATAATCTTTCAATCATCGCTATCAGGTATTTGTATCTGTTTCCGAATGAACCGGACAGCGCAGGTACAGGCCGCTTCTAGCGGCAATCTCAACAAAGCTAAACGGACGTGCTGTTTCGTCAGAGGTTCTCCGTTGACGCAGAGGGGCGCCCCGGCCTATAGTGGCGCACTTTTCAGAGAGGCGCGCATTGCTCGAACGAATTTTTCATCTCGCGGAAAATCAAACCACGGTTCGCCGCGAACTTCTCGGTGGCCTGACCACATTTATGGCCATGGCCTACGTCGTGGTCGTGAACCCGCGCATCCTGGGTGAAGCCGGCATGCCGGTCGAGGGCGTGCTCTTTGCGACTTGTGTTTCGGCGGCGTTCGCGACACTCGTGATGGGCCTGTGGGCGAATTATCCAATTGCTCTCGCGCCGGGAATGTCGCTAAACGCGTATTTCACGTACTCGATTGTTCTTGGCCGCGGCGTGCCATGGCAAACTGCGCTCGGCGTCGTTTTCCTTTCCGGCACGTTGTTCCTGATACTAACGCTCACCAACATCCGCGAGCACATCGTCAACGACATTCCCGATTGCCTGAAACATGGCACCGCCGCGGGAATCGGTTTCTTTATTGCTTTCGTCGGGCTCCGCAACGCCAAAATAATTGTGGCAAACTCGGCCACGTTCGTCGGCCTGGGAAAATCTTCCGACCCTCAGGTGCGTCTCGCCGCGTTCGGACTGGTTCTGATCGCCATTCTGATGTCCCGCAAAATAGGCGGCGCGATTCTGATCGGCATTGTGGTCATTGCCTTGGCTGGGGTCCCGCTAGGCATAACGAGCGTGCCCTCTCACGTATTTTCCTGGCCTCACCCCGGCGGCACATTCCTGAAACTTGATTTTCGCTCGGCCATGAAACTTGGCCTCGGCGATTTGGTTTTCGTTTTTTTCTTTGTGGATTTGTTTGACAACGTGGGAACGCTCGTCGGCGTTTGCGAACAGGGCGGATTCCTGCGCGACGGGAAATTCCCGCGAGCGAGCCGCGCCCTGCTCGCCGACGCTTTCGGCACAATGGTGGGGGCGCTTACGGGAACTTCGACCGTCACAAGCTACATCGAAAGTGCCGCCGGCGTCGCCGCCGGGGCGCGAACGGGGCTGGGAAACGTGCTCATCGCGGGACTATTTGTTGTGGCGATTTTCTGTGCGCCGCTCGTCGCCGCCGTTCCGACGTACGCCACGGCGCCCGCCCTTATTCTGGTAGGCGCGCTCATGTGCGCCTCGCTTGCCAAAGTTCACTGGCACGATTTCACGGAGGCGTTTCCGGCATTTATCACGCTAGTGGCTACACCACTGACGTTTAGCATCGCCACAGGCCTGAGTCTGGGCCTGCTATCTTTCACCTTCATCAAAATAGGCACCGGAAAAATTCGGCAAATCAGCCCGCTTATCTGGGTCCTTTCGGCGCTCTTCTTATTGCGCTTCGCATTTCTGGGAACGGAGTAGGATTTTTCCCCGCGAACTCCTTTCCGATGCTTGCCGGCTTCCGTTGTCTAGAAATCGAAGCGGATCCGAGCGTCTGAACTGTCAAGCCGGGGCAAAGGGCGGCTCTCCTCAGTCACTCGAAGCTGCGGTGGATTTTTTAGACGATGGATGGAGCGGAAAGCTGAAATTCTCGGCAGTAATTCTTATGGGCCTTGCGGGTCCGGTGCATATGGGTTGCGATCGTTGAGTCGGGCTCCAAATTTGTCTCGGCCCCTGGTACGCAAGAATCCGAAGCTTACCCGCCATTCAAGCAAAACGGGAAATCCTGGAACGGAATCAATTAAAGCGCCGATATGGTGGGTCAGGTTACCCTTGTGCGCGCTCGGCAATTCCAGGACGTATCCGAAATGGTAGGAAACTCCCCCGTAGGCCCAATGAAGAGGAGAAGGGGCAAGCACGCCGTTTTCTAGTCGCACGGAAATGTCAGGAAATTTGGTCGTGACCGCAAAATAAAGGCCTTGCGTGTTGGTGATAAGGCGCTCGACCCGCACACCTGTGAACATCGTCGATTTGCTGTAAACGAATGGTTTGTTCCCGCCAAGTACCACCGCCATATTCCTGCCATAGGGAACCCAACCATATTCGATTCCGAGGCGGGCTGGAATCGGCAGGAGGCCGCCAGTCATGTGGCGAAAATCGCCTACATACGCAACGGACACTTCCCCCCTGTTTTCCGACCAGTCAAAAATCCCGACGCCGATTCGAACTTCGTGCCATGGGAGAACGTAAGGCTTGTAAATGGCCTCAGGGACTCGCGCATCGGGGTGGTCGACTAAGAAAGTAGTTGCTGCTTCCGCGGTTGTAATGTCGCAATTCGTGCACTGCAGCTCATTTGGAAACGGCTCCAGTGCACACACTTGGTGGTCGGCGGGCACATCCAGTCCAGGAAACAGGATTTCTGCACCTGCAATGGCGAACCGGCCTTCCCGGCTACGGGGCAGGCTCATGGACTTCAAATATGGTTCCATCATGAAGTGAAATTTGGTACTGCGATCGCGAAGACCCCAGAAAGCGTAGGGTTCAATGTGCAGATTATCATCTACGCCGCGAACGAAGCGCCCATCATGGTCCAAGTCAGGCGCCAACGCATGTTTTCCGAGCTCGACCATTGCAAAAAGCGGGAGCACAACTGGAGCCGAATTTTTGACAAGCGTCGAATATAAATTGTTCGGAACAAAGGAATCGTGATCGGAAGCAAAAACGTTGCGCACAGTCCCACCAAGCTTGTCTACCTCGACAAATAAATGCTCGGAATCATGGATGTGCGGGTGGGCTTTGCCTTCGTCAAACGGGTAATAGAACCAATACTCGATGAGCCACGTTCCGGGGTAGGAAAGCCTTCGCACATAAATGGCGCAGTGCGACCATCGCCGGTCTCCCATAGCCGCGTACGCTGCGCGGTAATCTTCAATGGAGCTGCCGTGCGCCAGCGGCATGATCTCTTCCCAAAAATTGACGTCGCTGGGATAATCTGGCTCGCCATCGGCGAATTCGAGGACTGGCGCGTAGAGATCATTGTTGGCCTCGACACGATAGAACGACCACGAGAGCTCCGCCGGTTTCGTTTGCACATTCAGATTCGCAGCCAGCGTTTCAAGTGTTGAATCGCTCAGCGTCTCCGAGAGGCTTCGCGCGGTTGGCGGAGATTTGGCATTGGAAAACTCGAGCTGTGCTCGTAGCGCCGCCACTGTGGGATTCGCAAACTGTCCTACCGGTGCGGCAGGCATCCGCGGATCAACAATTTTTGTCACGCGAGCAAGGGGCGCTCCGGCCTGAGCCCCGCCGGATTCCGAGATGAGCAGTAGGAAATCCCGCGCATCTCCACGATGACCTGCCAACAATTGAAAATCCGCACCTCCCGGCAATCGGTACGGGAGCGTTTCCTGCGCGCCGGTATTGGGAGAAACGACAACCAGCCGCCCGTCTTCGTGCGCATAGAGCACACGCCCGTCCTCGTGGACCGCGGCTGCTATGGCGGTCGTGCACTCATTATCGATGGGTTGGTTCAAGTCGTCCAGCAGGCAAACTTCTCCGTTTTTTTCGAACGGAAAAACTTGTTGGGGCAGGCGATGTTGCGGAGAAGGGACATCACCGGCGCTGATTCCAGTGATGCGCTTGGTTAAATCGAGAACGTGCGAGGTACCGTCAGAAAAAACGACTAGAGCTTTCGTGCCACCCAGGGAAAGAACGACATTGGAAACGGTTTTATCGGAAGGTGAAACCGGAATCCTGCGAAACCTCCATTCCACATGTTCAGCCGGTGAGGCCAGCGTCGCCAGAAGTATTTGTCCCTGTCCGCGCCCCACAGCCACAATTTCGTAGAGCGGCTGATCGACAGGATCGCGTTCGGCTGCAACCATTTTTCCGGAACCGAGAAGGAGCGCGCTGAACCCCAATACAAAGGCTAAGAGAATATATACATTCCGTTTCGCACATTTCAGCATTCGAGGCCAGCTCGCGTAAAGAAAGCGATGACAGGGGGAATCGAATTGCTGGTGCTTTTTACGCAGCAAAAGGCGATGCAACACATTCGTGAGAACCCATTCTGAAGTTCTGGGGCTTGGGGCTTCCAAGCTATGTGCATCGACACCTCCGAATTTGGTTCATTTTATTTCTGCCGAGAATCAGCCAGCGGGACTACGGCGACTTTTCCGTTCTTTCAGCTCATAAATTCATGAGAATCAGACGTTGAGCCCATTCCAGCGCCATTCGACAGAAGTTTTCGAATTTTGGAACACGACATGTTGTGAAAATCAGGCATTACACAACTCGCACCCGCTGCCATCAAAATTGGAACACGGTCCGGAGGAGCGATTCCGATACATCTCATCCCCGCCGATCTTGCCGCCTTGATACCTGAAACGGCGTCTTCGAAGGCAATCAATTCACAAGGATCCACTCCCAATTGATGAGCGGCCTTTAGAAAAACAGCCGGATCGGGCTTACCTTGTTCCACATCGTCTCCGGTGACAATCACTCGGAAGAACTTGTTTAAGCCGAACCGGTCGACAAGAAAGTGAATTCGACTTTTGCTTCCTGAACTGGCGATTGCCACGGCGAATTGCTCGGATTCAAGGTCTTCCAGGAAACCAAGCAAACCGTCCGCAACAAGCACATGGGTGACTTCGTCCCGAAAACACTGCTCTTTTTGAAGGCCGTATTCTTCAATCTCGTCCGCGTTCAGCGGTCCTAAAAAATGCCGTAGGATGTCGTCGCGCTTTCTTCCATCCAAAACAAAATGAAGCTGTTCTTCAGATACATTCTTCCCCACTGAATTAAAAAAACTCTTCCATGCGCGTAGATGCGCAGGGTGGCTGTCCATGATGACACCGTCGAAATCGAAGACGACGCCTTTAAACACGAGCGCCACCATGGTCGAGTGATTGAGAAAGGCCGGGCCAGGTCTTTTGAGCTGCCCGATATGTTTCCAGCGTTCCTATATCCATCACGAAGTCCCGGAATCGGTACGCCGCCATTTGTCCAACAATTTTAGGTAGGACATGAAATCCAAGATCAGCCGGGCTGGTAGGTGGAATTACCTTCAAAACAGACGGCGTGGCCAACATCAATCCTGAGAATGCTAAATTACCGACTGGAGCGCTAGGCTTTTCAATGAAATCGCTAACCACTCCATCTTCGTTTACCTGAACAATGCCGCATCGCGATGGGTCCGGAACTTCATACACGCCGATCGTGGCAATCTGGCCATGAGTTTCATGAAAAGTCAGCATTTTATTCAAATTGGCCGTGGTGAGGACATCTGCATAAAATATCCAAAAAGACCGTTCTTTGGTGACCCATTCCTGGTTCGCCAAAATCGTTCCCGCACTTCCCAGAAGTGAGGTTTCCTCGAAGAGGTGCACCCCCATGTTTTCTTTGTGATCTCCAATGTATTTCCGGACCGCATCTCCATGAGCATGAACATTGATCAAAATCTCATCTATACCGTACCGGCGACAGATATCGAACCATATCTTCAAGATGGGAATTCCCTGAACGGGAAGAAGGCATTTCGGCGTAATGTCTGTCAACGGCCGAAGTCGGGTTCCCAAGCCTCCTGCCAAAAGGAAGGCCTTCATCGGAAGGTCTCTCCGCGCCAAAATGTGCACTCTGACTTTATGATGTGCTCTTAGCCGGCATGGATTTATTGGCCAGCGCCTTGTTCGCTACAGGAGCAAAGGTCCAGCGCGTACCGCCATTTTGATCGCCATCAATGAAAGGATCGTCGGCGACAACTTGAGCGCCATGAAAATCAAATTCAAATCCCATCTCTTGCACGCCCATGGCCGCAAGGGCGTTGCGCACGCTTCGTTGGTCTGACGGCTCGCAAAATAGCAGGAGGAATCCGCCACCCCCTGCACCGGTGATCTTGCCACCTACGGCTCCGTTCTTAAGTGCGGTGTCATACATTTCATCGATGTGGGAGTTGGACATTTTTGAAGAAAGCCGCTTCTTAATTTCCCATCCCTCGTGAAGCAAACGACCGAACTGGTTGAGTTCACCGGCCAGCAGCGCGGCCTTCATTGGTTCCGCAAGTTTTCGAATTTCATGCAGGTATTCAACGGAGCCGCCACCCGTCTTCCGCGTGGAATCTTCTTGTTCCTTAAGAATGGTCCAGGAGTGATGCGATTCGCCCGTGAAGAACAGCATTAAACTCGATTGCAATTCCCGGGCGAGGTCGGGTTCGAGAAGCAAGGGTTCGACCTGAGTCTTGCCGTCTCGAAAAAATGAAATAAAATTCAAACCGCCAAAAGCCGAGGCATATTCGTCCTGTTTGCCAACCGGCCGCCCCAGAACATTGCGCGCAATGTGGAACGCTCGCTCGGCAAGGTCATATTTCGAAAGAGCAAGGTGATGATACGTTGCAAGCAATTTTGTTAAGTTGACGCAAACGCTTGCGGAAGAGCCCAGTCCTGTTCCCGGAGGAATTTCAGAGGCAAGGAATAGGTTCAGCGAAACTTCGAACCCAAATTCCTTGAGTACGGCAAGAGGAATCTCCAAGGCGTTGCCGCACACTTCCATTCGCGCGATGTTTTGCCAGGTTTCCATCGTGCGCAGGTCCGCGGAAATAATTTGTATCTTCCCGTCGGTCCGCTTTTGAAGAACTGTATAGAAATATTTATTGATCGCAGCGCTGAGAACGGCGCCGTCGAACCTTTCATAATAGGACGGGAGATCCGTCCCGCCTCCACCGAAGCTGATTCGCACAGGACTACGAACGATTAACATTGGCAACCTCGCTGACCACTATATCGGTCGGGGGGTTGGAAGCGTTAACGGATTGAGGCGGTGCGGGTTCCTGGCTCGGGCTTCTGAAAAGCAATGTCCAAACGGTCTGCAACATTAGACTGAGGTCTAAAAGCGGGTGCCAGTTAAAGATATACTGCAAATCAAAATGCGCCTTGTCCTCCGAGGAATGCTGATCTCGAAGACCGTGGACCTGAGCAAGCCCCGTGACGCCGGGAGGAACCTTCAATCGCTGCCGCTGCCATTCCGAGTAATGTTTGACTCTGTCGGGCGCCTCGGGCCGCGGTCCTACCATGGACATATCGCCTTTCAGCACGTTCCATAATTGGGGCAGTTCGGTCATGCTCCATCGCACCAACATCTTCTCGTACCGCTCCGGGTCGATGGCGTGGCGTTCCACATTTAACCGATACATCCGAAATGGAATTCCATCTTTGCCGCAACGCAGTTCCGCCCGGAAGGCCCTGCCCTTCCTGGTGTAAACCACCAAAGCAGCGGCTATCAGAATCGGCGATATCGCCAGCAAGATGCCGATTCCTAGAACGAGGTCCATCGTTCGCTTAAGCGCGCTGCGGATCGCCAGCGGATTCCGTTCCTGCAGCGTGAGCAGCGGAAGCCCATCGATCTCCAATAATTCCGCTTTGGACAGGTACAGGTCATACCATTGCGGAATCAGGTGCACCTGGATCGACGCCTTTCGACATTCGGAAATAAGCTTTCGAATCTCAGCGCCGTGGGACTCCGGCATTGCGATGATGAGCTTTTGGACCTTTTGCTGCACCAGCAGGTCCAGGACCTGCAGCGTCTTTACCGAGGTGAGCGGAAGAGGATCCTGTACCGTGGTAAAACCGTTGAATGCCTCGGATTCGCCCGGAAATAAAAATCCGACGATTTGAAAAGGAAGTTCCGGATGGGAAGCAATCTTCGTAGCAAGCTCTTTCGCAATCGGTCCGTGCCCAAGAATTACGCAGCGATCATCCGCCATGTTTCTGAACCTGGAAGTAACCAGAAATCGCGCCATCCAGCGCCACCCAACAACTCCCAGAGAAAAGATTATTGCGAAGTAAAGCAGCACGAGGCGGGAATAGTAATGTTGAGCCAGGAAGCTACCAGCCAACAGAACGATCATCAAAAGCGATACCGCGATGATAATCTGAGAGAGCACGGCCAACGGACGCCACCCCCCCTTGAATCCGTCGAGTGTCATCCAAAAATACAGAAAAGACCAAATTACAATGGCCGCAATGATCATCAGGGAATACTGATGAATACGGACGATAAAAACGAGAGGCCCTGTCTTACCGGAATAGCGAACGTAGATGGCCAGGGCCGAAGCCGCGAGCATCCACAGTAAATCGCAAATCAGAATCCAGTAGCGAAGATTTTTAATTCTCATTTTCCGATCGGTTCCGAATTATATCCGCGTGTCGCCCTCGACATCCTGCATGAGCCTTCCGTGGAAAGCAACCATTCGGTAACTAGAATGTAAACGGATCGCTCAAATTATCGGATGGAATATAAACACATCTGAGCCTTTCAAGTCCAGCGGAGTCCAGCGTTCGGTTTCTAAAGTCATTGCCACCTCCGCCGGTTACGGGCAAGACGCGATCATCGTGCCTCGGGACATTCGGGCGTGAACAATCCGGAAAAGCGAATGAGCCAATGCAAGGTGCAGGTCCTCTATGATTTGCATGTCATTGGACGGGACGACGACGCAGAGATCGCACTGCGACTTCATCGCTCCGCCCTGAAAGCCCGAAAGCCCGACTGTCATCGCGCCAGCCTCTCGCGCCGCTTGCAAAGCATTCAATATATTCTTGGAGTTCCCGCTTCCGCTTATCGCAAACACAACATCATTCGGCTGGACAAAATTCTTAAGCTGTTCCGAGAAGACGTTTTCGTAACCGGAGTCATTCGCCCATGCCGTCAGGGTTGGCAGATTGTCGGTAAGCGCAAGGACGCGAAATCTCCTCCCGCCATTGCAATACGCAGTGCCTTTTCCAAGATCGCAAGCAAAATGCGACGCGAGCGCGGCGCTTCCTCCATTCCCGCACAGGAACACCGTCCGTCCGGCGTTATAAGCTCCCACTAGAATATCGGCAATTTGGTCGACACCGTCCTTGGGAAGAGCAAGCATAACGCGCTGCAATTCCTTAAAATATTGCTTGGCGTCCACAATTTCAATGCTGTCAGACAATGTGGTGTCCTCCGAGGTTTGAGATGCCATTCTTCAATCGGCTCGGTAAGATCGTGGTGTGAAGCATCGTAATTTAAACCGATCTGTGGCTATTATTCAAGCCGCGAAGCGAAGTCCTACGACCGGGATGACAAACCGGAATTCATTCATGGTGCTTCCCGAAACCTGCTGCCAACGCATCTAATCTGCTCCTACGTTCTGCCAGCTTGATCGGAGTGGTTAGGCTTGAGGGCCTAACGCTGTCTTTAGAACGACTCCTGCTCTCTTCATTGCTCCGTATGCGTCTTCGATTTCGGCCGGAATCCCCCCGATGCTGTCAACCCACATGAGGAAATCGTCAAGGATCGTTGATAAATCGTTTTGCGGAGTCCAACCAAGTGCTTTCAACTTGTCGATATTCGACACGCTGTTGCGATTGTCGCCACGTCGATATTCCCCACCAAAATTCATTCCGCCATCCGACGAAAGCCTCTTACGGATAAGGTCTGCATACTCGAGCACAGTTGTCTGCTTCCCGCTGCCCACATTAAACGCTTGAAAGTCCGCGGCGTCACTTTCCAAGACGCGCATATTGGCTGCCACCACGTCTTTGATGTGGACAAAGTCTCGAGCTTGCAACCCGTCTTCGTAAATAATCAGCGGCTCCCTGTTAAGTGTTCGACCAACGAAGATGCGGCAGATCCCTGAATATTGATTAAAGAGCGATTGACGCGGTCCCTGCGTGATTGAATAGCGAAGGCCCACGCTTGGAATGCCATGAAGCCAACCGAGGCCAAGTGCTATCTTTTCCTCCGCAAGTTTTGAGACGGCGTATTGATTGTAAGGATTTGTGTGGTTTTCCTGCAGCAAGCAGTGCTTGGCAGGCCGATCACATTGAGAGCACTTTACTTCCCACTCCCCGGCTGACAGCTGCTCTTGACTCCTCGGCGCTGGCTGGAAAAAACCGTGATTGGAGCACAGATACTGCCCCTCCCCATATACGGCTTGCGAAGAGGCGACTATGACCTTCTTCACTTTCAATTTTTCCTGAACGATCAGCTCATAAAGCAACGCAGTTCCAACCGCATTCACATGTAAGAATCGGGAAAAGTCCGGCATGTAATCCTGATAGGCTGCCTGGTGAGAGACGATATCAACACCTTGCAATGCAGCAAGCAGCGTTTGACGATCCGTTACATCTCCTTGAATGAATTCAACACTAGACGGAATATGCTTTGGCTGCCCGTACGGATGAATTCTTGGATCAAGACTATCCAATACGCGGACTCGGAAACCATCTTCCAAGAAGCGATCCACCAAGTGTGATCCAATAAAGCCAGCCCCGCCTGTTACCAGTACTCGCATTCAAGAGTTCTCCCTTTGTGATTTGCCACATACATTTTGTGAAATCGGACTGCGCTTCGCGCTATCCGTTGAGGAATCACTTACCCGACCCAGCGAAAACCTCTCCAGCAGTCTTCAAAAGGATCTTGATGTCCAACATTGGTGTCCAGCGACGAATGTACTCCAAGTCGAGCTTGACCCACTCGTCAAAATCCTTCACCTCGTTCCTGCCGTTAACCTGCCAGAGACACGTTATGCCCGGTTTAACAGTAAGCTTCTGCTTCTGATATTGATTAAAACGGATGTACTCACTGACAAGGGGAGGTCTGGGACCGACAAGACTCATATCTCCTTTAAGAACACTATAGAGTTGGGGAAGTTCATCCAAACTATAGCGACGCATCCACGATCCTAACTTAGTGATGCGGGGGTCGTTCGTGAGCTTGAACACGGGTCCAGACATTTCATTGTGAGGTTCAAGCTCTGCCTTAAGCAGGTCTGCGTTTAAGCACATAGATCGGAACTTATATCCCGTGAAGGGGCGACCTCCCCTTCCAACGACTTTCCAGCGATAGAATACTGGCCCGGAAGATGTCAGTTTGACGGCCAACGCTAAAATTAGGAAAAGCGGAGAAAGCGCGATAAGCAGGAAAGCTGAGATCAAGTGATCAAAGAACCATTTAAAATTCCTGCAAAACGGATTGCGCCAATAAGACGAGAATTCCTCAACAGAAATCGAGCCCACTTGAATCGCTGCCATCAATGACGTCCTCGATCTACTAAGATCGCTTCTTCAACTCGATCCATTCCTTCCCGAACACTTTCCGATTAATTCATGCGCAGGGCTTGCGAGTCTCGGTTACAGTGCTAGGTGACTCGACAATGCTAGTCGGCAAATTGCAGTGCAGAGTTCCGCTCGTTCCCGCTTGCGCCTGTTCATCATTGATTTGGAGTCCGGAAACTCCACAAGCCGCAACCATCGCCTGCTCGAATCGGTCAAGAATCACAGGCGAATTCAGGTGAGTCAAAGCATATCTTCGTGCCTCTCGCCCTAGCTTGAGGCGCAAATCCTTATTTACAATGAGCTCAAGTACGGCCGACACAAAGGAATCGGGGTCGCCGGGTGCGACAACTATCCCAAGTCCCTTCACAGCTTTCGCCAATTGTGTGCCATTATGAGCCGTTGCAACAACCGGTCGTCCACTCGCGAGCATTCCCGTCAACTTCGACGGCATCACTAGATCAGCGGCGTCGGCGCGTTGTGGAAGGAGATGAATGTCTGCCAAATTCAACAATTCATTCAAGCGGGCGGAAGGTTGGAACGGTAATATTGAGACATTAGACAAAGCCTTTAACTTCTCAACAAGAACCTGCCGATAAGAGCCGTCGCCGCAAAAAACAAATCGCAAATCGGAGTGATGGGACAGTCGCCGAGCAACGTCGACTAGGAGGTCGAGCCCTTGTTTCTTCCCCATGCTTCCTGAATACAGCGCAACAACTGTGTTTTCGCCGATCGCAAGCTCCTGTCGAAACTTACTTGGATGGGGGAGAGGGTAGATCAAACTCGTGTCCACCCAATTTGGAAAATGTACGCACCGGGATGGGTCTACACCTTTCAGATTGAGACGCCGAACCATTTGCTCGGAAATCGCAGAGATTCGATCAAACCTGCGTAATACTCCTCGTTCCAAGGCAAATGCAAAATCCCGTCCGCAGGATGAGGCTAGGTCTCCTAACTCAAATGCTGCGTCCACCTCAAAATCTTGTATGTGCAGCCAGGTCTTCGCTCCCGACCACCGCGCAGCCAGCAATGCTTGGGGGGCGCAAAACAATGTCGGCTCTACCAATAGCACGAAATCGGGACGCCATCGCATTTGTCGCAAAACCACAGGTAGACTGCTAAGCGTAAAGCTAGCGAGATAGAGGAGTCGTTTTAGTCCGTTTGGGCTCTTTGGCACCCAGATCGGACACCTGAAAATTTCCATTTTAGTTCCCCCTGAGGAAAGAGGGGGACAGGGCTTCGTCGCTAGCCTAGGCGACAAGTGAACCGTCTGCCGGTTGTAACGCCATGCGCGATAACCTTGCTGGACACACCACTGCGGGTTGTGGGGGGGCGAAGTAACAACATGGACTTCGTGCCCCCCAGTAGCCAGCCAGTCGGCCATCTCGCCCGTATATTTTCCGACTCCTGCAGCTTCGGGATAGAAATTAATACCGTATATGAGAATTCGCATGCATCACACCTTAGTGGCCACAACCAGCAAACAATCTCCCTGTCCGCTTCGATTTCCAAGCCAAAGCGCCGGAAACAAGACAAATCTAGCGATAACCATCATGAACAGCGTCAAGAATGGGTTTCGCAACTGTCCGTTTTTCTTCCCTTCTTTTGCAAAAAGCCACGCGATACATGACTGTGTTACCCACAGTGCGGGAGTAATCTGGTGGGTTTCCACGTTCAGAAATCCAGTCTCGCTTAGTAAACTCTGAAGAGTCTCCGCGGAAAAGTGCGAAATGTGAAACGGCACATGCCAGTTGATCCAGGACCGACCGAAGACACGTTGAAGCCAACTTTTGTTGTTCGGGCAACTAATCCACACTTGGCCCCTGCTTGCAAGAATGCGGTTGATGTCCGACAACATCTGTCTTGGATTAAGGGAATGCTCCAAAACGTTCGACAAGACCGCAAAATCATATGAAATCGTTGGTTGAAATTCCTCTAGCAAACAAGTGTGAACATCAAACCCGAGACTCCGAGCAACTGCAGCAGCGTTGGTGTTGAGCTCCAAGCCATCAACCTGAAATCCATTGCGGGCATAAATACGAAGGCCTCGTCCTTCATTGCAACCAACGTCGATGAGACGCCCAGAACCGCTCTTTGAGTGAAATGAAATATCCCCATCCAAGCGAATCCAAATGCGGTAGATAAAGGACATCAAGAACCACTCCCGTAATCTTGTGTAAAGCGTCCCGGTCTCGCCGCCAAAGTTGTATTGCAATTCGTAAAGCTTTTTAAGATCCACTAGAGATGGCACAGGCCACGTTTGTTCCATTCCACACCGTCCACACTGACGAATCTCATAGGATCCCGATGTTCCGAAACGCGTGTCAGTCAAACCATTCAAAATCCGGTGCAGGGGCGACCCACAAAGAAGACAACTCTCTTTCGCATACATCTCGGTTGGCCTTCGAATGTCGTGCATAAGATCAAGCTTTTCCACGTCACTTCCCTTCCGACAATTGGATACACAAGTTCTTCTTGATTGAACCCTGTTCATGAAGGGAGAACAATTCTAGCGCCCCCATCTCGGGTATGGGATCGGATAATCAAGGAAAATCAAAGATTTTTGACCGCTCGATTCGGACCAGCGAAACTCGACAAAATAGATGCTGCGGGACTAGTGTGCCCATGGTGATCGAGAAAGTCCTTGTAAGTCATCATGAGACCTTCACGCAATGGTGTGAATGGTTTCCACCCCAATGATGTTAGACGAGTGATATCGAGGAGTTTCCGGGGAGTTCCGTCGGGTTTCAAAGTATCGAAAACAATCTGTCCTCTATATTCCACGACATCGGCAATGAGTTCTGCCAGTTCCCGGATAGTCACATCTTCGCCGCAACCGATATTCACCACCGAAGAATGCTGAGAATTCGCTATCAACCGGTCCAGGTATAAATCGGGCAAATTAATAAGGAAAATGCAGGCTTCAGCTGCATCATCGCTGCAGAGAAATTCACGACGCGGAGTTCCAGTGCCCCAGACTGTTACATGGTCCGCCCCATTCTGCTTTGCTTCGTGCATCTTTAGGATAAGCGCCGGAATCACGTGGGAATCTTGCAGATCGTAATGGTCCCCTTTTCCGTAAAGGTTTGTTGGCATCGCCGCCAAGTAGTGCGTACCGTGCTGACGATTGTACGAAGAGCACATTTCGATTCCAGCGATTTTAGCCACCGCGTAGGCACGATTTGTCGGCTCGAGAAGCCCTGAAAGCAGAGATTCTTCCTTGATAGGCTGTGGAGCATGTTTTGGGTAAATACAACTCGACCCCAAGAACAGAAGGCGTTTCACGCCCGTTCGGTAAGCCTCGTGGATCACATTAGTCTGAATCAGCACATTCTGATAGATAAAGTCAGCAGGGTAGGTGGAATTAGCGAGAATGCCGCCAACTTTGGCTGCTGCCAAAAATACATACTCGGGATGCTCCTGAGCAAAGAATTCCCGGACCTGTGTTTGATCGGATAGATCAAGGTCTTGATGAGTGCGCAATAGGATGTTGCAATAGTCTAGCGCTCGTAACCCGCGCACCAAGGCGGAGCCTACAAGTCCCTGATGGCCCGCCACATAGATTTTTGCCTCTCGGTTCATAAATTAGTCGGAGCGACTGCGAATCCGGTACCCTGAGTTAGAAACTAGTTGGTCGCGTTCGGCAAGCTTCAAATCTCCCGCTACCATTTCCGCAACCAACTCGCTAAATTTTACCTTCGGTTTCCAGCCCAACTTGGCTCGCGCCTTGCTCGCATCACCTACGAGGGTATCCACTTCCGCAGGGCGATAATAATGCGGATCGACGGCAACGACGCGTTGCCCTCGCTCATTGAAGGCCTGCTCGTCAGCACCCTGCCCGCGCCAGATCAGTTTCATTCCCAACTCCGTAGCGGCTGCAATCACGAAATCGCGGACCGAATATTGTAGCCCCGTGGCAATGACGTAATCATCCGGTTCACCCTGCTGAAGCATTAACCACTGCATTTCCACATAGTCACGCGCGTGGCCCCAATCACGCTTCGCGTCCAAATTACCGAGGAACACGCACTCCTGGAGTCCCACCTTGACGCGCGCCAAACCTCTCGTAATCTTGCGCGTAACAAAGGTTTCCCCACGCACGGGGCTTTCATGATTGAAAAGAATTCCGTTGCATGCGTACATGCCATAGGCTTCGCGGTAGTTCACGGTGATCCAATAACCATACAGCTTCGCCACTCCGTAGGGGGATCGTGGATGGAACGGGGTGTTTTCCTTTTGAGGTGTCTCGTGGACCAGACCGTAGAGTTCAGAAGTGGAAGCTTGGTAGAACCTGACGTCGCGTGTCATTCCGAGGGTTTGAATGGCGTCCAGCAGGCGCAGTGTGCCGAGCGCGTCAACGTTCGCTGTATATTCCGGCGATTCGAATGAAACGGCTACGTGACTTTGTGCCGCCAGATTGTAGATTTCATTCGGCTGCACAACCTGAATAATTCGGGTCAAACCGTTCGCATCTGTAAGGTCTCCATAGTGCAGGCGAAAACGAACTACCGGATCATGAGGGTCCTGGTAGAGGTGGTCGATGCGCGCAGTATTAAAAGACGAGGCACGCCTCTTTATACCGTGGACCTCATATCCTTTTTCGAGCAGGTAGTCTGCTAGATACGACCCATCCTGGCCGGTGATACCAGTAATTAAAGCCTTCTTCATTTCGTGCCCGCAGTGCTTTCGGTCGAAGTGTTGGGCGTTGGGGGAACTAATCCCCCCGGCGGCAATAAGTGACTGTTTGCCACATGCGACTGGCTCCCGCGCACGTGGAAAGAAAACATGTAAATGCTCGCCAACACGATGGCAGGGATTACAATAGACATCTCAAAGATGTCCTTGGTGAGGGATATCTCGAATGCATTTCGAAAGAACGAGATTAAAACCCATCCGGAGATCATAGAGTAGGTGGTCCTAGCCAGGATACTATCCCTTCTCGACTTCAAGAAACCCAGGCCATACGAAAAGCAGAACAAAAAAAGCATGCTGCCAAGGGCACCAAAATTGATCATGAAGGAAAAGAAAGAATTTACTCCGCCCACGGGATTTTCAATATGAAAGCCGCGGTCCTCGGGGCTGAGAATCAGGGCATCTTTCATGGGAAGAAGGATGCGGGGAACTAAGTAAATGTAATCGGAAATGAGAAACGCAGGCCACCTCAGAATTCCGAATGAATACTCTTTCAGAAAATACGTTAACGAGAGGGCGCCATTCAGTGTTTCCTGAAGTCCACTAAATACGACGTCGCCCATGGATTGGGTTACGCTGAAGCCCCACCTGAACGCCCCGACGGTGAGAGCAAATCCTAGTAGCCCAGCCAGAAAGATGCCCATCACCAGGGGTCGCCACTTCTTGAAATAAACTGTGCAGTAAGTGGCAACCATGAAGGCGCTCGAAAGCACGATGTATCTGGAGCCCATCGATATGGAAAGTATAGCCTCAAGCAAGCAAAGAACCAAAAACTTATTCCTGAAAACCGCGAACGTTGCCTCAGATTTTTTCAATTTCTGGTGCCGCATCGAGGAATAAAGAATCCAGAGCGAAATTGAAAAAACCATTACTGCACTGAATATATTCCGGCTGTACAAATCCTCGGGATTATCGATATTAGTATATCCTTTGAAGAATTCACCACTGATCGCGAAACCTGCAGCCAGGAAGAATACCACCGCAACCAACAAGTAGCCGTTCATAAGCCCGAAATTCAGAATGCGCTTCTTGCTCGGTTTTGGGCTTTTGCATTGTGACTTTTCGCCACGTTCGGTGCCAAATATAAATGAAATGTAAGCTGCCAAAGAGATTAAGAAATAGCTCGCAAGTTTCGAATCATCGATTCCATCAAATAGACCGTACCATGACGACATGCCGGTCATGCCCTCGAAAAACCTCCAGACTCCTAATGAGATTGGCAGGATCCAGTAAAACAGGAATCCACATGTGAAAGCCAGGACGTGGTTGAACTCTATACCTCCCGGCGACCAACATTTTCGAATTGCGTACCAGGAAGGTAGCGCAACGTTGAATACGATCAGGGCTGTAAGTACAAAGCTCATTTGTTAAGCACAACAAAAGGCACGTTCATCGCGCCCTGGATACTTTCTTTAGATCTCTGGGCTCTGGCCTCTCGCGCGACCTCGGACAATATTCCGGGTATTCGCACTTCATTATTTGATTGCCGACGACCCACTCGGGAAGGGCCTCCCCAACCAACATTATCCGTCGGGGCCCACCGATTGAACTCCTGTCGGGTCGACCGAAATGGTGAGGAGGATTATTCTAGGTCTCTGAAGCTGGTCAATCAAGGTGATGGACTCTTATGAGTTTGCTTTCCGCTCAAGTATTTCTAAACATATTTGAGTTGTATTTTTCCATGAATAGAATTCGATGCGTGCTGGCTGTATAGAGATTTGACGGAAGCCGTCTTCGCGTCTTTCCAAAGAACTGCGAAGAGTTTTCATTGATTTCCCGCACCTGGGGGCATTCAGTAAGCAGAGGTACAATGTTTCCAGCTCCCATGTGCCTACTCCGGCGATTTCTATCTCATCGAATCGGCCAGCTTCGATCCGATTCGCAAAACGTATGGTTCGCCCGTCGAATATGAAGCAACAAACAAATAACCTTATCGAGTTGGGAAACGAGTCCCCGACGAACCAGACTCGGGGCTTTCGGAAAACAGTGCAAGATGGTGGGACATAGCTCGCGGACCTTGGAATGTTCGACGTAAATCTGGTATGCGAGATCAAGGTGCCCATAATGGCACAGCAGGATAATGTACTTGGCGATACGTTCAAGTGAGAAGCCACCCAACTGTGCTGGACTCCTTCCGTATAGCGCGTCCCCGAATACAACCTGCCCTCGCGAAAGCCCCTTATAGAACTTTTTGCGCTGCAGAAAAATTCGATTCAGGTAGAGCAACTCAAAGTTGTGAGATCGCAACAATGCATCCACATCTCCGAAAAGATATTGCCCCTTATACATTGGGCTAAACTCAACCTCGACTTCGACCAGGGATGTCTCTGCCAGCGTTCGATTCGAGCCGCGCAAAATGTCTAATTCGGAGCCTTGCGTGTCAAGCTTGAGCAAATCTGGCGCACTCAAATGATCCTTCGCCACAACATCATCAAGTCTGACCGCGTCGAGTGTGACTGTCCGCTCTAAGCGCGGAGGAGGCTCCAAATAGGCACGGCTGAATTCGCTATTGATCTCATATATTGAAGACCAGCCGCGGTCGCTGTATAAATGGAAGTCCACGGCTCCGGCTTGACCGATGAAATATGGGTATACCCGATAGTCGGCATAACCATTCGACGGCGCATCCATTAGCCGACGGCATTCTTCTTGATCCGCATCGAACCCCACGTAGTGAATGTATTTTGAGAGACCTGCAAGTTCTCCCGTTCCCCCGCCTCGAGCACCAATGTCGATGACCGTCAAATGGTTTTTGGAAAGGAAACCACGAAGTGGCCTCGTGTTAACCCCCCAGTTCAGGTTATATGGCAGACAGGCATAGTAGTGGTTAATGTGCGTGAAAAACGCTTCAAATATGGCATTCATGCATTCCCTTTGAAAACATTGAAACGGTAACGATACACTAGCAGTATCAGATTCATGAATTCAGGACTCGCTTAAAGAGGTCGACATATTTCCTGGCCGAGTTTTCCCACGAATAGAACTCAATGTGTTCACGATTGTGAGTAGCCTGGGCGGAAGCTGTATTCTCATCATTCCAAAGCGCGAATATGAGGCGCGCCAGAGCGTCAGCGTCGAGCGGATCAAAAAAATTCAACTGCAGCACATGTCCTAGTTCTTCGATCGGGGGGATCCTGGAACTGATTACGGGAGTACCGGCAGCAGCGGCTTCCAAGATCGGCAAACTAGTCGATTCATGCAAAGTCGCGGTGATCATGAAGGATGCCTTCTGGTACAGGGCCACCATATCCTCGAATGGGACTTTGCCCATGTGGCGGACATAACTCATGGATTGTTCTTCGATGAATTTGAATATCTGCGTTGCAGCCGAATACTTTTCACCCGTGAGAATGAGTGGGATTTTCGCGCCGCGCATAGTTTCGATCTGCTTCAGAGCTTTCAGCACGGTCAAATGGTTCTTGTGGGGCCACATTTGGGCCGGAAAAAAAAGAAAGCGATCCGGAAGACCGTAACGCTCGCAAAGTGAACCCACTGCCGCCGGTGCTGCAAATTTCTCAACAAGTACTCCCGAGGGGATCACCTGAACCTGTTTCGGGGATAGCCATCTAAAGTGTCTCAGTAGGTCTTCCTTCGTGTACTGGCTGTTGGCCTGGAGAATGCTGGTGTAGCGCGCGCTGAGGCCGTATGTGATCCTGCGGCTGACGCGCCTCGACCAAGTGAAGAACTCCGGATGATGTACGTGTTGGATATCATGCATAGTAAGTACCGTGGGCCTGCGACTGTTGAAGTATCGCAGAACAGGCGTCGGAGTGTACACGATGTCCGACTCAGCTTCCATGACCGCCCGAATGTTTTCAAAAAACATATTGCTGGCGAGTTTATGCAGCGCCTTGCTGCAAGAAAGCGATGTTGCCCGGCAAACTTTGCTCTTCAACGAGAAAGTACGGTCGGCTATCTCCACAACCTCGAAGCGGTCGCGATTTCGAAATGGCTTGAAGAGGTGCTGATTCTCCGCGGTGACAAAAATCAGAAATCGGCAGCCGTCGCCCGCATTGGCAAAACCTTCCAAAAGTCCCAGGACGTATGTGGTGACGCCACCAACGAAAGAGGGATCGACTTGGAGACAATTAATAGCGACGCGCATCGGAGTCCCGGAATGGGCTCAAATCAAATGGTGATCACGGGTCGTAAAGGACGTGCGTTCCCGACGCCAAGAAAGAGTCCGACTAAAAGAGTTACGCAGCATGTCCCTGCGGAGAGCAGTAGTCCGTAAACGGCGCCCTTTAAACCGAAATGAACGACCAAGGGAATCCCGCCAAGGAAGGTAATGATTCCACTACATAAGTAGCCAAAGAAAACGAGTTTTGGTTTTTCGGCAGCGTTGAGTGCCACGCCCACTGCGCTGGCAACTCCCAGGAAGACGGGCGACAATACCAAGAGGTAAAGCAGTGGCGCAACATCATCAAACTTTCCCGCGTATAGCCAGTGTATCATCGCCTTCCCGGCGATCCGCATGACTAGAGCGAACAGCCCCGTCGCACCCAGCACTCCAATTGCGTAAAGCTTCAAAAAGCGGAAGAAATCGTGCTGCCGTCCTCCCGCATATCGGCTGGCCAGGACGGGGAGAAGAAGAAACGACAAAGCGAGATAAACCTGGTCGACCGGCGCCACCAGCATGTACATAGCCCTGAGGTCGGCGACTTCTTTGACGGAGAGAAATCCAGCGACAAGCCAGTAATAGCCTTGGGTGGCAAATTGATAAACACAGGTGGTCAAGAGTACCCATTTGGAATACTTCCAGTGTTCGTGCCAATAGTCCGGTTCAGAGTCCAAAAAGGACCGCACCGGGTGACCCAGTGCCAGTTTCTTTCCCACGCCAAGCCCAGCAGCGATCCAGCCCAGCGCGAAAATCATGAATACGGAAAAACCGCTCAGGAGGTGAGCTCTTGCCAGGAGCAAAACTGCACAGGCGACCGTCGCAAAGAAAATTAGAGAAGCTTGCGCGGCTAGCGACGGCTGGCGCTGTACGTAGAAAACCCTCCTCAGAAATGTTCCCGATATGAGCACGCCTACGGTAAGTCCCAGACCCACGAGCGAGCGGGAAACGTATTGCGGAACGGTCCAAAAAAGGACAAGACAGATCAAAAGCACTAGCAACATAAGCAGCAAACCAATGTATGCATTTACCCGCATCATCAAGCGGAAATATTCGGAAAAGCTGTTGCGGTACCTCCCGGAGCCATAAACGGTGCACGGCTCGAGGATCGCGGAATTGTGAAGACCTGCCAAGAACGTGTAGAGCGAATATGAAAGCGCAAACATCCCATATTCCTCCTTGGTCTGCGTGCGAGCAAGCATGACATTGGCAAAAAAACTAGCTCCCGCTGCCAGCGCCTGATCGGTGATACTATACGCTACCGGCCTGAGCCTAGAAACGGCGGGCAGTACGGCAACAGCAGCGCGTAGCGGGCCGTTCGCCTGCCCGGTTTCTTTCACACTGGCACGACGCGAACGCATAGTCTCGTCACTGTTCAATGGGAAATCTTTCTCCGTGAATGTCTGTGTTGAAAGCACGGTGTAGATGCGGGTTGCAAGAGTTCGAAAAGTTACAATCCGACCAAAATTCTTGCACCTGACGCGATGTCTGCCTTAGCTCAACGGCGCCAAGTCTACATCATCAATTTCTACAGCCACTGACCGCTTAATAAGATCGAACGAAAGAATGAAGCGAGTTCTGTTCTTTCGGCGCAGGATGATGCCCTCAAGCCCTTGCAAGGGCCCACTCTTGACTCGGGCACGCTTTCCGGACTGCAAGTATTGATGGGGTTCGACCTGAATGCGATGAAGAACACAGTTCTGTAAGGTCTGAATGTCCTTTTCGCTTAACGAAGCGGGATGGCCCCCGAAGCTGATCAAGTTGACGACGCCAGGGATTTGCAAGACTTTCAAACGGTCGCGGAGTGCCAGTCGTACAAAAATGTAGCCCGGAAATAACGGCACCTCAAGTCGGATGCGACGGTCTTTCCAACGCCGCACAGACTCGAAGAGCGGCAGGAGGTGTTCGATAGAGCGCTTTTCCAGTTCTTGCGCCACGCGCTTCTCGTGATTTGCATTCGCGTAAACAGCGTACCAAAATGGCTCCCAATAGTTCGAGGCTAGTCCAGGGAGGTGCGTTAAACTTGTCGCGTTTACGATTTTGCCTGTCATGCACCCGTTCCTAGTCTTAATCCACAGCTCCGCCCCGTCACTTACAGGGCATTTGTGACCTAACCACTTTTTCTTTAATATCTTACACAATAATAAGACTATACATCTGAGTCACTATGCTCTTTGCTTCGGCGAAACGGGGTCCAAACTTTTCTAGTCGTTGAGCCCGGGCCTGAGCCATTCGTTTCACCCCAAGGCAAGCGCGCTCGAATCGTGTGAATCACTTCTTGCGCGAAAATCTTTTGAGGATCTTCCTGAGCCGTTTCGTCCCAGGTCCGTTTGCCAAAAAGCCACGACACGCTTCCCGCAATTGCCAACATCGCTCCGAGGACGATGATCAACAGCCTCGGGGGAAAAGATTTCTTCCCTGGCACATCAGGAGAATCGAGAACTTTGACGCTCGGAGTTTCTTTTGCTTCCTGCACCTTTGCGAGCTCGAATTGCTGAGTCAACGTCTGGAAAACGATCTCCTGGATTTTGGTATTTCGGTATAGGTCCGCATATCCGACGCCGAGTGCGGGAAGTTCTCGCATTGATGGATAAAGGGATTGTTGATTCTGACTGTTAGCGGCGCCTACTTGGCCAGACTTGCTACCCAAATTTTTCTCAAGTTGTCGCCGAAGTTCGTCGACTCTAGCTTGTACTGATCGCACCCTGACGTTGCCATCTGCGTATATTTGTTTCAACCCTTCCAGCTCGGTCTGGGCGGCAATTAATTCACCTTCCAGGGTCCCCGCTGCCTCGATCATTGCCCTTCCCTGCGCCGGAATATCCAATGCTGTGTTCTTGGTGGCAAAATGGCTAAAGTCCTGTTCAGCACCTTCGAGATCCTTTTTGACCTGAATTAGGCGGTCTTCCAGGAACACTCGTTCGCGATGGGCAGAAGAAGTATTCAGTAATGTAACCACAAAGTTAAGTTCGTTAATGTACTCGGCAGCCATGTCTGCAGCCCGCGTGGGACTTTTATCTACCACTTGAATCGTAATGATTCCGCTTTTGCGATCCGCAGAGACGGTCGTATATTTCTGCAGATCATCCCGCGCATCTTCCATCCTTCGGTCCCAATAGACCTTCTTGAGGTCAAATTTATTGATCACGTCGTCCAAAACGGTTCGGCTCTGCAATACCCCGATAAAGAGATCAGACGAATTCTTGAGGCCCAACAGATCCCCGGCCATCGAACCAAGACTTGAACCAAGGCTTGAACCGGCCTGCGAGCCAATGCTGCCGCTTGCCGCGGCCATCATGGCCAACCCCATCCCAGAGCTTCCTTGGTCCGGAGGCATCAATCTTGCTGTCGTCTGGAATCGCTTCGGAATCAGGAATGCGATCAGCGTGGAAATCAATATTCCCATTGCCGTAGCTCGGAAAATAAACCGACGATTCCGCCATAATAGTCGCTGTGAGGCCACGGCACGATCGCGCGCCAGTTCGAGGTCGCGGACTTCGTCCTGCAGCGTATCGATATTCGCTTGCGCTAAGACGATGTCTTCCCGAGAGCGCGCTTCTGTCGCCAGTGAACGGGAGGGCTCGCTCATGGTTTCTCCGTTCTGCGCAACGCGCGAATTTTGAGCGACACTATCATCTACCAACCCCACGAATGCGGAGTAAATTGAATCTGGACGGATGAAGTCCAGTCGGTCTGGGCTGCCGGAACTAAAATGGGAGCGAACCACTTTTCATACTGGACAGAGGCCGAGATGTTCCATTCGGTCCGTACTTGCCAATTCACTTTGACCGATCCGTCGCTAATCGTTTCTCCGCGGGGAATGAAGTTGCCATCGACCTTTGCGTGCCGGTATGCAAATTCGACTGAATTCTTTGGACTGAACCAATATGTACTCCAGCCTTGAAAGCCCATTCCTTGTCTTCCAACCCAGTCGCCGATCAGATTATTCTTGTTTATATATAAATCATGATAATAACTATTCCAGTAAATATATTGTCCCTTAACGCTTCGGGGAGTGGGCGGATCTGTATATACTGCTTCAATTCGAAAATCCAGCTTCGGCAATCCCGGGAGTCGGGGCATATAAATTCCGGAGCGTATGGCAAGTCTCTCCCAAATGTAAATTGGTGACTGGCTATTGTCCACCGTCGTCGGATTATCCTCCGGAAGCAATCCATTCGCGTAAAACTGCAACCAATCCCGCACATGAGGGGGCGTATATGAGAAATCAGCTCCGATTGTGCGCTTCCCGGGATTGCGGCTGGGTGAATAAAGATCGGACGATCTAACACTGAAAAAGCTGTTAAAAATAGCGGCCGTCGTCAGCGCGCGACCCACTCCTCCAAATTCGGATGTGGCGATAAAACTTGCCTCCAAATTTCGAGTCCGCTTCGCGGTGATTTTCACTCCATGGATCAGAGGCCGCGGCGGGAATTCGTTTCCGGAGAGTTTACCGAAGAAGAAATCCGTTTTCATCGGCCCGAACCAGCGGAAGATCCAGGGGAGTTCGAAGGATTCAATCGGCCTCGCCCGGAACATGTAGATCGGCTCGGCATTATCGCTGTACAGCAGCGCGCCGCCCACCCCTCGTCCCCACCAGAGGCTTTGTTTGCCAAAGGACAAATCCCAGCCACCAATATTAGCCGAGATGTAGGTGTCCAAAAGCCTGAACTGACTTACAGCCGTGACAGGAATCGCGGGTTGCAGAAGGATTTGGTCCGCAGTTGAGATCGTTTCACGCGCAGCCAGCGGCAAGGCTGGACCGGACGGAGCGGCCTGATATTCTCCCCGAATGTAGACCGTGTATCGTCCTGTTGTGGCATATCCCGAAAAGCCGTCGTACGTATTGAAGCCCTTCTGGTACGGGCGTCCAAAGTCGTCAATGACTGTTTGGCCAAAATGATAGCTATCATTCAGCGGCTGTCCGCTAATGTCTGTCACGTTCGTATACAGAGATTCCACTTGAATCGATTGTTCTTTGCCTTTTCCATCTAAAACGGCATTCTCTTTTTGAAACTCTCGATCCAGCGTCGCGAAAATCTGATCGGCTTCCCCACGAACTGGCTCTGAGGCGGCGATGTTTTCTCCGGCCTCTTGCACCAGCAGGGCGCATTCGACGCGAGTCAACGGGCGAACGTCTTGAAAAGCGGATTCGATGTAACCCAGGGCAATCAGGCGGTCAATCTGCGGGTAAATCCAGCTATCCAGAGGAACGTAAGGCGATCCGGTATTTGCGAAGTTGCGGCCGCCATTTTCATCGCGCTTCTCCGCAAACGTTTCCCAACTGGTTCCCCCAAGGTCCGGATCATGATGGACGCGAAAGACATGTTGACCGGTGAACCAGCCTATCGCGCCGCCAATGAGCACGTCAGAGGGAAAATGGTCCTTGCCAGTTACTCGAGAGAGACTGATGGCCGACGCCAATCCATAGAAAAATAGTTTCGACCATGTCCCCGGATATTCGTGAGTCATTACGCTTGCCACAGCCCAGGCCGCAGTGGAGTGGTCCGATGGAAACGACGTTCCGCCATGCCAGAAATATCCCTGTCCGGTCCCATCTAACGGCCGTTGGCGCCCGAATGCGTATTGAAGCACGGTAGTTACGCCTACAGCGTCCACGGCAGCCTCTCCGCTTAATAACGCGGCCTCCTGCTTATGTTCGTCACGAGTCATTTTTCCCAGTAGATACATACCCCCGGTGACCCCACCAAGAGCGGCCAGACCATAATTGGAAAACGAATTCGATTTACTTACAAATGAAGGCGACCGCGTCAGCCCACGAGAAACATGGGTATCTGACGCAATGGAGACGGCCGTTATCCCGGCGAACGGTATAATCCAATCGGCGTCCGCGAGACGCAGGTGCACTGGACTGGTCCAGATAGCCTTCTCGTCGAGGACAATATTCTTCAAAAGAGATATCCCCAGCTTAGTTTCAGTAAATTGATCGGCTGCAGATTGCCCCTGGCCCGGTTGATTTTGCTGCCCCGTTTGATCAACGTCCGGATTTCCATTTTGTGTTTCTGCTGATATTGCCTGTCCCGGCTTTGGTTGCTGCTGTTCTTGCGCCCTGGCATAACCAGCTGTGAAAATGGCCTGAGCAGCCGCCAGTAAACAAAGAGTGAGCCCATATCCGACCGATTTTTTAATCATGTCACATTTTCATCCATTAGTACTGAAGCGCGATGAATATCGTGCTCGAAATGGCAGCGGCGGCTTGCGCCGTCGACAAGATCGTTTGCCACTGCGGGCCTCCACCGAGCGCCTTCTCCGGAACCACGACTGTGTCCCCTGGCGTCAGCGATGCACCCAAGGATTGGCCAGCCCAAATCCCGCTTTTTGAGCCGATTACAGAGCCGTCGGCTCGGATAACGAAGATGGCGTCCTTTTTCGCGAGCGTCGTCGGTCCGCCCGACTGCCCGAGGTACCACTTCGCGCTCTTCCCAGGCCGGTAGGAAACGGCGGTGGGGTTGAACACTTCTCCGGTCACCATGACGAAGCTTGGGCGCTTCGGGATCACGAGAAGATCTCCGGCCCTGACTTCCACATCGGAGCTGGTGTCCTTCCACTGATTAATTCGGGGAGAGACCCGAATCGTAACTCGTCCTCCCGGTGGATTGGCGCTCAATTGTTCCAGAGTTGCTTGCCACTGCTGCACGGCCATCTCTTTTGCTTGCTTTTGCCTGGCATCGTTTTCCGGCATCAGTTGGAGATTGTCTTGGAGACCTTTTATGCGCAGGATCATTTCATCTTGTGATTTTGCTTCCAGCTCGCGGACTTGCGCTCGCTGCAGAATTGCGCCAAACGCATAGGCGTCCGGGCTAAATCCGCCGGCGCGCTCAAGAACAGAACTGAGCCTTTCTCCGGGGCGTATGCCGTAGGTGCCGGGGTGTTTTACTTCGCCTTTGACGGAGATCGTAGCGCCCAGATCATTCCAGCCCGGGAGCTGGCGGATCGTGAGCACATCTCCGTTGTGAAGTTGGACGTTCGACTGGGTATCGCCTTTAATCGCCGCAGCCAACGCGATTTCTTCGTGCTGGCCTGACAATTTTGTTTGGTCCAGATATTGATATCGGGTCAGGTCGGCCATCTGCGAATCGGCGCTTGATTTTAGCCCGCCACCTATACGAATCAGCTCCGCAACTCCCATGTTTGTCGTGAGCGGATAGCGGCCCGGTTTTGCGACCTCGCCTTGAATATAAACACTGGCCGGTTCAACCTCGGCCGCATTGCGGTGAATCAAAAGACGATCGCGGGGTTGCAGCATTATATTTTCGATCGGGTCGCCGGCAAGGGCCTGGCTCAGGCTCACGCTGAATATCTTGAACTTTCCGTCAGGCAGGTAACGAAACACCTGCGCGTCGCCGGTTTCCACATCCGGGGTAAGTCCTCCAGCCAAATGAACCGCGTCGGTTAAATGGATTTGGCCGGAGGTCTGGTAAGTTCCAGGCGCTCGCACTTCACCGAGAACGGAGACGGTCGGGGGATTCTCGAAATCAAACCGGCTGAAGATTCGAATCGTGTCCATTGCGTGCAAAATCGGAGATTGATCGGGATTGTTCAGAGCACTCGCCAAATCAAAACCTTCAACGCTGGGGTGGAAGTCTGGGGCATTCAGGCGAATGATTTCCGCATATTGGGTGGCCGGCTCCGGTAACAAATCCTTGTAGGAGGAAAGTACGTCGGTAACCCGCATATTCTCCCGATACGAGAATCGGCCCGGCCGCACGACGTGCCCTTCGACGTAAATTGTGTCCTGGTTATACGGAACGATCGGAAAGACTCTCACTCGATCGCCGTCCTGAATTTCGAATGCTTCCAGCGTCTTTGTTACTTCCGCGGCATTTCCCGCTTCCGGAATATCCACACTCAACATGGTCTGCTTGTCGTGAGCTACGAGGCGTTGCACTTCAATATGGCGCAACGTGGCGGCGGGCAACAGTCCGCCCGCTAACTCCAATACGCTCGCAAGGTTCTTTTCCTGAAGCAGTTCATAAATGGCCGGTCGGCGGACCATTCCCTCCACAGTGACTTGCGGACCAATCGGTGGCACCTGCACTGTATCGCCATTTTCCAGGCGCGCGAGATCCGCTTTCACTCCGTGCAACAGAAGATCATATATATCCACCGTCTCGACCAGTTGGGTCCCCCGATAATGCTTAAGGATGCGCATGGACCCGCGTTGCGTTGGCCCGCCAGCAGCAAATAAAGCGTTCAGAGGAGTGGAAAGCGAACTGATGTCGTAAGCTCCGGGTTTCGAAACATCCCCGACTTCATAGATTCGGATGGTTCGAAGTCGAGCGAGCGAGACGTCGGCCGAAACATCCCGGAACTGAGTCCTCAAAATTTGCTGCAAGCTCTGTTGCAGCGTGGCCAGGCTTTTTCCGCTCACCATGATCGGCCCGACTTCCGGCAAACTCACGCGCCCTTCGCGATCCACTACACGGTAAAGACGCTGCGATACACTGCCCCACATATCCACGGACAATCCATCGCCGGGCCCGACAACGTAATCGGGCCCGGCGGGAACATCCATCGGAATTAATTGAGAGTCCCGCGTCCCATTCTCAAAAATTTCCGTGCCAAAACGCCTCGGGGTCGTAGGCCGCGCTACCGCTTGCACATACATATCGTAAAGCGATGGAATGTCCGAATAGGGATTTTGCATGCGAATCATTTCGGGCGGCTCAGGACGCAAAAACGGCCGGGACGCCGGAGCCGTAAATTGCCGTAAAGAAGTTGAGGAACTTCCAGGAAATCCCGCGGGATTACCTCCCTGCCTGTCCATCATTTCGCTCAATCCAGATAGCTGCGCCGCGTTCAGCATACCTATCCCCATGCCCATTCCCGTTCCGGTCCCTCCGCCATATGCGGAAAGCAGTCCGTCACCTTGAGTTCCCAATCCCAAACTCCCACCCCCTGACAGCGAGTTCGACGATCTGCCCGTCTGCTCTTCACCCAACCGCGAAAGAAGAGACCCGGAGCCGTTCGCGCTGACATTGTTCAAGGAACCAAAGGACTGCGAGGAGCCGAAAGATGGATCAATAAAGGGTAGTTGGGCGTTTGCGCCGGAGAAATCCCCGTTACTTTGCGTGAGTTGTGCGCGCATGAGGGAATTTCCGCCCGTGTTTGGCAAGTTAGGTGGTTGTGACTCGCCAGGGAAATTTCTTTGCGGAATTTGTTCCTGTTGAATCTCCTGTGTAGGCCCAACCCCGGTCGAGGGGCGTTCCTGCTGGTTGGAACATGGGTTATCGAACTGAACTTGCTGAACGTCTTGCATGTCTTGGCCGGGTTGAACATCGCAGGCCCCAGTATTCTGTTGAGTGGCGGATTTTTGGCGCGCCAGCGAGAGTTCTTCTTCTTGACGCTGAGCGACCCATTTGGTGCGCTCTTGCAGGAGCAGGGCTCTTTCTTTGCCCGTCTCGGAGTCAGGATTTACCTGTGGAAGAAGATAGCCATATCGCTGTACAAGCAAGGTGGCCACGGATCGAAATTGCACATCCGTTTCCAGTCTCTCGAACATAGCATCATCTGTCAGATCTGAATCGCTGACGATCTGCCCGTGGTCTGTGGCATCTTTTGCCACCCAGCGTTTCAATGCCACCATCAACCCCGAGTCCTTCAGTAAAATGGATTTAACTTGTGCAGGGGAGGCGGCGACGCGGCTCAGGTTTTGGATCGCCAATTCCGAAGTCTTTTTATTATTATTGTTGCTACTCTGTTGTTGCGCGCCCGCGACCGGCACACGCACCACGAACACCATCAAGATTGCTGCTATCCCAATCAGCCAATACTTCGTCACGGCCGGCCGGAAATGAATATTCTTTTGCGGCTTAGAAAACATGCTCAACCTCCAACCTGTTCGCTCTTGCAACGCAAAGTACTCAAAATCCCTGCTTCGGAAGCCTCGACTGAACTTTCATGTATGTCAAACGAACCCCAGTAGAAAATGCTGCTATTCCGTTCCGGCGCGAGAGCCAGAATCTTCAATTCGGGATATCGGCGTAGCAAGATGTCGCACAGGGCAGGGCGCTTGTTTGTTTCACTCAGCGCAATGATCAGTACATCCGGATGTTTTTCGTTAACAACGCCGACAATCTCTTCCTCATTTTGAATTTCCGCGAGAATTTCAATATCAGCTTGTTCGCTTATCATTTCGACGACCAACTCGCGCATTAACCGGGGACGATTGGCAACGACAACACGAATGTGTTGGGTCATGAGTTTTGCTCCATCTGCGGGTCGGTTTAGCCCATGCGCACACTATGGTATTCCCGGAAGGAATGTAAGGTTCAAAAAGGGGTCGAATTTCAGTACTAAGCAAATAAACAAAATTGCTCCCAAACGAATTCAAATGGCCCATCTTAGTACTGTGGGCAGTACTAATTCAGGTACTGCTTTCGGTACCAAATTGAGTACCTTACCCATCTTCCTTCGCATTTCTGCATGCAGGATTGAAAATTCCCATAAGCTGAATAGATAATTCCATTACCGCGATCTCTTCGTTCTGAGTATTATGATATGGTTATCGCTGGCGTTAGGAAATGAATTGCCGGGTAATGAGTGAACACCGAGTTCAGCGTGATCTTAATGCTTCCATTTTCACACCATAAGGAAGAATGAATTTTACAAGTACCGAATTTGTTTTTATCGTTCTACTTACGGTTGAGTAGTCTTCCTTGTGCGCGGATATTCGTTGTGGACCCGCCCAGGGGGAATTGCAGCGAAGGCGTCCAATCTCCAAAGTCGGCAGTGTTCCGGTCCGGAGAGTACGGTTTCTTAGTACTTTTTAATGTAACGAATACGCTAATTAGTAGTCCCGGTGCATGATTTTATGGTATTAAGTTACAGTTGTTAATCGCAGGGGCTTTCTGAGGGAGGCACCTCGTGTCAACTTGTTCTGTTTCTGTATTTTTAATGGCGAGCAACCGACTGTTGCGCGAAACTCTTGCAAAGCTCCTTATACGCAGGGGAGGTTTCAAAATATCTGGCGTGTCGCCCTGCGTTCCCGACGCTTTTTCACTAATTGGGACATCGGGCGCGGATGTATTAATTCTCGACTCGGTGTCGGCGCGCTCTACAGAATGTGCATTAATATCCCAAACGAACAATCAGATTCCGAGCATTAAAGTTGTCTTGATTGATATGGAAGACGATCCGGTCATATTTTTGGATTGCGTGCGCGCTGGCGCTGCCGGCTATCTGTTAAAGGATGCCTCAGCCGCGGAAGTCATCTCCGGCGTGTGCGCTGTGGCGCAGGGACAAGCTATCTGCCCTCCCCAACTTTGCGCGCATCTCTTTGAGGCTTTTGCGCGACCGCAGCTTGGTGTTCCGAGCACTCGGGTTAAGCTGGACCTCGGTCTGACGCGGCGCCAGCAGCAAATTGTCCCCCTTATAGGCCAAGGCCTGACGAATAAAGAGATCGCTTCCGCGCTTAATCTTTCAGAGCAAACCGTAAAGAATCACGTTCATGGGATTATGCAGTGTGTAGGAGTCAAAAACCGGCTGGAAGTGCTGGACGCGACGCGTCATCCCCAGGAGCGCCAGTCAAATGCTTCGCTCCTTATGGGATCGCAATCAAATTTTGGCATGTCATCCGTTCGGCACATTCTTGAGACATCCTAGAAATAAATGGAGTGGACGGAATCGCGAAATTCTACGGTGCAGCCACTAGCCGGGAACGGAAAAAGGCAACTCCTCCTGACAAGAACCAAGAAGCGTCCGAATTCCACCTGGCGCGAGGTCCAAAGTCGAAGTTGTTATTTACGGCGAAGTCTGAATTATATCGCGGTTGCACTTTGGCTCCTTGCCTCGGGCCTGTGCCCTTCTTCCGTTCATTCCCAGCAGCCAACGAGTGCATTGTTTCAGTCTCAATCCACGGTTCGAGCTGAGCAAAATCGAGAAACGACCTGCAAGGTCGTGTATCTCGGCATGGTTGGCGGACTTGAGACCTCAAACAATCACCGATCGGGCGTGGTCCAAATCCGCGATATTCTGCAAGCGCCGACTTTCCCCGATGTCTGCGCTAAATCCTTTTCACCGTATATCTGGATGTCAGGCTTTCATTGGCTTTTGACGCATTTCCCGTCTCATCCCGGCCGGTTGACGACGGATGAACTGGCCAAAGCGCCAAAGGTGATCCTCGTGGGCCACAGCCTCGGAGGCTGGGCGGTTGTCAGCGTCGCGCGCAATTTGAAACGCAAGGGAATCCCTGTGGAACTATGCGTTCAAATCGACAGCGTCGGCATCACCGATCATACTGCTCCAAGGAATATAAAAGCCGCCGCGATGTTCCACGCAAACGACATTATGTTCCCGCTGACGACCAAGACGATACGGCTCGAGGACCCAAGTCGAACAAAGCTGATCGAAAACATTCTAGTAAAAGATGCAGGCCACTGGTCCGTCACGCGTGACCCGCGAGTTAGGGACCTTGTCCTCTGCACGGTCAATACTCTTGGCGCCGGGCTCGGACAAATGTCCCTATGCCCTTCGCCGCCCGCCCCTGACAGCGAAACATCAGCACGTTGATCGCTCGCCGCAATTCCCCATCTCACGCTTTCAACGAACGAAACAATCACATGGGTTCAACTTCGATCCAACGCGGATGTTTTTCTTTTCTTAAAAATGCAGCTCGAGGTGTTACAATTTGAAAGCAAAAATTTGGGCGGTTAGCTCAGCGGTTAGAGCGTCCGGTTTACACCCGGAAGGTCGCGTGTTCAAATCACGCACTGCCCACCAATCAAGAATCTTTACAGCGGGGCCGTAGTTCAGTCGGTTAGAACGCCTGCCTGTCACGCAGGAGGTCGCGAGTTCGAGTCTCGTCGGCCCCGCCAGTTAAGCTACTGATAGCGCGTAGGTTTGACATCCTGCGTTTCTTTACTTCCTTCCAATTTGAAAACACTTGGGAACACTTGTTGCTCAAGCAGGGCCACAGCCTCCTTTTGTGCACTCGCACTGAAGCGCGTATAGGCCTCCAATGTTGTCGCCATATGGGAATGCCCTAGCGTTAGGGATGATTTGGATCAATTTTGAGGTAAGCAAAGAGGAGAGGCTTACCGCTCGGCATCTGGCTCCCGCCGTTTGGTTCGACGGTTACGAACACGGCGTCAATCTGTTCCAGCGCCTTTGGATCGTCAAACTTCAGCACCCAGCGTTTCTTCGCAGCACTATCCTGATAAAAGATACCGAGGTTCACCGCCTGCTCTTTGTCCGGGCCGCGCCGTCCCCATGCCTGGAACGTGCTGACGTTCTTGACTCCTGCCTCCTGATTCAAATCGTAGGCATAGAAAATCAGCGACTTCCCTTTCGTATAGAAGACGCGCCCATACGGTTTTTGCGTCGCTCCGTCGCGAGCAACGTCGTACACTTCTGCGATGTACAGGTCCCGCGCTCCCATCAAATCGCGAATGTCGCGGTCGTGGGAAAGTAGGTCATCCTGCTTGTCAATCGTCTGTTCCCTCTCACGTAGCTGCCCCGAGAGGTCCCTGATCTGCGCCTGTAAGCTCACGTCACGACTCTGTTCTTCCGAACGCTGCCGTTGCGTGGTGTCAAGGTCTGCTTGCATCCTCTGAAGTGAGGCCTGAGCCGCATCGAGCTTCTGAGCGAAACTCGCTCTTTCCTCGGCCACCCTCTGCTTCTCTGCTTCGTCATTCTTGAGCGACTGTTCGAGATTTGCCTGTTTGGCATCCATCGCATTTAACGTCTTCGACTGCTCGTCCGCGCGCCGCTTCAGGTCGGCAATGACACGGTCTCGTTCTCCAAGCTGTGCATTCAAGACCTCCCGGTCATGACCGGCGTCACTCAGCCGCTGCTCGAGAGCGCCCACTTGGGTATCGTTGGGATTGGAAATCACCCTAACAACTTCTGTATTGCGGCTCCTGCCCATCCTGTACGAATAAATCCCCAACGCGATCGTCAGCAGAATGCAAGCAGCGAACGGAAGCCAGATAACGCTCCAATTTAGCGGCGCGCGCCCGTGGCCGTTTCTTTCGGAGAAGGCAAAGCCTCTTTTCTCTCCAGTTATCAAAGCACCGGTTTCCGCTTCCCCCTGTTCTCTTGGGACAGTTTTCCAAAACACGGGCCCGGCCAACTCCCCTTGAGGCGATCCGGACTCCTCGGAAGGCGCAGCGGACAACTTGGATGATAAGAGAGGCACGCCAATATCGACGGCAGCCCCGAACTCTCTCATGGCTTGCCGGCATTCGGCACAGGTGGCTAGGTGCGCTTGAAGTTTCCTTTGTTCCTCTTCGGTCAGGTCGCCCGAGGTCGAGACGGCGCACAGCTCCAGGAACTCCTCATGCGGTCCCATTTCCGACCACTCCCCGGCACTTCTATTTCCACTGCTATTTGCCATGACGTTCAACAATCCGCACAGTACTCCCAAGCATTTCTTTCCGCAACCTGTCGAGGGCCCGGTAATAGTGATGCCGCACATTTCCTCGTGACTGGCCCAGTTTTTCGCTGATCTCTCCGAGCGTGTACCCCTCAAAGAAGTGGAGGCGCAGCGTTTCGCGCTGATCCTCCGACAAATCTTGGAGCACTTTTTCTAAACCATTACGCCCAAATACGGCATCTGGGGAATAATCGCTCTCATTTGTGGGAGCTCCTGCGATTCGCTCGGGGCTCTGAAGCTCGCTCTGCGAATAGTATTGCCGTGTCGTAAGGTATCGGCGTCGTTCAATCGCACGTTGGTATGTCATTTGCACAATCCAAGAGCGAGTTGTGCTCTTGGAACTATCGAAGATACCGCACTTCCTGTGGATGAAAAGGAAGACTTCCTGCGCTAGATCTTCGGCCTCTGCGGCGTTTCGGAGTATTCTTCTCCCGACCCCCCTTACCAAGCCGGCATAACGTCGGAACAGACATTCCAGAGCCTCGGAATCACCCTTTACTAAGAGCGAAATTAGCAATTCGTCGGAAGCATCCGTCGTATTGGATTGACTAACGGTAGGTGCAACAACACCATCCGCCTTCGTCTTATTGAGCGCTAGGTGAAGGATCCGAGCAGTGGCTGATGAGCACAAGGTAGGACCATATTACAACGAGCGCTCGCTGTTTTCTACTACAACATTTAGCGGTTATTCTTGGGCTTGGGAGGGCGACCGCCTTTACGGTTCTTGCGCTTCGACTGCAGGTCTTTAAAATATTCTGAACCGCGCTTTGCGATTTCTCTCCCCCCTTTCCGTCCAAGAGAGACGGCGGCGGGATCCTTCTTTTTCGCCAAAGTAGGAGTACGAACCTGCTCGCGTATTATGCACGACGCTGGCTAATCGCCAAAGGGCAATGCCGTCGAAATGGGGAAGTGGAGAAGCACCGCACTACTCCGGTCAAATGATTCTGTAGATTCGCGGGGGGGGACAAAAACATAAGTATTGATTTTTGAGAAATCTGGATAAAGGCGTAACAGCGTAGCCGTATTGGGTTTTACAACAACTTAGAACAACGCGGGGACTGCCAAAATACCTGCAAGCCGTACAAGACTTCGCAGTTTGTGGGTGGGGTTCTGGGTTGGAAATTTGCTTTCTCTAGATCTGGCTTATATTCATGTTGTCCTCGTTAAGGGGGCAAAGCTGCTTTCAATCTACGGGAAGAAAAATACGGATTCTAGAAAATAACGTTTCCAATCAATTGCGAGTCCTTTTTCTTACGACTCAAAATCTCACGCGCGCGCCGCGAGCGGGATAGCGGACGCCGGAATGGTCAAATCGTCGACGCCATTTCCATTCGAGAATGGCCTGCGGAGATCGAGGATAGCGCCATCCCCGGCCATTGGGAGTGACTAGCCCGAGTTTTTAGTCCAGAAGCAGTGAGCGAGAAACAGGATGTGCGGCAGGATACCAACCGTGACAAACTTCTGGTCGCGTCTTATTATGCGGCCTGACTTACCCCCAACTAACGGATTGTATCCCCCGCGCTCCGAATTGAAGCGCCCGAAAAGTCTGCCGGTCAACGGGTCTTAATTCCCTTCGCGGCCGACGGAATCATCAAGCAGGCACAGCGGTTTGGATTTCACAACTTGCGGCATTCGCTCAGCGTCTTCTCATCACCGGGCAAAAATCGGACGTTCGCACAACGCAGGACATTGGCCGCCATAGCGGTTCCGCGACGACCATCGACCCGTACCCCCAATCGCCAATGGCGCAGAGAATCGCGGCGCGAGAGTCGGTGCTCAGCGCGATTCTGAAACAGCCGACCCAAACGACGAGAATCAGGACGATTCGGAATGGCTCAAAAGCAGGGTGGAGAAGAGCTACAAAAGGCGTCCTCGGAAAATAAGTAGGCTTCTAGTTTTTCGGATGATAGGCTTCTGACCCTGGTGAGGAGCTTTTCCCCATGAGCACTCCTACCCAAGCAACTGATATTTCGGCGCTCATCGTTGGAGCTGGTCCGACCGGTCTTATTCTCGCCTGCGACCTGGCTCGCCGGGGCTTGGACTTTAGGATCGTCGAAAAAGCGACTGAGTATGCTGTCGGGTCGCGCGGAAAAGGCATGCAACCGCGAAGCATGGAAGTTCTCGATGATCTTGGGGTCATTGATAGGATTCTCAGTTATGGCCAGTTTCATCTGCCCATGCGTTCCTACGACGGTACGACCGTCCTCGGCGACCATGATATGCATGAAGGCCGCCATCCGACACCGGATAGACCATACGAGAGTACGCTGCTCATTCCACAGTGGCGTGTAGAGGAGACCCTTCGCTGGCGCCTGGCAGAGTGGGGCGAGGGGGTGGAATTGGCGACGGAGCTGGTGGCTATCGAACAAAATGAAGATTACGTGACTGCGACGCTCCAAAAGAGTGGTACCCGGGAACAGGTGCGCAGCAAATATCTGATTGGGGCGGATGGCGGACACAGCTTTGTGCGCAAATCCATTAACGTGGGGTTTGAAGGGGAGACATGGAAACAAGAACGGATCATGACAGGTGACGTTCGCGTAAACGGCCTGGATCGAGACCATTGGCACATGTGGCCGAAACATAAGGACGGTTTCGTGGCTCTCTGTCCTCTTCGGTTCTCGGAGATGTTCCAGTTTCAAGCACAGGTTCTGACGCAGGAAGCGGGGGAGCCATCGCTGGAAACTTTTCAACGAATCATTGACGAGCGTACAGGACGCATCGATTTGAAACTTTACGCTCCGACTTGGCTCTCGCTCTATCGAGCGAACGTAAGAATGGTGGACCGATATCGCGTTGGGCGAATTTTCCTAGCAGGCGATGCAGCTCACGTTCACTCGCCGGCCGGGGCAATGGGCATGAACACTGGAATTCAGGACGCCTACAATCTCGGATGGAAACTTGGCGCCGTCCTGAATCGTGCGAAGGAATCCTTACTGGACACGTACGAGCACGAGAGGATGCCAATTGCGGCATCCTTACTGGGGCTCTCCACAAGATTGCACCAGCAGACATTCAAGGATAGAGAGATGCGGCGAGGTGAGGAAGTCCTGCAACTTGGACTGAACTATCGAGGCAGTTCTCTCAGTTGGCAGGACGATGCGCCCACAACTCCTTTGCAAGCGGGCGATCGCGCTCCTGACGCTCCACTGCTCGATACGGACGGAAGCCGTGTGCGACTTTTCGACATCTTCCGTGGTCCCCGGTTTACATTGCTAAGCCGTGGAAGGCATGATCTCCAGGGATTGATTCGAGTCGGCGAAAGATTCAAACAACACCTTCATGCATACACGATCGAAAACGGCCCGTTCCAAGCGGCCGCTCGCAACAATCAACTGGTCGATGATCAGGGGCATGTTCTTCGTGCATACGGGGGAGAAAATGATGCGGTCTTTCTAATCAGACCTGATGGATACATCGGATTTATCGGTGGCAGCAAATCAATCGGCTTCGTAGAGTCTTACCTGGATCAACTCCATAGGGAGAGATGATGCAGAATCTCGAGCGAATTGCTGCGGAATTATAGTGTACGTCGAAGAAATTCCGTGCGTAGGCCCGATAGGTCCGATAAAGCTAACGTTTCTCAGGCGCTATCCGGGTGACGCAGACTCAGCGAACAGCTTCCGAGTCCCCCCATCACTCGTCGAGAATCAGCAATGCGTCGTGCCAACCTGACATTACCCCGTATGACGCCTAGCATTCCCGGCATATTCGCTTCGCAGGGCCCAATACATAGGAGGTGACACATGAATCTCGAAACGCGGCTGCGTTTTCTCCGTGTGGCGTTGGTTGTTTTCGGACTGATTTTTCTTATTGGTGTTTACCCGCTCATGATGGCCTGGTGGCCAGCGGGATGGCGGTGGCAACCCAATCAACCTGAGTATGAACAGATGATTCTTGGTGTCTATGCCACTCTTGGAATATTTCTGATCATCGCATCGCGGAATCCTCTGTAACATCGGAGTCTCATTTGGTTCACCGTATGGTCTAGCCTAGTCCACGGTGCCATCATGGCCGTCCAAGCGATGAAAATGCCCGCAGAGCATGGCCATTTGCTGGGAGATATTCCAGCATTGCTGCTGGTGGCGGTCGTTCTGGCTGTTTTTATGTCTCGCGGAGCATCTGCCGAAATGGCTAGGACTACGGCACAGCAAGCAACGGCCACTTAGCGCCCCGTTTGTCAGGAATTGGACTTACCTTCTATCTTCTCGCGAGCACAACATGCGTCGCGTGCTCCGTGGCCTCGTGCTCCGTCACAGAAAATCCCATCGCGCGCAGGTCAAGACCGGTAAGCAGTGCTTCGCCTTGACCGATGGCCACAGGTGCAAGAGCAAAATGGAGGGAATCGATTAGCCCAGCCTTCAGATACTGCCTCACGGTGGAAACACCGCCTCCGATCTTGATGTCCTTGTCACCCGCCGCTTGTTTCGCGAGCCTCAGCGCTTCTTCGATTCCGCCGGTGACAAAATAGAAGGTCGTCCCGCCTTCCATCACGAGCGGCTCACGCTCGTAGTGCGTCAGAACGAAAGTCGGTGCATGGTATGGCGGATTAGTACCCCACCAGCCCTTCCACGAGTCGTCCTGCCACGGGCCACGGACCGGACCAAACATGTTCCGACCAAGGATGAAGGCGCCAAAGTTTTCCATTGCGCGCTGTGCGAACACGTCGTCCGCATCGACAGATCCGCCTTCCTGCCCGCACATGGCACAGAATGTCTTGGTATGGAAAAACCACTGAAAGATCTCTGGGCCGCGCTTGCCCAGCGGATCGTCCAGGCTCTGCTCTATCCCTGCGCTAAAACCGTCGAGCGAAAGACCGAATCCCGCGACACGAACCTTTGGCATGTGTGTTCCTCTCCTCAAAGACTGCATGTTGCTCTGGCCTGAGGCCGCACCAGAGTCAGCTTGCCCAGCCCGAACATGGGTATGCCGACAATGATGTTTCAATTTGCCTAGCCAGAATCTTGTGTGCCGCTCCGAACTAGCGAAGTGGGATCGTATCCTAAATGCCGTTTCGACTTCAGCTTGATTCCCAAAATCCTTCCATGAAAAGTCCTGTTATCCTCATCCGGGAGCCAGTTAATGGTAAGGCGTTTATCAGACCCGATCCCGGATCGGGTGGGGTAGCGGATTACTTCCGGCTAAGCCGTCGCTCGGGCGCAATCGCCCCGACTGCTCAAAAGGCTATCCTGTCAAGAATCTGGCTGGAGCATGGCCTGCTAACGTGATTGATTGTATGTTATCGGTAATCCAGGAAGTCAAAATGCAAATCCCTAAGAAATTCCACGAAAAAGGATCGCCTCGATGACGAACACGATTGAAACGATTCCTGAGAAAACGAGGTGGGAGATTGCAACGTAAGGATTCATCAAACAAAGTCAATCCGGCCTCTCTGAAGCGGTTCTTCACGGTAGTTGAAAGCTCTCAAGTACAACACGCCTGATTCGGCTTGACAGCAATCCGAAGGGTGGTAGCATCGCGGCGCTTTGGCGTCTGAACGCACAGAAAGGTGGTAATCATGTTGACGCGTCGACAATTTTCCAGAAGCTTGCTCACTGGTGGGACAGCGTTGCTGGCCTCGGAAACCTTGTTGTCTCCGCCCGAGTTGCAGGCGGGTTCAAATCAGAGTTCAGATCAAAGGTTGGACCAAACTTGCGATTTGCTGATCAAAGGAGGCACGGTCATCGATCCTGGGCAGTATTTGCACGCTCCGCTGGATGTCGCGGTGAAGGGCGGGAAAATTCTTGAAGTGTCCCGGGACATCCCTGAGAGCCGGGCTCTCGTGGTTTATTCCGCTAAAGACAAAATCGTTACTCCGGCTTTTATTGATCTCCATGTGCATTGCTTTGACGGCGTGGGAAGCGGAATGAATGCGGATCATTATTGCCTGAGCAGAGGAGTGACCACAGTTGTAGATGCGGGTTCCACCGGTTTTATAATGGTCGGTGCGTTTATCAAACATATCGTTAAGACCTCGACGACTCGAATCTACCCCTTGGTGGATATCGGGGCACTGGGGACAATGACGATTCATGAATGCCCTAACTATTACCGCGACATGTACATTCCGGACTTTGTACTTCCCCAATCGGTGGCGAAGGCGGCAAAGGATAACAGGCCTGACGTCGTTGGAATTAAAATCCACCTGGATAGAGAGGTTTCCAGTCATCCATTGGACTTCGAACCGGAATTGATGAAAAAGGCGGTGGAGGCAGCGGAAGCTGCTGGTCTTCCCTTGATGGTGCACGCCATGAACCCTGCCAACCTCTCGGCGGATCTGATGAAGTTAATGCGAAAAGGCGATGTATTTACGCATTGTTTCAATGGTTTTCCAAACGGCATCTTGGATGCCCGCGGGAAGATATTGCCCGGGGTTCGAGAAGCCCGGGAGCGCGGCATTCTTTTCGATGTGGGCGCAGATCGCAATGCTATCAGTTTCGATGTGGCGGAGCAGGCTCTACAGCAAGATTTCCTGCCCGACACGATCAGCTCGGATCTTACCGCAGCGGCTGCAACTCACAGCACGGGCGACCTGCCCAACGTGGTCTCTAAGATGATGGCTTTAGGCATGAATCTCGATCAGGCGATCGAGCGGGTGACCTCTAAGCCCGCGCAGGTTTTTGATTTTGGGGTACAGCTTGGCACGCTGCGCCCGGGGGCGGAAGCCGATATTGGAATTTTTGAAATGCGCGATGAAAAGTTTGAATTTAACGACAACTTTGACTTTACAAACCCGACTGTCGGAAAAGCTGGACAGCGCGTGGGACACCAGAGGTTGGTGAACAAGGCTGCTGTTTGCCGAGGCCAATTGTTCGTCAACGAAATTTAGCAATGGGCAGTAGATTACATCGGCGGAATTGATTCGAAACGTGTCAGGGGTTTGCGGTCCTGCGAATTCTCGCTCCCTTCACCGGCTGTAAAGCCCCCGTTGTCGTCATGTGGCATTTTTGGGAGAATTCCCAGTTGCCGGGATGGTCCGCCGCAGATCTCTAGAAGTTGTAGAGTGCGGTGACAAGGAGGCATCCCATGAAACTACATGTGCTCGGCATTGATTTAGGTAAGACGGTTTTTCATTGGGTGGGGTTGGATTTGTTTACACTTTAGAGGCCGAGGTTGGCAGATTCCACTTGAAGGAATTGCGCAGAGCAAACTTCAAAAATTCCTCAGGCTATAATAAGTAAACCGCTGCTTCGCATCTTCAAACGTGTTGAATTCCGCCAACACTTCATCATGCATGCCAGGTGGGCAAGGCTTCACGATCTCATGTTTCCCTGTCAACGGGTTCAGATGGTACTGCAAGTTCACTGGCATCCGACTGACTGGGTTAATTAGATTCACCGTATTCGGGCCAGCGCCGGGTCGGTTAAAACGTCCACTTTTGTCTGTCATGACTGCGTGCTCTCAGAACGCGGGATTCTAGCATGGTGAAAAATGTACGAGCTTTGTGTAACCAAATTTTAATGTGACCTTGCCACGTGAGAATGCTATACCGTTGATACCCATTAGCGGTTACCCCGGAAGCAGTGGCGGCAATGCCAAAGCTGTTGCAATTCTTCTCTCTGTGTACTGCAGGAAACCGCTCGCAGCCTATAGACCTGCAGCTTTGGGTAATACCCTTGGGAATCTTCTGTGAGAGTCTCGGTTCACGTCGCCCGCTTTGGAGGCTTCCTCTTCAAACATTTCTATTTGAGATTTCAGGTAATGGATTTCTTTGGAACACGATTCACACCTCAAAATGAAGACTTGGCAGTGACCTTGCACGTCGGAAGCGGTGGAATCGGAATCGACGTGGCAAAGCTCTATCATCCTCGCGGAAAGGCGAATAGGCTCTGAACAATACAAGCAGCGAACTGCCAGGTACGATTTCTCGGTCATTTCGCTTGTCACTAGCAACTCCTATTCATGAATCAATAGCGGACGGGAGATCATAGGGGACTGCAGACATACACCCTGCAGGTTCGTTTGTCTACAATGTCTGTGGATAACGGAATAATGATGTGGACGTCGAACTGTGCAACGAAGCGAGGCTTCTCGCATGCCATCCCAAACCGTGAGTGAAGTCGCAATCAGCGCTCTTGTCGAAATATGCCCCCAAAAGGATTTCCGTTCGTCGACGTCACTACAGCAAGAATTCATAGGAGCGTGATGTATGCGTCATCTCGTTGTGGCAGGATCACAGACGATTACTTCAAGGGAGTTCCCCACTGGGCCGGTGTTCCCGGACACCGGCCTGCTTTTTCTGTCGAGCATTTCGTCGTCGTAATTCATCGCTGATGTAGCGCCGCCTTATAGACGAAGGGCGGACCAGAAATCCTATGGGGTTAGCAGCGGCAGGCCAAATCCTGAGACCACCGTTCTCAGACTTGGACCCCGTGCGGTAGTGTGCCACTCTGAATTCTTCTTGGCATTCTTTGGGAAGCGTCGCAGTTGGGGGTGCTTATCGAATTAGAAGAACGGCTCAAACTGCGTGGCGTAGGGCATATACTGAGGCGTGGTTCCGGAGATAGTTGCGACGCTCGCAGCAGGCATCTTTTCCGGTGCTGCCTTGTACATCAACTTTGTTGAGCAGCCCGCGAGGCTCTCCTGCAGCGTCGAACTAGCGGTAACGGAGTGGAGGCCCAGCTACAAGCGAGGCACCCTAATGCAAGCTCCGCTCGCTTTGGTCGGTTCTCTTGCGGCTTTGATATCGTGGTGGTTTGACCGCGATTTGGCTTGGCTTATCGGCGGACTCCTTCTCCTCCTCATCATCCCGTTTACACTTGTCGTAATCTTTCCGACCAACAAACGGTTAGAGAGCCAAGGACTCGACTTGCGATCAGAAGAGGCGGGGCGTCTCTTGCGACACTGGGGCCGACTTCATGCGGTTCGCAGCATCCTGAGCGTAGTGGCATTTATCATATTCCTCTTTGTGCTCATCGGTTCTCGCTGAAGCGGCATCGAAAATTGGCGATTCCCACATGCCTATAGGTTTGTCTCGCAGGACTTGGAGCCCACGTACGGGGCCACCAATCCCGCGGACCTAAAACGCGGAGGAGAAATGTCCTGATTGGGGAGGCAGTCCTTTGCGGCACGCGGACTTCAAATGAACGAAGAGGCTGTTTTACGTCAACGTTACCAGGCAAGTTTCCTAGCCCGCTTCGCAAGTTCTCGATTATATTTTTGCGCAAGCTAGTACGAACGTACTATTGGTGGGGTTTCCGGCACTTAATAGTCTCGACGTGTAACTAGAACGCACAGCAAAATCGAACTATTGCACTAAAGGAAGGAATCATGTCTCGACCCCTGATCGCCCTCGTGATGGTACTCGTTGCGCATTCGCTATTTGCTCAGGAATCTAAGACTAGTGATCCAAAACCAGTCGCACAGAATGCGACTGCGGAAAAAGTTCATGCCGCGGACTCGGCTCCAGCGGCGGCCTCTGTTGGCTTGCTCCACGTTTATCGCCAGCGCCGTTTCGCCGGCTCCGCTCTTACTCCGTCCATTTATGTCGATGACCAGCAAGTGGCGCGTGTCGGGAATGGGCGGCGCTTCACGGCCAGGCTCACGCCCGGAACGCACGGCATTCGTTCAGATGACAAGTCATCCTTTGTCTCACTCGATGTAAAGCCGGGGCAGGATTATTACATTCGCATCGACGAAGAAACAGGGGCTTGGAAAGGGCACGGCAAGCTAACTCTCCTTCAAGCGGAACAGGGCAAGCCGGAGTACGCGCTGGTGAAGCCGGTCGAACGAGAACGCCGTATCGCAAATGATATGCTGGAAGACGACTCGGAAACGTCCAAGTAAAAGACAGATCAATGGCCCATCCTTTGTCGGGTCCGCTTATCGTCATGTGGGAGACCCCGAATCTCCCTCGCCTCAGGGTCTGCAGAATTCGACCTCGCGAACTTTGGGTCGTCCGTCGAAGGACTTCGCCTCTATAAATCTTCAATCTCCCTGTTGCATGCTGTGGTGGCATGTTCGTTGTGTCGGGGGCAGGAGGGGAGTACGATGCGCGAGTCAGAAGTCCAGGCGGGAAATTCGGGCAAGAGACGCGGAAATGAGAACAGATGAGTGGATCAAAACGCGTCAAGACGGAAGAAAGGTAAAATTCATCTACCAAGAGCTGCCGGATGACGGGGCGTTCATCACCGCGCAGGTTGGAGGCAATGTGGTCGTGTATTCGATACTATTGAATAAAGTGAGAAACCCACTTAGTCGTGAGGATGTTGAAGGTCATTTTGAGGGCGAGCTTTTGAAGAAGTAGTTGTAGGCACCGGGTAGGGTCATTTTGAACGAGACTCAGATGGCGATTGACACGTACGTAAGAAAAACAGAATAGTTCATGAAGATCAGAATTCCTTCTGTGGCTTATCATGAAGCTGGACACGCGGTAGTCGCTTTCATGCTCGGTATGGAAGTTGAGCTAGTCAGCATTGAAACTCAGGGCTTTCCGCCCGGCTGGCTTTTGCGCGGAGGGGTTTTGGCTGGTTTCAATCATGAGGGTCCGGAGAACCGTGCCGAGGCGGAGAGAGCGGCGACTGCCGGGCTCGCGGGCGAGCAGGCGGAGCGATTGTGGTGCAGGCAAAAGCCGTGGCGTCTCGCAAAAAGCACTCAACACTTCAGGTTCTCTGGCGACCACGCCTATGTCGGGGAGATGCTTCGCCCCTTCATCAAAAATTCTGTCGACGAACGCCGCATCATCAAACGCCTCAAAGAAGCCGCACGGGCCTTGTTGGCGAACCACTGGAGTTGCGTCGAAGTGCTGGCCGAAAAACTTGCGGAGCACAAAGTACTCACTGGTGGGGAGATCAAACGGTTGGTCACCGCGAAAAGATAAATTAGCATTTTAAGCGGGTGTGCCAATGAGAGCGGAGAATCGCCGCTCTTCGCGTCGGATTACTCCTGTTTCTCAGATCTCGGCTACGCGTGTGCAGACAGCTGGCGCTGTCGAGCTAGAGCCTTTCACGAGATTTTAAGGTTGACCGTATATAACGTCCCTCTACATCAGGACAGAGCCAGGAAAGCAGTCGGGAGGCAAATCTTGTTGAGAGTTTTCATTATTGGAGTTGTTGTAGGTGTTCTCCTCGTGGTTGGGGGGACCTATTATTACTTCGTCTCAGGGATGGCTCCAGTGGCAACCGCCGATTCCCCCTTGCCCTACGAGAAGAAGATCGCTAGCAAGTCCAAGAATGCGCACATGCGAAAGCAAACGATGCCACCGTCTCCCGTGGCTCCGGACGAAACGAATCTCTTGGCCGGTGCAAAATTGTACAAAGAACAATGTGCCACGTGTCACGGCCTGCCCGATCAGCCCCCGCCCTCAATTTCAGAAGGGATGTATCCTCATTCGCCGTTGTTGTTCAAGGGTAAGGGAGTCACCGATGATCCCCCGGGCGAAACCCATTGGACGATCGCAAACGGAATCCGGCTCACCGGAATGCCTAGCTTCAAGAATACGCTGACCGACACGCAAGTGTGGCAAGTCTCCCAACTGCTTGCCAACGCTGACAAAATATCCGATTCGGTGAAGGGTGTGCTCGCATTTGGTTCAACAGTAGTTATTCCAACCGGGACGCATGGCCCTTCAACGGCTCCCTCATCGAAATAAACGGACGCCCCGGAGTATCAGAAACCGACGGTATTCAAGTAGTTGCTAGGCATCAACCGTACCCACTGTCGGGGTGGCCAACACGTGGAAGACGGCATCGAACTTTTGCTCGACTGACATTGTAAACTCCCGGATTTCCACATTCTGTGAATTCCTGTCGGCTCAACCGGTCGCTGCAACACCGTCTGCTATAAATCTTTTCTCTATAAGGTGGCGTTTTTGACTCAAGCGAGAGGGTGAGGCTTGGAGCGGGCGGCGAACAAGTGTCGTCCAAGGACAATTTGGCGCGACGGACACGGCGCACCAAATATCTTCTGCTTTGGGATTTGGACCGTATCGGTTTTCGCCCGGCTGGCTATCCTCAAGAGTGAAAATCAGCATTGAAACGGGACCGAACAGTGGAATCAGACCAATCCAAACCCATCCTTCGCGATAATCCCGTCGCGGCAGCATCCCTCCCAAATGATCAGGTCGCCCGCAGTATCGACGAATGAACAGTCAGGCCGAACTTTCCCGGGAACTGTCGTCCCTTCAAAAGGCCATTCATAACTTAGGGGTTGTGGGGATCGAAATTGCACCTCCAAAAAATAAGTCCTGAGTTGTTAGAGGCGTATCACTACTGCCCTTCTTCCAATTGGTGTCAAATGGTCTCAAGTTGCTTACCGGCCGCCCGTCGCTGCTGGCTTGACGGAGACATTCACGTGACCATTCGTCCAGCAGCACTGGAATCCACCGCCACCGTCCCCTGACCAATCGTTGGCTACCACGTGCAAGACGTACTCTCCGGGCTCGCTGAACGTAGCGGTTGTGGTTGCCTTGCCGCTGAAAGCGGGGGCGGGATTCCACTTGCGGTCTGCTTTTTCGACCGGGGGCTTGCTATTGGCGAACTTCACTGTGCCTGGGCCCCGAAACTTGCTCCACGTCACAATCACCGGAGGAGTATCGGGGGCCTTGCCACCCTGAAATGTCTTGGCATCGTCAGCGGTCCACACGTTCAGCGTGACCGGATTCGGCATTGTCGTCTCGAGCGCGATACGGATGCCGCGCGGACCCTGTGCCGACATGCCTTGTTCTTCAAAGCTGATTAGCGGAGGGGTATTGCCGATGCCCACGTCGGAGAATGGCGAGATTTCCCACCGGGCATCCAGGTGTGCCGGGACAGCAGTTGCCTGGCCGTTGGCGACGAGCGTCCAAGTGAGCTTGTCAGTCCCGAAATTCTGCGGCACGGTTACGGTGAAGACGCCCCACTGCCTTCGAGGTAGAAAATGCGTTGGCTGGCCCTGGTCGGGCGGACCAGGCTCAATCCGGTTGCTGTCACCAACCGGGATGTCCAGCTCTTCCTGAAGATTCCGATTGAAATACCCAAATAGCATACTGAAGCTGCCGTCCGGATTCTTGAACCAACCCTCATAGGCGGCCGTCACGCTCTGACCCGAGTTGTGCAAAGGCTCCATGGGCAATTGCCCGGATTGCCCGTTCGCTGGTAGCGCGGCCCGCACGAGCGCCCAAGCTGCGAGCACGATTACAAGATACCGAGGTGTCAGCGGCGACCGCAACGATTGCATGTGAAAACACTCCTTCTCATTTTGAATTGCGTTCGGGAATACCGACTTCCTGAATCGAGAGTGAGAAGCAGCAGCTTTGATAAAGCTGCTGCTCCCGCGAGCCTGTCGAGTTTCGAATTAATGGCTGTGCATCATTTCCGGCATCGATTGGCCGGGTTTATGCGTGGCGGCCCATTCCTTATAGTCCTCATCGCTGATGTAGGTGACGTTCACCCAGGCGTGCGCCATCTCATCGACCGTGCGCTCGCCCCAGCCGACCCATTCATTCGGGTCGGGATTGTTCGGGTTGGCGGCGGTGTTGTCATGCCAAGCGGTGATGCGGAGTATCGTGCCCTTTGGGAGCACTGGCGCAGCGTCCTCCGCGTAAATGTAATTATTCATCCAGTTGAAGACGAAGCGGTCGACGTAGCTAAGCATCTCGGTTGTGCCATCCGGCAAGATTGCTTCCATGGACATCGCTTTGCCACGCAGATGCATGTGCGGCTGAAAATTCTCAAGCCTCGCGGGCTCCTTCAGGACGTGGAAAGATTGAGTCTGGGTGATCGTGTTGGGAGGAATATCGAGTACGTGGCCCTGCTCGCTGGCATGGAATTCCATTAGGCGTGTCCGGTACTTTGGCGTCACGCCCTTCGGATAGAGATATATGCCCAGCATGACATTATCGCGAATCTGCTCGCCGATGGCGTGGTAATGCACATCCCACCGAATCCTTGCTCCCGGCAGGAGCAATTTGCCGGTGTTGGAAGGATAGACGTCGAATTGTTTCCCGATCGCCCATTCCATCAAGAGCCCTCCGTCGTTGCGTACCGCCTGAGCAACGGGCCCGATGCCGTCGTCGTCCGCGGCGTTGCTGACACCCGGTTCATCCTGCAGCAGCTGGGCGAGGGCATGATGCGTGACACGGCGCCCCGCGGCGGTCCCCGGCCGCATCTCGACCGCGCGCACCCATCGCGGCTCAGTTACCGGGAGTGCATCGCTTAGCGGCTTCCACCAGGCGTCCTGTCCCAAGGCCGGCACGGTATAGGGCGTGGACTGCACGACGATATCCGGTTGGCCGAATTGTTCGGCTAACTGCCATCCTTCATCACTCGGCCATATCTTGGCGGGCGGCATGTCTTTCGGGTTCCCAGGTGCCTTGCCCGAATCGACCCACCGAACGATCGTTTCGAGCTGCTCATCCGTCAACGAAGTGTCGTTCTTGAATTTCTGAATTCCAACCGTTCGATCGAGGTGCCAAGGGGGCATATTGCGGGTGACCACACGGTCCTTGATTTTTTCCGCCCACGGGAGCGTCTCTTCATAGGTCACGAGGGACATTGGCGCCGCAGTTCCCGGATGGTGACATTCCTGACACTTTGCCTGAAAAATCGGTGCGACGTCCCTGGCGAACGTCACCGACTTGTTGGACGGACCTCCAGCGATCGAAGGATACGGGAGCATCAGGAAAGCACCTAGGCCCAGCACGCATACTCCAATTCTCCGCCACATCGGACCCTGGAACTTGGCATTAATCATGACATGCTCCTTCCGTCTGACTGTTTACACCCAACGATTTAGGTTAGTCTTACATGGACCTTTCTTTTTGGTTCCCCGTAGCCCCACTCTACACCTCTCCAAGGGGCCCAGCGCGATATTTTTTCCCTTGACGCGGTCCAGGAGAACGCGCGGGTGGCCTATCCTTTCGCGATGTTGCGAAAGGGTGGGAGTCTTTGCATCTTGCTGATGTAATCCTGGCGTTAGCATCGAGCCCGGTTCATTTGGGATTGGACGGAGCGATGGGATCGAAATTGCATCTCCAAAAAATAAGTCCCGCGTTGTTAAAAGCGTACCCCGCTTGCCCTTCTTGCAATTGGTGTCAAGGTGGATGTGCATACCCGGATGGCGTGAGCCGATGGGTCGATGTTTTTCTAATGTTTGGAAACGCCTTCGCGTGGAAGCTCTGGTGCGAAGGTGGTGCAGGCTTACCCGACCCGATTTGGCTCGTTCGCTGCGATGCCGCTGCCCGACGTCGATGCCACATTGAAAGGATTTGCGTACGCTTACGACCAGATCCACGCCAATGGCATCGGCTTTATGACGAGTTTCGGTGATACTTGGCTAAAATTCATCGCACGGTTATAGAAACGCAATCGCGCGGCCGGCGAGAGCCACGCCCAACCAGCACATCAGAGACAAACAAGCGGCCAGTCTTCCCAGCCCGGAACTTTGCCTCGTGCTGGAGGCGATGGCTTTGCGGTGCAGCGTGAAATGCAGGGTGACGGCGCAGGTGAGAAAAATCATTTTATAAAAGAAAGGAGAGCTGCCGCTGAGCTTGACGGCCTCTGACATGAACAAGGGAACGCCGGTAGCGATCATCGAAGCGACTCCAAAAAGCGTCCACGGTCCGAGATACTTGTTCAGTTCGGAAACGGATTGCCGCCGCATTCCGAGGCCCAGCAAACGCAAATCGACGATCACCAGAGTTCCGATCAGCATGCCCAGCGCCATGATATGGAATGTTTCGTCGATGGCAAAAAACCATTGCGCGTGTTTGAACCAGGCGCCCGGCCAACTATTTTCGCAGAGCAAGAAAAACCAATTCGGCAGGATTCTTCCGAATGTCACTCTGGCACCTCGCGAAACCATCGTTGGCGATAATCGTTAGCAAAGGGTGTCACGGAGTCCAGCCCTCGTTAGAAATATGCAGTCCATCGCCCCGCGATTACGACGCCCAGCCATAGAACCAGCGAGAGCACGCCCACCATTTTTGCGCGCCAGGGCATATTCTGGTCCCATTCATCCATGTTGTGCATCACTCTCTTATGAAAGTACAGGACATTCAGTGCCGCGAGGATGAGCAATAAGACTTTAATTCGGAATGCCACGGTGTTGTAGCATTTCAATGGCTCCGACAATATTAAAAGACTTCCACTTACCATCATGACCGCAAAACCGCCCATCGCCCATGGCTCAAGTTGTTCGATTACGTCCGAAACAGGCGCCTTCCGCATGGCCAGACCCAGAAGCCGCAAATCCAACCACATGACTGTTCCCACGGAGAAACCCAACCCCAAAATATGAATCGTCTCAATAATTGGGAAAGGCCAGTCGCTTTCACGAAGGTAAACGCTGATGCGGGTGTCATTGAGCCAACTAACGAAGTTAAGAAGATGAAACATTGGTGTGCGCGCGGGTCGACTCTCTGCATCGTTCGACAAAACTTTCGAACAGAGAATTCAGACCCACGCAGGCCCTACTTTCTTTTTGCACCGGATGCTCGCCCAACATTTCCGCCGCCTCTAGACCTCTATTTACGATTCTCTTTTCGGTCAGTCTGGCGCACCTTATCTCAGGGTCATCCTTCTTTCAAGATTCATGCGCGCCGTTAACCTACATAAGGAATCAGGACAGCCGCCGTGGCTACCGAAAACCACAGCAGCAACTCCGCGAATCCGGCGAACTTGGCTACGGAAGGGGTTTGCGAAGCTTTCTCCCACGCAGGCGCCTTCTGCTGGACGACAATGTGAAGCCCGAGTCCCAGTGGAATTAACAGGCCGAGCTTGGTCAGAAAAGCCATGTTGGTGAGATAGGTCTCTGCTGAAACCGAGAAAAGCAGAAATCCTCCGGTAACAGCAATCGCAAATCCGATCCAATTCCAAATAAACAGCGCATCGGAAAGTTGCAATGGGGGAGAGGATTTTTTGCCAACTCCCATAAGATTTAGGTCCACGGCGACATTGGTGCCAACCCATATCGACAACCCGGTAAAATGAGTGGCCTGCACAAATGGATACGCCCAGTCCGAACCCGCGATGGCCAGAGCGTAGGGCCGGTTCTGCAGCCAGTGTCCGAACATCACGAGTGAGCTGTCCATTCGAATTAACCTCCGATCGCTAGCCCTTTGGCCGGCCTATCCCGCGAAAGTCCCCAAATCTCGCGCCCCTTAACCCACTCCGGTCAGTGCCGGAACTTCGACTCCGGCAATGATGGCTCCGATCCACAGACCAATTGAAACGACAGCGATGAATTTCGCCCACGCGGGCACCGCCGGCAGCTGGTCCCACTTGCGCACTTTTTGTTGGACAAAAATATTCGCGACGATCGCCAGCACGATGATGCCTATTTTGTCGTAAAACACGTCGTTACGATAATAGGAGACCGCCGAGCCGGCGAACATGAGGAATCCGCTCAGAAAATTCAAAGCCAACGAAATCCAGATCCAGGGAAAGAGCCGTTCCGCGAGCTGTGCCGCATCCTGCCGGCGCGCGACGAGTCCCAGAACCCGCAAATCCACGATCACCATCGACCCGACCAAGATAAACATGCTGAAGTAATGAAGGATTTCGGTGGTCGCGGCCATCCAGGCCGTTCCGTTAATTACCGCGATCATGGAATTGTCCTGCAGCAATCGGCACAAGTGAAGAAACATAATTCAACAAACTCCCGGCGGCCCTGCCCTCGCCACATCGGCGTATGGACATGGAATGGACGCGCTAGTGCGCAGTAGCATTCTTTACATTCGGTGGAACCGGAAAAACCAGGTATGGATTGTTGGCATCCAGCATCTTCACATGAAGGTCGAGTACCGGATGGCCGGCCTGCTTCCGAACAATATGACCGGGGGACAAAACATCCGTGGCGATCTCCCCGTGATCCGCATAATCGGAATATTCTGTTTCGGTATTCAGGTCGGCGAGCGCCGGATTATCGCTGCGCGTTTCCACCTTTGCCACTTCGTACTTGGCATCGAGCGTGGCCTTGACCATCACGGCGCTCAGTTGTCCGCTCAGAGGAAACGTAAGAACGGTGACCCCGTTCTCGTTCGACATCTTAGTCTTGTTGCCTGCGGCTAAGGCGGCTTTGATGACGCCGTACGGAAGAGTCCAGAGCTGGAGCAGACGACTGTTGGCCGAAGTCATCGCTGGAGTCGCTATGCCCTTTCCGGGAACCAGGCCCGCGCCAATCTCTGATTCGTCCCAGGCGTACGAATCTCGAACCATCTCAAAGATATGCTGAGGTGCAGCGGTGCCGGGTCCAGTGCGCGTCATTTCCACGCGCATCGCGGGCGGATTATATCCAAGGGCAGCATGATATTCGGTTTTGAAGGCGGGACCTGCTTCACCAGGCTTATTCGATTGGCCGGAACCGTACGTGGTGCCGCTGCCCCAAATCTCCATCGTGTTGATTACATCGACTTCAGGAAGCCGCTGGCCTCCCACTCCCGACCATCGTGCCAGGCCGACAGCTTCGGCGGCTGTCTGCAGGGTCTTGGCCACATCGGAGGCGCTGGATTTGGATGCATTGTCGACGGCTGCGCCCATCGAGGATTTCGCGCTGACGTTTGTTTTGGTGACATTACTTTGACTTTGCGCACGGGCAACCTGGAAGACGAGCGATGCAAGGCCCACGATCATCAAGGCCCTTCCGGCTAACACCTTCAACATTCTCGCTTGCATGGGCATGCCGCCTCCTGGCGCAAACTGCGGGGCCTGAGCGTGACAAAATTTGTTCTAGTGATGTTCTTTGGTGACGACGTGAGCGAAATCTCTTTCGCTGCACGGCAGCGATTCCGGAAGAATCGCCTTGGGATCGGGATTGAGAAGAACGACGCGGGGAGTCGTGGTCCAGGGCTCCAGCAGCACGTCGGGATCTTCAACCGTCGCCGTCCAGGTAAGCGTGTTTCCGTCGCGGTGCAAGCGCTCGATGACGTGCATGTTTTCGCCGTGGAAATACCCGCCGAGTTGGTCAAACCAACTGGTGCTGTTGAAGCCGATCGAATCGATTACCATTGTGTCGCCTTCCCAATGGCCGATCGATTCCCCGTTCCAGGTCCCATCCAGTTGCTCGATGTCCGTGTGCTTGCGGCCGTCGGTAGGAATCATGCGATAGCTCGTAGCGGTGGCGATCAGGCCACCCTGGCCCGGATAAACGAACACCAGGTACGTAGGGGTTTGTGCGATGTAAGACGGGACACCCATGCGAGGAACCCCAGCCGGCATGCAGTTATTGGACGGATCTTCCTCATTTGAATTCGCGTCGAAATCTTTTACGCGCTGCCAATATTCGGGCTTGTAGATCGGTCGATTCGATCCCATACGCCGCAGGAGTGTGGCTGCGCGTTCATTCTGCTCATTATTCTGGCGCTTGCGATTCTGCAGAGGCCAGGTCGCAATCTCGAGGCCGCTGTGAATATCCCGCGTCGAGTCAGGTCCAACTTCGATGCCGACGTTGTGCATTTGATTGGGCACGCCCAACAAATTGTCCGCCAAACCATTCCAGAGTCCCGTCAAGTCAGGATGCCCGTCCGGGGCCATGGGCGTGGGACCAACCGGAGTAGGCGGCAACGTGTCTTCATGATCCATGCGCGGACCGCCGTTTGCCTGCGCAAAAGCCGCTGCCGGAAGCAAACACAGCAGCCCAGCCATAATAAAGCTCCTGCTAAACCGAAAGAGAGGCATCATGCGGAAGCTCCTTTCCCTACGCATTGCTCAATTACCGTTGGGGTCGGCGGCGAACTTAAATACGCGGCCGTCCGCAAGCTTCAATTCCTGCAGAAACCCGGTGGTCGAACCATCCTTGGCTGCCAAACCCGAGGCGGTTACTTCATCGCCGGGTTTCAAGCCGCCGCGGTCTTCCCTGCTCATTCCGGCCCGGCGAAGCGCGCCCGGACCACCCAGTTCGAATGCCCATTTTTGAACTTTGCCGTCGGCATCTTTAACGTTTACGGTCAGATAGGAATGAGGATTGATCCACTCCACTTTAGCCACAGTCCCCGAGACCGTAAATGTCTTATGGATGTCGAATTGAGCTTGAACCGAATGGTGGGCGGAAATCGAGCCGCTCAGTGCCAAGGCCAGAATTAACACTGCCCCACCGAGCAAAGTAGACTTGTTCCTGGAATGCATCACGTTGCCTCCCTGGCTAACTTGACGCGCGAAGCGCTGTTTTCGTTACAAAAGAATGGATTAACCTCACTTTAACTCAATGCCCGTGGCGGACACAACGAATTATGCTCCGGTCCCATTTATTTATGGACCGTGATTGTATCGGCGTAGGACTGAATGTACCGGCCCAAGGTTATGACCGCAAAGCACAGGAAAAGCGAACTCCCGGCAATAAATTTGGCCAGCGGGGGGGGCGTCCTCTCCCGCTCCCAACGCTTCGACGGATGCAAACGCTCCGGTCAAATAGAAAGCTGCCACGTTCAGCCCCAGGAGCATAATGGCCAGCATTTTGAACCAGAAGGCCCAATTATAAGTATAGTAATTATCCATACCAGTGAATGCCAGCACCCCTGTTACGAGATTGAGGCCGAAGCCTAACATCGCCCAGGGAACCAGGCGGTGCAAAGGACCAAGCGGAATTTGCTTGGCAAATCCGAGCATGCGCAAGTCCAGGATCCCAACCGTTCCCACCAGCAGGACCAGGCCCACGAAATGAAGGTCCATCATGAACGCCCACCACCATTTGCTGGCCGTCATGACTTCCGCAACTCTCCCCGGCGAGGGCTCAAACTTGGACACGATTTTCGAAATCGTGGACCCTTCTGTCACTTGTTCCTGGCCACTCGTGATCTCGGGATGGCGAATGTCGCCGCCCGTGGTCCCAACTCTAGTCATGAGGCCCACGGTCACCATCGAAAAGAGCAGCACGGCGGAAAGGCTCCAGTTCCAACGCGTCGGACTCGACTTCCCCTGCGACTTCCACAATGCCACCAGGGCCAAACCTCCAGTGATTTCCATGAAAACAAGCGCCAGCATGGCCGCGCCCTGGTGCCGTTCAATTAAGACTTCTGAAACGCCGGAAAGTTTTTTGATCGCTCCCTGCGCGCCTGTGCCGCTAAAAAAGGTGGGAATCGAAATGAGAGCCATGGCCGCGAAAATAATCAGGCTCGCTTTTCTGAGGTCCTGATTTTTCCCAACCATGGAAATTAAAAAAAGTCCGAAAGCGACAATCGTGCCGATGATCGGAAAATGATTCAGTAAAAGATGCAGATGCGCAAAATTCATTCGGACCCCTTGATAATGGTGATGGAACCGATGAAACCTGTTACGACGGATACGTCAGATACTTGTAGGTATACGCCAGCAAGCGGCCGGCTGCAATCGCGCTGAACCACAAGAACAGGGACCATCTGGCCAGCGCCGCGCCTCTGGCTGTCATTTCCGCTTCGCTCAAACTCGGATCTCCGAACACTCGGTTCTTCAGTCGACTCATGACCCAAATCGCGAAACCGATGATCGTCAATTTTAGGTAGAAGTCCAGATTCGTCAGCGACTTGGTCGGATAGGCAAAGACCAGCAATACGCCGGTTACGGCATTCATCGCGAAGCCCGTCCACATGATGGGGAATAATTTTTTGAGCGGCGCCAGCGGCACGTCGCGCGCGATCCCGAGGAGCCGCAGATCGACGATCATGTTCGCGCCGACCAATAGCGCCAGACCGAAGGTGTGAAACAGCAGGATGAAGTAAAATGCGAATGGCGATTCCGATTCGCGCAGCCACGTGCTGAAGCCTGTATCTTCTATTGTTTGCAAGAATAAGGGCGGGGCCAAGCTTTTCTCCCTAACCGGGATTTTCCTTTTGCCGTTCCGGCCATTTGCCGCACACGATCATAATGACTCTGACAAAAGGATAAAATAAGCAAAAATTTTCCGGAAGGCCAGTTCGGGTGGGAGTGCGAGTTGCAGAGCCCGAATGAAATTCATTTCTGCCGGATCCCGGTGTCCTGAAGCGATTCGCGATTAAGTCAACGTTTGGCGACGAAATGGATTCCTTGTTTAACGAACTGCGAGGGGCCTCGCGTGTTCTGACGCAAAGCCCCGCGAATACGCTAGATTTAAAATTCAACTCTCAGCGCAAACTGGATTTCCCGTTGGCCATCCTGGACTTCTTGGTTGGCCCGCCCATTGGTCGGCGCTTCCGAGAACGGGCCGATCTCAGGTGTGCAAGGCTGGGGGGAGCAAGCACCATTGAAAATTTGGGTGCTGAAATGCTGGCCGCTAAAGTTTGGATGGTTGATGACGTTGAAGAATTCGGCGCGGAACTCCAGCATGCCGGCCTCTCCGAGAAATCCCAGCTTGGTGTCCTTCACCAGTGAAAAGTCCCAATTCCTTTCGGCCGGCCCGACTAGGCTGTTGCGTAGAACGGTGCCCAACTGCCCAATCGTGCTCGAACAATTTGTTAGCCCAGACCCAGTACAATCCGGCGGCAGCGAGAACATAGCCCCGTTCATCCAATTGTTAGGATCGCCCGTGATGACCGTTTTGGGATCGTAGACGATCGGTTGGTAGGCACATGGGTTCGTATCAGGACCAGTTGCTGGGTTTCCCGGCGTCGAGGTGCAAGGATAAGCGGCCAGCAATGCTGCCGTATTGATATTGGGCCGGTCACCTTGGCCACCCTGCAAGACCCCTGAATTCGACCGATTAGTGGCGATAAGCGGCGAAAATGGTTGGCCGCTTTGGATGCTCACGATGCTGCTCATGAACCAGCCGTTCGCTGCCTTGGAGAGAAACCCGTTCGACTTCACGAACTGCGGGAAGTGGTACAACACGTTAATTTCCCAGTTGTTTTTGATGTTAAAGCAGGCCGGACCCTTGTCGACGCTCGTATTTAGCGGATAAGTGCCCAGCAGCCCGCCTGAAGTAATGCAATCCTGTACGTTGGATTGGCCTTGGGTTTCATCCGTTACGTTGCTGCGCGTGTAGGCGGCTTCGAGTTCTAGCCCGTGGCCAGCCCGTTTTTGCAGGACCACTTGCAATGCGTTGTAACGAGAAGTTGCAGCCGTGGCGACATTGATGTCGCTGCCGAAGTGCGAGTTGAGATTCGTGTAGTTTGCCGCAGAGCTATCCCAAAAGGGCACTTGACCGCCGACGCACACGCTTGCGGGATCACCGCAGGGGCCAAAAGACGTGGGGGGAATCGGATTTCCGTCACGAACCATGGGCAGGTGAACTCCGTGGTTGCCCACATAGGCCACCCCCAGCGCCATGCTCCACGGCAACTGCTGCTGAACGCTGGCGTTGTACTGGATCATGTAGGGGCTTTTCCAGTTATAGTCAATAAACGTCGGGGTGAAGACGCCTTGGGCGCTTGGTGTGTAGAAGCTCCGTACTTGATCGGGAATGGGTAACGGGAACCCTGTCGTTCCTAATGTGGCCTCCCAACTCTGTATGCTAGGGATTTGTGGACTACCTGGCCCAGGGTTTACATCGACCAATCCTGCGTACGGCAGGGATCCGTTCGCGGTTTGTCCGAGGGCAGTTCCGATGTTCCCCATATCATAATAGATTCCGGCGCCACCACGGATGGCCGTCTTTCCATTTCCAAAGAGATCATAGGCCACCCCCACACGCGGGCTAAAGTTTTTCAACGAGTTGTTCTGGATGACGGGGCCGGAAGAAAACGGGTCGGTGAAGTCGTTGATTTGCCTGGATTGCCGTCCGTTCAACTCGTGCGGTGTGTTCATGAATTCCCAGCGCAAGCCCAGGTTTACGGTCAGCCGCCGCGTTACCCGCCAGTCGTCCTGGCCATAGAGGCCATAAGTGTTGAAGATAAAATCCCGGTTTTCCGTAGCAAAGGTGGGCGCAAATTCTACCTGGAGCGGGTTGGCCACCAAGAAATCAGAGACCGATGCGAAAATGATCTGACCATTAAACGAGTTGGTTGCCTGGCTGGCTTCATTGAATCGGTTGACCAATACACCAAACTTGAAGGAATGCTTGCCACGGGTCCAGTTCACATCGTCGCTCAGGGTGTAGATGTTCTGCCGGTTGTACGTTTGAGGCGCGGCGTTCACGGAACCGAACTCGGCATAGTTACCGCCGCCCGGCCCATTCAAGTCGACGATGCCGGTGTCAAAGCCAGGCACGAGTTGGGGGCCGGTACCGCCGGGCAGGCCAACGTTAGCCTCCTGGGTGCTGGCATTGGTGCGGCTGAAAGAGAATCGCACCGCATTGAATACCGTAGGCGAGAAAATATGATTTTCAGCCAGCGTAATCCACTGATTTCGGGCTAGCGGCGCCTCGCGAAAATAAGAGAAATCCCCTACCGTTTCATTTTGAATGGCGTTGTCAATGGTATAACGGGCAAAGAAGGAGTCCTTGTCGGAAATTGTCTGGTCAAAACGCATCTGCCCGTAATTTTCTCCGAGAACGTTATGGTCGTTGACGGTCTGAACGGGCGGGTTGCCGGAACTCGGGTCGAACACTGACCCTGGGTCAGGCAGAGGTATGAGGGCCAACAAACCAGCGGTGTAGGGACTAAGCGTCACGTCGCTCCCAATGTCCGGACATTGCGCGGCAGTGATGGTTTCGTTAGCTCCAAAATTATTCGCTGGAGATGCGTCCGCGGGATGACATCCCGCGCTCGGCACCGGGTTGGTGATGGGGACTCCCTGAGTTTCCCGAATTCCTTCGTAGACGGCGTAGAAGAACGACTTTTGTTTTTTGATGGGGCCGCCAAAGGCTCCTCCAAACTGGTTCTTTCGAAGGGGCGCCTTCCCCACACCAGCCTTGTTATTAAAGAAGGTGTTGGCATCGAAGGCGTCATTCCGAAGGTATTCAAACACGTCACCGTGGAATTGATTGGTTCCGCCTTTGCTCACGGCCACCATCTGGCTGCCCATGCCCAGTCCATACTCAGCCTGGAACGTGCCGGCCAGGATCGTGTACTCCTTGATACCATCCAAACCCAATGCATCGCCGGAGCTACCCGCTACCGGACTCCGACCCAACATGTTTTGCAGGATGGCTCCATCCAACGTAAAGTTGTTGGACCGCGGCGGAGCGCCGTTCACGCTAAAAGAGGTTCCCCCCTGGTTACTTTGGTTTTTGTCCTTATCGACGCCGGGCTGAAGGAGGGCGAGGTCAATATAATTCCGGCCGTTCAGAGGGAGCTCTGTCATCTTCGTCTCGTTGACCGTGCCCCCGAGAGTGGCGTTCTGCGTATTCACCATGGGCGCTTCCTCAGTCACGACAACTTGCTGATCCGTGGATCCCACCTGGAAATCCAAATTGATCACCGCTTGCTCTGTCACCTCGAGCGTGATCCCCCTTCGAGTCACAACCTTGAAACCCGCATGTTCGCCCTTCACTTCATAGTTACCCACGGGCAATTCCGGCAATCGGAATTCGCCATCCTCACTGGTCAACACGGTCCGCCTGAGGCCTGTGTCTACGTTCGTCGCTGTTACGGTGACGTTGGGCAACACTCCTCCAGACGAGTCTTTGGCCACGCCCAGGATCGTCGCTGTAGGCATTTGGGCGACGGTTGGTATCGCGAGCAAAATTAAAATTGCGGTAAAAGCTACGCTCAGGCACAAAGCTGTTCGGTACGGCCCCATTTGGCCTCCTCTGACGAAGTCGATCGAGCTCTTCCTGCAACGGAAGTCCGACTAGGCGCAGTTCCGCTGAACCCTAGCCACACGTCTGTCAATGGCGCGCTGAATTTTCATTTTGCGTGACAGTTTTGGTCGGACACCCAACTTCTCGTGGGAGCAGGGTGATCCTAGTACCCTATTCCTGTCAAGAGAAAAAAAACTTCAAAAAAACTTCAAAAAAACTTCAGAGAAAAAAACTTCATTTCCCGGGGATGCGAATATACGAAAAATTCAGTTCCGGTGAGAAAAGGGGTGGCGAATGCATTTGCAAGTTCAGGAGGGAGAGGACGTTGCCGCAAGGCTAGGTAACCGACTCAAACTATAAAATCCAAGCTTAAGAGCAGACATGCTCAGATTTGGATGCAGCAAGGACGACAGAACATTCCCTCTTCAGCGCAGGAAGATGGAAGCATCCCGCGCGGCCACCCCATCTATGCGCCGCTTGGAGATGGCAGATTGTTCATGATTAATCTGACATCGTGGCGCGGATCGTTCACGAGTTTCCACTCGTCGTTGATCATCATGGTGGCCCGGTCGGTCGGCGTGTACGCCGGCCACTTCGGCGCAACGGACGTGCTGGGATTGCCTGTGCGCGCGAAAGCGGTCCACGCGCCGCTCATTTTTTCCGCCAGCGGTTGCAGGTCGGGACCGTTGCCGACTTCCTCCGGCTGTTCCAAAACATTGTTGAAGACGAATGGTAGCTCGACCGTGTGCGGCGAGTGCCGCTTGCCGCCTTCCACGGGCGTCTCCCAGGCGAAAAGGTACATGTAGACCGGCGCTTTGCCCAGGGCAGCTTTGCGTTCAGCCTGCGTAATTGCCGCCGTCGGGAATGCGTTGATCAAGAAATAGATTTCACTGGGAGAGGCGTTGGGCATTTCTTTTCGGTACAGGTCGATGAGCTTATCTGTTGCGTCCCCAAATCGCGGCGTCAGGCGAGCTCGCATGGTCGCATCGTCCAACGAAAAAAGTGGCGAGTCGGGCGGCGTAAAGAATGTGCCTTCCGTATTGACCGAGCCGACGATAAGCGGAATATCCGCGGAAATATCCGGAGCCGCGGGATCGAACGGATCGCGCGGAAGGGATCGGCCGTCCACGACGGGAGCGAAGTTGAAGGGAGGCGTTCCCGGCGCCGCTCCGCGATTATCGATGGCGGAAAGCAGGCGATCCACGGGGAGCATTTGGAGTTCGTCGACCTGGTTCGGCTGAAGACCAAGCTTGGCCATCAGTCGCTCTGTCGTCTTGGCGGCGTCTTCGCGGTGGATTCCCTTCAAGAGGGATCCGCTTTCGATAATCGCTTTATGGAACAGGCCTTTGGCGGGAGGCATGGCCAGCAAGGTGCTGATCTTCAAGCCGCCGCCGGATTGTCCGAAGACCGTTACATTGCCGGGATTGCCGCCAAAGTGTGCAATGTTGTCACGTACCCATTCAAGGACCGCCACGACGTCCAGCAGGCCGGCATTGCCGGAATCGGCGTATTTATCGCCGCCCGCATCGCCCAGATACAGATATCCGAAAATATTTAGGCGGTGATTCACGGACACAACCACGACATCACTGGAACGCGCGAGGTAGGTACCATCGAACGCGTGCGCCGATCCGGCGCCGGAGGCAAAGCCGCCGCCGTGCAGCCAAACCATGACGGGGCGATTGCGGCCGTCGGCCAGGCTCGGAGTGAACACATTGATGACCAGGCAATCCTCGCCCTGCACGGCGGGCTCTTTGTGGTTCAAAATAAGCGCGTTGGGTGGGCCGCCTTGTTGCGGAGCGGTCGGCCCGTTCTGGAAAGCGTCTCGCACGCCAGTCCACGGTTCCGGCTTGCGCGGCGGCATGAAGCGGTTGCTCCCTGCCGTTGAGGCGCCGTAAGGAATCCCCCTGAAGGTAAGTGTGCTGGCCTGATTCACACCGCGAACTTTTCCTGCGCTGGTCTCCACGACAGGGCTTTCGTACTTTGACGCAGCGTCCAGTGCCCAAGCTTCCGCTGGGATCAAGCCGCCGAAAAGGGCGCTGGCGGCTGCCGCCGCACCGCCGCTGAATAAAGTGGACTTCATCAGCGCGCGACGGCTGGGACTGAAATTCGAGAAATGATTTCGGGAATTACCGCTCTTCAGCAGGCTCATAAATAAGGTCCCTTCGTGTTTCGTCCGGTCTAAATGCCAGAGCGCAAATCGGGAATCTGAAGAAAACTACATTTTAAAACCTTGTCGATGCCGATCGTATATCACACTTGCGTCCGCCCCCGGGTTACTTTTCGTGCGCATAAACCGCGATGCAACCTTGCTTGGCGGGCAATCCGAACATGACATTGCAGGTGTCCGTCGGCGCCGTCGCGGTCGGAATGGCGATGGGAACGAAAATGTGATTGTTTCCGCGGAAGGCCGCTACGGAATGCGAGCCTGGGCCGGCAGGCAGCGTGCCGATTACTGCGCTGGAGTCAGCGTCGATGACGCTCAGCGTGGGATTGGCGGCAAAGCCGCTCGGCGCGTAGAAATTATTGTCGCCGGAGTTGTACCAGACCTCGTCGGCACCCTTCGTATCGGGCAGACTTGCTATTTGCTTGCCATCTAAACCATTAATAATTATCAGTGGCTTCCCGCCGCCGCATCCGACGAGCAGATGCTCGGACGGTCCGAGCGCCAAGCCGGATCCGCAAATTCCAGTCGGATACGTTGCTTCGAGCACCGGTGCTTTCGGATCTTTGAGATTGAAGACCGCGACTTCGGAAGTGCCGTCCGGACCCGGAACTGTAGCCAGCATTCGGCCGCCCTTCAGGTCGGGATCCCAAACCGGCTGCTCAAAACCTCGGGCATTCGGAAACGGAATTTTACTTAGAATTGCGTAGGGCGCGTCAGACGAGATCAGAGTCGCATAGGGTGGTTTTTCCGCGGGATTTCCCACCATGATTACGTGATCTTTCGGATCAAATCCAATTTCGTCGGCGCGGCATACGGCTCCTGTAGAAATTGTGGCAACGGGCATAAGGTTATTAAAGGGCGGTTGCGCGTCGTTCAGGTCAAATACTTTTACGATGCCGTGGGCGTCATCGGCCCACAGGTGATTATCGAGAGTGACCACCACGCCGCTCGGGCCCATTCCCTGCGTCGGCCCACAAGGGTCGTCCGGTAAGCCTACTCCGTGAAAGCCGCCAATCCTTCCCAGGAACAAATCGTTTTCAGCATCGATGACATCCACGCCAGCGTTCCCTGCTTCGCCCAAGTAATACCTGGAAGTAGCCTGATCGACCCAGCTGATATCAAATCGGAGAGGATTGCCGGGAAGGTAGATCGCGCCCACGAGTTTCAGGGGCGTTTTCGGATTCGCTTTCGATGCTTTGGCGGATTTTTTATCCGCATTTCGGGCTGGACGCGCGCTCAGTGTTACGCCCACGGCCAGCACGAGACCCAGGAAAAACATTCCGCGCATTTTAATTTTCAAAGAAAGTCTCCTTCATGAGGCAGAAGTGGAATTTTTTTCGGTCGCGTCCTGGCCTCCTATCCGGGATCGCGCCGGCAAACGGGATGCCCTCCGCGAAGAGACGTCAGGAAATCCGTTGTGCTGGTATGATTCGCCTATAATCCGCGAGAGGCGCAAATCGGCGATCGCGCTTCTGCTTACTTTTCAAAATTGCTGAAGTCCAGGTAATCTCCCGAACAAGAAATTTCCCCGAGCTCCCATTTTGGCCGCAGCTCGTAATAAAAGACCGTCGTCCAGGGCTTCACCAGCGCTTTGGGATCATCCATGGTAATTTCCACTTCCATGTGATCGAAGTTCACGCGGTGAAAACGTTCCGTCACGTGCAATTGCTCGCTGTGCGGATGGCCAAGGCGGTCGAGCCAGGTCTTGTCGTTGAATCCGACCGTGTCCACGACCAATGTTGAATCCCCGTCCCAACGTCCGACCGCAGTACCCATCCAAAGCTGGTCCGGATCTTTGGGGAGGGGGCGGCCGTCGGTATAAATGCGGCGCACGGTGTGATCGTACTCATAAAGCATGAGCGTGTATTTGGGCGTGTGCACGAACTCAAATGGATAGGGGTGAAAATAAACGCGTGGGACGCCGGGGGGATCGCATTTGGTGAGCACCGGATCGTTCGTCGTTTTCAGAGTGAACTGGCCTCCGTTGGAAGCTTTGGCTTCCTTGTACTTCGCTTCCGCCCAAGGCGTCAATTCCGGAGGATCTTTGGTAAAGGTGTAGTTTGTAAATCCACGCTGTGATCCGGGAGGATTGCGCATCATCCAGACGCCGGTTAGATCATGCGAGGGCGCGGGCCCTGACTCGGGCTTTGGCTCCGTCTTGGATGGATCCGCCGGGGGAACCGGTGTTTGTGAATAAAGAGTGCCTGCCAAGGATAGCGCCGCTACCATCGCCAGTATCGAAATGTTGAAGCGTTTGCGCACCTGGACCCTCCTGCACGCCGCTAGTCCGTGATCCCGGGATATCCCGAGAGCGGTTCCGTTATTCTTCAAAGAGGTGGAGTTGCTGCCCATCGGGGCCGATGAGCTTGTTAATCCACATGGTATGCGCATCGTCCTTGGCGACATATCCGCTTGCTGTGATCGAGTCTCCTGGCTTCAGCGTGTACTTGTCCCAGCCGGCTCTGGACAGTTTGTTCGGAGCAGTCAGCTCCGCCTGCCACTTTTCGACTTCGCCCTTGTCGTTCTTCACATCAAAATAAAGTTGCACGTGCGGATTAATAAAACGGAAATCTGTCATCGTTCCCTTTACCGTGACAATGTTTTTTGTATCGTAAGCCGCGGTTCCATGATGAGCAGACATTGGACCCGATGCGATTAGAACAGTTGCAAGCGCAAGTATCAAAACTAATATTTTTGATTTCATTGGATCACCGTTGGCGCCATCCTCTCACCGCTTCTTGCAATTTGTCAATTCCCTGTTTCACTTCCCTGTTTCAATTGGTCCATCAAAAGAAAATACTGCAATCGCGTGTCGCCCGATCTGGAACCAAATGAAATTCGCAAAGGGATTGCGGAATCCCGGTCTGAGTGAAGCGCCTGAGTGAAGCGCATTGACATTCTGTTGTGGCGTCAACTAGACTCCGCGCAGTTGCCTGCCGAGTCCTGAGCACACATTTGGATGGAGGAACATTTCATGCCGATTCGCAAGGGATGGAACGATACGTCTGCCATCGCGATTTCCTTTTTCTGCTTTTTGTTTTTAGCCGCGGTTCCAGCCATGCGCGCGCAAAACGCGCCAGTTTATGTGGTCGATCCTTCCTGGCCCAAACCGCTGCCGAATCATTGGCTCATGCAAGGCGTTCCGGTGATGGTCACGGATAAGGACGACCACATCTGGGTGTACAACCGTCCGCGGGACATCAATCCCGATGAAACCGGCGCGGCGACAACGCCGCCGCGCACGGACTGTTGCGTCGCCGCTCCAGCAGTATTGGAATTCGATACGTTAGGTAACCTTATTAAAGGATGGGGCGGTCCTGGCTACGTGCCCGGCTGGCCGGCCGAGGGAATTGAAAGGCCAGGCGCCGGAGCCGAACATGCAATCCTCGTGGATCGGGAAGGAAATGTCTGGCTGGGAGGAAGTGCACGGGGAGACAGCATTCAAAAATTTACCGGGGATGGGAAACTTCTCTGGGATTTCGGCCATCGCGGACCAAGAACTCCTCCGGGACAGCAGGCGCAGCCATTAAAGCAGAACAACCAGAACACCGACACGTTTCCAGGTGGAATTTTTTTCTTCGATTTGGACGAAGACGCCAAAGAGCTTTACATCGTGGACCAGAAACGCGTCCTCGTTTATGACATGAATTCCGGCGAGTTCAAGCGCGGATGGGGCGGCCACGGCATACCCTTGACCGAGATTGACAACGATCCGACACCGCCGTACGACTGGAAATCGGGACCGCCGCCCGACCAAAAACAATTTGCGCCCGCCCTGCACTGCGTGCACATCGCCAATGACGGCCTCGTGTATATCTGCGAGCGCGGCGACGACCGAGTTCAGGTGTTTACCAAGGAAGGAAAATTCGTTACTAGCTTCTTCGTGCATCCCTCGACGCCGGCTCGCGGTCCCGAGTGCGGTGGACCGGGCAGCACCACTTTTGGTATGTGCGGCACCATCTACAACCTTACCTTCTCGCATGACCCGCATCAGAAGTACGTGCTGATTGCGGACGGCACAAACGACAAGATCTGGATTCAGGATCGCAAGGACGGCACTTTAGCCGGTTCAATCGGCGATAACGGCCGGATGGCCGGACAGTTCCACTGGATCGATGCGATCGCCATGGACTCCAAGGGAAACATCTACACCGGTGAAGTGGATACCGGGAAACGCGCTCAAAAATTTATCCTGAAAAATGGCGACGGAAAGGCCCGGTTTCATCCGCATGAATAGCTGCCAAAGCAAACGTCAAGCGTCGAATTGAAACGCACGGAAAAAGGGAGTGAACAATGCCAATAAGGTTTGGAATGTCCGGGGCTTCCGCCCTGGCCGTCGCGGTTTCGTGTTTGGGAATTCTCGCGGCCGTTCCACCCGTGCATTCACAGGGCGCTCCAGCGTACAAAGTCGATCCAATGGAGTTGCCCCGCATAGCGCCCGTTGCCTCCGAAGGAACCCACGAGGGCGCCGTCGTTGCGATCGAGTATCCAGACCATATTGTTTGTGCCGTCCGCGATCAGGATATATTTCTGCTGCGGATCGGTTGATAGAGTGAGGTTGTAAATCGTCCCGCAAGGC